>Ga0065711_1035294_pt1 | contig 22517 bp, 16 predicted proteins | sample Hoacrofraction12_FD_59098 | JGI IMG/M metagenome (GOLD analysis project Ga0065711, IMG submission 59098) | Hoatzin crop microbial communities from Cojedes, Venezuela - Epithelial fraction 12 v2 (version 2) | ecosystem: Host-associated > Birds > Digestive system > Esophagus > Crop | place... | reverse complement strand
CGGCTGAGGGGGGGCCTGCCGCGGGCGGACCCCGCGCCTGGGCGCTGCCCCACGCCGGCGCCCGGCGTCAGGGAGACGAGGAGCGGGCAGAGCTGCGGCCGCCCCGCCTGGACCCCGCGCTGCCCGGCCCGGATCTGAGGTACCGGCTCCGCGTCGGGGAAGCCGCTCCCGGGGCGGGGGGAGGGTGGTCCGCCGGTCATTTCCTAGCGAGGGGCGGGAGGGAGCCGCACACGGTGGGGCCGGCGCCGCTCCCAAAGCTGGTGAAAACGGTGGGGCGTTAAATAAGTTTCCCCTTTTGCAGGCCTTGATTAAGAGCTTACTGTGGTGGGCGTTTAGCTTTTAATGAGAATAATTAACTGCCGCTGGAAACCTGAGAGGTAGGCGGGTTGCTTAGAGCTGCCTTAAAAATAGAGTTCGTTCTTTCCTTTGAACTTAAGGAAATGCAAAGAAAGCACCTTGGCAAAGTTTGACCCTGCAAATATGTGCCAAGCAAGTTCTTGTTTATTGGTTAAAATGCATTGAATTCACTGTGTTTGAGTTAAGCCAAGGCTTTATTTCAGAAGTCTTCAAAGCTTAAGTGGATTGGATGCTGACTTTAAAAAGTGACTAAACCAGGGCTTTTGGAAGCTGATGTAATGTTAAGTTTGTTAAACCAAGATTTTCTGTGTGCCATGGGAGTTTCTAATGACAGATAGACTTTTGCTTTCCTGCAGTATATCCAGAGCAGCTTTTTCTTATTTGCAAAGTTGTGCTTTGGCCTACACATCTTCCGACACTACATGAAGGAACTGTCAGGAACTGAAAATGAACGTTTTGTGTTGACTTTGTAGTTCATATCCTTGACAACTTCACAGGACAAAGTTTCTGCTTCATTGGCCTGGACTTGAAACAAAAAAAGTACCAACATCTTATGAAGCAAAAAAAGTACCAACAGCTTATGTGTGTTTTTTCTTACAGTGTTGTTCTTTTGTTCCTTCTTATAAATGCTGTTTGAAAGTACTAAGCTTAATCCCTTTTGCTTTCTTGTGTCTGCGATTGTCTTCCCAGATTTGTTCCCGAAAGGATGGTCCCTTTCAGTTTCCCTCTGTCCAAGTGTGCACTTTGGGACCCAGTCCCTATGGGTGATGTCATTGGCTCACATATCACCTATTACAGGTACGAATAACCTTTTTTAAGCAGCTAAAGGTTAAGGTAGATTAAGATCTATATGATTTAAAGCCTCATGTTATCTTTTGAGTCTAGCATATGACAAAGAAACAGCCAATGTGTTCATTATAAGTATATAGGGATGATTTTAAATGGAAACATTTGAGAGTTACCCTTTCTGTTGTGTAATGCACTCAAGTAGGTTGGAGGTGCCTCAGTCTAAAGTAATCCACAATTTCTTTCAGTTTCCTTCAAATATGGAAAGGTGTAAAAGTAACTGCGTACTTGTAGTTTTCTTTTACATGTTTCTCCTTGTCTCTAAATATTTACAGAGAAAAAAATATTTTTGACAAACTGGATACAGATAGCGTGCTTCAAGTAAAACTTAAAACTAAGCATTTTGCTTGTTTCAGGAATCTGGATTAAAATGCCAGAAGTTCTGGTGTATTTTTGTTTAGAATGAGTCTAGAGGCAAATCTGAAGCACCTGTGAATTTCTGGGGCAGGATGTTCCAACCTCGACTTGTAAAACAAATGGAGGGTAAAAATTGATCCTTATTACTTAACTGGGTAATTCTTATACAGATGTCATAAAAATCTTGCTGTAGTTATTAAAACAAATATATGAGCGAGTGCATATCTGTGCATATAAGGGTGGACAGCCCTTACACGCAGGTCAGAGGAGCCTCCGCTTGTCCTTGCCACATAGTGCTCTTTGAGTCAAAACCTCTAAGTTTTAACAAAGTTTAAAATAAATTACTTTTATTTTTATAGAGACTCTTCACTTTGTTATTCTTGAGCAGGTGGGGCATGAGCCATCATCACAGTATTCATATAAACCAGTGCTTCACTTTCAACTTTGATCTCCTTCCAAGTCAAAATCAGATAAGCTATCTCAAGCTAAAATAATGTTGATGTACTTACTGCCCTAGATTCCAAGCTTACTAGCTTTTTTTTTTTTCTTTCCCCACCACTAGTGATTTTTATAATTACCTGATCTTTCTCCATACTTGCATTTCTGTGTCATGGAGCCCATGCTGCTGCTTTAAGCATCCTCACTAAATACTGTGCTAAAATGAGAGAACACCACATCAAAATTAGTTAAGCATTTTGGTCTATTCTCCTGTTTAAACTTAGAATTTTTAGAGGTTCTGTATTTTGGTCTTAGTATTTCTAACTTTTTCCACTTTCTGTTAAAAGAATTCACCTGTGTTCATCTCTAGTTCTTGTGACAAAGTTGCGTTTTATATGAAAAAGCTTTTCTCTCTCCTTGTTACTTATTCTTCATAGAAAAAAACTCTTCTCTCTCCTTGCAATTTATTCTCTGTGGGAAAAATTGTTTTTCTACTGATGTTGGTTTGCCAGACTAGTCAAGCCAAACTATTCTTCTTGGGATGTTCGTACAGAGCATTCTGCGGAGCTGCTCCAGTTAAAATATGGGTTTCCTGAATATCAGTGGTTGGGGTGAGGCACAGAACACAAGCTAAAATTCGAATGACTTTTTATACGATGTTGTTAATTCTTACCTTTTTGTTGTTTAGGGCCTTGGGCTGTTTATGTGTGTTTTCTTTTTAAAGGACAAAAATATGTGGAAGCTATTGCAATACAATACTTTATGAAAATGCATTAAAATAATTTGCATGTTAAACTTGCTTGTTGTCTCTTTCTAGAAACCCAAGACTATCTATGATGGAGAAAACCTTGCGCCTTGCCTATCGCCATGCTAAGCAGAATGAAAATGAATTGTTTTCCTGTTTTCTGCTTGGGACTCTTGCAGTAGATGAAGGTGACTTTAAACATTGCGTAGACAGACAATATTGGTTGGTTGAGTAAGCTGTTATCAAGGAGCCTGAGTAGTTGCTCTTGGACTCTGACTTTGTTTATTTGTTTATTTTAAAGATGGGGAAGGCATAACGCTAACAATAGACCGCTTTGATCCCGGTCGAGAAGTTGCTGGTGGATCAGGCAAAACTCCAACTACGTCTCTTCCTGGAGACTTTTTGATTCCATGTACAGTTAATGCCTGGGGACCTTCTTCAGAGAATGTTATAGTGCACAGCACTGAAGATATCAGCTTGGCTTTCAAGGTAGGCAACGCTTGGCAACTTTCAGGTCTCTTAAACAATGAACTGTCTTCTAGGCAGGAGACTGGTCTATGCACAGGGCTAGCTTTACAACCACCTTCAATTTCAAACACAGCGAAGTAGTGGCTGAAGCAAGACTATTGAATTGATTATGTGAAAATAGCTCCTCAAACTGTCATTGAAAAGTATATTGGAAACTATTAAAATCAGTTAGTCTTCACGGGTGTTTAAGGATCACACAATCTTTAATCTTGGACTAAAGTCTTCTTGTCTGACCAAAGTTTTTCATCCGGTCTGACTACCAAAACCAGCAAGACAACAGTGATTACAGCGAACTTGCTTAAACAAGAAAAAAGAGCTTTTTCTTTCAACTCATTAAAGAGTTGCATTATTTGCGCAATTGTTGATAAAGTATTGCTAGGCAAGTGACTTGCAAGAAAGCATGTAAAGTTTGTGTAGGTTAATACTTACAGCTGAAATGTGTGCCTGTCATTTCTGTGCTCTGCTGTAGACATACGATCTAGTAAAGACATCCTCCATTCCTGTAAATGTCTGCCTGTGCCTGTTAGGTGTATTTTATAATATAAATAATGTTTACTTCATATCTAAACTTTCTCGTAATGATACAACCAGATGCTAAAATACAAATTTCTACAATGCAAGTAAGAAAACTTTGACAGATCACTTTGAGCCTTCTAGTTGCCTGGTTTTGTTGTTTGATTTTTATACAATTTGAGTAACCCCAGGTTTCTGAATACATCATAAAACAATGCTAAGATATGCATAGCTGAATTTCAAGTGTATTTTACATTACTCATTATATTCAGTACAGCCATGAGCTTTGGAGACCTGGGTTAGCAGCTTTTTATACAGTGCCTACTGCAATAGTAGCTATGATGAATTATTTGTGTTCCTAGTGTAATCCAATTTGAATCATGGTAGTCATATGAAGACAATTTAGTGTATTTAACTTTTTTCTCTTTTTCGTGCTTCTAGGGTTTGCAGCACAGTCTGTGCAGTAAAGAATCACTGGATCTGTCTAAACTGCTCACTGTTAGAGCTCACATTGTTTTCACAGAAAACCTGGATAATCTACATTTTAGTTTTCACTGGGCTTCTGTTACTGCAGCAAATATCCTGGAATACACCCCCGTGAAGTCTGTCCCAATTATTCCTACAGCCCTAGCAAGAAATTTGAACAGTCCCATGAATATTGCCCAAGTTCAAGGAACTTACAAATGTGGGTGAGTAAAGGGTGTGATGCTAAAGCTGTTGAAGTTGCCCGGTAGCTTGTTGCATTTCCTGAAGCAGGTAGGTAGGCGATATCTCGACCAGTGCTTTGCTTTTTAGTAAAATAACTGGCATAAAAGTAACATAACTACTTTAACTTGGAGAAATTTAAAACGTTATAAACAAGAACCAGGAAATGGGGTGGGGCAAAAATCTTAACTGGTTCAGTAGGACCTCTTCTTGCTTTTGACTTCAATAGAAGGTCTTCTTACTAGGGCAGAGGGACGCACCTCTAGTTAATGTAATAAATGTAAACAGCATCCAGCTTTTTAAACAATATCAGTGCTTGCCCTAGAATGAAAATCAGATGAATGTGAACCAAAGCTTTTTCTGTTAATCTGGCTTATGAGATGGTATTGGGGAATCATCATTCTGACTGACAACTAATGTAGTGGGGTGAACTAAGCCTAGATCAGAGAAATAATTTGAAGCAACTGAATGTCATTTTGTTTGGAGACAGACCTTATGAATGCCTGTCTGAAAGTTACTCTTCAAATTTAATATGACTTACATATCTGGATTTGTTGTGAGTGCTAATAATACTAAGCAAATTTTGTCCTTGATAATCCTTTGTTACACAGGGAATTGATGGAAAGCTGAGGAGTTGCTGTAAGTGGGGAGGAAGAATGGTTTTGATATTTTTTTTTTTCCCCAAAACTTTCTTACAGTATTTTCTAAACTTTTATTTATCTCTTCAGGACATTTTTTGAAAGACTGCCTTCCAAAATACTAATAAAACTGAACTTCTTTCTTTCAGCTACCTTACTATGGACCAGACACGAAAATTGCTTTTGCTGCTCGAGTCTGATCCCAAGGCTTATACTCTGCCGCTAGTTGGAGTGTAAGTGTTTGGCTCTGTTTGTACAGATTGTATAGCGGAAACTTCATAATGGAACTGTTTTCTAACTGGATACTTTTTCTTACTTCTAGTTGGCTGAGTGGAGTTACTCATATCTGTAGTCCTCAAGTCTGGGCCTGTTGCTTGCGATATTTATTCAGTTCTTCAGTTCAAGAAAGGCAAGTCGCTTTTATCTATAAAACATAGAAGCTATGGGCTGCCCAAAAATGTATTCCAGAGAAATGCATGGCAGCATGGGCTCTGTTCAAAGATATTTGAGGGAATTCTGTGATTGATATGTTATACAGGAGGTAAGGCTGTCTGATTGAATTGTTCTTTCTGTTTTTGGCTTTTGCCTCACAAATTTTCTGTGGCTGAAGTGTTAGAAAGCTGGGCTGGTGTCTCAAAGACAAAAGAGGGTAAGCAATATCACTAAGGTCCCTGCATTTTAGTTTAAATAAAAAGCAGCAAGCAGGAAACACTAGTTTGAACAGTGGTGGGGTTTTGGTTTTGATGTTGAACTTTTTTTTATGGATGTTTTCTTTGATACAAGCTTTCTCCCTGGTTGTATCTGACCAACATATTGAAGCATGTTGATTTGCAGCTAATACTGTCTTGTTACGACTTCATGCTAAATGTTGTTTTTGTAGGTTTTACGTTCTCTTGTTTTTGGTTTTTTTTTATTGTGATGTTCAGAGATAGTAATTCCTCATTCTTTGCATCCTTTCTCTTGTAACATTTGTCAAGTTCTATTTATATGGAAGCTGGGAGGAAGTTAAAGTGTTTATATTTTAAAATTGCTGTTCAGGTAAATGAAACTTTAAAATATGCTGTATGCATAAGAATTTCTTCTGCTCGACCACACTTGCTTTTAAATTATGAATTAAAGCCACATTTGGTGAACAGATGTGTCTGTAATTACCGAATAGACTTTTTTCCCCTTAACAATTTAAACATGCCCAAATACAGATAAGAGCCCAATCAGATTATTAGAAAGGCAAGTTAGATGCTTGACTCTCATTAACTTTCACTGATTCCATCTTGGAAGTGGATTAGGCAAATTTGATGAACCGTGCAAACAGAATTAACCTCTGCAGACTAACTGCTTAATCTGTGCATCATGTTTTTAACTCTGGAGTTGTAAGTATAATTTTAAAGTTTCATGTGAATGTGGTTTTCAACACATAGAAACAAGCATCTTGTTCCCACTGCTTTCTCTATCATATATAAAGAAAAAAAAAACCCACCCACCTGACAAACAAGCGTATTACAAGTGCTAAAAAAGAAAAATTGTTCTGAAAGTAGTACTACCTTTTCCTGGAAATGCACGTTACTTTCATTGCTCTTGATCTTTTGTGTCAAATATTGACTGTTGTTACTGTTCTCCACATGTGGAAAAAAAGGTCAATATAAATTTTCTTAAAAAAAAAAACCAAAACTGTTTGCTAATGAGCGTTTTTGGAATGTTTAGGGATAACTGAAGCACTAAGTGTGTTTATAATACATCTTCAGTTGAATTATTAAAAAAAATCACAGTATCATTTTTGCAGATGTTTTCTTCTATGCTGTGATTGAAGTCTTCTAGGAATTTATTTAAAGTACTAAGTGATCCTAAAGGCTTGAACTGGAAAGGAGGCGAGTTGTTCCCATTTCTCTGCTTTGCTTTGATTCTTGCATGTGGCATCAGTCATAACTCCATCTGCTCTGTCTGTAGCTCAGTACTACTAAAAATGCAGTGATTCATCCATTTGCTAAACTGTGTGATAGTTTGCTCAGTATATTGAGAAACTTAAGGGCCTTCTTCCTGTTCCTTTTTTTTTTTTTTTAAGATATGTTTTTTTTCTGTTTTAGGGTTTTTTCGGAATCTGGGAGTTTTCTTATTGTGCTTTATTCATTGACACACAAGGAACCAGAGTTTTATGAGTGCGTCCCATGCAGTGGACAGACTGAACTAGGGTTTCAGATCTTAACTTGCAATGAAACAGTACACCTCTTCAAAGTAAGTGGCTTGGTTTCCTGCAGCATCGTGGTACTTTAAAATTTGACCTTTAGTATAAAGCACTTGAAGGAGGAGTCACTGTAACGTGACCCAAATGAAACAGCAGTGTTTGAAAATGATGTAGCTCTATAAAGCTACCTTTTTACAGTGATTACTGTAAATTCAGTTTGTCTCTCAAATTAAGGAATGACCTCCAAAGTCAGCAACTGCTCACTGTTCTAACAGCATTAAGAACCAGTCTTTTAAAATGTAGTGTGCTGTGTTGGACTTTGTTAGTGCTCCCTGTTACTAGTGACCTTTTGGCTTTATGGGTGGAGATTCTGATTTTCTATAGCATTTGTTAATCTGGTGTGCTGTGTGCATGCTGGATACATCTGGTAGTTTCTGTGGATGATGCACATTGGTGCATTCTTGTGAGGAACTTCTGCTTTGCTTGAAGTTGAATGCCGAAGGGAATTCAGTGGTTACTAATCTGCAGATCTCTTGCAGTGCTACAGTAACAAAGCAGGAACAATTTTATCTTTGTGGAAAGTAACTCTTAGAAAGAATTTGATGATACAATATCTCGGAGATAACTAATAAGGTTTGAGGAAATTCTAGGAAATCTCAGTACCTCACATGTTTTACTAGGCTTGTACAGAACCTGAAATTGAGTTGTTAGTCTGTTCGATAAATGTTCCGGCAGAGAAGCAGCTAGTGTAATGTGTGTGCTGTGCTGTTTACTCTGTTCTCTTTCCAATTAAATTTTCCTGTTCAGGGCTGCCTTCTACCTTTAGCCTAGGTACAGCTTAGCTTTCTGAAGATGACAAACCTCTTAACAGAGGCTCAATTCTGTTGTCTCCAGGACTTGCCCAGCTGTGGTGTGTGAAACAGTGTAAGAGCAGTTGCTGTTTCCTATAGTGGTGAAGGCTTGTGGAGGAGTATCTAAGCAGTTACAGCAAGGAAGCATCTGCTCATGGCTATAATTAGGCCAACTACTTTAGAGTAGCAGGGGGAACAGTGCTAAACAGGAAGGGAAGTTGCCTGCCTCCTTGTAGTGGTGAGAGAACTGAGAATTAAAAGTAGAGGATAAGCAGCAAGTAGTCAGATACAAACATCCTTGAAACTATTTCTTTGGGAATAGTACCTCAGTGACGAAAAGCTGAAAGTTTCATGCTTTACAAATGCAGAAAATTTCATTCCAGAATGTTGAACCTTCAGACAAGAGCCCTGTCCAGTTTGAGTTGAGTGCAGAAAACCAAAATGCAGAAACTGAGTTCTTCAGCAGAGTTTGCAAGAAACTTCCTGTTGGAAGGTAAATCTTTCAGATTTCATTTATATGCAAAAATTAAGTATTTATTGGATGAGGCTTTTTTAGACCTCTGCTGCGCCAGGTGTCAGTTTAGCTGTGCATAGCATGATCTTCTGTCATTAAAATCTGTGTATGTGCTTTTGTTTATTCCTGGAGTTAATATTATTCAAGTAAGATGGTCAAGTTGACCCTATTCCATGAGAAACTACTCGTGATTCTACTCTTCATGCTGGTGGTTGTAATTTATATGGTGGACGTTTCTAAAAAGATTTCCTTGGTGGGGCTTAGTTCACTCTATTAAGCTTTCTGTGAGATCTGTCCTTTGAAGCAAATCTCTAACTGAAATCTATTTAAGTTGGTAAAAATTCCTTTTTCCTTCCGACTCTTTAGAGCTGCCAGACCTGGATACGTTGAAACTGAAGGATTTTTAAGAACCTGACTTATCCATCATTTTTTTATCTATAAGATGGCCTTTATATTCCTTTAAACAATGTTACACTCTTTACTGTAGCAATCCCTATGTTTCTAATATAAATCAGTGCTTTGCTGTTAGAATGTCACTTAAAAGGTGTGTATGTCTGAGGGGGTGGGGAGGTAGCCTTTTTACCTAAAAGCAGCATTTGTATGTTCACTTTTTTATCTTAGAACTGTTTGCTGTGTGAACTCCCTAGCTAACCAGGGAGGAGATATAGCAACTGCTTCTGGGAAGAATGATGCTGATATTGCGCTGTAGATAGCACAGTGAAAAACATGAAGATTCTTGTTACTGCTGCCAAATCTGACAAGCAAAACATTTTTAGTTTGATTTATGTTGGTTTTAGTCCTCCAGAAGGCTGTTCACCCAGCAAGTTGTCAGCAAGCGACCACGACTCTGGTGTAGAAGATGAGGACTTATCCCCCAGACCAATTCCAAGTCCTCATCCAGTGAGTCAACAGGTAACTAAGTAAATAATTGTTCTAGATGTCTCAGATGTGACACTTGGAGCAGCAAAGCTCATTGTACGGAGACTTGAGAGTATAAAGTTTGTGTCTTAAAGTGCTAGCAGGGGAACACAGAACTGAAGAAATGGACCAAGAGTGCCAACTCCTGCTCTAGTTAACCTGCTTTTTTTCCAGGGTTGTAGGCACTTTAATTCCTGTATGTGCTAGGAATTGGGAACAGAGATAGCAGGTTCTACTTTGAGAATCTTGCTACTATTAAATGGAAGAGCTGTGGTGTCTCAGGCAAAGACAGGGGCAGCAAACTCTTTCTTGTGTGTTTCTGGTTAAATGAAATAAAAACCTGCTGGTCTGTCCTTTTTTACTGAAGCGTATTCAAACATAATGAAATAGCAGCCCTCATACAGCATAGGTCTAGAAGGATGTGGCAGCTGTGGATTATAAAATATGTTCTGTTGCACCTACCTACTGGGTCTAAGAACAGTGAGAGGGAACATGTAGCCTAGTTCTCAAAGGGGAAAGATCGATACTCTGAAATGTGCTCCAGGGTGACATGGAGCATTCATTTGGTGGACACAGCTATTATGCCGTACAAAAGCAATTTTGTCTTCTAAGAATCATAGAACAGTTTCGGTTGGAAGGGACCTTTAAAGGATGATTATAGAGATCTTGCTGCTTTTTCTGTATCTGGTTTTTCCAGTCTTTAGAAAAGTATTCAGTGTGTGGTTGGTTTGGAGCTGGTAGTGGTCATATATTGATTTTGAATGAAAACATTTTCTTTGATGAATTTCTGCATGTGAAGAGCTGAAAGGCAACATTTTAAAGCGATCTTAAGCTTGCTTGTGTGATTGTCCCTTCAGGTTACCAGGATCTTTCCTTCAGTTCCTGAGCTGTCTCTTGTTTTGGATGGGAGTTTCATAGAATCAGGACAATCATCTAAGCCGACGGGGACTTTGAATGCTAAAAGTCAACCCTCAGTGCTACATCAGCCAATTAAAAAGAAATGGTGCTTGGGATCTACGTATTACCCCACCCAACACTCTGAAGACAAGCAAAACTTTTCTGCTAATATGGGAGATCCCTCTCTGAGGCAATTACCAAACCATTTAAACCAGAAAATTCCGACTTCAAGGCCTTCCAGAGGAAAGGAAGCTCTAGTACAGCAACAGTTGCACTGTAAGAAAGCTTGCCTTCAATCAAGAAAGAACTCTGGATCTTCTTCTACTTCAACCCCTTGTAGTGGCCCTTCTCCGGATACCTCTGTGCATCACCCCAGAAAGCCAGCAGAAGGACTTGTGGTAAATCCCAGTGGAGTCGCACAGCAGGGAGAGCCTCTAATTAGAAAAACATCAATGTCCAGTTCCAAGCAGTTTCCTGCTGTTACACAGCCAGTCCTCTACAACTCTGCTTTTGCACCACAGAGCTGCAGAAGACCAGCAGAGCTGCAGGTGCCAGTTCAAGTGCCACCTTACTGTCCAGCCAGTGCATGCAACTGTCATTTTGCTGCTTCCGTCCAGTATAATCCGATAAACTCATGGCAAGGAACTGGGGAAATAAGCTCCAAACACGGAGCGGACATACAGACGGAGGTGGCTCAAGAGAATCCATGTGCAGTGCTCCATCACAATATAGTTTGCCCAAACATCTGCTGCAATCCAGGGTATACCACAAGCAGCCCTATGAGCGTGAGATATCATGGGAAAATGGGGAGCTGTTCTCTCAACAATAGCTTATCACCTGGAATAAGACTGCCTTCAAGCGCAAGCCCCTCTAGTCCGCAGTTCTGTGCAGCCCACTCACCGTGCCTGCACGTGCCTGCTTCTAAAGCAGGATCAGATAATGGGATGATGGGATTATCTCCAGACGCCTACCGGGTTCTTACAGAACAAGATAGACAACTCAAATTACTTCAAGCTCAGGTTTGTGGAAATGGCAGCTTTCTCCACTGCCCTCTTAGTGATTATGCTTTGATAGTTCCCCTGCCAAAGGAATTAAATTAACTGCTGTCTATTCTTGTTGGAACAAGAGACCCAGTCATACTGGCTGCAGTTTGGGGATGGAGGGGAATCCTGATGAGCTCTGCTATTTGGTGTCCCTTAAATGAAAACTATTTGACTCTTGCCTAATTAAATTTTGCTTTTATTTATATCGTATTTCCATAACACGAAGGTTTCCCTTTTAGCAGGCAGTTTTATAATGCAAACCTGTATGCCTTCTGTATAAATGCTTTCCTATAGATATGCTTGTCTATGTAAAAAAAAAAAAAATGTACTGCATAGGCTATCGACTTTGGAATGCTTGTAAGTATGGAAGTGAAGCACAGAACATTCTCCTGTGTTGCTTTGCCCACCTTCAAGTCTTCCTGAGCTGTTGAGGCTGTTGCTTTGAAAACTTCAGTTGTCTGTTTGCAGTAGACTGGCAGGATTCATCCGGTGTTTGTTACTGTGCTGGAAAATTGGGCTTTGGTGGTCTCACCAAGTTCTAGTTTGATACCAGGTTAAGTTTCTTTGAAATAGCAGCCTCTTGAATTACACTGCTGGCCCTGTATTTTGCAGGGTATGATTTTTGGCTGAAGAGCCTAAGTGTAAATTTTACTGCTGGTGATGAATGATAGGAGTAGGAAAATTGCTCACAATATGTATTTTTCCTGCTTAAACTAGAAAATTATAATTGAAATATGCTTTAGGTATGGTTCCTCTATGTAAAATTAAGCTCTCAAAGCATGGGTTGTGCATGAGAGAGGGAAACCTCTCCTTATTGCATAAACGCAGCCTTCACTGTTATAATATTTCTCCATGGAGCTGTGAATTAATTGGTGAACGCGGTGGATGCAAATACTGGAGTGAAGATTGCCTGGGAAACCTTAATTTTGTCATTTAAGTGCTTAGTTTTGTAATTAATACAAAGTTGGTTTAGCATGGTGTAAGGACAGTTGGCAGACAAATGCTTGGCTGGTAAGTCGGTAATAGGCTTTGTATATGAATGAAGGGGACAGAGAATACTTCCAGCCAGTGTGGTGCAAACAGGCTTTACTCGAGCTGTCTTGGTGTAGTTCTGCCAGCGTGCTTAGAACCTCTTCTTTGCTAGGTCTGCCAATGTCAAAATTGATGTTTTGATTTATGCCGCGCGCACTGCTTGGAACTGGAAGGTTATCAGATTTCTGTGCCAGTGCAGCCTGGGTTTGAATCCAAATCTCAGATGAGCCTAATTTAGTAATTCACTTTTGCCTATTACACTTTACATATTATTGTACAAATCATAACTTTCTGATAACCGTTACAGATCCAGCGCTTATTGGAAGCACAGGCTCGCCAGGCTTGTTCCTCTGAACCAGCAGCAGCTCGTCTTGCTCTGCAGCCCGAGAAGAACGGGGACCTTGTTTCCATGGAAACACAGTCCTCACCGGGTTCGCACACAAGGAAAAGTGTGAGCATTGCTGTGAGCACAGGTAACGCTTCATTCTTTAAAAACAGACAGTCTTCACTTCTTCTGGGTGCTTCTGTAATTTGGGCATGGAGGGGATGTTTTGCAGAAATGCTGAATGTACACAAACACGCACCTGGATACGGAAGCCAGCTGAGTTCTCTAGGTGTTATTTGCAAGCTTAGGCTGGAGCTACATTTGTCTTTGGGCTGCAATGGCAGTGATTGCCACCACTGGGAGATTTATTTTTCCAATAGCTTTAGCAAGGACTTCTATTTTAAATTATGCCTTATTGAAATAAAAAATCCACATCTTTTTTAATTAACACACTGTTTTGAAAAGTAATAGCTTCTATCCCATCTGATGGTCTATGAAATATATTACTGATGTTTTTTATGTCGTGCGTTTACGTGCATGGACTGTATTCACTTCAATTTGAGCTGTTTAGGTGGTTGTGTCTGTAAAGTTGCATATTCATGTGTTGGTTCCTGTTAAATCCATGGAAATACTGTGGTTAGTCTGGGGGAAATTTTCAAACTGGCTCAAGGTCAAAGCGTTAAAATGCTTTAACACAACCATTTCTTTTCATCAAGAATGCTTTGGAAGAAACTAGAACTTGAATGATGTTTTGGCAACTCTTAGCTGTTCTAAATCCTAAATCACTTTTATAATGATGAAAAAAACCCGCTGAATGTGAGGAAATGATTCCTCTAGCTTTACAAACCAAAGTGTCTCAGAAGATAGTAATGACTTCCCTTAAACGGGTAAATCTCTAATTCTCTTCTAGGTGCTAGCTTATTTTGGAATACAGCCCCGGAAAAACAGGATGACTCTATACCACAAGGAAAAAAAGAGGATGAAGAGAGTTCTAAGGAAGACATAAGCCTTTCAATTAACGCTGAACAAGATGCAAGTAATACAAGTATTGCTTCTTCCTTAAAGGTGGTTGACATGCCCAGCTTTGTAGACAGTATTCATCTTGTGGAAGAAGGAACTAATCGGAACACTCTCCAGTAAGTAACCAGAGATATCTCGTGTTCAGATAATAAGCTGAACTGTCTTTCTGAAGTTACTACTTTCGTAATTATTCTTTTCAGGACTCACAAATAGTCACCTGACTTCTGTTGTTGTGTTCTTTCCCTTCTTTGTTTTTTAATTATGCTTCGAATTGTACAGCTTGCCAAAACACAGTTGCCTTTAGAGCCTGCGTTTATCAGCCATGCACGTTTAGCTAGCCTACCTATCAGCAGCAGCTGGTGGCAAAAGCCTTTAACTTGGAAAAGCATGTACAGTGCTGGCAGCATTCCCTTTCTTACCTTAAATCATGAAGGGGAAAGGGGGATGCTGCTGTAGTCAGTTGTTTTCCAACAGTGGCTTTCCCCTGCCAGCATTCAGAACCCTTTCAGTTCTGAGGGGCTTAGGACAAGGGGTTTATGAGTATATGACTGTTCCCTGAATTTTGCTGTTTTATGCCTGATTACTTTGTGTGTAGTGAATGCGGGTACCAACTTCACTGCTGTTAGTTTAATTATTTTCAAGCTCAGGTTCTTTATAGTGCAATGACTAATCTCGGACTGATTTGGGAAGCCATTTTAAAAACATTTTTAATTATCTATGTGGATATTATTTTTACTCAGGAAATAGCTCAACAATTTAGCACTTTTAATGATCTAATATTCTCTAAGTGTTAAAAGCCAAAGGAGGGGGAATACCCTTCCAGTTAAATTAGGTTTCTAAAACAATCATATTGGAAAAGATTATGATAATTAAGCTATAACTTAAATATTCGTAGTCCTTGATTAAAGTATTATCTGTAAACATGTACTGCTACCATAAATGTTACTGATTCAGATCAGTCTTTTGAACATTGTATTTTGGAGAGATGCCGCCTTGAGGTTCTCTTCAACTTGGATTCATGAACCTGTGAAATAGCTGTATGAGTATCTTATGGTAGGAATGTAGAGCACCACCCAGATTTCTTTGAGGAGGAGGGGAACCCTTTGGGGAATGATGAATAATTGCTAGTGTAACGGTAACTGATAACCTGCATTGACTATCTAGTAGGTCACGTGATTTAAATCTTATCGCTTTCAACACAGGCAGTTGATCAGTTGAGTTCTGGAATTCCCTTACCGTACACTTGTCTCCTGAGGAGGAAGGGGGAGGAGGGTCGCTTAAGGATCTCCTCGGGATGATAGTGCTATTGATACCTCTGGTCTCGGAAGGTCTGTGCGATGCACACACCAGCTAGTGGAGGGGATGCAGGGCTTCGCGTTGTAACTCGTTCTAGAATATTTACCCTTTTTATCTGGATACTTCAGGAATAGATTATGGTTCCTCTTTCACATCTGCTCTTGAGAAAAATTTCAATGGGGTGTTTGTTCTCAGTTCATGGTACTCAGTGTTCATGGTGGGGGTGTGTACTTGTAATAGTGTCTTTGAGAAGTTTTTTTTAAACTACCGCAGGAATCTTGTTACCAGTTACCTTGGTAAAAATGGCTTTTTGAATAAGTCATGTTTCGGAACATGTGGAAGATACTTACTCCTGAAGGCTTTTGAGTGTCCCGAAAAATACTGAAAACATAAGTGAAACTCCAAATTGTTAATAACTTTGATTTCATCTGCTTCACGGTTAAGTCATAGAGTAGAGTATCATTGAGTTTTGCCCAGTCCAGAGAAGCCATTGCCAGTTCCAAATCATTTTTTGAAAAATGAGTCAGGTTGTTGTAGGTCCACACTGTGAGATGCATTTCCTTAGTCCTCAAATGAGTTTTGAAAGAAAGTAACTGCAGAAAGGAGCAAAGCCTGGAGCAGCAGACAAAACGGGAGATGATAGGGTCTGTTTCCAGCACTCGGCTTTACTCCTCTTCTGGCGTTCGTGAAACGGTAAGGTACACGTAGTGATACTTGTGCTTTTTCTGTTTCGAGGGAGTAGCTAGCTATCTCGGTGTTCTCTTTCAGAAATGGAAATGTTTCCCAACCACTCGTTCGCCTTTCATCCCTGGAAGAGAGCGTGACCGTGTCTCTGCAGAAGGAACCAACAGAGGGAGCTGGCAGCCGTGTGGTGGTGACGAGCAAGCAGGACCCGGAGCCACCGGCCTCGCTGCTGCCCCGGCACCCGTCAGAGGATCAGAAGCTTTACCAGGACTTACTGGTAATTCGTGTAAACCTGGTGTTCCGCACTGAATGCGACAGTCAAAACAGCACACTGCTGAAGTTATTGGCATTAACAAAAATTGCATGTGGTTTTCAAGTTCGCATGTTATGCTTGACAGAAAAGTTCCGAGTTTATGGTTGTTTGTTTTTTTGGTTTTTTGTTTTTTTTAACGTTTAAGTGGTTATCCTGTACTTTGCTCTTCCATGCATACGTGGAGTACTGTCTAATAAATAATTCTTTAGTTCAAAGATAAATGTCAGTTGAAAACTTCCCAAATTAGTGCCCTTTAGAACAGCACAGCATTTTACCTTCAAGTCCCTTAAAGGGCAGATACTTTAATCTTGAAGAATATCGGTGTGTGATGTGTTTTAAATTCAGAACAGACTTACAGAAAGCTTGAAATGTAAGATATTCCAATGTTTGACTGTACTGCTGTGAGTTTACGTGATTGCATCTGAACTGAGTCTGAACTTGACTTCTTTGTAAGAATAAGCTGTTGACCCATCAAGTTGTATTTAAAGTTGCATAAGAATAAAGCAGAATTTTGGTTTTCGATGACAACTGCCTGTCATGATGGTTTTGTCCATGTGGCCTCTCCTCTGCTCCCTTTCTCTATAGGGCCAGGTAAACCACCTCTTAAAGTCCTCGGAAGAGCAAGATCACTTGCCTGTAAAATCAGGATTTGTTGACGATGATGGTCCTAAGTATCAGGGTATTGATGATACAACAGAAGCGGCTTCAGAGACTGACACGGGAGCGGTGGATAAAGAGAGCGTGATTAGTGCTACGCTCAAACAACTGAAGAGTCTCGGAGTGACAATTGACTCGCCTGGCAAAATGAAGAAAAATACACACCAAGTGGAGAGTGCCAGGTAAAATACTGGTTGTTTTGAGTAGTAATTTGTAGATCCAACCAAAAATGAAGATTGGCTCAATGAGCAAAGAGGAGGGACTGTGTTCGCTGCTGCTGGGGATTTGTTTGGCAGCTTGATCCACAGTTGCTGCAAAGATGAAGCACTGGCTCGTGCTATGGGTATTTCAGATAGGTTTAAGAGCTCTGCTGGCAAAACTCAGATTATTTAAATACAACACAAGTAGCTCTAGCTGTTAAAGCATCTGGTGGTTCTTAAAGTATTGTGCATGCAGTAGCACACAATTCCCTAGAATAATAACGAAGCTGCCTGAGTAATTTCAATCCTTTGGGCTATGTCAAAGTATTCCAGAGAAACACTGGACTTGGGAGGCTGAACGTTAAGCAGCTATATATTTTTTTTTTCACTGCTTCTTAACCCTTGTCTTGCGCTTCACCAGCATCAGTGAAACTGTAATCGTGGCTTTGATATATAATCAAAACTAGTTCTGTCCTAATAGCTTGTTATTGTGGGTGCTTTGACTTGAAACAGGGAGGCTGCAGTGGCTGGGGTGGGAAACAGCCTTGCTGAAACAGAAGAAGGAGCAGAAGTAGTTCCTGAAGAAGGTGTTTGAGGCACAGGAATTTACTGATGTGGCTACTTAGGCATAGGCTGAGTGCCTGGGACAGTTTCACTTTCATCCTTATTGTCTTCTTGATACTAGTACATAACTGTTATGTAAATCTGACCGTCTCCTAATGAATCTGCTCTTCAGCTGTGTATCAAAAGCCATTTCCAGTCATACAGTTTCTAAGCTCTTTTTTCTCCTTTTCACTTGAATTTCATCAAGCATTTTTCTGGAATTTATGGGCGACTTTGCTGGCTGGAGAGTCTGTCAGTGTTCTTTAAATGTCAATAATACGCTAACAAGTGAACCCATAAGACAAAACTGGAATTCTTGGGGGGTTTGGCTTTTTTTTTTTTTTTCAGTCTTGAGGAGTGGGGTGGGATTCTTCCTTCTGCCACTTTCATGGCTGATAAACAGTTCTGAGAGATCTACAGCTCAGCAGAGAATGATACAGCAGTGCAACTCCAAAGCATGATTAGTGGTTGTTCATCTGAGCCAGGAGTTTACTCTCTCTAAGCAGACATCAGAATCTGTACTTGGTGAAATAGGAAGACTCTTAACTCTCAGCACAAGGAGTTTGGGTTTATGGACTAGTATATGACGCATGTACTGAACGCACTGGTTTATAACCACTCCTAGTGTACTAGAGCTTGTCCTTTCAGTCTTGAAACTAAACACCTAATGTGTACAAGAAACTGGTGTACCAAGCAACAGGACAAATGAACCTTTCTCATCTGAAAGATGCCTTCAAAAACTGGAAGCTTGCAGGCCTCTGGAAGTGGATATTATGTCAGAGTTCCTGTGAAAATCATAAAGTTGGCATGCATTGGGAAAGAGGAGATGTCCTTGGTGTCTGTTGCTGGGCTTGTGTCTTCCATCTAGATATAAATTTTGGGTTGGATGGCAGCGTCTGGGGTCTTAGGATGAGAGACGTATAATGTTGCATTCACTGGTGAGAACAGACCAAGAGCTGAAACCTGCTTTAAAAACCAAAACCAGCTCTGAAACCTGCTAGAGGCGGGCTGCTCTTCGTAGGAGGGTTGTGGTTAGTACTGAATCGGAGGGGAATGTCGTCAGATCTCTGACGCAGTGTTTGGATGCTGTCGGTGTCAGCGGCTGGAGAGCTGCTTTTTAGTATGTGTGGAACGTGTGACCTCGGCACCGAAGAGCCCGATGGAGCTGTGGCGTTCAGAAGGCAGGAGAGATCGGTACAGCGAGCACAACGAAATGATCGGATTGTATTGTGAAATGCGTACTTTTTCCTGTAATGCTAAACTGACTTTCTGATGTTTTGTTTCAGCATCTTAGCACGCATAAATCCTGAAGCAGTGGTTCCTGGACTAAATTATATGTCGTTTGCCAATGTCAGCATGTGTGGCTTAACTCCTAATGTTGTTGATCTGAGCATGGAAGCAAATGCTATAGCACTCAAGTATCTCAGTGAAAATCAGTTATCTCGACTTTCTCTCAGTCACTCAGGCCAAAATCCTCCTGCAGATTTCTCTTTCCAAGACATCCTGCATGCAAATACGGACAAGAGCATGGTGGGTCTTAGCTTAATTTCACCAAACAATATGTCTTTTGCAACCAAGAAGTACATGAAACGATATGGGCTGATACAGGGCAATGACAGTAGCGAAGACGAAGAGGAGCTGCAGGTTCAGGATGGCAATTCTGGCACTGTCAAAAGTGAAAGCGTGCTGGACAAGAACTGTACTCCCCCTGAGCTGGATGGCTTCAACCGCTGGACTGAATTATCCAAAAGAATTGATGGAAAGCTTCCCGTTCTTCTAAAAAGTCACAGCAGAGAGTTGACTACTAATGCTCCCCCACCAGAATTAAACAGCCCTGTATTAAGAAATATTACAAATGAAATTTTTCCTGCCAGAGCAGATCAAGCAGATGAAAGCTCAATTCACATTTTGAAGGATTTAAAATCAAAACCCAAACTGTTTCCTGGGAGAGTTGAATTCACTGAACAACCTGGCAGGAAAGATGAAGGAGATACTCAGGTCTTCCCTGGAAATCTGCATACCCCGGCCCATGAAACATTAAACCAGTCGAACAGCATGAATTCTGTTGGCACCATTCTTGATGTGAAACAGCTCCGGCAGTTGCCAAAGTTGTTCTGAGCATCCCCCAGGATGGCTGGCAACCACTGTTTCAAATCTGAGAGGGACCTCTCTGTACAAGACCACGGGAAACCAAGGATTAAGCTGTCTTTGAAGAGGTCACTCTCTTGTAGCAACGTAAAACTCGCCGAACTGAGTTTTCAGCCCAGGTTGGCGACAGCCACCTCCAAATGCCTGGCTGAGTCAGCGCTGATCAGCACTGAAGTACGTGTGCACTTTTGTTTACAGTTAGGCGTGATTTTAAAGTCTCTAAAAGGTGAATCAACTTGAGCCCAAGCCATACTCTTAATCTAGTTTTATCAGTGATGCTTATTTAAATGTTCTTCTCTTGACTTTTTTAAAACACTGACTTTAACATGTTTGCGCCAACTGTGAGCCGTCAATACTGTGTGTGGCAGAGCAGGGACAACAAGGCTAAAGCACTAATTTCTAGAAGTTTGCTGAAATGGTTGGATTACTGTGGGGGGAGGGGGAGGTGTCTAGTGGGAAGGGAAGTATAACCATGGCTTTACGTTGCGTCAGATTATTTTTAATTCAGCCATAATGGCACATGTAACTCTCTGTATCATGAAATCCTGGAAGGAAATGGGAAAAACTAGCACTTTTAAAACTTTTCTGGTTTGGTTTTTTTTCTGAATGAAAGTTTTCTATTTATTTAAGAAGTACTTATTTCTCATAAAGGTCAAAGGTTCCATTAAAAAACAAAAAAATCAGTTGTTTGATGTATCCTGTTATTTAAGACATTTTCCACTTCCCAGTCGTTGTTCAGAATGGCCGACTGAAAGGGTGAGGATGTCGCTTGCTACTGAACCCTTCAAGAACCCCAGTGCTGGGTGGTGGGGTCATCAGAAAGAATTGATTTACTTTGTTCTGTGTTAACGTGCAAATACTCTGCCAGCGAGTGCTGCGGTCTGCTAATGAAACAGCCCTTTCCCATCCCTCTGTGGTGATAATATTCCACAAGCTGAAGAATTCAGTTATTTATTTATCATTCAATGATTCCATTTCTGTTAAGACTTTGACTCTTGTTCAATTTTTAGATGTAGTAGATATTTTTGTGGTTACTGGTGCGTTGTCCTGTGCTGCAGCATAACCCACTGGCGCGGGGAGCCCCAGGTGCCCAGTGCTCTGCCGGCGTTTGGCCGGTGCGGCTGCGGACACGGCTCGGCGAGCGTGGCGGCGGTGTCACACGCCTCTGTCCTGACCTCTTGCTCCTGGAAATGAGACACTGGCGCTGGAAGCGGCGATTCGTTCCCATTCCCACCGCTCCTGACGGGCGGACAGTGCAGGATGACGGCAGGGCCATCTGTTTTCTCCCTGGCCGTAGCCCATCAGCACATTCTAATGATGGCACTGCCTCAGCAGAAGTTCAGCTCACGGTATTGACCTTGTCTTTCCTGCTCCAGGAGTGTTAAACCAGCGCTTAAATACCCCATGCTGGAATCCTGGCCCTTTCCCCTTCACATGCCAAGGTCTGCACTGTTAGCTCAGGGTTTGTTTGAGCGGGCACTAATTGCTATTTAATTTATTGCGATGACAGGAGAGTCTTTTCCATCATCTTACTGCCCTTGTGGGCCTCTGGATTAAGAACTGGGGGGGGGGAAGAAGCCATTTGCTGTTTCAGAGCCAGTACAGAGAGGAAGACAGCAGCTCCCTTCAAGCTGTGTCAGAATTTCTCCTCTCACGCAGCCTCTTCCATCAACAAGAATATTTGCTTCCTTTCAGGAAAGGTGCTGTTTTGCTGTGCTGAAAAATAAAACCTTTCACAGTCCCCGAATCTCCCCTGGATCAGGCACAAGCTTATTATCCGGCAGCACACTTTCTGCTGAATCAGTCAAAAAACAGTTAATGTTTTTGAACATTCCAGTGAGATGAATGAGGCAATTCATACCTCTGAGCTATTGTTGTAGGGTTTTGTTCTTTGTTTCCTATTGTAAAATGTCTGGAAACACAGGAAGATGACAGTTGTATTGGTTAATATTTTAAAGACTTTCTTCAGATGCTGGAGGGCTAGAAACAATTGGAAAACAAAAGCCCAGCTACTTGCACGCAGCTCAGGGCGAGGGTGTGGTGTTATATTAAGTCACACGAATCATAGAATCCTGGACAGCAGCCTCTGAGCCAGTGGAACGTTCATTTACTTGACCAAAACAAAGCAAAAAAAAAAAAAACCACCCTTCCCTACGGCAGCTTTTCCTTTCACAGCGTAGGGCCGAGCAATTTCAAGATGCCCCGGTTGAATTCCCGAAGCATCTTCTGCACCTTGAAGCCAAAACTGCGCGGAAAGCCAGGTCTGGCTTTGTTCTCCCGGAGCCGAGCTCTGGGGACCCGACCCCAGCGCCGGCTCCGTCGCCTGGCCAGGCGATGACACGTGCGGAGGGGCACCGCGGTTTAAGGCTTTGTCGTTGGGTTTTCTTCTTCTTTTTTATCTCTCCTTTTTTTTTTTTTCTTCTGTTTTATTTCTATTTCTAATATTTCTAATGAAATATTTCTAATAATGAAAGGAAGATGTCTACAGCGCTCACAGGAAAGCTCTCGGGCCTGCTTGGCGCATCGCTGGTGCTCCTCAGCCCCAGGCTTTGGGTGCAGGGCTTGCTGCCTCTTCCCCTCGTGGAAGCGTGGGGAGGGGGCGAGCCCGGTGTGACCGGACAGCCCACCCGTGACCGGGCAGCCCACCCGTGGGAGGGCAGCAGCGCGGAAAGGTGCCCATCGCCCGCCCCACCCGGTTCCCCCCCCCCCC
>Ga0065711_1035292_pt1 | contig 22519 bp, 11 predicted proteins | sample Hoacrofraction12_FD_59098 | JGI IMG/M metagenome (GOLD analysis project Ga0065711, IMG submission 59098) | Hoatzin crop microbial communities from Cojedes, Venezuela - Epithelial fraction 12 v2 (version 2) | ecosystem: Host-associated > Birds > Digestive system > Esophagus > Crop | place... | reverse complement strand
CTGAGGGTGACGGAGCCCTGGCCCAGGCTGCCCAGGGAGGCTGTGGAGTCTCCTTCTCTGGAGATATTCCAGCCCCGCCTGGACAAGGTCCTGTGCAGCTTGCTCTGGGTGACCCTGCTTGGGCAGGGGGTTGGACTGGGTGACCCACAGAGGTCCCTTCCGACCCCGAACATTCTGTGATTCTGTGATTCAGTAATCAGCTGGAATCAGCCCCTGTGACCTGCTGCAAGGCTTCTGCAGAGCACTTAGCAGATTCAGGTGAAAACCAAATATTTCTCTACCTTTCTATTTGGAAGGAGGGGAGGAAAGGAAAGTGCATTTCTGAACTGGAATCGATTTCCTTGTCTGGCATACAGTGCAATATCCCAAATTACTGTATCAAACCATGTAGAAGTCAATAAATTTCAGTCCGTGGCAGAAGAAGAAGGAAAGAGCCAGCGCAGGCGCTGCTGGAAGGGGCTCCGGTTCAAAGCAGATGGTTCAGAACGCCGTGGCTCCAGCCGCACACACTCGTGAGGGTCCCAGGGCCCACCCAGCCTCCCTGCTTGCACCCTGACCATGGGGCTGGCACACAGCCCGGGCAGACTCGTCAGGGCGGCTTCTTCTTTCTAATTTTCGAAGTCTTTGCCGTCTTTTTTTGTTACAAACCACTGCTGCAAGCTAATCCTGGCAGCTGTACGCACCCAGCGTCTGCTGAACAGAAAGTATTACGCAGTAGCCAACACAACGTGTCACTACAGCTCAGGAAACAGGGCTGGCTCAAACATAATGCTCTTAATCCTCGGCAAGATGGTTCCACGGGATCAAAGCACAGTGACAGAGCTCAATCTGCTCACCGCCTTTCAATACTATGGTTAGCCTGCATCTCCTGTTTTTTCTCAAAGTCTTCCCAAAACTTCTTGCTGCCTTTCGTTTCCGTCTGAGTTTACAAAACCAAGCAGCTCCTAAGCTCCGCTTTGATCTGAACGTCTGTGAGAATGAGCCATTGATTTTCATTTACGCTCGCAGCTTCTCAGAGCAGCGTGGTCTCCCACTTGAATCGCTGCCGCCACGGGTAACCCGCTCGGCGAGAGCGGTGGCACGCTCCCGGCGAGGCTCGCGGTCGCGCTGCGGTCTCACGGGCAGCCCGGGCTGGATTTATTTGCGGTGGGCGAAGGTGCTGCCCCTCGGCATCTCACCGCCTCCTGCCAAATCACAGCATCACAGAATGGTTGGGGTTGGAAGGGACCTCTGTGGGTCACCCAGTCCAACCCCGTGCCGAAGCAGGGTCACCCAGAGCAGGCTGCACAGGACAAACTCAAGCTGCCGGTGAGCGGGACATGCCCTGCGAGGGCTGGCGGGCTGGCTCCGACGCTCGGTCCCGCACGCCTCGGAGAGGGGGTTTCACGCAGGGGCCTGTGGAAACGCCGGCAGCAGCTGCGCCGGCAGCTTCGGCACCGGCACCGGCGAGTCTGCTCTCGAGGCCGACGCCGGGCAGCCTTCCAGAAGCAGCATCAGCACAGCCAAAGCACTTCAAATTACCCCTACGACTACGTGTTCGATGGTTCGGGGCCACTAGTTGGTAATAGACCTTGGAAACCTGATGGAAACATAATTATTTACCAGAATATTCGATTTTGCTATTTGAATAAGCTCATTTGTCATCTAAATCGTATACGTGACACACTGAAATGCTGCATGCCAGTCTCTGCCCAGAGCAGCGCAGAGCACACATGCTAGTGATCTGGATAAAAAATGAGCAGCAAAAAGTGATGAATCCCTCATCTTTCTTGCTCTGGTGTATTCTGGAGCTATTTACACCTGTGTGACAGATGTGGCAAACAAAGCTAAAGGTGAGGATTTTTTTTCCAACACCCTTTGTGCCGGTGATCACCTTCCACACTCGGCGCCAGCTCCGCTGCTCGCAGGGGGGTGCTCGGATGCCAGAGCCGTAGGGGGAACACGTGTGTGCTTGGACTCAACGCAAGCAAACCTACAGAATAAAAACGAAGATCAACATTTTTATGGCGTCTGAATGCACTGCAGGCTCCCAGCCGGTGTAAGGTCGCATTGTAAAACTGAAATCAAGCAGAACGTGCAGAAATGAGCAAAATTTGTCGTGTTCCCTCAGTTCTGCGCGCTGGGGAAAGCAGGATGTCCACCACCTTTGGCTGCTGAGTGGTGTGTTTCCCCTTCTAATGGTGCACTCAACGCAGAAACGTGCCAACAACTGTAGTGTATCCGCACGTACCTTTACACTGTCTGAAATATTTTGTGTTATGTGTCCTGACACAGTAGCTGCGCCGGTTGCTCACATCTGTGGTCCCAAAAAAAGAGAAGTTTTCTTTTGCATTTGTTTTTTTCTTGGGTTGTTTGGGGTGGGGTTTTTTGAGGATCCTTTTCATAAAAGTTACCATCGTAAGTGCACGTGGGTTTTAACCAGACTCCTTTCATGCTGAGCTCCGCTGTGTGGTCCTAAAGCCCATGGCTGGGTTGCTGACCTCGCATGCAACACGAAGAGCAAGTAAGGAGCTATGGGGTCAGCGTACAGACCAAAGCCATCTCTCGTAAGACCAATGAAATGAATCTGACTCCAATATTTTTGTGGCAATATGTCCTTAGTTCTGAGGGCATTGCTCATAGTGATTTCCTTCCGACTGATTTACTAATTCCATCGAAGCAGCCTAATTCCTTTTACTGGTTTATTTTAGCTGGCTTTTATTGTGTCGCCCATTTACCTTGCAGTAACAAAACCCAATACTAAGATCGCCTGAGGTACCAATTAAAGCTTTATGAAAGGCTAAAGTGTGACAGTGCTGGTGGGGAAATGGTACTGAATAGCAGACTGGTAATTAATATGCTAACTTGATAGAACTGTTCCGCTCTCCTGTGAACCTTGAACTTCGCCGGTCCGCTGATTCATCATTCTCCAGAATGATAATACAGGTGAGGAAGCATACCAGGACTGGTCTTAATTTAATACGGTCTGTGACGCGCTCTTGTCTTCGGGAATTTTAATGCGCTGCATCCAACTGGTCTCTATGGTAACCAAAGCCAGGAGGCTTATCCACGAGGACTGTGGTCCACTGCAGGCGGTGTCTGCGAAGGCGCCTGCCCACACCGTCAAACGGAAGGAAGATGCTGCTGTGTGAAAACAGCGGCGGTGGCAGCAACCCCCCCCCGTCTCATTGCTGTGCAGCTGTGTTCTGCAACTCCCTTTAAAAATCATCTTCCCCCTACATTTGATAAATTATTCCCTCCTTGCTTGAATCAACCTTTAAAAAAATACGGAACAATTAATTTGCTAAAAACAAACCTAAGTTATCTTTTCTGCTTCTGTAAGCAGAGGAAAATCGGATGTCATGGATGGGATCTGGAGGCAGCTGGGGAGGCAGCAGTTTCAAGCCCTGGCTCTGGCCTCTAACAAGACATTTTTGAAAGCTAGGCAGAATGTTTATGGCATGTTCATAGGCACGGATGTCTATTCAAGTCTTACATCTTGCAGAATTGCTAAAAAGGGAGATCAAATGTGGCCTTTTTCTTTTATACAGTCTAAGGGGAAACGATGGGAATTTTAAGTGAAGATATTGGTTTACAAGGAAGGTTTAGTAACCAAACTGATCCTCCTGGTCACTTTTTGCTCAAGTTACATGAAAGCTCGGGTGACCCTAAGCTCTCGAGCTCAGGCAGGTTTCTCCCCACACCCCTCCGTGCATCAGCTCTCTTCCCCCAGGCCCCGATTTCCGCACTGAAGACCCTCGAACCCATGGGCTAAGGAGGAAAAACTTAAAATTGCAGGAAACTTAGTATGTCCTCCCCGACTCTGAGGTAGCTTATCTGCTAGCAGAAGAGAAATTTGAGAGCTAAACCTTGGTATGCGGTCCTTTATAGCCACCTCTTCTGGGTATGTCTGGGGGACGTCTACTGCTACTGGAAAGGATTTTTTTAGCGTAAGGTGTTCTGATACTTCCACGAAATCCAGTGGTAAATTCAACAGCAGCAGACGAATGTGTGCATATTCTGCACGCGTCAGTAAGCCCCACGCACTCACCGCATTACGTCTGAGGGTCATCGTGGCTGAGACTATTCGGTTTCTGTCCGTGTTCGAAACAAATCGCACGCTCTTCGATAATTTGCTTTTTTCAAACCTGGCCCATGCAACCCTCTAAATGATAATGCAACAACAAGACTCCTTTTAAGAGAAATTCATTGGCTATCTTGGGCAAGCTCATCGCCTTTTTGTTTTAAGAGCATTTGGTGGTTTTCTAAATGCAACTAAGGCACTAACATCTTCTGCAAATGCAATGATCCAAAGCAATCCCTTCTACAGACATTCCCTGAACTCTCAGTTTTCTAACTTGTCTCAGCTTATGGAGACACTGCACATTGTTACAAAGGTGACAGTGCCAATGTGGCTTTTTCCAAAGCATCCTGTCACCCCTTTCGTCAGTTTTAAGGACATATGGGCCTCGGAGCGGCTGCATATGTCTGAATGGGAATGTGCATCTCCACTGTGGCAGCTATAAGGATATCCGATAGATTTTGTTCTCAGTTGCTTAAAAACATGTGTACACAAACAGAAGCTCATAGGGGTGAGCTAATTTCCACTTCTGTTTTGATGCTGCCAGCACTCTTTCGTAAAAAGCTTATTTTTAATTTCCAAAATCATGGACTGTGATATACTAGGTCCCCACTGGTGTTTACATGCAACAACACGGTCCCATGACTGCGCTAGGAACCCCCAAATCCTGACAGCCGCTGACTTCCCGTGGCCCTGATGTCTGTCCCACCACGGCATCAGCAAACAAAAGCCACCTATCTGTCATGGAAACTCGTCCCCTGGTTCAGCCCTGCCCTCTGTCGCTCGGGGGTATCCAGCGAGACCCTCCAGAGGACCACTAGAACGCTGGCAGGAAGATTTGTGGAAAAGGGATTTTGTGCCACTGGTCCCTGATACCTTACTAATGCTCAGCGTTCTTCTGCACATGAATTTGCGAGTTGAGGACAGGGGTAATGGAAAGCAATGACATAGCTGCGCTGGACAGGTCTGCTTTTATTTTTAAACGGACTGTAATGTTCTTGGAAGGCCCCCTTGGACGGCAGCAGAACTGATTGCTCGTTAGTGTTTTCCCATGGTGGGCAGAGTTGAAAGATCTGTCCACGAATGGATATTTCCAATCCTTATATATGAAGTACTTGACATGCAGAGCAGGGACTCCAAAGAGGCAGTGCCATTTATTCAGACATGTTTTCTGTGAATACAGTCTCAATATCTCAGACTAACATCCTATCAACCAACTCTCTTCTTCACCTTTTGGGAAGACACTCTCAACAGTCAAAGCAAAGAACTTGGTATTTATGCCCTTCTTTCCCTTTGCACGTAAACAATTTTGTATGATACTGATTATCTCTCTGCAGAGCTTCTGTAATCTAGCGTATTTTTCATCCTCCAAAGCAATCATCCTACCCTAAGTTGTTTCTGCATTATATTTCTGACCAGTACAGTTACAGAGCTTCTTACGGACTTCTACGCATGCCCTATCTCCTCAGTAGTGCAAAGAATCTCAACGTGTGCGGAAGGGAAGGTATCTCACAAGTTCCTATAATAAACATCTAGAAAAGATCATTATTGCGGGATATAGTGGTAAAGCCGATGAAAAGATGAGAGCCAGGGACTCAGTTCTAAACATCCATCTACAAGCATACATTCACATTCTTTAATACTTTGCAAGTGAACGCAAGCTGGCATGTATCTCTGGATATATAAGGAAAGATATAAAAGGAAAACCTATGCCCAAGGAAGGAAAAGCTACAGCCTACCCAAATAACTTGAGAGCAGCTGCCATGTGAATAACTTTTGTCATATCTTGGTCCTGGCTAAGGACCACAATGAGAAACCAGAACAGAGATGCAACAGGTTCTGGACACCTATGAAATGGAGAGACACGATTGAGAGCTCACGATCTAAGTATCAGACCTTACAAAGGACCTCAATAAGAGAACTGAAACTTCAGACATTTGAGGCAAAGCTAGGAATAAAAATATTTGCATGATTTAGTAGTTATCATGGGCTCAGTTGATTTATCATAATTGGCGCTGTGTTCACAGGGACATCTTCTTTCCTAATATAAATTGGCATACTTGCAGTTTATATACGGTGTTTATACACCTAACACCGTGTGCAATCTTATAAAATTGACATTTCTTATACCTTCTCTGATTTTCGCCAAATAGTTTGGTCTCCTCCTCTATTTCTAGAACTGTTAGCCAGGTTATTTCTTCTCCCCTAGCTAGGAACCATGAAGTTACAGTGAATTATGCTGTCAGTAAAACTGTAAATTGTTGTAGAAAGATACAACTTCTCTTTTGCTAGTTATCAGCCAAGAGATGTCCTTACAACTATTTGTTTCTTTAATGCTTTTATATACATTATTGTCAGGCTGACTGACAGTAACAAAGATAAGACAACAAAGAAAAGATAAATAACAAGAAGCAGAAAATAAAGGAAATAGTACAAACACTACTGCGAGCTCCAGTGGGCCACAGACTAACAGTGAGGATGATGAAGATGATAACCTGCATACGAATGAGTTCCAAGAGTTCTTCCTTGTTGCTCACACTTGCATTTATCTACTTGATTTGGGTAATTTGCATAACGGGAAGGTAATTTCCTGTGATTGCAGTGTGTGTATCTCCATACACATGCCAGTCTGGAGAAGTCAGAAGTATGATAATGAAGTAACTTTTTGAAGTCTGTGTATAAATAATGAAAAAATAAAATAATGGAGAGAAAGCAAGAGAGAGCGCTCCTTGTCTGGAGTCATCCTTTTTAAGAATTCTTGATGAATGCAACTCCAAGAGCTCCAATTGATAAAATATTGAAGACACAATGAAGTCACACTTTTTATATTATATTAATTCATCTTTTGAATAAGTTATACAACCAAAGCCTTGACCGGGAAGGATAATTAAATATTCCGTGACTAATTCGGTAAGCAATGCTTTTTTATTATAAAAGATGGCTGCAGACAGCTTTTGCACAGAGGGCTCAAAGGCCCTGAAAAAACACCCCATCCTACCCGGTTTACGAAAGAAAGAAAGACTCAGCTACAGTCTGACTTCTACCAGATGGAGTTTTACAGTGGGTGGAGAGGACTACAGTCTCCTGGAAGCCTCTCTCATTCATTTTCATCAGGTTTACCCTCTCCCTCAACTGCTGAGCTTTGGCATCACCAAGCTTGGATCCCTTATAGATCCATCTCAGTTTATCTTCCACGAAGAGTCAACGGCTTTGCGTACGTCTGATGAGAAGAGGAAACAGAAACGTAACGTTTCAGAATGGGCAAAGTGAATCCGTATTTGTAACCGCTGAAGCTGCCTGGCACTCAGTTCCAGGTTTTCTTCAGAGGTTCTGTTTACTGGCCATAAATTTTCACAACTATCAGCCATTGAAATCTTAGTGCAGTTTAATTGCACAAATGTAAAAGATGCCCAAACAAGCAGGGCAACATAAAAACCACCTCTGGTCCTGATCAGACTCCGTGACGGGCTGCTAACACCTTTTGTACAGACTGAAATCCCTATCACCTCACCACCTATAAATCCTCATTTTTTTAGGAATCCCATTCCTGAAACAAGTTGCCTATCCTGGGGCTACTGGATACCTCACCAAACACTAACAAGAAAAATACCAGTTCATATTAGTGACCCTCTTTATTGACCGCGTGTTCAAGGGTACCTCAGATGGCAGGCACAGGAATGGAACTACCTCCAGCCCTCTGGCACAGGGGACCAGCAGTTTAGCAGGATTAATACTAAAGGCTCAAGGAAATTTCAGCCGAGGCTGCCATGAAGGTTCCTGGGCTGTAGGTAAATAGTGGCTATCAGTCTCCGACTGCGGGGCTCTAAGTCGACAGTAAGTGCCCGTTTGGGTGCTTAAAAACATTGAGACCAAATTCCATAGCTAGAGATCCTATCCACAGCGAGTGATCCAATAGCTGTGCAAATCATCACACTGAACTACACAGATACTGCCTTAGGAGTTCAAAATAAAATCTGCGTTCACTAAAATACAAGTTAAGAGCGTAACTGAAACCCAAGGGTCTCAGATGTCCTTGATTTCATTTGCGGTTGAATCTTCCAGCATAAAAAACTCAAACTTCTTTGCCTACTTGTAGTTTTGCTACTGACTCGCTACGTTACTGCAGATAAACCATTTTTCACCGCCAAAATGAATATATTTTTTTCCTTTTAATGTGAGTGTCAGGAGGATGGGGCCAAGCTCTTTTCAGTGGTGCCCAGTGACAGGACAAGGGGCAATGGGCACAAACTGAAGGACAGTAAGTTCCGTCTGAACATGAGGAAGAACTTCTTCCCTCTGAGGGTGATGGAGCACTGGCACAGGCTGCCCAGGGAGGCTGTGGAGTCTCCTTCTCTGGAGATATTCAAGACCTGCCTGGACAAGGTCCTCTACAACCTACTGTAGGTGACCCTGCTTCGACAGGAGGGTTGGACTAGATGACCCACAGAGGTCCCTTCCAACCCCGACCATTCTGTGATTCTGTACAGCTTCAGTGACATTACTCTCATGCAAAATCAGTATATTTGGAAACAGAGTCAGTCACATGCCCAGAATTACCTTTTGTTTTCGCAGGCTCACATAAAACCTTGAACCAAAGTCTATGGAATAAATTGAAAGTTTTCTAAAGGCTTGTGTGATTCTTTGGACCAGGACCTCCTGGTCTGAATACAAGCCCTCAGGTTGACTTCAATGTAAGAGAAAGATTTGCTGTTTTAAAAAAAAAAAGAAAAAATTCAAAATCTGTTTAAATTGCTCAGAATTTGTATTTTTATATAAAGAAGTTGAAGTGAATATTAATTTAAATAAAAATAGTTTAAACTGTTATTTTTTCTTGGCTTGGATATGAACCAATTTCATACATTACATACATTTCTGGCCTGTTGAAATAAGTTTGATTAAAATATGGTGTGGCACCTAAAGTAATTTCATCTTGGCAGCTCTGGTTTTCCACTCTGTCGGTCCTTCCACTTCTCCCTGCTCCTTGTTTTCGCCATGATAAGAGCGATACTCGTTCGGAAATAGCCGTGTGAGCAGTGAATAGAATAGATTCCATTCTCAGGAGCAAAGGAAACTGAACTGCTGAAAACAGAGTGTAACTGGCATCACTATGGCTTTCTTCTGTCACTGCTGTTTCAGTCAAGAAGAAAACCTCTCCTTATCCTAATCAGCAGAAGTAAAAAAGATGAAATTATTTTGTCACAAACTAATCTGAAAGTCACTGGAAGTTCCCATTATAACTTTAAACGGTATATATTACAATCCTTCTAGAAGTATCTCAGCCTTGCTGAAATCTGAAGAGCCAGTTGTCTAACAAAGAGTTATCTGCATAATAATAACCATTAACTACATTATTGCTTTCATCTCATAGTTTAGAAATACTTGATCGTAATATGGAACTATTCAAAAAATGAAGGCTTGCCCTAAAGAAACAGTAACATTAATACGAGCTGCATACAAAAGCTGTTTCTGTATGGAGATTTTCTCAAGTTAGGAAGATCAAGAGTTGAGTTATTCTATGTTAACCGAAGAAAAATTAAATAATAGAATATGATTTCATTATTACGAAGTATTACCTTTCTCCCCAAAGACAACTGATGGTTTCACTAAGTCACAGCCTCTTCACGCAGGAAGAAGCTGGAATACACACCGTGCTTTTGCTAGGATTAAGACATATTCTGATGACCAGAGCCTTTAAGTCTACCAGGATGATGAGTACAAGCCTGCAAAAAGTGATGCCTCCTGCATTTCAACGCAACACTTTCTGTAGTTTGGTTACCACAAAGTAGGTTTTAAAATCTGCATATTAATGCTATCATGTTGTGTAGTAATCATTTGAGGTGTATAATCAATATAGTTTCTTCTTATTAAGGAAACCTTGCCATGATTTTGCTTTCAGCACATTACATTTCAATATAAGATGCAACAGCGTTGCGTTTGTTTGGAGGAGAGGTACATTCCCAGTATTTACTGTTTCTGCTGAAGTCTGAAAACCTTCAGAGCTGCTTCTCAGCACACCTTGGCACTACCCTTTCTAAGCTTGACGCAGGGAGTCTGAAGAGTGAGGTGAGCTACGCGTGAGAAAGGAGGGGAAGAGGGACTGGATTGCCTGCTGTAGGTGACCCTGCTTCGGCAGGAGGGTTGGACTAGATGACCCACAGAGGTCCCTTCCAACCCCTACTATTCTGTGATTCTGTGATTCTGTCAGCAGACCGCCTCGGGCCTGAGGACGGGCTAGTTGGGATGCGCTGCGAGGCCAAGCTAAGCTCCTTCCTTCACCTCCCGTAAAGCTGTGCACCTGACTTTCATTCATTTACCTCACGTTTCACATGAGAAAATTACTCAAGCACACGAGAAAATTACTCCAGCACACCAGAGCCCCACAAGAGCTCACGAGCATCAAATGATGGACTTCATCACATACCGAGACAGCGGAGTCACGATAAATCGGTGGGACGGCTGCCCACGCGTCGACGCGCCGTTCCTGCAGGCAGTGCGACGAGGTGTCACACTGCTCACGGGCTAATCATTCTTCTGCTTTACCTTCTTTGGAAATCTCCTACTCAATTGGTCCCCTCTCCTGGTTAGAGGGTTTTGAAAACACATCCAGCATGCTTTGAGGTCATCCAGAGAAGGTGAGCGATTGTTTCTGATGCTTCGCTTCACTTTGCTGTAAATGAAATGCTCTGCTACAGCTCACAAGAGCAGGCTGAGCACACACCGGAGAGCAAAAAGGAAGCGTTGCCCTGTTTATTCTTCATAAATGATTGAATATGATATTTCATTTACATCACCTTACATTTTTCTCTTTGAAAGACAGTCTAGCTAGCCATGCTGCAGCACACATTTAAATGACCACTATTGCTTCATTTTTATTGTAAAAATAATACTGCGACCTGCCGGCGCCAAACCATTTGCAGCCTACTGGGCTTAGGCTCGGCGGTCTAAGACATGGTGAACACTGCTTAGATGAAAAAAACAAATTCTGGAAGAATGCATTTAAGAAAATATATTTCTCTACAGAGCTGATGCTAAACAAAAGTCCTGATGTTTTGCTGGAGAGGGCTCTACACCTGACAGTGCTGCTAGTCTACTGCTCATACAAATTGTAATTTCACGTCAATAAGTCATCTTTCATTAACAATATTAACAGAACCTGAAATTGTTAGGAAAAATAAAGGTTCATAGTGTTAGTCACTACACTGACGTACATGTAATAAAAAGAAGTCCTCGTTTCAAAGATCATTAAATAACTACTTAAACTTATTGAATGCTGTATTAATATCTGTTTCAGCTAAAGCCTGGCTTAAATCTGCTAGTAAGACAAATTCTGATTTGAATTTTGCTGGATCACACCAAAGATGATCAATCCATCAGCCATGCCAGCTAGATTAGCAATCTAGTCGTGGACTGCTGCATTCCACCACAACTTCTCCTTTGTTACACCAGGTTGAATGCATACACTTCATGTTTCCTGAAAGCACCTTGGGCTGTTTCGCCATGATTTAGTATCTTGTTGGCTCTAATTCAGCAAAATACATAAAGCTGTACAAAATTTAAGCAGGTGAATAATCCCCCTCAGCTTTGCTAGGATTTCTCACACGCTGAAAATTAAGCAAATGCTTAAATCTTCAGTGGTTTGGCAGCCAGTTGCCACAGAACTAACTTGTAAGTGTGCTTACTACAGTCACAGTACAGTTTTAAAACGGGCCAATATATTCGAAGTTGGACAATTTTATTTTATGAGTGAAATCAATGCACTAAAGTAAAGGAAAATGAATGCTTGGAAATTATTTTGAAGGGGAAGCTTTATCATGATTTTTTCAATTCATAGATCTTCTATACCTTCATATTATTATGACCTTAGAGGCTCTCCCCCAATTACCACGGCTAACAGGGCAAAGCTGCCCCTGTTGCTCAGCATTCTCCATTTTGCTCTGGATTTGTGGACTTGTAGACAGTTTCTGTTATTCCCTTGGACTTGCTGCAGAGTCTCACACGCGTAACACACCTTTCCAGTTCCCTTGGTTAGCGTCTGCCGTGCTTTAGCTGGGCACAGGAGATTACCTGGGCACAGGAGATTACCTGGGCACGCTTGCAGCCTCCTCGAACGCTCTCCTCGGGCTCACGGCTTCCTCCCCTTTCCCGTGATTTCCCTGCCTGCTCACAGCCCTGTGTTACGCTGAGAAAAGAGTGCTGCTTACTGCAGCTATCTAGGCTACAGCTAGGAAGGCTGGTGCAGCAGAGGAGGGGAGGACTACAAGTGTTTTAATGAAAGGAGTACCACTTGTCGGAACCTTTGGGCTTTCCCGTGCAGACTGTCACCAGACACTTCAGGGCACGTTAGTAAAAGGAAGAAGGGACATGCTGGGGTTCTGTGACTCTCCAACGGCTCCTCACTGGTCCAGCATCCAACTAATGATCAACTACAGATCATACCAACTACAGCTGTCTGGAGATCGGTGGTGCCCAGGTCACAGTCCAGCTTTCCAAACTAGGGAAGATGGCAATCCCTGACAAGTCTATGTGGAAGAATCTGATCTGATCTCTGCAATTTCAGGAAGGGATAGTAAGTTCATATATATATATCCTAAGACCAACAAAATCCATTAACAGGTGAAGTTTCAAATCTGATATTACCAACTAGAATACAGGAAAATGAATAAGGGAACTTGATTATCATTTACAAACGTTCTGGTGAAAGAAATGGCAAATAAAGACAAGACCAGTGTGATTTAGGATTGTCTAAAGGGTTGTGACTGGGAAACATGGGCTTGGAAGAAAAAAAGAAAAATTAAAGAAGGCTCTTAGGGAAGTTCACTGACAGCCCAAATACGCTGCTACAGGAATTTTTCAGATATGTAAAGGAGGAACGGAAAAAGGATCTGGATTCTACCATAAGATGCAGCGGCATGTTGGCAGAAGGCGAGCCAGTAAGATCAGTAGCCTTTAGCTTCTGTGATTCGGACCGAGCTGGTTTGCATTTTCTCATGCACTCCGACATTCTGAAACAAAGGGAGAGGTCCCACGGGAAGTTAGGTCCCTTCAGTGCAAATTTCACAGGGTTCTGTACCTATTACAATATTCCACTAGTCACCTAGATAACTAGCCAGAGGCACTATATTAGACACTGCACAGGAAGCGTTGACTCTTGTAAGACAAAGCCTGGGTTTCTGAAGGTTTTTTTCAGTGGCAGCTGGTATGTCCGTAACTGTGTTTCTTTGTCTTTTTCTCTTTCAGGCGTGCTGATCTGACCAAAACACTTCAATGCAGACCAAAACACGCTCTAATAATTCTCCAGGAAAAGTGTGGCTTCCAATTATTCCAGCTAGATTTCTTTCCAAGGTTCAGTGCCCCTTGTCTGGCAGCAAGCCTACAGCCAGACTAGCTCACCTAAGGCTGCCAGCCTGGTCGATCTCCTGCGTTAAACGAGGTCACGCCAGGTCATTACTTAAGAGCTGTTTGAGTCACTGTTCTACTGACACTGTCATCCTTTGGATGATGCAAAAAAAGAGGGTTTTTTGTCACTAACAATCCCTTGGCAGCTGTGAAATGATGGTCGTCTCATAGCCTCTGTGTCCTGGCCAAACTCCAGTGAAGGTGATTACCTCTTCGCTACCTAAAAATCCTCGGGATTTCAATTTGCTGTGGTCTCACGCGCTGCCTTTCAGTTTATTTCAGTGATGGGTGAAACCATCCCTGCACAGAGAGGTTAGAGAGATCTGTGAAAGCAGAAGTATATTCTATTACTAGGTTATTTAATCTTCATTTCTTGTTAGATTTTTGTGGGTTTTTTGCACAGCACAATACAGTCAAAGTGCTGCTGAAGCAAACTGGGCCTGCACTACAACTCTGAGAGGAAGATAAAAATTCTAAATAAACTTCTACATCCAGCTATTGAACTGGAAAATGTTAGGATTACACCTTCTCTTGTTTCAGAAAAATATCTGCTTTTCAGGTTCTTATTCATCCATCCTCTAAGAGCACATGCCATACAAGTACCATTCAACAGCTTTACTCGAGTTTTTTTCTCTTTTCTCCCCCCCTTTCTTGCAGATATTTTTTGAACCTGATTTTGAAGCCTTTGTCCTTTCCTTTCCTTCCACTTCTCTGAGAAAACAGGCAGACAGGATGGAATTTTCCTTGCATAAAGACTTCAAAGTAAGCACACAGAATTCTCTTGCTAACAACTAATATTTATAAACCTATTTTAGAGAGTGTATCAAGGGCAAGAAATAGAGGCAGGGCCCCTGCCCCAAATACTGCTCTCAGTCAATGATTTCTTGCCATCTAGGTTGTAGCCAGACACAATACAAAGCAAACCTGAGGCTATTGCAAATTATATCAATGGCTGGGTTTTAGATGCTTTAGGATCAATGAAGAATAAAGATTAATTCAGGTTGCCCTCAAGGACAACGGAGAGTGACCGGAGTATTACATCAGAAAGCGAGGTACAGCTTTCTGCTGAGGGTCCGGCACCGAAATTTGGTTTATTTTTCTCTTTCTTCCACAAATCTCTTGGAGCACTTTCACAGTCCTGCCTCCCCTCTCCCCTGTTTGCAAGCGGGGGGAAGCAGTGTATCTCTGCTGCCTCTCCTTCAGTACTTCTCTCTCTGTGCTGTTGGTTTGGAATGCGAAACTTCTGCGTGAGTAAACTCAACCTTTCTGAGTCTTCCTCAATCTGATCTTGCCCCAGACAGCAGTACTTTAAAATGGAAAGTGATATATGGCGCATTACTGCTTGATATTATCTTCACTTTTGGCAGTTCTTTATCTCGACTATTTCCCTACTCGTGCCTTTATTTAATATTAGTCATGCTGTTTACTTCATGCCATACTATGCAGCTAAACGCTTTTTGCTACCCTAATGGATGCCAAACGTAGCTAATGAACAGAAATGTGAGCTTCTAGAGACTTGTAATTCTGCTGAGGAATTTACTGTAGCTTTATTTTTGTCATTGTTCTTAGCCGAGACATTTTTAACCAGCACTGAAAAGCAGTAATTGCACTCTGGTGTTCAACATTCAGCTCCACCTCCTGCTCCCAGTATGACTGGAGCATGTTTCCATGGTCTTCTCAAGCTTAACGTGTCCTCATAGAGACTTAGCCCAACCGTATGGTTTGCAGAATCTGAAATAGTTTAATGCAACCTTGGAATTTATTTAGATCCTTTGTATCTTTTCAAACCCTATTAAACGTGATTTCAGAAGTGTCTTTATAAGGACTAACAGGGGCAAGGAACATTCCAAGCCATGTAATGATTGCTTACATTAAAGGGAATACATGTATCTAGACAGAACAACAGGCAGTGATTGTGTCGGAACGGAACAATGCTTACACCTAACAGCAAAATGTAATCAAAGGGAACATTTGCTCTTGAGAAATTTAGTACATCCTCTGCTAGCGTGAATTAGCATAACTTCATTAAAACCAGTGGAGCTGTGTTGATTTAAACTCACTAAGACTCTGAGTACTTCAGCTCTTTGTGTATCTGCGAAAGAAAAGTAGACCTGGAACTAGCATGTCAGTGTCTTGCACGTTGGTATGTTCATATCTGGGAAGCACAAAAGTAGAAAAACAACAAAATATTTTATGCTGATCTGTATGTCCTTCATGGGAATGTTAGAAAGAAAAGAAATACACATTTTCATGCTGGCATTGACAAATAAAAAAAAAAAAAAAAACAACCAACCAAACACAGAATTAAAATCAATCTTATTTCTGCAGTACCTTAAGGGCAGATTCCTGATAACTCCAAGAGTTTTCTGGTATGGTGTTCTAGTAGCTTCAGGTAAGAATATGAATTTTGGTGACTTGGCAATTGTATGTGACACTATTTGCAGCAAAACAAAGTTAAAGCAGACCAATATGATCACAAGCTACACAGCACATGCACTGAACAGTCAAACTACTGGGTGATCTCTGGACAGGTCATGCAGATACAGATAACGTGGCTATTCCATGTATCTGTTTGATTTTCAACAATCTGTATAGTTCTTCAACAAGAAGAACACGCATAACACTTCGTAGATTTATCTGATCCACGTTCCCCTTCACAGGTTCGTATCTTTACATCTCAAACCTGCCGCAGTCCCAAGGACTACATGAGGGGTGGAAGGGATTGGATCCACCCTTCCAGCTAACGCCGCAGCAACCACCCAGGCAAGGCAGTTACGGAATAACTTTACAGGTTCAGAAGAGCATCACATCATTTCGCTGACACAGCTCAGGTTAAAGATACTGAAAGAGACAAAGCGAGAGAGAGAGAGAGAGCGATGGAGAAGGAACTTCAGTATAAACTGGCAAATTCCACCAAAAGCAACACTAAAGTTGTGATTTAACCCTTTTTATAATCTGACCTTCTTACGTTCTTGAGATGAGAGCAACTTTATCCCTAGCTCCTGCTGAAGGCTGTGCTTGAAGTCACTGTTTTGCTTTGAAGTCACTATTTTGCTTTCAACACTTTTTTTTTTGTTGCAGTAATTTAAGAGTAGCTAAACAGAGCTTGCAGAGAAACTTGGTTTTGTTCGTTGCTCAACCACCACGTGAAAGAGCACAAACTCTGCTTACAGAGCTGGACACGCTGGTTAGTGAAGTGCAGCAAGGGCTCACATGGGGAAGGGTGGAGTTGTATGTAGAAGACCTCTATGAGTCAGGTTAATCGTAAGGAAAAAAGTAAAACTAAATGATTAAATGAACATCTTTGTAGCAACTTGAGTACCATCAATAACTTCGGCTTATCTTGAGATACCAGAGAATAAAAAACTATCGTATTTTTTCCACTAGAACAACTTGTAAATTTGCCTTGCCAAATCCTTGCCCTATTCAGGGTCAAACCAAAAGCAAAAAAGACCTCTGCTTCTTAGTTGGGAAGAGCCTGTTCCTCAGTTTACCAGGCTCCTTTCCATTCCTGCTCATTGTACAGCAGAACTCCAAATCCAGCAGGCTTCATGCAGTAGGGCTGATATTATCATCTAGGTCCAGATGTTGTCTCAAGCTTACTAAGCGATTATTCATTTTCTAAATTCCTCCTTCCAAAAGTCTCCTTACTGACTTGCTAAGCCTTCTACTTGACCACTTTTTTCAGAAGCTCGGTTTTTGCGATATCCACCATCCGATTTCTGAAAGATGAAGGCGGCTATCCCCTTCTTTGATACAGTGGATCCCACTGAGTAGAAAAGGCTGAACAATCCATTTAAATTCTTTTTAAATTCTGCTAGGCCTTTTGTCTACAAATCTGTCTGTGACTTAACTCTAGTTTTCCTTTTTACTTATAGAATCAGCCAAACTGTTTGTCTAAATGCTGTGAGTCATCTGGGAGCTGTTCTCTCTGACCGTTCACTGCTAGCTATTTGTGCTGTCACATTAGATGACAAGTTTTTATTAAAAGTGAAATAAGACCAACTCCTTTATTTTATCATAACAGAAGCTTGCCAAGGAGCTGTGTGACATTTGTTCTGATGCTCTTTGAGCACTGGGGGGGTTTTATGCTTATAAACCTAATGATTTTCTACCAGAAACATTTAAGTGTTTAGTAATAATCCGTAGACATTTGCTGCAAACCTGCACACAGCCACAATGTGCTTAAAGTGGTCCATGAATTTTCCACCATGCAAAGGGACATAGTGGTACAACCACCGAGACTTGCCATTGATGGAATCGAATTGGATTTGAATGGGCTTGACTGCAGAGGTTTGGGAAGGATGGGATTAGCACAGGCACGAAAATGGGACACAGACCTGCATTTCATCACTGGTACCACGATAACTGTTAGAGGACAGTGATAGCTTCTGGAACCATGCCTGAAGCAGGGAACTGGTTTCTTCTCTGCTTTGGCATAACGTTTGGTGATAGATTCAACAGTGCTGTCTTACGAGCTGCCACTGTCTTCACCTTATCCAAAAGGAACATCTCAATGTCATTTCAGCAGGGCTCTGGAGAGGAGTATCCCCTGAAAAGCAGCTCACTAGGTGCACCAGACAGCACCAGGAAGACCTCACCTGGAGTACCACGTTTGATCTGGGATACTAATTTAGAGACACGGATCAAAAGGCAAGTTCAGAAGAGAGTCATGAGAGGCGATCAGCACCCTAGAAATTTTTACTTATAGAGATAAAAAGCCAGGAGATTGATCAATATAAAAAAAAATTAAGCGGTATGTAAACTGCTGCTGCTGCTAAGAAAAAGTGGAATAATCTACTCTTCACAGCATGTCAGGCAAAAAATAAAAGTATAGACTGGACTTTAGGATACTGCTTTCTCTTGTAAGGATACGTGAGCAGCAGATAGAAAGAGCTCAAAATTTTAATCACTGGAAATTTCAAATTACAAGTTCAACCTGCCAGGTTTCACATTGCTCAGATTAATTTGGGGAGGATTATGTAGCTGATTTCCTGAGACGCTCAACCTTACTTTGTACGATGTTTGCAGGATGGCGCTGCTAATCATTCCACACTCGGAATGATGACTTCAAGGAAGAGGATGCCCCTACTTCTTAATTTGTTCCAAGAACACTCAGAAGATGGAGAATACAGAAATTTTCAATTCTTTAGCAAAGCAACAAAGTACCCTCGTAGTGTGCTGAATAATAAACATCCAGGCCTGCACGATGTGTTGCTTCTTCGCCCTTGTGTCCTTGGCATTCAGTACAAAAGCAGAGTGAAAACAAGAGCTGAACACAAGAGAGAAACAGAAGGACAGAATTAATAAGGAAATCATCTCAAGTTTTGCTTAGGCCTTGTTGGTTTCTTTAACCTCCTGGAAACTTTAGCAACAGCAACAGTGCATTTGCTGCTAAGGAAAGTTTTCATCATAAAAGTTTTGAAGAAGAAATTTTCAAGTTACTGTTGTAACTTCTTTCATGAAATTTTCTTTTCAGAAGACAGAACTAGGGCATTTCTGTTCCCAGTTTTGAATCTGCTCTTTTCAATGACTTTATTAAATTGCTTCCCTTATGCGTGCATCAGTTTCCACATTGTATGTGCGCTGTATGGAATGCCACAACAATAAATACCTCGAAGACTACAGGATGTTCTGCTGAAAGGCAAAAAAAGGCAAAGCACCGACAATAGCCGGCTCTCATCATTACCATCGCCCTTTAGTACACGGAGCCTATCAGCCTTCCTCCTCCCAAACTAGAAGTCTGGCCGTTATTTAGGATGGGATTTTCAAGAATGTTCAGAATGTTTTCGCTTCCACTGAAGCCACCACAGAAGGAGGGAAAAGGGAAAGCCTTCTGCTAACACTATCTCTCAACAGCAGCCCCGTTTGCCTGCAGTGCCCTGGGGGGTCCTGTATCCCCACGGCACAGCATGAGCGGGGCTGCTCCGTGAGCGGGGGCCGAGGCTGGAGCCACGCAGGCTCTGCTCTCATCTCTGGTGAACACCCCACGGCCACAGAAGACCCATCAAGTGGTGCAGTGGGGCCCGGGCCCAGGCAGGGGCAGCAGCAGAGGTGGCAGGAGATGGGCTGCGGGCTGCGGTCCATGCGGCTGCCCACCCCAGGCACAGCTCAGAGGGCTCTCGGGGGGCCCCTGAGGTGGGGGACGCCCGAGGAGGGGCTCGTCAGTGTGCTCAGGGCCACAACACCTGACATGGAGAATGCAGAAAGCTTGTAATAGTGTGGTGCGCTACGTACAGCCAAGGCTTTGCTCACCTATTTCAACCCCGGCTTTTTCATCTTTAAGAGAATGCTGTGCTCTGGGGTACTGCAAGGTTTCTCAAGGGCAGAAGGAAGCAGCTAGCTTAGCTGAATGAAGAAATTCAGGAGAATTGTAAGCTGGACCATTAACTATTTCTAATACATCAGCAGTGTTTCACTGATGCATTTGGGTTTTCCATTACAAGTGTATCCTCCCCTTATCCTCTCTCCAGGATGTGAATCCAGTTTTATCAGAGCGTGAAAAATATGTCCTCTTCTGCCGTGATGTGGCTGAGAGGAATAAAAGATGGCTCTGATGATATATACTCTCAATTGCACTAATAACATCTCATTTTTTCCCAGTTCACCCTGTTGCTGCTGATAGGAGGGTTTCTACTACTGCTGTGAGGTGTCACTGTGATTATTACCGCTCCCTTAGTGTCTTTCATGCTCTGGGATCCACTCCAGAGAAGCATTCTGTTTCAGGAGATTTACGTGGCCAGACTGCACAAAGAAAAATGATAACATGAACAGCAGCCCTATTTTTTACAAGGACATTTTTACAAGAGAGTCAAAGACATCGCACCAGAAATATCCTTCCTCCTCACACATAGTTCACTAACTCTAGAGCTAGCCCAGCCTTTGGGTTTTCATCACCCTGAAATCAAAAAGTTCAAATCTGGGTCATAGCTTGAACAACCTGTTAGCTACCGGTAAGTTGAAGATCAACAGAACTTTCCAGCAGAAAAAAATAGTTCCCTTTATAAAAATTTTGACCCATTTAAGCTCTCTGCCTCAGCTGACATAAAAGCCAGTGACCTCCTAGATACCCAGGGCATTTGGAGCAGCAGGACCACATCTCCTGTTAAGCTACTGGTTTAGGTATTATTAGGTGCATTGCGGCCAGCATCTCAGTGGGAAACTGATAATTTTAATGTAATTTTTAGAACTCTCAATACTTTTGTGATGCGTTTTAAACGTTGCCTGTCAGCTCCTGTGATTTCATAGTCTGACAGTCTTGAGTGCACATATGGCATTCACGTATAGATGTCACTCCACACCTGGCTTCCGTTTTCCGTTTTGGTAAATAATTAAGAGAGATCTCATTCCTCACAAAATGGATAATGTTGCCACCTTACACATGCACATTACTATCCTTTTTCTAGCCCTTCAGTATTTTTAAAGTATTTTTTCTCTTACCCATGGGTTGCTACCAGATGCCATTTTGTCCTTCAGAAACAATGAACCTTATCAATCTTTTTTCATGATTTAATCTGAGACTAAGTATTATCTTGGCCAGAACTGGACTATGATCTATACTACAGCAATCAGTATGCCATACTCATCTGAATAAATACACCTGTAAAACATTTGCTTCTTGCACATATTACATGAACAACTATATTGTATATTCCAAATTCTCATTTTAGTTAAATTGGTGTAGATTAGAGTGAACTACAGTGACTGCACCATTCATCATCATTGCAGAATCAATCTTTTACCAGTGTAAAACCAAAGCAACGACAATAGTCCTCTAGCATTTAATAATTTTGCATAATACATTACAAAAGAGAGAGAGAGAGCACAACTACTATAACTATGTATTTTATACGATATTGTGTAATCGATACACCAGTCGTACTTTAACATGTTGTTTTCCCAGGAAATGCTAAACTAATACTGGCAAAATCCAGCTACAAACCAGCAGTGATAGCAGTTGGGGTAAAAGCAGCACCAGCTTGCTCATCTAACGCAGCCTTCGCAAACGCGACTGAAGCCGAGGAGCCCGGCGATGGAGACCCGCGTTAAAGCACGTAGCCATCTGTGGGGCTGTGTTCTTCTGGGTGCTCTGCCCTTGGGATACGTTCCTTGTGCGCCTGTCCTGGCCTCGAGGAAGGATTTCAAATGTTCCAATAAATGTCTGACGACATACCATTTTTATCACCGGTGTCAAAACAGGAGCCTGAAAATACCATGATCCTTCACTGGCATTAAGATCAAAGAATGTATTTTACAAAGGTGCCAAGGGACTATACGCTGAAGGACAACACGTCTCTCTAATTTGGAAGGAACAGAACTGTGGTTGTTTTTGGATTATTACCTCACCAAGCACTAATTGTGGAAACCACTGCTGGACTGAATGACCACGTTTTGCCTGGAGAGAGCGCGTGCTGCCTGCCAAACCGACGCGGGGTGCTCCCGCGCGAGCCGGCGGCTGGGGCAGGGAGGCTCCTTCCCGCAGCGGGTACCGCAGGAGCACCCCCGGGACCCTGAGCAGCGGCAGCAGCTCTCCAGGATGCCGTTGGCCACGCGCACTGGATCAGCAGCTCATCCCCTGGCAGCTGCTCTGCTTGCGCACTCGCAGCTCTTCGAAGGAGAAACCAACTGGAGCTACGTGTTTTTTGGAATACTGCTTGCTGCCAGAGGTTTCCTTGCGAGTTTAACCCTCAGCAGCCAGCATGATTGTGAAAAATCACATGAAGACCACCAGCACGCCATGAACATGCAGCAAGTTAGTTCAGAGTTATAATAAATCATCTAGGAATTTACAGTAATTAACATTCTGTTCATACTCCTGGGAACTGTTATTGCTAATACTGACACACTCCAACCACTGATATTTTTACTATCCCTAAATACTTTTATTGAATAAGCCTACAGAATCACAGAATCACAGAATGTTTGGGGTTGGAAGGGACCTCTGTGGGTCATCTAGTCCAACCCTCCTGCCCAAGCAGGGTCACCCAGAGCAGGCTGCACAGGACCTTGTCCAGGTGGGGCTGGAATATCTCCAGAGAAGGAGACTCCACAGCCTCCCTGGGC
>Ga0065711_1035291_pt1 | contig 22520 bp, 16 predicted proteins | sample Hoacrofraction12_FD_59098 | JGI IMG/M metagenome (GOLD analysis project Ga0065711, IMG submission 59098) | Hoatzin crop microbial communities from Cojedes, Venezuela - Epithelial fraction 12 v2 (version 2) | ecosystem: Host-associated > Birds > Digestive system > Esophagus > Crop | place... | reverse complement strand
GGGGGGGGGGGGGGAGAAAGAGGTAAAGATGATCTCCATATTAAGCATTTCATTCTATATGGTGCCTATGAGTAATTTCAGAAGAAGTCTATCCAAGTTTCTAGAAGGTATGTGGTGTATCTGGCCCAAAACATTTGGTATCTCAGCCGTCAATAAGGACAACAAAGAAGTGGACATCTTTCTATATAGTTGGTACATTTTTCGCTGTTAGCTGACCAATTTAATTTCCTTTACCTCCATTGTAATGTCTGAGGTTAACAAAAATGACCTGTGTAGTTACCTCCCAGACTCTGCCAGAATTCAGGCCACTAGTGCACTTGCTGCACTTTTGCTTTCCTTGGGCAAGGAAAATAAACTAATCCAATTCCTCTACCCGTAACTGAATTTTGTTTCTTTTCTGCACAGACGCTGCAGTGCTGGGGAAGCACCAAGAAATGTCAAAAGCTGAAATTGGGGAACCTTTCTCCTGTCAACTCAAAACCTTACAAGCAGATCCAAAGCTTAACCCAACAGTCCACCTTTAACGTTTCAATATTAAAATAGTTATACCATTCAGATCTTTAATTGTATAGCTAATACTGAAGGGTGATTAATATAGGCCAGTGACATCCTTTGCTCTTCAACAGAGTTTCCTGCACGCAGATCAATGGCCATGCCAGGATCGACATTTCTGCCTCTGCACAGATGAGAAGGGGAGCAAACAAACCTCACGTGGGAGTTTCTCAGGCATTTTGTACTAGCAGCTTACAGGAAGAAGGAAGACAAAGGAACACTGGATAGCACAGCGTTGCAATAAATACAAATCTGCACCACGTTTTGCCTGATGATCTTCTCCTTCGAGAGCACTAAGTTCCTGTGAAAGCCACATTCAGCTGCTCAGAGGTCACTTGGGCAATCAGCCATTCTTTTACCTGGGGACTGGTTAGCCATCTGCCTCCGCAGAGCTGCTGCGGCAGCTGCTTGTGGTGCTGGAACAGTGACCATGGGAGCAGGGGCCCCATGTTTCACAGTCTTTGTTGCAAGCATTGTACTGTCTGCCCCTTGGGGTATGATTCTGTTTGAAGAAGTAGGCACTAAAAACAAACAAAAATATTACAGTTCACTGTATCTCTAGAAATCAGGGAGACTTGAAAGTTTTTGCTGAACTACAATTCCTCTAAGTACACAGCTTCCTTCTGACAAGACTGACACACAGGCCTTTTAAACAATCAACACAATCTGTCCCTGGCAGTTTCTGAATATCCCAATGAATTTAGCAAGTAAATCTGAATAGATCTCATTTCAATGCATTAGGAGACTTTCAGTTTGCTGTTACAGACACTTCTGCTGACACCTTATTGTTCTCTCTGGCTACAGAGATTAGAAACCTCTCGCACAAGGAAAACTCAGTGACTCAATGGGCTCAGAACTCCTACCCTTGGCCACATCAACCAAATGCAGTAGCACTTCAGTTTCCTGGTCTTTGGGCATTATTTTAAGAAATAATGACATACACTTAAGGCGAATTACTAAAGGAAGACAATACTACCTATGGTCAGTACTATCTGAAAGAAACAGGCTATCAGAAAAACACAGTCAATGAGTCAAGATAATTTAGCACTTTTAGCTCAAGTTAATGAGGTTACAGTGCCACTCTGCTAACTGCTTCTGGAAATTTGGTGATGCAAATCTGCATGCTGCAATCTCATTTCCCCAGGACCTGAAGCACTGGCAATGGATACAATGGTAAAGATACCAACAAGAATATACGCAGAATAGGAGAGACATTGCAAAAGCAACTCACACAAAGCACCCAGGGAGACGTTCTGTTTCGCAAAGGACGGAGACTGAACCATCAAACCAGGCTGGACAGAGGGAGTACGGACCACAGGAGCATGACGAGGGACTTGGACTGGAGCAACCTCTTCTTCCTGGTCCACTGCCTGTGAATCATCATTCTCCAGTGACTGGGAAACTGAGGATGTTGAACTGACTTCATCCAAATCTTCATAGTATCTTGTGGACAAGAAGGCAGATCGGGACAAACTTGCTGCGATATCAGAAACAAAATGTGTGGGCATTAAGTTGAGGAAACCACCCAGCCTAACAGCCAAGACAGTGACACCCTATTTTAGCATGCTCTTCTACTGGCTTGTTTTAATCCTGCATTGATAGGATTTGCCTTCTCCACTGCCAGGAAAGGCTGTCTTCAACAAGATGATAACCAAAGGAATTTCTTACTGAGAGCAGATGAGGGAACAGGAAATAAGAAATAGGGGCTGAGGAGTGAGAAGCCAAAAGCTAACTTCAGGACTGATTCCCACAGCAGGCAAATCACCCTCCTAGGAAGCATTTCAGACTTGTATGGTAACTAAAGGTTTACCTGGAGCTGTAGACCTAATTGGTGGAGTTTTCCTCTTGGCTAGGAAATTCCTCAACTGTGCCTGTTTCACAGGGGATAATTTAGCTGGAAAATGGAAGACAGGAGTTAGTAGTCTATAATCAAACTGCAAGTCAAAAAAAATGTAATTCACATTTATGGTGTGAGTGCCAGGAAGAAAGAACAAATTACCAGGTATTTTAGGCAGAGGTTTGGCATGTGATTCCAAGGTAGTTTTCATCAAGGCATTGCGTAGGCTTTCAAGGTCACTGTCAAATCTAGGACAAGGCAGAGCAGTGAAAAACCATGATCAGCAGAAACAAGCCAACCAAATCAGGAACAAAAGGGGGCCAAAGCAGCCGCTATAACCACTGGCTTACCTGGAAAAACAACTGGCTCCTCTAGCTATTGCGCTATTTAAACATATGCATCTTTAATTATTTTTAAAACTCTAAGAGCCATTCATTTCTTTCCCTGAATTCAGACAGACACCCAGCAGTACCTCAGCCTGGAGGCTCTATTACCCTGTTAACTATAAAAAATTCCCCTAACTTTTAGGGGAAATTTCTGATAAGCAAACAGCGTGTCCCAGAACACAACCAATGAGCTTCAGTATCACCTGGGCTCAGTTCAGTTATCATTTTTTGGACATCCTGTCCTCCCACACCACATCCACAAAACATCATTCTTTGGAGGACGCATCCTTGCCCATTGCTGGGGGCAAGAGAGAAGGAGTGTCAATACCACTCAGGAACTCGTGTTTCACATACCTTTGAGCACTGCTAAGAGAAGATGTATCACTGGGAACACTCCACTGAGATGTCTGATTATACAGTCGGAGTTGCTGCAGGCTGTTCACGAGCTGATTTAGTCTCTTCCTCTGCTGATTGATTATTTCCCGGTTATTAGCCAGGGTGTTAAACAAAGTCTCTCGCTCAGGAACTATGAGACGCCTTAAGACACAGATGAAGAGACAGGGATAAGGACCATTCCACATATCTGGCCACAAGCAGTCATGCATACACAAAGTAGTTTAGCAGTTCTAGCTACTTAAACTCCATGAGGTCAAACATAGTTTGGTTTGAACACCAAAGCAGTGCAGTTCATCTCAAATGCATATGTCTCCTTTGGACATGCTGCAAGTTTATTCATTTAGCTCATTTACTTCAAGACATTTTATTTATTAGAAAGTCTGCACTAGTTACCACCAATGGATGCATTTGGTTTCTACGAAGTTTATTTTATAGGTTTTTTTCCTGCAAGCACTACCTACACTGCACACACAGATGCAGCAAGTTTGTAACACGTATGATGCCAAACAGTCTGAACCTGTAGCCCCCATTAGGTGTCTTAGTCTAGCTTTATTCCCAGACCCCCTTGAAAAAAGGCCATACTGTTAAATGGAAAAAAGTTTTTGTCTGTTGATCAGAGACAAATGCCCGATTCACAGACATGTTCCCTACAGTTGTTCTGTATTCCAATGTCAGTTACTTACTTCTGCTTTCTCTTCTGTTCCAGGTGCCGATCCCACTCCAAATCCAGAACGTCATTCACATCCTGAACAGCAAACTTCACATACTGGTGCAAGCGGCGAATTTCCTACCGTACAGAATAAAGTCAGCCTTTAAGTCACTTCAGAAACCTCAGTTTTAGTTGAAGAAGCTGAAGACCCTTTGGGCTCATTCAGCCCAAGCCATATGGCACTTTCCCATATATCTACCTGTAAAGTTTCACCAGCACAACAGAACCCAACACAGTGAAAAATCTACTTATCCATCAATGGGGTTACCCACAGGGCTTGGGTTGGATATTTTATCACAGCTCTCAACTAGAAATAACACTTTCCATAAGGTTTGCAAAACATTGCCATGTCTTTACAGAAAGGGTTATACAAACATCAGGCACTAGACAAACCAAACTTACTTCAAATCTCATTTCCAAAACATGAGTCATTCGCTCCCATTTTACAATGTTGAAACTTCTAACAATTATACGTGATCAAAGCTTTGCAGGCTATTCACACGGCTCTAGGACCAGTGTTCACAGACTATGATTCATGAAAGCATTCACAAGTGCTCACAACTCTCACATTAAGGCAAGAAATTAACTTGGGTTTTATAGGTAGGGAAGAAAAAAAAAAAAAGGCAGAGAGAGTAAATGGACTTATCCATGACCACATAGTTGCACAACTGGCACAACTGAGCCACAGACCTCTGGCTACAAACCCTGTTCCCTAAACAAAACCAGCGTTCAGTCTCATTATTGTCATCCCTCCAGCCTGTCACAGCATGAACATGTCTCGAACTCCGATCTCGTAAAACAGAAATGGAAGCTGCAGTTGGTTTCAGCTCATCTCAGAATGCTCACTTAAATACAATGACAATAACAGCCAAATAACACAGCTTGGGAAAAAATTCCACTGCAACCGTTTTCAAGATGCAGCATGAAATTCTAATGTGACATACCCAAGCTGAAACCAAATCCAGTCCTACTGTGGGCTTAGTGTTACACACTACCAAGGATGGGTTTCTCTCCAGCAACTATGAGCATTATATAGCCGCAAGTCTCTGGACAGCAAATCGATATGGCTGGACATCAGAAAAGCCTCAGGATCTTTTGAACTTCATTGAAACCTAATTCACAGAGCTGACGAAGTGACCTTGTCTCACCCAGGAGAATGAGGATGATGTAGACTGCACAAAATTTAAGAGTCAGACTAGACCTGTCCTTCTCGTAAACTGTTAGAAAGTTGATCTGAAAGCTCTCTGCTTACATTCCAATTCACTTCCACTTCTCTCCCACTCTGTTATTCTTTCCTCATGATCCTCTCTCTAGATCAGTGAAACAAGCCTTTCAAGATTAGCACCTCTCTGAAGTCACAAGCATAAGCCTGAAATGTCACAGAGAAATACTGGACATCAAAGCAGGCATACAATTAAGACTGTGAATCAATCTACAGAATCCAGGTGAAGACTGGAGATGAAATCTAAAGGAAATTACTTCACATCAGCTGATTTCCAGTAACTGTCTGTGTGCATGCTCGATACCTACTGTAACGAAGATGACATTCCATTATGTCTTCAGCCTGCTAGTCAAACTTCTTGAGGGGAACTTATCAGTGTATAAAAGACTGTAAAACATCATTTGTAGGGCATATTCACTCTGTCTTGCTTAGGGTTAAATGGCCCTCTCATCACCAGAGCTGTAACAAAAAGAGTGCTTCACCCCTAGTTTCTTTCATGCCTTTGAAAGCCTCTTTTATGTACTGCTGGTTATTGTCCTTTGTACCTCAGCTTTTAGAATATCATTTAGCTTTATGCTCTGCCATCCATGAAATTAACCACACAATTCTCTAAGTCATAATAAATCATCAAATTGTTCCATAAGGCACTTGCTGAAGATAAAAATAATTCCAAGAACTCTTCTAGAAAGTGTTGGAAAAAAAAATTCTTTTAACTGAAATCCCTAAGCAAACACTACAGACTGAGAAGGAACAGGATGTCAAGAGTCACACTCTAAGCTTCGAACAGATTCAGGTGAACTACTTTACTTCAGCAGGAGTTCTGAATCATCACTGCAAACGGCAGCAACACAGAGGAGCTTTAGGAAATGATTTTCAGCATGTCTTGCAAACTCATGGAAAACAAAGCTCATCACAGTTTTACTAGACTATGTTGAAACAGCAAATACCTAGGGCAGAACAAAACTGCTGGACACTTGCACACACAAGTCTCCATTTTATTTTATTTAAAACTCTAGATTAGAAGTTGGCTGACATGTTTCATACCTGAAGCTGTGCTTCACTCTTGGGATCCAAAGGTTTCTTATAGAGCAAGTGTAAATACCCCGAGCTATGATTCCGTTCATTCTGTTCTCTAGCCTCTTCTACCCCTGCAAATCCCTCCAGCAAGGTTGTCTTCAGAATACTAATATCTCCATGAAGTGACTGCAAACGGAAATAGAACAGATGGGACAAGGTTGAAAGTGACATTTTTTCATTACCATCTCAAGCACAGGGGCTTCCGCAGGTGTCTGCCTGAAAGCACAAATGTAAACATCACCCTTACATTAAAGCAGCCCAATCAGATGTTCCGTCTACATCAGTTCGGCTTGAGCAGGTTAAGCAGAAACATCAGACAAGGAACAGTCACTGCTGAGGAGCTAAACAGCTTGAAGATACTCTGCTCACCTCTGTCGTCTCTTTAATTTCCAAGAGGAAGGTGTGAAGATCATCTGACTCAGTTCGCAACATCTTCATTTCCTCTGGAGTACCAACTTGGAAACAGGCTTTGGAAGTCCGGGCCTTCAGTTCCTCCATCTCCTTTTGAAAATGTGCAATCTACAAAGTCAAGCGGAAGAAAGTGCAGCCACTGAAACACAGCAAGGTCTGGAACAAATGTCACAGCTCTGGGCAATGTTTCTACTACACCATAAACACCTGTCACTTTGCAGCAAAAGCAGGAAGTTATTCTTGAACATTAACAGGAAAGAATAAACCAGTTTTCCAGCACAGCAACTGAAATTAAAGATGACTGACCAGGACACACAAACAGCAATTACAAACCAAGCTTTCCATTCTGATTTCTAAACCACTGACAGACATCATCAGAATACAGGTGAACTGAAAATAATTGTCTGTGTACCTATACAGCAGCCTTACAGCTTCTAAAATGAAGAAAACTGCTTGAAAATCTCACCTCCTCTCTGATCCCTGCTATGACAGGGTCTGAATCCTTCCACTGGTGGGCCTGTTTCTCTAAAGCTGTGCTGGGAAGTGCTGATTTGCCCTGGGAAAAAAAGCAAAAACCACAAAACCAAAAACAACATTAAGGACATATGCTTAGCAACAGGGAGCTTAGAATATCAAAAAAGGCCTGCTGTTAGAAACTCCATTCACAAACCAGTCACCAGGGAGACAATCGTCGTAAGCATCAATACTAGTTCCACAGTAAACTAAGACTGGCATGTGCATGTTTGAAGTCGGACTGCAGGCTACCTGCAGACATGCTGTTAAAGCTTTATGAAAGCAAAGGAAACCTTTGTGTGCTGCTCTGTATTACTGCTTTGATTTTAATATCCAACAAACTTGGTGTCTCTCTTAATACACAATCAAGGCATCTCTTCGTCACTTATTAGCTAGGAAAGCTGTGAACCTCTTCCGTAACAACAAGAAGAATTAGTTTCTTCAACTCTCATAATGACTTCACACATTAAAACACAGGTCTCTAAAGACAGTCATAGAACTTAGTTTTAGTCCCACAGATTTGCTACTATTTTAATGTCAAAAACTAGCTAATTCTTTGACCTAAGAACAGTCATTCCATCCAATGAATTCTAACCAATTTGTGGGCCATGTAAAAAATTCACCCCCTAAAGAATCCCCTCAAGTTCCCATTACCTGAGCAGAGCTTGGCTTTGCTGCAGAAGGGGTGATTTTGGCTGTCTTCTGTAATAAAGAAGCCGAAGGCATATTTTGAGCAGGACGTGCCACTGGAATTTAAGAAGAGGATCAGTAATTTATGAACTTATAGAAAGCTTGAGAAAACAGGTTGTGATCAGACACAACCATAATCAGAGCTGTCAAATCCAAAAGCTATAGCGGTATGGGCCCCAGCACAATAACACACCTTCCTTAGGTGCTGTTTTACTGCCCTCCAACTTCTCTGCTAACAGTAACAACTGCCACTCTCCAATATCTGGCTGTACAAGTCCTGAAGGACCTCAAGACCCCCAGTCAAACAATCATTTAAGAGATGGAATATTATTCTACTAACAAATGAGCACGAGCTAATTTAAACTCATTTGCAACCATTTCGAACTCTACTCACTCCAGATGCAAGACAAGGCACTGATTTGTGTGACTGCCCAGAAACATTCATAACCAGAGCTACATTTACAGAACACTGAAAATGCCAGAACTTCTGGATGAACTTAAGGATCTGAACACAGTCATTTCACACACAGCTGCCTGGGGAACAAAGTGCACAAATGGAAAAACTCAGTTTCAGTACCAAGTCCATCACACCATTATGGTGTGCAAATCAGGAGGTCCATTGCATTAGTAAAAGCAGCAGGAAAAACAAGGAAGCAGCCAAATGAAGCTCAATATGTCCTAAAACTTTTAGAACATTGTTTATAATGCATTATTCCAAATAACATGCATCAGACTCCTACCCGCAGCAGGCACAGGGGTCGAAGCCTTCAGTGGTGTGGTGGGAGAGGCTGCGAGGGGTGTGGACTGGCTCAGAGGACCTCCAGAGGCAGTTTTTGAAGTGGTTGAGAAAGAAAACATTGTGGAAGTGCATTGCCCACTGCTGCTAGCAGAAGAAGAGGTGTCGACAGCAGCAAACCTGCAACAGAAACATCTTCCAGTTCTGAAATGGTCCCGGCTGTTGTCCTCCATCCCAAACGAAGCACTAAGTTCTAATGAATTAACAACCTCTGGGATCAGCAACAACTCAAGCTCCAGATGAAAAATTACAAGTGTAGCTTTGGGAGATAGTGGGAAGGAGCCATTCAGGATCACTTCCAAATATGTGGAACCACGCAGACTGCTACCACAGACCCACCCAGCGAGCAAAAGCCAAATGCCAGCGAGATGTACTACCCTCCTGCAAAATGCACCTCATCATTTTGCAGCGAAGCACTGACTATAGCAAATCTGAGCTGCCCTTCAGTGTCATCTTTGCAGCAGGGCTCAAAACAGAAATTCTGCGCGAAAACATGAATTTCTATTCATCTGCAAACTCGGCTCCTCAAAGCAGCCAATTTAAATATTCAGCCAATTCACAGGCGTATCATTTGCTTTACAGACAAAATATAAAATTTAAAAAGCCGTAAGAGCTACCATCAGATCCTGGTGTAATAAAGATTTTTCTAATTAAAAAATAATCATAGGAACCATCAGAAATTTCTTATGATGCATTTACATGAAAATCGCTCTCCACAGAAAGCAGCTCCAATTAACATAGCTCTGTGGTTTAAACCATTTTTTCTGAAAACCGAGAGCAAGTCTCAGGAGTTGGAGGGAAGAGTATAAGAACTCCAAGATCACTCATCACGCAAATCCATTTTGCATAGTTTCTAATCAACATTATTTTTCTTTCAGTTGGCACGAACAAGCTTTTAAGTTTTCAGATCCTGTGTTCAGTGAACAAGCATCCATTTAAGAACAAAACCGAAAGGTCTGGCACCTCCTCCACTGAACACGGGAGTGGAAGAGAAATCCACCAGCTATGGACAGAGCTTCCTCTTAGCTCTGCGAGTTACTCTTTAGGTTGGGGGTAAGGAACCTTCAACAGTCACAGAAACTTGTGCTATCACCACCACATTAAGCCAACCCCAGACATACAGGATTTCAAACCCCAGTGTTCCCCAAGAGTCTTTAACCATGATTTGCATCAAACCAAGGCATGGAATTACCGTTTGATGCCTACGAATCAAAGATATGAGAAAACTAGGTCTGTGGTAATTTGGCAAATTTGGCAATTTATCAGCCTAACTTTTAGCATCATCCCTTGACTAATATTTTACCCATGAACATAACCTCTAGCATGGGAAGCACTGAGGGTTTTCACGGCCAAGATGGCCATGTCTTGGCTAGAGAGGCTTCCTCAGCGCTTTCTTAGAAGCATAAGGAACAGCTGTCAGGGAAAAAAGCCAGAAACCATCTTCAGAACTACTACACATTGCATGTATATGTTTAACAAGTATCCAGCCACTGCATTAACTACTGTATCTATTTACTTCTCACTGAGGTTCACTTTGACTGAAGAAGCTGAAGGGGCAAAAGATGACTTCTGTGCTACAGCTGCTGTGGAGAGTGGTGGCCCAGGCGAGCTGTCTGCGGTTGGTTTAAAGTTCATGGATCCAAATGAAATGGAGGTGGCAGTAGCTGTAGTGGTGACTACAGAAGGAGCAGGAGTCATAGATGCCTTAGGAGAAGCAGAGGAGAAAGAGAACGTTGCTGCTCCAGTCAGACTGGGAGCCAGGGCTTGCTTGGAGGCATCAGTGGCAAAGGGGTAAGACGGAGGATTGCTGCCCGTAGTGCCAGGCATCTTCACCGCTGAAGGCATGAAGGAAAAAGCAGCTGCTCCACCTGCTGCAGGAGGCTGACTTGAGGCAGGCGCAGTAGGAGCAACACCTGGTACTGTGTCAGGCTTTAAAGAAGTTGGAGGAGTGGTTGGAGTTGTGGCAGTACTTCCTGCAGAAAGACAAATGGGAAAGGAAGAGACTCATTTGGCTGCACTGACTAATGGCAGAAGGTACTGCACGACCAAATGCTAGTGCTGAACTGTCCCCAGCAAGTATCTCGCTCACCAGACAGACGGTACAGTGAGGAAGAAAAACGGCAGAGCCAGACTTCGGTCCTCAAACCCAGCAAGTGAGACAGAAGCCACACAAACTCTAAGCCACGATCAATACTACAGCCTGTCTAGATTAATGGTGTCTGGAATTTCCTGTGAAAAGGCTTCACCTTTCCCCATTGATTCTAATGAAGTTCCAGCCATTTCAAATAAAACCGGCTGTCAGCATGCAAGACAGCCAGTGCTGCAGAGAAGAGTACTTACCTGTTGATTTTGGAACTCTCTCCCCTAGTAACGGCAACGGCTCTGGAGTCACGATAAGCGATCTGACCCCCGGGTTTTGGTTGATCATGTAAAACGGGCAGAGTACACCATCCGTAGAGAGCAAGATCAGAACTGGAGCTGGAGGAAGGCTACTCTCGTCACCTGTCAGAGACCACATAAGTCAGTCCAGCAGCCAAAGTTTCCTGTTCTGTTCCTACTGGCCTTGGCACCTTCACGTGACTTGCTTAGCACGGTATTTCTTACACTTCTCCCTTCTTGCTTTCACTTGCACCATTGTTCCCTTGCCTCTCCGTGAATGCCCAATTCTTTTTTGCTTCTTTATTCCTTCCTATTCCTGACTTCATGTTTCATAAATTCACAGATGAAGGGTTATTTTGACAATCAAATGTCATCTCCTGAATGACAAAGCCCAACTTTTACCCACGAATTCCTGTGCCAAGCTTTTTCGTATTCTGAAGCAGTCCTTTTCCTTCACCTATATGCTGCTCCCTCTTTCAATCCTCTATGCCTTTCAGCAATCTCAACATTCCATTGGGTCCTGTCACATCATTAACATTCATATACATAAAGTACAAAAGAGAATTGCTAGATAAGAAGCTTTTTAACTTTAAAAAAAGACAACATCAAACAAACATCCTGATGATCTGAATGTCTGATACCAAACACTCGTGTTTTGCGCAGCTGCAGCTTTGAGCCTAGAGTCTGCTTCGATTTAAATATTCTTAGCACAGTTAAAGGCTTCAAACCACTCATTATATTTCTAAAAAAAATTCTATAATGGTTTAACTGTGCTTAATTAAACAAAAAAAAAAAACCCCAACAAATCTAGGATGCAAGAAAAATCTGCTGTGATCACAGTGCTTTGACCGTCAAGCAGCACAGTGGATGTCCATGTTCCTTTACCCGCTGGTTCTTCATGCAAAGCATGCTAGCGAAGGACATTTTCCACATGGGAACAAGTTCTAGGACAAATGAGGTTTCCTTGCAATCCAAACTTGCTGTGAACTACAAAGCCAATTAATGTGCAGCCAAAATCAAGCTGATTGCACTCTGTGAGAACACAGACAATATGTTCGTAAAAAGCTTCTCCAAAAACCTTTCTAAAAACTCTTAGGCAGCACAACCTGGGCTTAAAAAAACTGTCCTGACAGATTCCTTAATCCATTAACTGTATAGCTTAACACAGAAAATGCTTCAAATTCAATTTCACATTCAAGTACAAAGTTTGACCTCAATTCCCTTCTGTAGGTTTTCATTCAGGTAAAGTTCTCAGTTAATCGGCACCCTCCTGTGCTCTTCAGGAACTCTTGACTGCAGTACCTTCCACTCTGCCTGAAGGCATCTCTGTTTCAATCCATCTCTGGGTTTCAAGGGAGAGTTTTCAGAATTCACTAAGGTATAACACAATAGCTCAGATGTATCTTCAGCTTCAGCCTCTGACAAGGTGCTTTGAAGAGCCTTCAGGCACCACAGAAGGTACAGCAATAATGCAACTGGCTACACATAGAGCGCAGCAGGGTTCAGTCAGTACAGGCCCTGTGCTTTAATGCAGAATTAAAACCTATGCATTCACCTCAATGATCTTTGCTTTTTCTGGCTTTGAAACTAACCCACTTTTGCTTTAGATCAGTGCAAATGTACTTCATACAGAACAGTTCTCCAAAACGATACAAGCTACAAGAATAAAGAAAACCTCACAGTCAGTCTGAAATCCCTGGTGTTAGAATATGACTCCTTTAAACTCACTATTATCCCAGCTCTGTGAAACACAGACATAACTCAGGTGCTTTATTTGCCAGGTCTGTTACTGCAGTAATGCAGGCTGCTGAAAGCTCTGAGTAAGAACTGTATTTAACACTTTGCTATTTGAATCCTTAGATAGAAATAAGCCCACATGTGCTGTGGACTTGGTATAAAAAGGCAGGATGCATGCTCTGTGTCGGTCTCCCTTTCAGAGCAGTCTCTTGGAGCCCTAAGAACCAGGCTGCCCCTCAAAAATATCTCATATATTGCTACTATTGGACGATTCCACAAGAAAAACTAACAAGACTTACTGATCGGGATAGGCATGTTACTGGTGTAGTCCACAGCCACGCCAACAGGCAGAGTGTCATCACTCTTATCCGTCACAGGAAGTTCTGCTCTGCTGGAGTCCTCCAAAACCCACAATTCCCAGTTCTGAAAAGAAGATTATTATTTTGACTTCTGCTTTCCTGTGATCAGCCTTCTCCAGAACTCTAGCCTACTACAATTGAAAGGTAAGACTGCAAAAAGCTAGCGAGCATCTACTTGAATTTGTCAGATTAACAAATGCCAGAAGCGTCAGGGCCCTTCACAGGTTTGTGTGTGATTTCTCACACATCACTGCGTGTCAGACTTAAGTAAGGTCAGACAGTTTTAATGTTTAACTTCGGCTGATGACCTCACGTGAATCACTTTAGTGAACTTAACCAAATTTTGAGACCGCCAAGCGAATCATGAAAAACAGACTTCTGGTGCTTGGTTCACAACATACTGTGTTTCTGTTTATCCTTTCTCTCTTGTGTCACTAAGCTCTCTGGTTCATCTAAGAATTATGTTTGCCTTAAGATCCTGTACAACTTGGATGTAAAAAGAAAGGGGTTTTGTTTGGTTTTAGGGTGTTTTTTTAAAAACATACCATCTCCTTGTATTCAAAGTCTTACACAGGTTATACTCGCTCAGATTTTCAAGAAAGGGGAAGTACGTGTACACAAATGCAACAGGAACAAAAATATTACCTGATCACCTTGCCTGGCTAGAATGCTGACTTCTGTGGAAGCTGCTGAAGCTGCCAGAACTAGATCCCTGTAAGCATGGACACAAGTAGGTTAAAACTGACATGACAATCCACGGCAAGGTCCCCAGCTCCACAGTTCGTTATCATCTACACAAATTCCTAAGTAGGAATACAGTTATAACAATACAAAACTGACTTTTCCTCCCAAGATGAGGGAAATGTGATTTGCTGCATCACAGCAGAACTTTTTTTTTTTCCTTTAAAACTAGTCACCAGGGGCTGAAACCCTTTGCCAACCAACGATCTGACAGCCACTGTTTCAGCAGAAATAACGATGGCCCAAGTCCAATAGCTGAAAAGTTAGGAGCAGCTTCTTCACAGATACAAAATTAAGCGAGACAAAAAGTCATGCTTTACCCAACCTATGACTTACAATCTCAAGGGAAATTGTTATGACAGATTTTAAACAATAATATATATTGTCACCAGACAAATTATTATGTTGGCATGGAGATAAAGCATGTAGGAGAAATTAGCTGTACTTCCACAAAGCATTTGCAAAATAAATATTTCATTTGCCTCATCTTCAGCTATGATGGAGTTTACAAAAGGGAAGAACACAATACAATGAGAAGCACTGACCACTCAGACATGCATAACAAGGGAAAGATTTTGCCATAATTCGTGCCACTCACCATTCCTCAACATAGTTGAGGAAGTAATGATGCTGTCTCTCTGTGCAGCTCCCATAGCAAGGCTCCATGAAATTCACAAACTTCTCTGGTCGCTTCTCTTCCTTTTTCTGTAAGGTCAACATTGATAGTTTACCTTTCAATGCAGAAATCAAGTAATCTCCCATCAATATGACTATATCAGGGTACACCAATAATTGATGCATACTTTGAGAGAGAACAGGCATCACAGGACCACTTGAAAAACAAAGAACAAAGCAAACAAACCAAAACCCTCCTTCAAAAGATAAAGGGACAATAGAGAGGTTACCAGGGAGTTTAGATCTCGCAATGTCCGCAGCAATGAATAACATGATACTACATAAAAGCATATCATCAGGCCTAAAAATCTCCCTAACCTTGAATAACAACAACAAAATATATCAGGACTCTACCTCAGGTAAGGATTGATCTTGGCAGAGAACTGGTTACTGACCGGTTTTCAAGTGGATACTACTTCCTCCACTCAATCCGCCCCAATCCCAAAACCATGATTCACAGCAGTACTGAATTCAAGTTGCACGTGACGCCAGTGTGAAAATAAAACCAACCTGCCATTGTAACATACAAGCCAAAAACAAGCAACGAACTTTTCTGTTGCTGCGACTTGCTGGCACTTACAGGCAATACAGCTACGACCACTTCTGGAGGTGTTTCCAGTGTCCCATCAGCCGCTGCATATACGATAGTAAAGACATACGTGCCAACCCACAGTACATCCAAAACTGAAAGACAAGGAAACAAACACCTCAGCCAGAAACACTTCAGAATCAGACTTCCTTGCATATCGACTTTAACTCTGCACAGCACACAGAAGTAAATGACAAAGTTAAGGAACCACTAACTTCTAAACTACCAAAACAAAGAATTTCAACGATCTGTCTGCAGGACATCAATCTTATCGGGGGGTAAAACTATCTGATCCCAGATATTTCAAACACAAACCAAAACAATGTATTTGATTTGCTTGATGGCACCACAGGCAAGACAACACCAGTGTTTCCAAGCATGGATGATGTTTTGGCATACCCAAATGTAGTGTTTCTGCTCCTCTAAACTTATTGCTTTGACATTTTATTGAAGAGTCCAAATGATGACACGAAACTCACACAAAATATGAGAATGGGATTTATATCCAGAAATCTTCAAGCTAAAGGGAGATTACTTGTAACAGTACTGTCTGTCACACCCAGTGAGCAAAAAATAGTTATTAAAATGTGTATTTCAAACATCGTAGAAATAGAAAACGACTCTGGCCAACCGGTAATTTTTTCTACCCAGAGGTAAAGCATGTAGTTATTTTTTTCCAAATATTTAAAAACCTCACTGTAATTACATAATCAGTGCAGTATACAAGTGTGATGACTAAAACCAACATGAGCAGCAATGAGCAAAAAATATTTTAAAAGGGAAAACAAGTTAAAAAGAAATAAACAGATGTACCTTTAACAGGATTGTCCGAGTCATAAAAGGGAGGACAAGGGATTACTTTCTTCTCCTGCAGATTCTGCAAATAAAACTACTCTTAAATACAAAGACACCAAACAAAGCAAACTGCAAGTTTTGCAGAAAGCTCAGAGAACTGCTTTAGAGCAACTCACCCACACTTCAACACTCAACATGTGCCACTGAAATCATGACTTTCCAGCAGCAGGTGCAAACCTTAAACTAAACCCAGCACTGGCCTCCAACACTTTAATATGACCAAAGTAGCTGGGCAGCCTCACACAGCCCACACCACTTGCCACCTGACCAGATTCTGTAGCTTGTGATGCTAAGAAAATAAAGCATATTGTAAACTAGTGAGCAGACACAAGGCCTTACTACCAACAATACTTACAGGCAGATATTGCACCACGGTGCCATTTTGCCTCCCTACAGCCAGTTGTTTCCCCTTCGGGCTCCAACACACTAAGCAAAAAGGAGAATTTCATTAGTCCTAAGGAACTGGATTGTTACAAGCCCCCCTCTCCCCCAAAACCATTCAAATGGCATTTTTTTCCCCCTGAAAAAAATGATGAATCTGAATTAAACAAACAGGGAGTCATCCAGTCACAGAGAAAGCAAAACTGCTCAGATCAAAAACCAACAGATGATGACTCTTCTTTGCAGGCAAGCCTACAATTGACAGTCAAGCCTGAGACAGCACAAACCACAGGTGAGCACACTTAACTAACTCACAAGACACAGCTCCTCCAATCAACTTTGCAACACATTTTCTGAGTCTTAGGGAGTTTAAATTCTTTTTGTGAAGAATTTTTTTAAGAAACCTCCTCCCCAGACAAACAGCCTGTCTTTCGACACCTATCAATCTGCTTGTACTTTTCAGTGTCTGACATTCTGTACGCTACCCGAGGCAGCCACTCACCAGATGTAACAGCTACAGAGGAAGGCAGCGTGGCATACACTTTCACAGAGTCCATGACCTGCAGGACAGAGATGCTGCCATCGGACAGGCAGATGGCCACCATGGCAGGACTAGCGGGGTTCCACTTCAGGTCATTGACCATTGCTGCGCTACCCGAGTCCTTAGCTAGTTTGTGATAAGCAAATGCACGTTTCTGCTGTTTTGCCTTTTAGGAAAGACAAATACATTAGACAGTCCAATCTGAGCACAAAACCAAGTTCTCACAAAGTCATAATCAAAAGCAGTTTTGACCTTCCTATAAATTAATGACTGATAAAAATAAGAAGCAGATTTTAAGTTCACTGAACAATTCCTTTACATCTCCCAGTGAGAGACAGAAAATTCCACCCGAACTATACCTCTCCTCCTCCTGTATTCTGAAAAAAAAAAAAACCCAACAAAAAAAATGCTCATAAAACAAACCCATTTTGCATATGCTTACCTGATTTAAGAATGTGCGGACATCAAAAAAGCCAATGAAGGAACCAATCTCACTGGACATCATACAGACGGACAGCGTGAGATTATCACAGCTTAGAGCCAGGTGCTGCACAGGAAACTTCATGGGAACTAAGGTACCCTGAACATTCTCCACTTAAAACACAAAAGAAAAGTAAGATAGAATGAAGGGGACAAATTTAAACAGCAAGAACTGTTCTTTTGCAACAATACTATTAGAATGAGTTTATACAAAAATCACCAGTCCTATGAACAGCAGTTGTCAAAGCTAACATGTACAAAAACTGAGTGACAGCAAATTCCTTCATCTCTATCAATACAGCCCCACAAGCTGCCAGATTCCTAGGAAAAGAAAATTCCTCTTTCCTTCCTCAGTAACCTGGAGGGAAAATAACTAGATAGATTTTTTGTTTTAATTATGTATGCACATGTATACCTCAGGCAGTACAGTTACTAATGACAAGCGGAGAATGAAAGCCATTTTGCAGCTAGGTGGTGGAACAGCAACTGCTTTCACCCTTGCAGGACAGTCGTTTAGTCCGAGTGGATAACTCGGTACAAGAACTCTGTCCCTCCAATCGTGCACATCCCTGATGCATGGACTGCTCACAGCTCAAAGACTGGCTACCAAGACACCAGGTGGCTGCAAGGAAGGGGTACACTCTCAGGTACAAAAAGTCCACCTTACTGTATGGCACTGAACACAGATGACCAAACCTGAATGATACTTGAACACGAACTAGCACAGAGCTTCCTGGTGACGTGCTCCCAACAACCGTACTTCATTTCAGCTAGAGGTACAGCAAATACTGTTCCTGCCTTCCCACACAATAAAACGTAGTCATTTCAAATGTACGAAAGAGTGTGACAAGGACTGTATCAGAAGCCAAGAGCTAATATCATAAAAACCTATATAAAGCTGTCCCTGCAAGACCAGGAGACGTAAGTGTGCCTTACCAATTTTATTGGGATCTTCTCCCAGTTGGTTTTGCATCAGAAGATTTTTGGTGTGAAAGATCTGCAGACTGGTTCCTCCACCAGCAAAGACCAGCCCGTATTTGTTAGACACTGCCAGGAGACTGGAGCGCTCCTTGGGAAGATCATCAGGAGCATCAAAGATACGGATCTTCTTCAGTGCTCTGAACTGGAAATCCTGTTGTAAGAGAGTCGGAAAGTAGCTGTACATATGCTGGCAAAGAGGAATAGTTTACTTCAGTTTCTCTAAGACAGTAAGGTGAAAAACCTCTCCATGTGAGCTGTAAAACACCTGCCAAGGCAGAGTCCACACCCACACTGTCACTGGCCATCCCATCACACCTTCCGTCTCATCTAAAAAAGATTGATATTACACCACATTTTTTCCATTGGCTGAACCTCTCTTCTACACAGCAGCCTATGTTCATAAAACTTGCGGGAGTTCAATCTGTCTGGGACATTCGGCCCTCTCAGAAACACACCAACACTAGCCAATGCAAAGAGAATAAAAAAGAAAGAGAAGGGAACAAAGCAGGGACACAACATGATTGAATAAAACTTGTTGCTGTAAAGATAGAAAGCTCACACCTGCTTAAATGCAGCTTTCTTTGCTACCATCATTTATGGCACACAGAACAGATACAGTTATTCCTTCCACCCAGCCCCAGCAATTACTTTGTATAACCAGACTTAAGTTTTTCTGCATTTGTTTCTCTCATAACTTAAATTGTACTTTTGTAAAAGGAGGAAGAGAAAAGCAGAGGGAGAGATTAAAAAGCACCAAAACCACAAACTGAATTAAAAAAACAGCAGTTACACTATTACCATGCAAAACCTGAGGTTCCCCTTAGGAATGAGTCTCTCTTCCCCAGATGCCAATTGTTGAACTGAGTACTGGATCTAATGTCAGTAACTCAAATCAAGCATCTGAGTTTCATTTCCAAATTACTGCCAAAGCACTGAGTAAGTACATTCCTGCCACCTGAGGAGGATGTGGGAACTCGGAACCTTCTGCAAAACAAACAGCCCAGCTGCTTGCCTTTGGAGGTGCCTGAGCAGAAAGCTGCTGCACAAAGATCCACAGGGGCTTCAGGAATCTGTTCCCCCATGTCCCTGCTTACACAGCCTCACAGCAACGCTACAGAGAGACAGCGATGGGCCAGGCTGGCACCGAACAGCAAGACGCCAGTTCACACAGTCCCACAGTGGACAACCACACACTCTGCTCCCAAAAGTAGGGGATACCCAGCACGAAGCGTGCTGACAGGACTTAGAAACACATCGCCCTCAAAGTAAGGTTCCTCCAACTCTCGCATTCTGCCTCTCCTTCCCCAGGCGTAACCAAGACACCCCCTCCACCACAGGCCGTGCCAACCCCTCCCTCTCCCACTCCACAGGCTGGCGCCAGACTGTGAGAAGCCTTCAGGTGCTTCACAAACCCTGTAAGGCTGCCTCAAAAGGCTCCCGCCACGACCCGAGCCAACGCTCCCCCCGCCACCGGCCCCTCAGCCCCACGGCCCGCGCCGACTCCCCGCCACAGATTATCACCCCTCACGGCCCGGGCCGAGCCCTGCCCAGGCCCCGCTCCCCTCACGGCCCGGACCGAGCCCTACCCAGGCCCCGCTCCCCTCACGGCCCGGGCCGACCCGGCCTGTCACCCCGCCCCGGGCCCGAGCTAAGCCGCCTGTCAACTCTCCCTCCCCAGCCCGCTCGCTCTTCCCCCGCCCGTCACCTTCATCTCCCGCTCGGGGATCACGTCCATATCGTCCCCCATGGCGGCGCCGGCAGCCCCGAGGCCCTCGCTCCCCGCCGCTTTGCGCAGAGCCGGGAAACCCCCGCGCGCCCGCCAGCGCGCTCACTTCCGCTTCCGGCGAAGGGGCCGCTCTAGCCGCAGCTCTCGATGATCCGCGGCGGCGGGGGTCCTCCCGAGGGGTCAGCTGGAGGCACGGCGGCCCCTCACGGCGGGGAGCCCGTGCGAGCGGCAAGCGGCTGCGTTTAATAAACCCTTTCCCTCATGCTCTGAGGTGGGGTCTGCCGCGGCCGCCGGCCCCGCTCCGCCCTGAGGAGATCGGCCGGCGGGGACAGGCGCCGCGGGCGCCCGGCCCTGGCTGCCGGCTCTCCCGGCTGCTCCGCCCCGGCCCTTACCCCTCGGAGCCGGGATGGTGGAAGCGGTGGGAGCGGGGACAGGGTTGCTGCGCTCCAGGGCCCCGCAGGAGCAGCGCCTGTGTTTTCAGTCCCCTGGGGTTTCTTTCCGTGCTCCCTCCTGCCTCACGTTTGGGGGGCTCAGCCCCCACTCAGGGTGCCAGCACGGGGGGTGCATCGCCTTAGCCCTTGGGGGACAAGGAGGTGCCAAGAAGGGCCGTTTCCAGCTCAAACGGGTTGTGCTTCTCTTTTCCAGGACCAGAAGGACAAGGATTTCCACAGAGACAAAAGCAGTGATGGCTTTGGGCAGTGACCTGAGCTATGGCAAGCCACATCCACATTTCCCTCGCATAAAATGCTCCCTTTATTTTCTTAACTGAACAACAGCTTTAACACGCACAGCCCAGAAAAGCAGGTGCATTCCCGGAGGCTAACAGGCAGCAGAAAGCAGACACAGGGCTGTGATCTAAGGGCAATTCTGACCTTTTGAGGAACACAGGGAAGAAGCGAACCCAGTCATTCCCCTAGGAAGCCTGGTCTCCGTTTTGATAACTTCTATCAGACAAAAACCTCAGGCAATTGCTTCAGGAGCAGAGAGGATAAAAAAAAAAAAAAAATGGTCTTTCAAGAGAAGCATTACAAGTGTCTGCTCTTGATAAACAAGTTATTCCTTAAAACAAGCACTGCCACCTACTTTCTTTCAGTAAGTCAAAAAAAAAAGACAGCTTTCAGGAGGTGGCCTCTGCATTTCGTAACACAAACTCCATGGCAGTTGGTCACTTATTACAGATCAGATCGAGACAGTCCAAATCTACCTCTAGGATCTGTTTAAGGGTTTATATTAACAGACTTGGAAACCAGCTCACTTAATCTGCAGCCAATCATATGGAGCAAGCTTCAGAGGAGCCAAACTAAATACACTGACACACAGTGTAACTTCAGAAGATTTATTTTCAGTCCTTAAAGTAGACTGGTGCTGCTTTTGCTCATAATTTTTTTCTCTCCATTACAGTTTTGGTTTTCATGCAAACAGTAGTGAGAATGTGTTGGTTTTTTTTTTTTTTTTGATTTAAAAGTGCAGCCTTTGGCAAGAACAATCAGCCTAGTAGAGTTAATCATCTGTATTTCCTTTAAAAAAAATTATTTATTAAACCATGATTTTAAAAAAAGTTAAAAGCTGCCAAGAACATTTAAGAAAAGAGTAGGGAAAGGGCAAAGAGCAAACATCTGGATTCCAGAAATTACATATAGAGCAAGAATCACCACAGTAACCAGTGTGGATAGCACAGTCCCAGCTCCATCAGGATCCCAGCTTCTACTCCACGCTTACAGCCATTCTTATTTTGCAGACTTGAGGGCTTATCCACCAGGGAAATGGGCCCAACAGTCCCAGGGGACCGAGCTGAAACACACACGGGGAAGGCTGCAGAATCAGAGGGACAGAGCAGCTGCCAGAGGACAGATGCTCACCCGCAGCTGGCCTGGCAGGGCTCACAGCTCATCCCCCAGCTCCTGTCCACCTGAAGGTTCGGTCTCCCCGGGGGGCCGCGAGGGCGTAGCAGTAGGCTTGGTTCTGCGCTCGATGGACAGGACAGACAGCCACCCGCTCAGAGGTTACGCTCCTGATCGGATCCAAGCAGAGATTTGTCAGGAAGGGGGTCCCTAAGGTAGCTTTAATCATCCCCACTTGCAGCGGCTGGTGTCAGACCCACAGGATGCACCCACGGAGCAGACAGAAGCTCTCCCCGCAGTCAGCTGTGCACAGAAGCTCTCCCCGCAGTCAGCTGTGCCCACCTCCAAGCTGAAAGGCCCTGCAGCCAGACCTCTGCATCCATGCACCTGCCCACATTCACCTTGCATGCAACTGGGCCACAGGCGTGGGAGCCCAACTTGTGTTTTGGTGAGGTCAGGAGGGGAAGAACTACTCCAAAGTCAGGAAGCGTAGGACGGAGCAGAGAAGGCACTTATTTCTTTGCACCCGTGAAGCTGCTGTCAGGGGAGGAAGTCACTGGGAGGAAAGTAGCTCCTCATCCGAGAAAAGCAGGAAGGGCAGAGCAAAGAGTAAGGTTACAGGATTTTTTTTTTTTTTTTTTTTTTT
>Ga0065711_1035290_pt1 | contig 22521 bp, 15 predicted proteins | sample Hoacrofraction12_FD_59098 | JGI IMG/M metagenome (GOLD analysis project Ga0065711, IMG submission 59098) | Hoatzin crop microbial communities from Cojedes, Venezuela - Epithelial fraction 12 v2 (version 2) | ecosystem: Host-associated > Birds > Digestive system > Esophagus > Crop | place... | reverse complement strand
CAGGCATGATTTCCCCTTGGTGAATCCATGCTGACTACTCCTGATAACCTTCTTTTCCTCCACTTGCTTGTTGATGACCTCCAGGATAAGCTGCTCCATCACCTTTCCTGGGATGGAGGTGTGGCTGACTGGCCTGTAGTTACCTGGGTCCTCCTTCTTGCCCTTTTTGAAGACTGGAGTGACACTGGCTTTCCTCCCGTCCTCTCCTGTCCTCCAGGACCTCTCAGAGATGATGGAGATTGGCTCAGCAGCGATGCCCACCACCTCCCTCAGCACTTGTGGGTGCATTCCATCGGGGCTCATGGTTTTGTGGACGTCCAGATCGCTTAAGCGATCCCTCACACAGTCCTCCTCGACCAAGGGAAAGTCATCTCTCTGTAGGCTTCTTCTCTTACCTCTGGGGCCTGGGATTCCTGAGGGCCTGCCTTGGCACTGAAGGCTGAAGCAAAGAAGGCATTCAGTAGCTCTGCCTTCTCTGCATCCTCCGTCACCAGGACACCCACCTCATTCAGCAGCAGCCCCGCATTATCCCTAGTCTTCCTTTTGCTGCTGATGTACTTGAAGAAGCTCTTCTTGTTGCCTTTGACATCCCTTGCCAGATTCAGTTCCAGGTGGACCTTAGCCTTCCTCGTCGCATCCCTGTGTGCTTTGACCACATTGCTGTACTCTTCCCAAGTGGCCTGCCCCTCTTTCCACATTCCATGGACCTTTCTCTTCCATCTGAATTCCACTAGAAGCTGCTTGTTCTTTTGACACTGCGTAAGCCAGAATTTGTTAGACTTCCTGTCAGTTCACTGCCTCTATATTGCCATGTCGTTCCTTCTAAAGGCTGCATGTCCTGTTAGTTGTGGTGCAGTGCAGCTGCTCAGCCACCGGTTATTGCCCTGTTGCATCCCAGTTGTCCAATGGAAACAGTTCTCTTTCTTCTCCATTTGCAAATTTGAGACTGAATTTGATGCTCAGGTTTCTTTGTTAGTGCAATAACATTTGCAGCAAAAGTGCAGTGATGAATAATTTGGTATTTGCCCCAGGAAGCCAAACCCAAGTCATGATTTTTGCCAAAGTGTGTTTAATCAGTTTCTTCTGCAATTACTTTCTCCATAAACTAAACATAACCTTTTCAGCTCTGTTCATTAATGGTCCTACGTATTTAGTCCAGGCATTTTGTCTGTAGATAGATATATGCCAGAAATCTTTATCAGAAGATAAAGGTCACGCTGACCAGCTGATATAAATGTCTTTTGTGGACCTTCATCACTTGAATGGCTTGCGGAAATTCTGCTCACAAGACTGTTATCTTGTGTAAGACTTGCCTCCGTGGAGTTGCCCAACACCTCAGAGGCAAAGTTCAGATAATGGATGCTTTTCATGCAGGTTCTTTAGCCTACATAGTACCGCAGGGTGCATATAATCTAAAAAGAATCACCGAGAAGGAAAGGTTATTTTGTCTAGAGACTACAACAGTGACAGGACATCACCTATTTAGTGTTCTGTTCTTACACTGCACCGTTGTTTTTCTGTCATGGAAGCTTTTATATTGGAATTTCTTGAGTGTCTTATGATATCAGTCATAATTCTTACATTTGATTATATGATTAGTAAGAGATTATTTTGTGTTTGTAGATTCTTTATCAGGCTGTGAATTACCGATTTCTTCCGTCAGAAGGAGGTGAGAATATAAATATCTCAGGACCTTCTTCGTTGATCAGTAAGGATACAGAGGTAAGCTTTAAAGAGTATTTGAAGTAACAATGATTTTGTTCTGTGTTATGCTGAAGAGCCGAATTTGAGTTTTTAGCAACATCTACCTTTTTACTAGATAAAATGGACACCATTAAATACATCTGTAAATTTCTGTTCTTAGATTGTTCAAGGTTTTGCTAATGTATTTATACTTAGTTTGTTCTGATTTTTCGTTGCTTTTTCCTACACAGTCTTAGCACCATAGAAAAAAACAAACAACCCAGAAGCAGAAAAGTGCACCAAAAGTTAACACAATAAAACAAGTTAATGTTGGTTTTATTTTTGGTATGTCTTAAATGCAAAGCAAGACATTTGAAAATAAACCCGAGCTACGTATTTAATTAAAAAATGTCTTCCATTAAATTTATTTTTGCCCCTTGTTCTTTGCATCGTGAAGTTTATGACTTCTTTGCTATTTTGTAACATTCAGATGTTGCATGTGAAATTATTTCTGTCTGTATTTCCCACAAAATGCTCCATGTTCCTTCTGAACTTAAAGGCAGAGCAGCAGGAACAGAGTCTACTATTCTTTGTACTTTTCATGTTTATTCTTTTAACAAATTTAAGTGTGTACATATACAATGGCAAGTACATTTATTTTTTAAAGAAGATGTAATAATCTACTTATGAAAGAATAGAATGTCTTTTTCATCCTTGTCAGAGTGGAAAATTCTAAGTGTTATTTGGTTTTTTTTCTGTTTCAGTTTTTCTATAGGTGATAAACAGATCAGGGTGGGTGTGGCAAAAACCTTGGAAGAAATACAGGAAAGAATAGAGGAAGAAAGAAAAAAGGTGGTTCATGTTGCGTAGTCTGGCCTTTTGAGAGAAATATCTGAATTGTAGGCTCCTCACTGTCATTATTCCCTTGAGGAGTTTTTACTGATGACGGTTGTAGTTGGAACACGCTTGTCTCTGCCTTTTATGTTTAAAACCACGTGACTTAAACCACCACACCACACCTCTCCTTCATGTTATTGGAATGGGAACAAGCAGCTTCTACGTCTATATTTTGTGTATGTTTTTACATATGTGTAGGCATACATTCATACTTCGTATACAGATATGCATATGTAAACATACATGTACATATTTGCATATATATAAAATAAATAGGCAGGACAGTAAAACAGCACTGAAAACAGTATGCAGAGGAAGAGAGCTAAGCACCTTATGTACCTGCTAGAATCATTGATAGGAAGAACAGGTCTGTTCACAGGCATGAATGCTCTTTATTTTCTGGAAACTGGTAAATGAATCTCTGAGAGGAATATTGTTAAGTAGATGTTAATAAAATTATGGAACCTTCTCATGTGGATACCTATGTTTACAATATTTTAATGTATATAACAAATCTCTTTGTCATGCATCACCTTTCATATGCTGTGGTATTATTGACTGTGTGTTGTGACAGAACAATTATAAGTGAATATAAATGATTCTGAAACTTATTCAAGGGATTATCAGAGTTGAGTAAACTCACTAATTAACTTCATTATCAATTCATTTTGGATATCTGAAGTAATTTTCATTATGCTGGGGAATTCGCATTCAGAAAATTGTCCACTCTCATTTTCTCCAATATATCTTTCAGTGTTTTCCCCCCCCTTAGCTGCGATTGGTTGTCTGTTCAGAATTGGAAGTAGGCAGACAGTTGGCCTGGCAAGTTTGTATGTTGCTGCATTGAGTTTTTCTTCATCCTGTTTTAATACAGCTTCTTGGCAGATCTCAGACTGTTACACTATGTAATGAGTTCTATGTGTTTGCTTATTCTGTCTTTTTGTTCTCTCCAAGTTGACTTAATGGGGATTTATAGCTTCTTTCATTTCTTGCAATGACACAGGAGGAAACATAGCCAAGAATTTAGTCACTGTATAACCCTTCCTTTGTTACAGATGTCTGAAATGTTAGAAAAGTAGTATATTCAGTAACTCAGTTTCTCTGACGTAACTGAATCCCATAACTGCAATTCCCATAGTTCTACTTCAGCTAATTCCTCATGCTTCACCTTCATTATCTTGCACAGAATTCCAGTTTCTTCAAAGAAAAAACAAACTTTAAGATCATTTGTTTTTTTTCCTTCTGTTTTACTTCTTTCTTTTTCACTTATGTTCTGATTAACTTACAGAATCCTGTTCTCAAGGAGTTGAGAAGTGCTCTTCTTTCTCGCTTACCGATGCCTTTTCAAATTGGTGCTCTAAATGTAATTTTCCTTATCGTGACTTGACTAACATTCTTCTAGCATACATGTGTTTGGGCACCCCTTTCTCTGTTGCATTAAAAATACCTGTCTGTAAGTACAGCAATTTTCACTTTCAAAGTTTTGGTGACTTTTTTCCTACCTCTTCTTACCTTTATCTAGTATTGAATCATTAGTTGCCACTACCATTTTTTTCATTATACCAACCTACACCATCAGCTGGTCATACTTGTCAATCATTCTTCTCTTAATGAACTCCTCTCTAGAAATGTTGAAACTAATTTAATTTTTGTTATTTTAAATTTTTCCTTTGAAACGTTTTTTCTTACGAAACTTGCAGAAATCTTGATAGCAGCTGACTACGTATCTTCACAGATTGCATAGAAATGTGCCATTTAACATTGCTGTCATATTGACTTCAGTATAAATTTTCTCGAAGTTTTTGGTGGTTCCTACTCTGAAAGAATTTCCTGATTGCTATGATGAAGATGCACGTAGTTATTCTGGAGGAGCTAATGCATTTGCACAAGAATGTACTTCCTTACCTTGGTGCCAGCTTGTCACTGTTGACCGAACTCATGGGATCTGTTGGAGAAGTTATCCTCTGGAAGCTACAATGATTCCCACATAGCAGATTATTTTTAAGCAAAACATTGTTTCTTCAATCCCCACCCCTTTTTCTCTTTGTTGTAGGTTACCAATGCCTCAGCAACTAATCTTTCGCTTCTCAAACAAAATATCTCAGTGAGAAAATTAAAGTCTTGACTCACAAGAAGTATTTCAGGATATTATTGCTAATGTTATTAGATTAAATACAAGGCTTAGTCACGATATGCTGTGCTGTGTGTAAATAGTAAAAGCAATAACCATCAACTGCCTTGTAAATGAGCTCTGACTTCATGTTAATTCTGCGTAATACTTAAAGCATACTTTACATCTATTATAAGTCATTATCTTTTACTTATTTGAATGCGAAAACTTAATTGGTGTAAAGTGGCACATCAGCACAAGAGAAATTTAGTTTCAAGTTTCCTTGAAAACAAACTTTTTGATAGTGGAGTAGACATAATTTCTAGAGGAGAGTATCTTTAAATTACAGTGAGTGATTTTCTTAAAAGTTGTTTAAAGAAAAGAAAATTTTCTATTAACAGAGCATTAGCATCTTCTTTGCTTTTGCGTTTTTCCCAAGCACTGGATCTATGAAAAAACATGACCTTTTAAAACATTTGTGTACCTTAAAATGATATGTTATGCATTTTTATCACTGTTGGTTAGAAATGATCAGGGAATGTATTTGTGTGGCACGCACAGGGAACTTCCACCTGGAGTCTTTGGAACTGCAGGGCAAAAATAATGATCCAGCTGCTATTTCAAATAGTTGTCAGGTTTTTTTTTTCTTTAATTTTATTTTTTTATTTTGAGTTTAACTGGAGCTGTGTTTTGTGGTTTAGTAAATGTATTGGTTTTAATTCTGTAATAAATAAATTAGAATTCCTCTCACAGGAAGAGGTAGCTGTAGTTCCTGAAGGAATCGTGTTCATTTACAGTGTCACTGAACTCTTGTGCAGAGAGTGACAAAAATCTCAACATGGAACTCTAGATATGCACTATTTAAACTCTTGTTCTAGTCAGTGGAGATCCAGTCAGTGGTACATAGGGAATAATGCAGTTAATCAGCCATTCAGTGCTTGATTTACTTACTTAATCATAGATATCAATAATTTGAGATGCCCTGAGTTATCCTGTCGTTTAGTTACGGACCCAAAAAGTCCAGGTCCTCTGTCAGATCTGGAAGTGTTAAGCAGGTATCTTAATTACTGCCATATATCTCAGACAGTTACTAAAGCCTGTGTTTAAGCAGCTGAACCAAATGCATTGTGTATGCTTAAGGCTGGGTTACTTTTTCGATTCCAGTGACATTATAGCCCTAATAAGAGCTCAGAGTGACAGTGACATCTGTATTTTAGTGTTGTCCTGAACTGAATCTTTTCCCTAGTGTCTCATCCAGCGTCTGGTTTATCTTTGCAGGACTGGAGTTTTCAATTAGACTGGTTCATTAGCTGTAACACACATTATAAAAAACGCGAAAACCCACAAAAACCCACAAAACAAAACCCTCCAAGGCACAAAACATAAATAGAATAAACATGAATACTTACGTAAAAGAGACTATTTTAAACTCACGTTTTCCAATGGGAGTAACACAAAGAGAAAAAATAAAAGGAAAGCAAATACTTGGTGTTCTGTCTTATGAGCAGAATCTGTTCCGCCTTGCCTAGTTTTCTTCATAATGTTAACGCATAATGACTCTTAATGCATAAATTGTATACAGTGTGTGGCTTCTGCATGTTTTTGTCCTTGCACGTTGACTAGTTGTCATCAAAGACCAAAAAAAAAAAATAAATCCATATTGCAGGTGTTTTATTACATTCTCTTCTGTGGCTTATTTAAAAAATAGTTGGCTTTGTTTTTTGTCCTTGCATTAGACTATTTAGAATTACATATGTGTATGTATGAGCATATATACATATAAATATTTTAGTTGTTATTTTAGAGTATCTTGATAATTTGGAATTCGTTGGCTGACTTTTTTTACACCAGTTTAGATTCATACAGATTTTAAAGATGCTAATTTAGGATTAAGAAATTGTTGTTGCTACTGTTATTATTATTTTGGTTTTAATCAGAAGTGCTTACTTTTGTAAAGGATATCAGAAAGGAATAATATAACAAAATAATTTCCCCTAAACACCCCTCAAAACCCCCAAGCTACAACTTCCTCATGAAGATGCAGTTGAAGGATACAATTAAAGTTGTCTTCTTAAAATGGGATCTCCAACAGTCTTTAAGAAATTATTTATTTTATGAGAAATTGATTCAGGATAGCAAAAAGTTATAGCCTGAAATTGTTACTGTTCCAGGTACACAGACAAATATCTTTTCAGAAAATGGAATTCTTATTTGTGCAGAAAAGACTGTAAATTCTCATAAGAGTTTAAATTCTTTTGGGAAAAAAGAGAGTTTAGCTGATAGCAGTAGAACTGTAGAAGTATACGTATCAGCATACAAGCTAGCCCATTAGATTTCACACTGCTGAAGAAGGTTTATTTTAAAAAACATGGTTTGCTCAAGTGCAGTTGAGAACTTGGGGGGAGGGGTGAGTTTTTTTGTGCTTCTGTTTTATTCTTGTTTTAACTGATTCTTCATGAGGAAAAAAATCGGGTGTCCTGCAGCGTCTGTTTGAAAATGGAGACAGAAAGAGGAATTAGTATTCTGTATACAACATTTAAAATAATTTAGAAAAAGCTTTCATACTGAGTACCGAGAGTGGTTTATTTAAAATTCACACAAACAAGAAATTCTCCCCCACCCTGCCAAGCCACCAGACCTAGGATTTTCTGTTGCTTTTTGCTTTTCGGAGGACTAAACATTCTGGCATGTTGTACTTGGCATATTCTTTCTTCATTTGGCGAAGTAAGAGCTGAAATTTTTAGTTTAACCAGTCGGTTCATTAGTTGTGCATCTGTGAAATGCAGAATATAATTTCAGAAAATACTGAAAAAAATGCTGAAGCCTTAATGGAAACAAGGACTTAAGATGGAGTTGCTACTTCACTGGTCAGCTTGAGGGAGGGATTTACTGCATACTGCAGTAAAAGGTACTAAAAAGAAGTTTGTCTACAATGAAATTCTACCTTATTGAAGCTAGCATGTTTTGTCACGGAAGTTATGGTGGGACATAATTCACTTGAGCATAAATTGGAATCCTTTTGCTCTTACGCCTGAAATTTAGTAAGGAGTTAGTAGATTGTAAACTAGTACCTCACATTCCTTTATACAGGTAGAATTTTTCTACTGCAGTATACTTCAGTGTATGGGGAAATGAATGATAGAGTTGCTAGGGAGAAACATTTGGATATAAAGCTGTTGATGTTTGCTGCATGGGGGAAAATATTTATATTGTTTGTTGCTCAAGACAGTGTGTTTACATTAGCATGCTAATTATGTATTTGTCTCTAACGTGTAAGCTTTGTAAAGCAGACAGCACAAACTTCGCAGGACTGGAATAGCACAGATCAACCAACACAGATGTTCTGGGGTGTTATTTACATGCTTTACATGTGGAAGAGCTGGTGCAGAAAGCTCCATTAGTGGAACATGTCTTCTACTTTTAAGAACTGACTTACATAAGAGTTTACTGGGTGAAGATGTTTTGCAGGGTAACCTGTAGACGTGTACGTGCATGTGTTGCAGAAGCAGTTTGGAATTGAGAATAGGCTGGGGTCTCACTGCAGTCTTTTAGGTTTGCTGTATTCAGTACCTTGTAACTGCTAACTGCAGAATTTCAAATATTGATGGTACTTTTTCACTTGGTCTAGAGATGAATGTTTGCATCTCTGCAACATTTCCCCTACTGAGAATTCAACTTAATTAAAGCTACCTCTGTACAAATACAGGATTGTCTCTGCTATCAGCTTTCTTGAATTATTGAAGATTAATTTTAGCAAGCTCAATGTCCTCATTTGTGTAGAGATCTTTAACAGAAGCATTCAACAGTTATGTAAAACATTACCATTGTAATCTTTGGAATTAAAACCAGCTGGTATCTGTGGAAATGAGATTATAAGTTAACAAGAGACAAAATATTCTGCTGATCATGCTACTTGCTTCAGATTGAAACTCCTAACTCACTTTTTAACTTGTCTTTTGTTTGGTTTTGCAACAGCTGCTGCTTAAATTAATGATCATTAAAATTTGTTATTAACATACTGTGCCTGAACTCTAATGCATTTGGCTTTAGGTCATGAGCCTAATTAAAGCATAAGTCTCACACTTGCCATTGTGTGTTGGATATGCTCACAGGATGAAACCAACGTCTCCTCTGGCCAGTCTGCTGATTTGTTGTACTGGACGACATCAAAAACCATGAAGGTGTTGTCTAACACAACTATGACTACAAAAGCCATGCTGCATGCTGTCAGTGATGGACAGTGGTGGAAGAGATCATTAACTTATCTTCGACCATTACATGTAAGGGATTGCTGATGTGTCTGCAGATGTTTACACACTCACTGATACATTAGTATAAAAGCTGGAATCCTTTGTAGGTATCTGATAACTGGAGGTGTCGTACCAACAAGTGAACTAGAGACATCATGGGATTATTTGCAAGCAACTCCCAATGAAAAAAGGGGTCTAAAGCTGTTTCTTCTTTTGTTTTTTAATCTGTTTTCTCATTTTTTAGCATAGTATGAGAAGGCATAGTTGAAATTTGACAGAACTTCAGAACTTAAGGGAAGAAAGCACAGTGAAGTCCACTCTTTAAATGCTGTCACTTTATACTCAGAGCTGTTCCTTTTCAGTTTCTCTTTTCTCCCCTTTTTGCTTAAGTGGATTTTCTGTAATGTTTATGATACTTGTTTTTCTGCTGCTACTTTTGAGCATGATTCTCTTTCTTTGTTTAATAATACTGGACCTCATTCAGCATTGGTGTATGTAAGATGACTCCTGTCTTGCTCCCCACTGAATTCAATGATATTTTCATTTACAGTTGTTTCCCCTCTGAACAGCAGTTACAGGCTTTTTAATGAGCTTTTTACAACTAGGGTCAACTATACTTATTTTTCCCAGGGCCAAGAATTTGGAGATGTGTTAAAAAGTGGGCCTGGAGAAAATGCCACTGTGGAAAAACAAGGCTGTCATCCGTTTTATGAGTCTCTAATTGCTGATCCATATGTTGCAGAAGTAAGTTTCTGTTACAGAATTCTGAAGTGTTAGGTTTTTCTTGAGAACTTATCATTAAGTAATAATATGGATTTTTGGATTATTTGTGTGACCTGAAATTTTGTGCAATAGTAGGAAAAAATCCAGAATTAAAAAGGAAAGCAAATGCAGGAACCAAGGTAAATAATTGCATATGATGTAAGCGAGCTAAATATAACTGCAGGGTGTAGTGCGCTTGTGTCAGTTATCTTATTTTACTTCTAGTCTGAAATCAGCTATGGCGCATACCAGAACAATTCTTTGGAAAGCTTTGCAGAAGTGTTGCTGAGAACAGAGAAACTGACAGAAACAAAGAGCGAAGGAAAAGACCTACTTCCAACTACAGAAGGTATGGGTACTTGTGTATTCCCTCCTGTATTTACTGTATATAGTAAATATAGGAGCATCTATGGATGGATTTAAATACAGAGAATTGCACACAATAATTTGAAGTATTGTCTGGATATTTTGTATGAATTGTGATCTGTTTCAGCATCTTATGTTGGTAACTAGTCTTGGTTGAAGTAGCTGCAGAGGTTTCAAGAGAAGTGGTATGTTTTAAAAGGAGTTGCTCAGTAGAGATTAGAAGTCTGAAATCTGAACGTTGGCTTTGAATAAGCAGAAACTGGTATTTGGGGGCTAACAAAGATATAAATGCTGTGGGGGGGAAAAATTGTTGAAGACTTCCTGAATACTACCATGTACAGATACTTAAATGGAAATTTGCAATGAAGTGTTAATGTTACTTGTATGTATGCCTGTGTATTCACTTGTTTAGATCCTGTGCCATTGTGTATACAGCTTTCAGTATTGCAAGGTCATTACAGTATTTTATTTGCTAATTAATGCTTAACTGCAGCTTCTGGAATCATTAGAACTTTTCATTGTCTTCTCAAATTTCTAAATTTTATAGGTTATACTTAATTTGTTAACTGAAAGTTTCACTTTTAAAAAAAAATGGCAAATCACAAAAAAAGCCTATGATTGTTTGTCTTTCATTTTGTCTGTCTCCTGCTGGTTTAAGAAATGAACTGTTTAAATATTTACATGCTCTGAATGTCTTTTGAAGGAAGATATCTGTATTGTGTTTTACTCCATGGTAAGTTCTGCTGTGAAAAATGAGTATACTAAATCACTTGCAGTATGAGAGAAGTTTCAAGTGGGACTTTCTTCATAAGCCACACAGTTTATTTCAATTGTTTAGTGAAAACCAGCATATTTGTCTTGCGAGTATACGATTCAGTAGTTTCAGATGTGGTATTTCTACAGATAACCTGTGCAGTTGTAATGTAATAACATTGTGAATTAGAAAAGGTCAGCAACAGCTTGTATAAATGGCGATGTATTCACATTTTGTTCCTTTCATGCTTTCTTAATGCAAAAATAGTTTTAAATCAGTGCTTATGATGTCTTTTCTTGCATGCTGAAAGACAATAGGTTTCTAGCTCTGATTCCTGTGTCTTAAAGGAGAGAGAGGCAAGAATTAAGAAGTATTCATTGCTTTCTTAGGGCAGATGATGTTAGCTGGCAGATCTTTGGTAATATTTCCTGCTCCAACTTGAATAATTAGAACTGGTTGTTTACAATTCAGTGGCTGCCTTCGAGATGGAAATTTCAGTTTTGGGGCCTTCTGCTTGAAGAAAAGAAATTTTGGACTCCATCTTTAGTTTGAATCTCTGTCTTCGTCCTCTTAAGTATGCTGGTTTTACCATTTTAATACTTCTGTTCTCTTCCACCACTTTTATTCTATAGTCAATCTGAATTTTGCTTATGAGTCCCTCCAACTGCTATGGAACTGAGAGTTCTATGTTTTCCTCTGGAAAACTGAGCTATGTTTATTCTGTACTCAGCAGTCCTGCTTTCTGCAAGTGAATGGATTGATGATTTGCTGATTGTAATACATTAACTCTGGATTAACAGTATTGGATCCAACCTCTTCCCGCATCTTAATGCTTTGCTTTGTAATTCCCATGACAGTCCTTATGATGAGTTAACACTTTCAGGATTGTGGAGCTTGAAAATGTGCATCTTAATAGCATACCACCAAAATTTATAATACAACAATCTCACCGATATGAGCCTTGTTTATTATTCTGAGTTTTTCCCATATTTTCAGGCTTAGTCTAAGGTTTTGGGAAGATTTTGCCATATGAAACTTGAATGCTGATAGGAGTTATTAGCTACTATACTAGTAACTAACAAACATAGCAGATTTCATTTGATTTTACTGACCAGTTTAAATCCCATTTGTTTCCTTGTAGCTGTCTTCTAGGACAGCTACAGCAGCAGGTTTCAGCTCCATTAGAAGAATTGACGAACCTGGAAGAAGATGCAGTTTAGCAAAGGAACCCTAGTTGTACTTAGCATGTTGTCTTAGGATAAGTTGAAGTATGCATCAAACCCGGTTTCTATTACTGTAGCAGTTTCACACTCCAGGTGTGAGGGAATGGCTAAACACTTTCTCCAGAGGCAGCGTGTGTGATAAAACTCGAGATCATGTTTGCTGTTTCTTTTGTGGGTTTGGTAGGGCCACAGGCCTTGAACTTTGACTTTTCTTGTCCTTTCTGTCTGGATGAAGGTAGTGGACCGAGCATTTTTGAGTGAAGTGATAACACCCATTGCTTTGGGTCCAGTAAAACACTTTCCTCAGTTGTGCTGTTAAAGTGCATCCAGACTTTATGTGACCAAGGCAGTGTTGTGTATCTCTGTTTAATTGTCATTCTCTTTCTCTGTAGCCCTTAGGAATTTGATGGGGAAGTTGAAGATGAGATCAGAATGGGAAGTTACTACAGTTGATGGCTGCATTTTGTAGTAACCAGAATAGGTACTAATCTTGAAGTAAACCCAAGAAAATCAGTCATACCTATGAATCCGCAGGAGTTTTAGAACAAAGAATAGCTTAATGTTTCCATGATTTTGTAATTGCTTGCAGATATAGCTGTTTAACTGTAATATATACTTTCAAGTTGAGTGAGGTTTTATCACATGCTAAATGAACAACTGAAGACATGAAGCAGTTTTTGCAGTGTTTTTCAGAGAAAAAAAAAACACGGAAAAAGAGTTGAAACTTCCTAGGTATTGATAAATTCCAATTTTCTCAAATTTTCTTCAGTGAAGAACCGTTTTCTTCACTAATTTGCCTTCCAAACAGGCTTTTGGGCTAAAGTAAAGACCTGCATAGGAAATAAAAATTATTCATAAAGTCAAAACTTTTTTGTGTTTTCCTAAGGAAATAGGAAATATTGCTAATGGGACAGCAGCATTGGCTCTTTTCTTGTCACCACCTGTCCTCCTTTGGGTTGGCAAACCCTGCAGTGTAATCCCTTCGGCACATTTTTAATTTGGCAGTGTTCTGAAATGCTACTAAGTTCCTGTAAATTTTGTGTAGATGTATAAGAGGGCAGAATGGCATCCTGCTGATGTCCGTAGCCTGCAATTTGAACTCAACCTTGTTAGACGTCGGAGATTTCCTGTAGGGTTTCACTGGGAGAGAAAACTGCATGAAATTAGTCTTTGTGTATACACATGTATTTGTGTGCATGTCAAGTAGGCATCTGTATATGGATACGAACACCTATCTGCGCGCAAGCACACAGAAAATTTATGTTTCCTGAATCAGTACAGGGTATGTTGTTTTTCTCAGAAGGGATGACAATGGAGGCAGGTCTTTCTTCTTAAGTACATTCTGGCAACTGGGATGCCTTCGTGTTGAGCTTCATGCAAGAGTATAAATAAAATCGTATTGTTGTGTGGCCTTGTATTGGTGCTATGTTCTTTGTTATGATTGCTATCTGAAGGGTGAAGATAATGTTTTGCTAGTGTGGCAGTTGTGCTGTTGGGGGTTTTTAAATTGGAAGAGAAAGCACAATTTGGTATGTATTCCCGAGGCTTTGCAATCATTGATTTTCCAGAGAGAAAGGGGGAAGAGGGCAGAGCCCAAATTCTTCTTTCTCTCCGCCCAGTTTTTTCTGTTCAACTACAGGTGGTTGTAGGAATATATAAAGTAACCTCACTTGTGCTCAGAGTAGGAAATACCAATTTTGCAATTCATCAAGATTTTAATATTAGATATTTCTAGAATCGTATTATCTTTGCTTGGACAGCGTACAGATTATTTTGAATGTAGCAGAAACAGGCTGTCAGCAGCAAGAAACTATTCGTATAAGCTATTTGAAGCATAGAGCATAGGTGCTGTTGGACAGGTTTGCATTTGCAGTAACTGTGACATATTGCCATGTAGACGGCCTCTGTGATGATTTGTCACATTGAAATTTGTTTTTTTTCTATCTGTCTGAGGACCAGCATGTAAGTTCGCTTCAGGCTGATGGCAAATTAATGATAATCTGAAAATTGTAGTTGGTCATTCAAGCTTTTTATGTCATTCTTTGGAACAAAGAATTCACTGGGGGGCTGCACGTGTAAAGTAATCGGATTTCTTGCCAGCGTGCCGTCAAGAGTAGTTTGTGTAATGTGGGAATATAGGTATTTGAGACTTCCTTAACATAAACAAAGAGATAAGTTGCTGGAAGATGGCTTCTACTGATTGGAATAATAATAAAGATGATGATATCATCTATAAAGAAAGGAAACCAACGTGTTATTTTCCTGGTGTACTTACAGTTCTTTATGCAATTTCTGGTCCAGGTTTCGTAAGATTTTTGAAATTGTCCCTGAAACTAATAATTTATATGCTCTACCCCCAAAATTGAATATTAAGTATTGGGAGAATCGTTATTCTGTAATTGTTTGTTGGAACTTTCATAGCAACTGCAGTGATGCTTGACTTTAGTACAGAAGGAGATAACTGCATGCAGGAGAGAGATCCTGTTACTAATTAACAAATCTTGGGCGCTCACAATGTGTCTGTATATTGGTTCTTCTATTTGTGTAACTTAAAATATAGTAGGTTTTTTAAACAAAAAAAAAAGTTTAGAGTCTATAGTGTAGGAAAAGCAGGGGTTTTTTTGGTGTCAGTTTTACCAGAAGCATATCTTTTTATAATCAGAATAATTATTTATCAGTGCATTAATTTCAACTGTGTCATTGTGCTGATATTTCTGTTTGCAGTATGTGGCAGGACCTGGTTTTGGTGTTTCACTGATCTTATTTAAAATTCATATGACACTTGCAGATTTATTTTATTTTCATCAAAACAGAAGTTTTTAATATGTTTTGTGGCGTTCATTGATAAATGAATTAGAGCTCAGGCTTGAAGAGAAGATATTTTGTGTTGTTCCTCTGGTTGGTATTGTTGAACGCTTGCAACATTACATTGCTGCCTTGATTTTACAAGCAAAAGATTTACTTGTAAATCAGTACAGGTGATATTTTAGTGGCTTTGTTTAACATCTGTTACTCCATAAGCTCATTCTTGTTTGGTTAATGCATCAAACACTTTGCCTGGAAGTGAAGGTAAAGCTGTGCTTGCAGTTTGACTACATATTATCTGTTTCTGGATTGCACTGATAAGTGTTTAATTAAGTATGTATAGAGTGCTTCAAGCTAGTGTCTAATAAAATACGGTTACACTGAAAACATTTTGCTAACTGTCAAGGCTAGATGGGTCAGTAATCAAAGGTTTATTTCCGCTCCCTATATGTTGCAGTTCTGCTACAACTGGCAAGTGATGCTTTACCAAATGATACGGCCTTGTCTCTTGCCTATCTACTTGCGCTGCCACAGGTATGTTGGTAGTGATGTTGTTTGTATGTTTTTGCCAGGAAAGGCTATTCATAGCGTTTCAAAATTCTGTAAGAAAATGTGATTTCCTATAGGGTTTTAAAATCTAAGTATTTGAATTCATTTAAATACACATTTTTATAGATTGGGCTGATGCATTTAAAGGAAACTGAAAAAATGCTGTTGGACTGGCTTATAAGCATGACACTGGTAAAAAGATGCATTTTCTTACTTAAAATACCAGTTATGTCACCTGACTGACAGTTCCAGTGTAGCTCAGAAATATGGATAATAACTTTGTGGTATAGAAGCAGCAAAGCTGTAGTTGGAAAATCATTTTGGTTTAGGTGTGCAAGGGGGGAAAAACATCATAAAGTAGAATTGTCTTTCTGTGTGTAGGTTAATGATTTACTTCTGTGCGAGAAAAACATAGAGCTATTTCTAAATCACAGCAAGTAGCTTTTTAGAAAGTTTGTGCACTTAATGTTGTATGCTTGCTAATTCTTTCATGTAAATTAATGCTCTCTTTCTCCTAGGTGGTAGATGCCAACAAATGCTTTGAAAAGCAATTACATTCTGTGTTATCTCTCCAGCTGGCAAGTTATTACTATAGCCTGCAGATCTATGCTCGTTTGGCACCATGTTTCAAGGACAAATGCCACCCTCTCTACAGGGTTAGTACTCTTTCTTTTAAAAACCGTATTCATTAATGTACAGCATTAAAGCTATTCTAAAAAGCCAGTACATGAGTTAAGCCTGTTAAGGATCTGATCTGAATTACACTGTGAGCAGCGTGTTGTTGCTCATAATTATTCTTCTACAGTGCTGTAAACAGACAAGTACTTCACAATTTGTGAGAGTTTTTGAAGCACAACATCAAGTGTCATTTATAGGTAATAGCACTATCAGTCTTCAAAGTAGCTTATAAACACTGAGCAATAAGGAACATAACCTATTCTGTCATCTTGCACTACTGATAAAATATATTATCTCCTAGAAAGAGTCAAGTGTCCATTTAAACAAGAGAGATGCTATTCAAAAAGCTTCCGTAGCCTTCCATAGAATCATAGAATCATTAAGGTTGGAGAGGACCACTATGATCATCAAGTCCAACAGTCAACCCAACACCACCATGCCTGCTAAGGCATGGCCCAAAGTGCAGTATCAACAGAGTTTTTGAACACCTCCGAGGATGGGGACTCCACCGCTTCCCTGGGCAGCCTATTCCAGTGCCTGACCACTCTTTCAGTAAAGAAATTTTTCCTAATATCCAATCTAAACCTCCCCTGATGCAACTCGAGGCCATTGCCTCTCATTCTATCGCTAGTTACTTGGCAGAAGACCAACACCTGCCTCACCACAGCCTCCTTTCAGGTGGTTGTAGAGAGGTATAAGGTCTCTCCTCAGCCTCCTCTTCTCCAGACTAAACAACTCCAGTTCCCTCAGCCGCTCCCCATAACACTTGTTCTCCAGACCCTTCACCAGCCTTGTTGCTCTTCTGTGGACACGTGCCAGCACCTCAATGTCCTTCTTGTACCGAGGGGCCCAAAACTGAACACCGTACTCCAGGTGCGGCCTCACCAGTGCCGAGTACAGGGGCACGATCATCTCCCTACTCCTGCTGGCCACACTATTCCTGATACAAGCCAGGATGCTGTTTGGCTTCTTGGCCACCTGGGCACACTGCTGGCTCATGTTCAGCCGGCTGCATTTTAGTTTACATATGGTGTTTTAAAAATTCATCGACATTCATTGATGAATTTGTTGATATCCTTTAACAAGTGTCTCTTTTTGAAATGCACAGTTTTGCTTCTTATTCATCAACTGTGATTAAAGCTAACTAAAGTAAACTGCAAGCTACATCAAAGAGGTGACATACAAAAATTTAGTAATTAGTTGCCATTCCTACCAAGATACCCGAGTAAAAACTCTTCTTTGTTACTCCAAGAGAGCCTGTCTGAATTTACACTAGTTCTTTCCTCCTGTAAAGAAACTCTCTGGACTCTTTGGTTTTCATTCTAGCTCTGTGTTACAGCTGAAAGAACACTTCTGGTCACAACTTTTCTGAAAAGAGAGGCCGCTAATCACCACCATGGCTCGAAAGAGAGGAGATTTTTTTTCTGTGTTCAGAATGACTGCTGATTTACAGAAGAAAGCCAGTTTTGTTATTAGCCCAGTTCTGCAGTTAGGTAGGCTTTCGTGCTGCTCTGCTGAGATTTGTGTTCTTCTATCTTCAGTTTAGAAGCTAAAGGAAAACTTGGCCTACAACTGAAATTTGTGGTCTTGCAAAATATGTTGGTTGTGAGGAATTCATTCATGTTTGTTAGATATCTTTCTTTAAGCCTAGGTCCACCTGCTGCAAGGCACCTTTGGTGAAAAAGAGATGTATCTTTTATTTTGGCTTTTTTTAGACAGTCTTATTGTACAGAAAGAGCTATGAAGCCTTTTGGAAACATAAGTCATAAGAATGAGGACAGAGATCTTAAGGATTGAACTATTGCTACTCCAATTGCCATTTAATAAGCAGAGTCTTATCAGTAGCACCATGTAGTTTGTTTCTTACTGATACGATCTTTGGATGAATCTTTTGTTCCATCTTGGTAAAATACTATATGTGACTGTGATAAGCAGTGGATTCTCAGTTGTTTGAAAAAGAGTATGTGCTATGTTTAAGTACTACTCTTAAACAGTAGCTTTTGAAAACAGCTATGTTAGAAGGTCCTGAGTGAACGGCACACCAAGGAAAAGAAAAAAAAAAAAACGCCTGAATGCGCATTAAGAAAACAATACAGGAGAATACATTTATTGTTACTAATGCCAGGGGTGTCCAGTGAGGGAATATCACTGAAGCAGAAAAGGAGAAATAGAAACAGATGCTTTTGAGCAAAATAAGTACTTGCTCCCCTGCTCTGCAACCAAATAAAACCACAGGTAATGGTCTGTAAGAATAATACCAGACAGAAGAGAACAAAATTTTCAGAAATGGACTGGCTGTGGAAAGCGTTGATGTGAGGAGACTCATTACCCTGTGAGAAGCTATATTTAGTTTTGGTTTAGGTCTGTACTGGGCCTGGCAGGGATGAGGTTCACTTTCTTCATAGCCTCCCCTATGGTGCTGTGCTTTGCATTGGTGGCCAGAAGTATTGGTAACACACCAGTGTGCTGGCTGCTGCTGAACCTTACTTGTACAGCATCAAGACTGTCTCCCCTCTGCAACTCACGTTCGCTGCTCACTACTTACAAGTCTTGATGAGTAAGAAGAAAAGCTGTACAGCCAAGCAGGAAATTTGCTGGATAATTTTTACTGTTAACAGCTTATCTCCCCATCTGTCCTATCCTGGTGATCTGATAAGTGACCATAATAAATACATCTGGGGGACTGTTTACCCTAGAAAGGAGAGAAAAAGTTTAATTACCCTAAGGTTAATTAGTATGTTATGTTCCTGTCCTCATGCTAATAATCTAATGCTGAGGTGTTTCTGTGGTTTTGGAGAGGAGTATTTTACTGACCTTAGCCGGGGGGCAAGTATTTTCTTGGAGCATCAAGGGATAGTTCTTACAAATACTGTTAAGTTGCAAGGGGGGAATGGGAATTTTGCAATTAATAGCAGATGAGGAAAGTTGCTGTTGGCAGAAAATCCTTAGTTATTTGTTTTATTCCCTTACCTGCTGTTTTCATTCAAGAAAATGAATCTGATTCCTGTCCTTTTGTGCATTGCAACTGGCAATATGTTGAAATGATAGCCTCAGAGATTCTTCTTACTGATGCTTTTTGATGCAGCCTAGAGTTGGTGAAGAAGCTGGGAGTTCAGTTCCACAGAGTTAAGTAGCCTGATATAATTGGCTTTTGAGTCACTGTGTGAAAGGGTGCATTTATACAGTGAACTTGTGCTCTGTGCGCTTAACCTGCTTCCTTGTCTGTTGCTGCTTAGGGAAGCCTCCACCCATCTCTCTGTAAGAGGCAGAATTCGGTCTACATTCACCTCACATAAATTCGTTGTCTACAAAGTAAGGGGCTGATTCCCGTTTTGTTTTTGTTTTTTCTCTCTCAGTATCACAGCTGTTGTATATTTTAGTTCCTATGCTGTTTCTCTTTATTCATGTCATTGTTAGACCATTGTTTCTGTCTGTTCACGTCTTACTTTGCAGGACTGTAGGCTGTCTGTACTGCCCTCACCACAAATGCCATTGTAGGCTTTAAGTGCATCAAGTGATTCTGAAAAACATCACGTGTGTCTTTCTCATCTTCTTTCCCATAGGGGAAAAACAGCACATGGAACAGTTTTTAAATTGTTACGCACTGATATGTGTTTATCTTTTTTCACTTTAATGAAAGCAAGGTCAAAAGAAGAGTGGTTTGAACTTGGGACTGAATATGTAGAGGTTTGTGTTGGTCTTACGGGAGTTCATTCTGCAGGCTTGACTTGGCTCCCAAGGCAGCTCTGTTGTTTGTTTATATTATTGTATAAGGTTGATCTTAACTATAAATACAGTTGTATTAAGCCAGAGAAGCAGAACTCCTAGCCATGGTCCTTATGCTACAGCTTTAGATAATATTCTGAATGTAGAATGTTGACAATAAAAACTTCATTTGAACTGGGAATAAATATTGTATAAGAAGGCAGTATGCAGGAGGAGGGAGAGAGGCAGATCTTATGGGCTACCAGGTGTGTTACCCATGTTGTATGAGGTCTAAAGGCTTTAACCTTACTACGTGGCACTGTAGTGCAGCTAGAAGTTAGGTCTATACACTTAAGGTATTCTCTCATTGGAAATCAAATGCTCATTAAATGGTTGCACGTTGCTTTGTGTTTAATAATAACCTGTCACATTCCGAAATTATGAACTTAACTCATTAGAAATAATACATACATTTGTAATCTCAAATTGTATTTGTGTACATGAAATTTTACTGGAGTCTATTAACACTGACTGCAATACTGACAAACTGCGTCAGACAGTCTTGTTTCATTCTGTGTCAGCATTCACCTTTTTATCCATAAATTCCATGGCTAGCAGTAAGACTGTTGTAGATGGTAAAATGGTAGTGCTTTTTATTGTTGGCTTATGATGGACTTAAAATGTGACCTTCTTCTATTACTATTTTGATTTCTGATTCAAGCTATTGACTCCTCTTTGGCCCTTCTTTCTGTTTGGTTAGTGATGCTGAAAACCAGCAGACTTCCTTGTGACAGAGTAATTTCTCCCCTTTGCTTCACTGTTTGAATTTTCTGATGTTCTCTATGGAGTTCAAGTTTCTTTGCTGCTGTTTAGGTTGCTCCACTTCCTCTTCATGCTACTGTTTATGCCTAGCACGTCTTATCTTTTTATAGACACCAGGATGTTTGCTTGTACATATTCAGATGCTATTACTCATTAACACTTGGAGGGGGAATCTGTTTCATTTGTTACGTTTTTCTACAGCCAGTGCATATCTGATGGTTCCAGAGGAAAACTGGGAGAGGTGAGAGTTTAACACCTTGAATCTGTGCTGCACTATTCTCTCTCCTGCTGACCTTCCTGCCTGTGTGGAGTCTGTGACTGAGAGGAAAACCAGGGATAGGGAGGCCAGTGGAGGAAGGCACCATGAATGAGACACTAACTGGCAAACTAAGAACCGATCTTGGGAGAAGTTTTCATTTTTTTTTTTTTTTTTTCTTTTTAAAAATACTCAAGTAGGCCAAACACTGTAGTCTTGATATGTAGCACAACATTTGAATAATTCAAAGAGGTCGGTATCATGACAAAACTTAAATATTTATTACACATCCTTTCTCCAGGTCATTGATAAGAGATTCTGAATAAAAGTCGTCTCAAAACCTGCCCATAGAGGACTTGCTGCTGGCTCTCCCCTGTCTGAAAAGTGATCAGTAAGCTTTTACCTCTCCTTTAGCCAGGTTGTGATTTATAAAAGGACCTTTCTTCCAGTCCCTTGGCAACTGAAGTTTCCTGACTGGACTTCGGTGGGGAAACTTGTCAAAGAATTTTGGAAGATCTGTATATATTTTGCCAGAGGGTTCCCTTTGTCCATGTGCTCACTGACACCCTCGTAGCCCTCCAGCAAGCTAACAAAGTGGATTTCGCTTTACAGAGGCCATGCTGACTCTTTCCCATCAACCTCTGTTACTGTGTGTTCTTACTGATTTTGTCTTTTTGTTGTAGTCTGCAGTCTTACCAGGTATGGAAATCCCACTCACTGGTCTGTGGTCCCTATGAGGATCCCCTTGAGATCCATTTTTTACGTTGGACTTGCACTCTGGCACAGCGTTTTTTGATAGCATTTGTTGATGCATCTTAGCCTGCCTTTTAATTTAATTTCACATTTGTGTTCCTTGAGAATTGAGGGCTGAATGCCATCTGGTCGTGATGGTGTGCAAGCACACAACTTACCTAATTGGCTTGACACTTCCCAGATGTTTTCTTCTAACTCGTCTAGCTCTGCTGAAGATGTGGGAGAGAAAGCTCAGAAGTGAGGGCTGATACGAAGTTCTCATTGATTTCGTCTGCTATGGACTTATCCGTGAGTGTCCCTTTCACACCTTTTCACCAAGTGATCCTACCACTTCTCTAGCTGGCTTCTGGATTTTGAGCAACTTTTCAGAACGTTTTGCTGTCAGCTTTACTGTTCGTTCTAAGACACTTTCCAGATACTTTTTCAGCCCTTGTAATTTCTTCTTTGGCCTGTCACATTTTGTGAGTTTTCCTCATTGATTTGCCTATTCCTCAGTGATGTCTCAGCAAATAAACTCACATTTTTTTTAAATGAATATCTAAGCTAACAAAAATTGAGAGCTCATTGAACACTGCTGTGTTTGAAGGCTTAAAGCTCAGGTAAGCTCTCCTGAACTAGCAGTCATTGTGGACGTTTTTGAGCATCTCCCAGTGTGATCCCTGAAATAGTAATCCAGCAATTAGTGACACTGCAGCCAGATTGTGACAACTGTGTTCATTTGGTTGAGGTCTGTTTGATACAGATAAGCTAGTGTTTCACAGATCCTCTTACTTCTTTGTTACAGAATCACAGAATAGTAGGGGTTGGAAGGGACCTCTGTGGGTCATCTAGTCCAACCCTCCTGCCGAAGCAGGGTCACCTACAGCAAGCTGCACAGGACCTTGTCCAGGCGGGTCTTGAATATCTCC
>Ga0065711_1035289_pt1 | contig 22521 bp, 12 predicted proteins | sample Hoacrofraction12_FD_59098 | JGI IMG/M metagenome (GOLD analysis project Ga0065711, IMG submission 59098) | Hoatzin crop microbial communities from Cojedes, Venezuela - Epithelial fraction 12 v2 (version 2) | ecosystem: Host-associated > Birds > Digestive system > Esophagus > Crop | place... | reverse complement strand
TTTTTTTTTTTTTTAATTAGGCCTTCTTATCGAAAGGCACCAGATACATAAGGAGAGCCAGAAATGAAAGAACTGGCAACAAACCTTCTTTTGTTGTCACCTGGAAACCTATTAAATGGGCCACTTGAAATAATGAGTATGGCATATGATAAGCTAGAGCCACCTGGGTTTTATTAGGCTGCTTGATGCTTTGATCACAACTTTATTTAAAGAGTTGTCTGTTTATAACGTCAATGTTCCTTGTCGTCGCTGTGATTCAGGTTTAATCTGACATAATACAAAGAGGGATTGCAAAAACCACCACTACTCGAATCAGAAATTGTTATGGGAGAGGTGCTAGTTCAGCTTGTCAACCTTGGAACAAAAGCACCTGTTCAACTAAGCCCTGAAACCTGAAAGTAGAGCAGTAGATGATTTTCAGCAGATGTGGGACACATCTGCATCCCACCATGGAGAGCCATGGTGGTGACTCGGGCTTGCTGGGAGCCGGCAGGGGAGTTCACATGGGGCAGTGCGCTGCCATCTCGGGTGGAGGGGTCAGGGTGGGCATCGGTAAGGACATGGGCATGGTGGCATGCTGCAGCCATGTCCCGTAGGAGCTGGTGCCACGAGTAAGCGCGGCGGCAGCGCCGTGAGCACAGCTCTGCACTGCACTGTGGAACAGCCGGGTTCTGGTCCAGCCGCGGGTTCCCAGCGCTGCCCTCTGTGCGATGCAGACGTGCTCCGCAGGATTTTCCTGTGCTTTCCCTTCACACATTGAAGTGGCATATTAACATGGAAGAAGGAACACTTAGGTCTGTTCTCTGATCCCGCTTATTCTTGCTAATAAATTAATAAAATATGATTCATCTTGATAACTTGAATATGGGAAGTCTCTATATTCTTTCGCTTGATAAAATTTTGATGTTTCCAAAGAAGAGCAATGAAACTGGTGAAGGGTCTAGAGAACAAGTCTTATGAGGAACGGCTGAGGGAGCTGGGGCTGTTTAGCCTGGAGAAGAGGAGGCTGAGGGGGGACCTTATTGCTCTCTGCAACTACCTGAAAGGAGGTTGTAGTGAGGCAGGTGTTGGTCTCTTCTCCCTGGTAACTAGCAATAGGACGAGTGGTAATGGCCTCAAGCTGCATCAGGGGAGGTTCAGATTGTATATTAGGAAAAATTTCTTTACTGAAAGAGTGATCAATCATTGGAACAGGCTGCCCAGGGCAGTGGTGGAGTCCCCATCCCTGGAGGTGTTTAGAAGATGTGTAGACATGGTGCTTAGGGACATGGTTTAGTGGTGGACTTGATTGTGTCAGGTTTATGGTGGGACTCGATGACCTTAAAGGTCTTTTCCAACCTAAATGATTCTGTGATGCAGTTTTACAGAGATGAAATAAAAGCATTGCTGTATACAAAATGCCGAGGTTGTAACTTTGAAGCTCTGCTGACTGGCAGAGCTAGGAGAACTGCCAGTTTGATAGCATCTGTGTGTTTGGTTTGGTTGTGGATACTTAAGCATGTTATTCAGCCTCTAACAACACTACTTTTCTTGCTGAGTTATCAGGAAATCGGCACTGCTGCTGAAAACAGCTGGGTTTTTTTTAATATATAACAGGATAACAGCTAATGCTTAATAATAAGGATGGCAATAGTTCTTAGTTGGGATTTTCTTTGTTTCTCTTGTGTGTTTTGGATTTCTTCAGAGCAGACAGTGTGAAGGGACATTTGATGAAGTCTCTTTTAAGAAAAAAGGTTTCTGCAAAAGAACAGCACTGCTTTTTTTTTTTTATTTCTGTGTCCACGATGGCTGCAAGAAGCAGCAGGGGGTTTCATTTTTATCAGTGGAGGGTTAGCTGAGTCACGAGGAGAAACGCTGTAAGGGTGGTGGTACGTTATGGCAGGTTGAGGGGAAGTCTGGGCAGGTCTCAAAGGACCCGTTAGCCAAACACTCGCTACAAACGATACGTAATGGGAGGAAACAGCTATCAAATGACTTCTAGCTCTGTCCTGATGATTTTGATATCCTATTTATTCTGAATTCGAAAGAGATTTATAAGTTACCAAAACCCATGCATTTCAACATCTGTAATGTGATCGACTTGTGTGGTAATATTTTCCATACCCACACCCCCATATGTGGAAGTTTTCATTTGTGAAGGGATTGATGTGGAGATGGTTTGATTTCACTGAAAATATTTAGAGTTATGAAATGGAAAACTGGACTGTCTATGAAAACATCTCAAACATTGTAGTTCAAGTATCTCAGAACAGTATAAAGGAGAAATCATGTTTTACTTTTCGTTATATGTCGTTTTACTCAATTGTATGTGTTGCGGTTTTTCCACTTTTGACACAGAGGAAGGTAGTTGTTGTGAACATGGTGAGCACAGTGTAAAATCCAGATGTCTTTGGGATCCAGTACGTGATAAAATGAGAACACGTCATTTGGGAAGGATGGGGGAGAGGGTGGGAAATAGGGCAAATTCCCCTCACTTCTGTTTTTTTTATTTTTTTCTTTTCTCAGATTACATTCAAAAGTTAAAGCTGCCTTACATATATTTCTCTTTTAAAATCTAATTTTTGCATGCTATTTTTTAGGAATCTGAGTGCAAAATTTGAAGTTCATTAAATACATGCAAGCAACTGTTTAATGAATCTGTGTTTTCTCTTTCAGAACCAAGTTTAATTATTAAGCTAAATATTTAATTAGTTTTAATGTTGATGTTTTTAGCATTCAAAGAAATGCTATGATCTTGGCTAAAATAGCAGCACGCCTCTATTTTCAGGTCATATGCAAGTAGTGTGTATATACCCTTCTTGCTTAGCTCGCATCTCCTTTCTTCAGAGGTCCTCATCGTTATCTCACTGTCCTTCAACTCACTTCAAAGCTTAAGCAAACCTCTTCAAACATGCATCTGCGGGAGATGCTGGACTGACTTTATGGACCGAAGTGCTGTAACTCGTGCTGGTTGTGCGTCTGCGACGAGCCAGGGCTCGGGCTGGCTTGTAGGCAGTGCCGCTGCGTGCTCCTGCGCAGGGCCGGGGTCCTGCTCGCATGGTTTGCCCGAGCGGTTGGTCCAGCGAGACCGGTAGCCGAGCCCTTGCTTGTACATGTGTGAACTGGGAAATGCCATATAATTAGGGATAGACCTGTATTTAAGAGACTTCCAGAGATCTTGCACAAGTCTATTTCTGTCTGGTTCAGTTCTCAAACATGGTACTACACTTAATGTTATAAAGGTGTTGGCCAAATAAAGCGAATGGTAATGGTCAATTTTTAGATTCAGGTGTCAAAGCATAATATTAATGTGCACTCACAATCCCCGTTAACTTTAAGTTAGCTAAAATAGTGACACGATGTCCACGATTCTGCCAAATGTGTGTGTTTATGGAAACTAGTTGATCAAATTATTAATTTATTGTAAATTTGGATAAAAATTGTGGTAGTTACTTTGAACCCCACACTTTGTATAAGCCGTTGTTGGGAAATGTGCTGCTGAATTGTGGGCCTTCAGCTCGGGTGGGCTTTTTTGTTTTTGTTTCCTAGTAAGGTCTTGCAGATCTTTGGCTCAGAAAAAGGCCCATCCCCATTTTTTTTTTTAAATTACAGGAAACTTACAAGAATAAAGTAATACAACTTCCACTCTCATGAAAGATCACTGTCATATCTTAATAAAAACAAGATCACCGTTCTGGTTTGATCAATAAATGGCTAAAAGTGTTAAGAGAATTGTAGACGTGGTTGAATAACTAAAGCTTTCACTAAAGTTATTTACTATTACTAACTGTATTTTGTCTATAAATCCATTCGAGCTCTTGCAAGTTAACAAAAAAAAAAGTGTTTTTATTATGTGGGAATAGAATTAATAGATGTTGACATGAGCAACATAATTGATCAGGTGTTTTTAAACACTTAAGCAGTCTTTAAATTTAAAAAGCATTAAATACTTACAAGAGCCGTTAGTATTTTTCTTCCCAGAATACTTTTCTTCTCCAGTCAGGACTTCTGTAAATGTATGTGCATGCTTCTTTTTGTCTCTGTAGAGCAGAAAGGTGTGTAGCGCACTGAACATCTATAAAACGCTATTACTGTTGGCTCTGTGAAAAGGGAAAAATATTCAAAGGAGACTTGGAAGAAGAGAATGGAAAGGGACGTTGGTTTCGGGCCTGGGGAACTGCAAAGCACTTCTGAGCTGCTGGAAGGAGGGAAGAAAAGAAAAAAAAGGCTTTGTTTATACTAGTAGATCATAACTAGAAGCTACAGTGAATGCAGAACTAAAGTGGGTATAGCCAGTGTTGTGTCACTTTGATCATCACTATGGCTTGTTTTGTGTTTCCTTCGTAGTGTCCCACCAGCCTGTCTTTGAATCGGCTTTGTTGTCATCATGTAACCCACACGTGCAGACGCCGAAACTGCTGCTCTTCCGTCCTAGCTGGAACCTTGCAAATGCTGTGTTTTCTTTAACTTTCTGAAGTATTTTGCTTTTTCTTCCGCCTTTTGTATGGAATATCACTTTATGGTAAATTAATTTTTGCTGTCACTTCTTCTAAAGTCTCTCCCACCTCCCATCCAGATCACTGCGTTGGGGTAGCAGTTGATTTACAGCTATTTTTGTGTCTCTCCTTGATCTTTCTCTTCCCTTCCCCCAGCCTGTCCTGTTAACATAGAGCAGATCGGCCCTTGCTCTGATTTCCCCTGCGCTTCCTGCCTGGAAACCTCCTCTCTGCCGGAGCTCTGACCGGCAGACCTGGCTGATAAAAGTGCGATCTCTTTGCTGCACTGTCCTGCTCGCTACGTCTGCTGGATCCGTATCGCTCGTGAATCGTGACTGCGAATTTTCCAGTGTTTGTCTTACCACATGCTGAAGTTAAGATTATTTTATTAATTGAGAGGGAAATCTTCATCTAATATATTATTTAAATAACATCATGATGAATGAAGTGTAAGCGTTAAAACTGCTTACAGACCCAGTGCACATTTTGAAAAGTATGCAATAAAAAGCTAAACTTACAAAGATGGCCAGTGATCCTTTTGCTCCTCCTACACTGCAGCTTTCATGCAAGTTAGATGGTATCTGGCAACATATCAGTTACATGCAGCTGACAGGAGTTTCATGGATCTTGCAGGAGCGCAGCCAAACACGCGACGTCTGCGCGCGGCTCGCAGGCAGTGTGTTTGGGCAGCCGACCTGAAGCTGCAGATGTCTCGAACCAAATGCCCGGTTTTATGCGGGAAAGTGTAGGTAGCTGAACCACAAAAGTGCACTGTGTCTAAGATGTCTGCTGCGGGGAACCTAGCCAGCGTGTGTAGTAGAGAGTTTAAATGGTTGTAAAGCTGCCAGCACTGGGTAGAAGGTGGGATAAGAGAATGATTTGTACCTAGAGTGTGAGATTAATACCCTGCACTTGCGTAGCACCTTTCATTTGAGGAGCTTGGCACGCTTTATGATCAGTTAATTGCCTCATAACCTCTCTGTGAGGTAAACTATCACTAGTTTACAGTTAAGCTGATGCATAGAAGAATTGTAAGTAACTTCTCTGGGATGTCTGGGTAGTTGTGGCAGGAATCTGTGAAGTATGTCTCATGCTAATTTTGGAATGCCTAACATCACAACACTTAATTTCCCAAAACAAAAGGCAACAACTGATGCTCGCTCTTTCTTGGTCCTCCAGCTCTTCAGTTGTGTGGGTTCCTTTCCTGTGTGTCGTTTTGTTTTTTTTTTTTCCCCTGTGCTCCTTTGAACTGTGGCCTTACAGGTGGCAGCTGTAGGAAACTGCTGGAAAGGGAAAGGAGGTGCTCTGTTAGCTGGGAGTTATGAGCACTGCAACTTGTCCATCTTATTTAGATGCTGAAGAGCAGAGTTTTGCCCTTAAATGAATTGAAGTCTTTGGACTTCCTTCCCATTCTCCTCCACGTACAGTTGTCTTAAAGCTTCTCCCTGTGTTCCCTGTTGTTCTGGTCACTTAGAGAAATCACAAACCAGTAATCGCATAGTGCCCAAGTTACCGTGCTGGTTTGCCAAGTGCCCATGTTGCTGGTGACGGCCTGGCAATGCTGTGTGAGCGGGACATTACTAACTAGTAGCGCTCAGGTTAAGGCATGGCTTTGTCTCTGTTAGAATTTACAAGCAGTACATAAAATTGCATTTGTGTTTTAGTGTATGAGCGCACCTCTCTGTGGCCCAAGGAAAACTCTCACAGTTCGTTTATTCCTAATTGGCCTTTTTTCACATCAGAAATAAAATAATCAGAGCTATCTTTTTAATTGTTTTAACCACGTCTGTATAAAATTCCTGCTTGTCTATACTGGTTATAAAGACAGGAGTAAGTAGAATTTAGTATGTGCCAGGAGCAGATACATCGGCTATTCAGTTGAAGAGGTGTTGGAATATGAAAATTAAATTTATCTTGTAGGGAAACAGTGCTACAGGCTGCATCCTTCATAGTAGTGTATATAAAAAGCTATCTTTAGAAAGGCAACTGAGAGTAGTAATTCTTAAGATAGAAAAGTACTTCAAATATTTTTGGAACTATGACAATTTATATTCTGGTTTGAAGTAAAAAAGGATAAAAATGGACACTGCCTACACACCTCCTACACCCCCCAACTTCTTGAAACATGGTTTCCTTATTACATGTAGCAGTTCTTATTAGTGACTTTCTTCTGGTTTTAAGACACTGGACAGCGAGAGGGGGTGAAAGAAAGCTGGTATTAGCCATGTGCTCAATAAGCAAAACACAGTTTTTGTCTTCAGCTTTGGAGAAGACAAAGGAAAAAGTAAACAGGACTTTCCCTTAAGATGCCGCAGACATGACAAGACTGATAATTGGCTTTAATCTTACGTTTCAGCTGCAGTTGCCTCACAAGATGAAGTATTTTTTCTTCTGAAAACTTATCAGCGTTAAGTTCAAAAAAAGAAGTTGAGTGGTTTTGAGCTAGATGCATCTGCTGATGCTGTTTTTAAAGATGATGCTTTTACTCCTGTAATGTATTGCATACATGTGATATTAATGGCCAGCATTCTGTGATATTAACCAGCTCACTCTAGCTTATCATCCTAACTCCAGGAAAGTTAGTTAGGGTCACATTAGATATGTTACAAATTTCAGAGGTTCGTGATGGATAGCTGAGCAGAATTAGTCCCTTGTCTTGTAAGCATACCTGTGAACCTTCTGACCGTGGCTGTTTTCTTCTAGGCCTTAATGGTACTTGTGCTGCATTTCGGGTGTAATTAAAGAGCAGGCATTACTGGAGTACCTGTTGCTGTAGCCTCAGTAAAGTTATAGTTGTCTTGAAGAAAAATAAACACCTTTGGTTGTTTTTTCTCTTCTGTGTGGTACAAACTGCATGGTATTGTGGGGGTTTTATTCATTTATGTGCTCCTGCGTGGGGTTTCTCTCCCAACTGACTTGCATGTGTTTTTCATTCTTGGAATGGTACTGATGCTCATTTTCAGTGCTTCGTTCATTTGTCGCACAGAAGATAACTGACTGTGCTGGCCATAAAATTTGTTTTATTGCCAATACATTTAAACACTTCCGATTAGCTTTTATTGGGGTCATTTTATTAAATTTGATGCCTGCAAGTATCATGCTGAGGTAAAGATTGCTACTTCAGATGCCACAAATTTTATTAAATTGTTATCTGAGAGCATGGTGGTTCTTTTTTCCTGGCCTGGATATCAAGTTGATTTGGAATCTGGCGAAAGAACATGTTGTTTCCTTCTTTTAAATTGATGTCATGCTATGTAGTAGGGCCTCCCAAATGCTTTACACAATTATTTTTGAGAGATGCAGAAAACCCCAGAAGCATGAAGATAATTCTTTCAAAAGCTTGGATGACTCGTTTGAAGGGCAGATTTATTTGTTTTGCCTCTTCTACAAAAGAGTTCACAAAATAATAATGCCTGAGAAAACATACCTCTTTGCAGGTAGTTTTATGGTCTTTACAGAAAATAATCCAGCCGACCTATTTGAAACATATATTTTCTGTTTCCCTTCACAGTGGGCTGGAAATGAAGTTTTTAGTATTTAATGATTCAGCCCTGGAGGAGACTTTTTTTAACTGAACTGGCTACTTTTAGTGCAAGTTAATTAGATTTTACTCGAAAGAAGAGTAAGACAGTAGCAGTCTCACTGCAGCTCAATATTGATTTGAAGATTACATTTTATTAATTTATACTTTAAAAATAAATACATTTTCATTTTTTAAGAAACATTGCTGTTAGAAGTAGATGTTCTTATTTTTATTGATAATAAATAATTTTTATGTAACGTAATGGAACTTATATGATTCTCTATCATGAAGACTTTGTGGGGTAATTAATTTATATCATAGCAGTCAAATAGTATTACAATTCCATTCTGCTGAGAATTAGAGATGTGCCAAACAGTTACATAGTGGGACTTGAACAGGCCAAGTAGGTTATTAATTTTAAGTAGTAAATGGACTACTAGATAATACTTACCTACAATTTATACTGGGAAAAAGAATGTCTTTAATAGGCTTCTGGAGAAAATTTTAGATGGGTTAGCCATGGTCCCCAGCGGTAAATAGAAAGGCAAAGGAGGATTGGCAAAACATATCAAAGAGTCATGCTCAAGAGAAATGCGGAAGATGATAGCTTACTACGTTTATGTTTACAAGATGGTAATTTACTACTTTGACTCAGGGAGAGTTGCATAACTAAGCAAGCAAAGCTTAAGCAGCAGGGACAATGGAAAAAAATATGGGCATTAAATCGGCAAAGAGATCACAGCAATAAGAAGTGGAGAGAGAGGAAGAGAATTTATACATAAAGAAATAATGGATTTACTGTGGTGTGAGTTGTAGTTTGGTGTTACTGGCAGTGAAATGGTGATGGAAAGTAGAAGCTATAACACAAAATATTGGTCTTTCTTTTTGAGCATAGTCTCTCTTTTCATAAAGATAAGGCTAAGATGGGTAAGTTTATTTCCTACATTTTCAAAATCAGAGGATTTGATTCAGTGCATAAAAACAGCATTTGAGAAATTTCATGAACTGTGTGCTAAGTGATTATTTTACCTCCATGAGAGACCCTGAGGACCTGCAAGTCTTTGACACTGAGAGAAATGTGTAATTCTTTAAAATAACTCCTGCTGCTAACCTAAGTAAAAAGAGAACTTTCATATGAAAACCTGATATATATGTTCCCTTAGTCATGCCATAAATGCAGATATGGTGTTTCATGTAGGCTTTTCTGTGGCTCCTACTAACATAATTGCTGAGCATCTGACAGCAATGAATGTATTTCACCGTAAATTGGTAATAATCTGTGCTGTGGATGAGACTAGGATAGTAGTCTTCTGCCTTGTGTCACCTAATCTGATTTTCAATTGTTCAGCTACATTAGACACTACAAAATCAAAATGTGGCCATCTGTTTGAGAACATTTGATGATTTATTTTTTTAATAATAATAATAATTTCTGGTTTGAGTTTGTGTCTTCGGTTAAAGAAGGCTTTAAAATTTTTTTTCTTCAGGCTTTCATGGACTAATCCTTTATCTTCATATTAAACCATGGCTTTCCTTTTCTAAAAATGAAGGAAATAGCTGTGAAATGTCCAGTTTCTTGAGCATTAAGTAGTTCTTCATGTGAAGAGCTAAAGCACACAAGCCCCCTCCCTTTTTATGAGGAACATGCTTTGTATACTTTTTAAAAATTTTAAAAATTACTAAAAATACTGTATCATTGTGTGCTCCATCATGGTAGACTGCATTTCCTGATAAACACATATAAGGTACAGATTACAAAAACTTAGTGCGCCATGTAGATATTACAGAAGGTGTTCTATGTACATGCTAGGAAAGATGTTTGCTTCTACTCAATGAAACCATATTATTTCTTAAGCAAGAGAGCTGTTTGTACAAAATATTGTCACTTCAGAATACATGTGAAGTTAATGACTAGATGAATCTGTTGGAGGTGCCATCAGATGGTGGTATGCGTTTTTGGCACACCATACCTATTAGTATTCTGATGTTTCAGACCAGATTTTATTTTAATCATAATTTATCTGAAAACTGGGTGTGTAAATAGTGCTATCCCTCCTCCCCAACAGAAACTCACTTTTTAAAAATTTTTTCCAACCTGTTTATCTGTGTCATTGTAAAACCAACTGGAGAACAAGACCTGAACAGATACGAGAGTCACAGTATTTGACGTTTGCTCTGTCTGCTGTTTTTTGTAGGAATATTTTTTTTTTTCTTTACAAGTGAGAAGAAAATAACTTGCAGTAAATTACTATAGCTGGATAGCCTTCATGGAAGTTGAAAAAGAAAGAAAAACAGCTGACCTGCTAATAGATTGTATAATTTGTTGCTCAAAAAACAGATGCTTCACAGCTTTTAGAAGACAGTGGACAATATTGTAACCAGCTAGAGGAAAATGGGTTGTAAGTCATTCCAAAATAAATAAAGCTTGTGGTTCTTACTGTGGTACTGAAGGGGGAAAAAGTAAAATCTTTAGAAATATTTTAACGTGTTGTTTTTCTAAGTGTAATTAATTAATGACTCCTAAGTTTTTCCCATGTAATTTGTGTAAGTCAGTTATGACTAATGAAAAAAAAAAAAAGTCCACCCAACAGATTTTCAGTTATTTTGTAGAAAATTCCACAAAAGTCTGGTAACCACACTGTTCCTTGCAGTGAACAGATTGAAGCAGGATTTTTAAGCATTTCTTTAGAATAAGAGAGCTACCTTACCCAGTTCTGAAAATTTTAATGATCTCAGATAATTGAGGGAAAGGACACTGACAAATTGACTTGACCCTAAGGTAGTCACAGTAAATACTTAATGCTGTGGACAGAAGGAATCCTACTGTTTTTCAGGCTCCTTTTTTGACTTTTTAATAATTACATTAAAGTAACATATAAGTTTTTCTGGTGCTTCAGTCTTTTGCGTGTCTTGGTGGCTGTAGCTGCTGTGGAAGTGGTGGGCGACTGCAGACGAAGGGAGCGGTTTACAAAGGAGGAGGAAGGAAGGGGTAGGAGCTTGTGAATGTCCCTTGACAATATCTCAGAGGCCGGATTTATTCTATCAAGAGAGATCTCTCTAGGCTCACTTTTCATTTATGAGAGGGAGAAGCTCAGAGAAAGTAGCTAATTTGGTGACAAGGAAGATCACAACCGACATTTAACCCCAGAATGAGAAGGCGAGTATCTGTGATCTGGCCACAATAAAGGCACATCACTGAACAGAATTAAGCAACAAATGGTAAAAATAAACATTTAAGGCAGAACATAACTAGCCTGTTAAATGCTGAAGATATTTACTGAAGGAGATGGTAATTTTTCATTCCAAGTTTATAAGGCAGTATTACGTTATACCCTCAGAGAAACATGCAAGTGAAGAGAGTTTAAGGTGAGATATCTTGTATTTTGCCAGAGACAGGAACTATTTTTCAAGGTATAACAAACTTCCAGTATAACGTCATTTGTTTTAAAATAAGGTACTAGTTTTCAATCAAATTCTTCCTGTGGTTTAGCTGTTACTTTGTGATTCTTTGCAACCCCTCTCATGAATGCTTTGTTTAAGCACATATTAAACTGTAATTGCACTTAATGTTCTGGTGAGATGGGGGGGACTATATCTGTGAGTGGGTTTTTTTAGTTATATACTGAAACAGTTTTTAAAAAATGTGCTACTATTTGTGTCCTTATGTACCTTGTACCTCAGCCTTCCAGTATCCAGTTTAATGAACTGTCTCCATTCAAAAACAGGAGTGTTTTTTCTACTGATTCTTACGTGCCTAAAAGCTGGGTGTCACAGAGGATTTTTAAAGTCACTCATAAACTGCTCACTAAGCAACTTAAGCATGGGTATAAAAACAGACCTGATAAATTAATAGATTCTTATCAAGCTTTCTTAAGAAGCTTCACAGAGGAGTGGTTTCTCAAAGAATAATGAGAAGGATTTGCAGCTGGTTTTGGACAACTCTTCATAAGCAAAAAGCACAATGTTTGTGCTTTTCTTCATAAGTTCAGTTGAAATATGGCAAAGAGGTAACGGAGATGGATATGGGGGGTGTGGGAATAACAAAAAGGAAGCGAGCCTATCTGTCAGTAGTGAATTAGAATTTACATGCAGTGAGTGGAAAGGCAGACAAAGGTCTTAGAAGTGGAGAGATCAGCTTACATTTTTGTGGTTATAACACCTCTTCCCTTCCACCCCAGTCTTCTTAGTACTCCATTAGGGCATATTAAAGTGCTCGTATAGCAGAATCGTCTGTATCAGCTTTGTGAATTGATAGGAAGAAATTATTAATATACTGGTCAAAGCCAAAGGAAAGCAAATATCAGATTTATAATCAAGAAAATATCATCAAGCAACTGGATCATTTAATTGTCCATTTGTTGTTCCCGCACATAGGAATGGTAGAGTGTTAAGTTGTGAATGACTTCTCTAAAGAATTGGTCTAGGATAGAACTTGATAGGATGCCCTCGTCCTGACTGTAAGCAGTAGATTTAGTGAGCTTTACATATCAACAAAAGCGGATGTATTCAAAGGTGGGATTTTTCATGTAAAGTAAAGCTTGCTTGGATTGGCAAGAAAATGGGCCACAGGGAATGTCAAACTAAGGAGGAAGGCCAGCTAGGAAGAAGAAAACATACTGACTAGTTTTTGTCGGCTGTCCTACTTAGAGAGGAAATTGAGAGGTTTTAAGAAATGGGGAAAGGGTGATTCAGATTCTTAGTATAAAGCCTGAGCAGGTGCAGTAGCATTCATTTAATAAGAAGATGCTCAAAGATGTCAATTTTTTAGAAAGGGCATGGAGATGTTAGCTGGTGCTATGGGAAAACTCATGCCGCCGTGATCTAATGTGGAGGATCAAACTCAATCTGGGGACTCCATCCTACACTTGCTGCAAAATTAAACATACGCTTCAATACTTTTAATTGTTCTGCTGTTTTACCAGTCTTCCAAAAACAGGAATCTCTATTCTCCCTCTTTCTGACGAGAAATGTAATTCACAGTTGATGCCATGAAAAGCCGGAGTTAAAGACTCGATAGTCAGAAGACCATTATAGTTGGAGTTTGAATAGTATTCTTTGTGATGATTCTTGTCCAGACATTTTCTTTGGTGGTTCCTGTCTGTACTTATTTCAGGTAGATGTTAATTGGTCATAGAATGAAATACAATGTGTACCCTTAGAATTTGGTCCTATTCAACCTACCAACAGCACCACAAAGCTGTGTGTATGGGAGCAGTGGTTTGCATGCACTGTGGGATGGGGAGAAGAATGCAGAATCACTTAAAGGAAGATATGTCAACATTTCCAAGCTCTGTAACTCTACTTGGCTATATAACTTTTCAGAGGAACTATTTCCTAATAATTTAATTTTATATAAAAATACTCAAATGCAGGAGGCCTTGAGTATTAATGCAGTCTTCTATTGCATGTATTTCTGTTTCAGACTGGTTTGGAGCTTTTCTTCATCATTAGAATACTTTCTGTATTGATACACGCTACTCCCAAAATATGTGTTTGAGTTGACAAAGCAAATGCCTAACCTTTACACAGCTTTTTACACAGAAGATTTTTTTTTTTAATAAAAGATTTATTCTTTTGCAATTCTGACACTCCTTTTTAATCAGTCGCTGCATAAATCCTGTACTTGCATGTAGGGCCCTCTGAGTACGGGTTTGTCCTCTTTCACATTCTAAACTTTAGTGAATTAAAGTTTCCAGTTAAAGTCACAGGGCTCTTGTTTTGAATTTTGCAATCTTTTTTCAGTTTCTTATATGTGAAAAACAAAATGAGGTTGTACATACGTATTATTTGATAAATCCTGTGAGTTTTGTATGACCTTAAATCATTTTAATGCTATTTAAGTCTCTTTCTTGCGATTCTCCAAATTAGTTATAGCCCTTGTTAGGGCATGAGTTACTAGGAGCAGACCATTTCATTGCACAGCCATTTCTGAAGCAAATGATCGTTGTTACAGGGAGATCTTTGTAGGCAGTGTTTAATTTAAATATGTTCTTACAGCAGTCTCTTGGCTGTTAAATTTTGTAATTCAAGTATCTGTCATTCAGGGCTCACTCCCTGGCAAACCAAACTGTAGGTAACAGAGGCATTTATATTGTGGCCTGGAAGCAGCACTGTATTGATTAAGTTGGATGGCTTCAAGAACGGTAAATTAACTGTAACGTGTAACTTACCACTTCTTTATTGTTTTAGTAGGACAGTTTTTTTGAATAATGCATTAAAAAAATTGGGTGTTTGTAGTTATGATACTGTTCATTCTAGGAGGAGTGATTTGTTGTCTACAGGTGAACTTCCATAACGCTTGTAATCTAATCTAACAGCCAAGGGATAGGAGAGGTCCCGACGCTTCCTCTGTGCGCTTGGCTGCATGTTCCTGCCTCCTCCTTGCGCAGGATCCAGCCATGTCGTGACCACAGAGCCAGTCAGATTGGTTTGCTGATCCGCCAGAGAGCGAATCCAACAAGTTGGTGCAGCTTGCGGAGCTGGAGGAAGAGGAGGAATGGGTAGGGACCACCCATTTCAGCAGCAGTTTGCAATAAAGGATTGAACGTAACGTGAAATGCTATCATTTTTGTTCCCATCCCATTTACTTTGTTAACACAGCGGAGAGTTTATTTTATCATAAAATGATCAAGAGCTGTAAATGTTATTGGGGTGACGTGTTTTACGATTAGCTAAATACCTGGATAACACATCAGCTACAGGAATTCTGAAATAAGCCTGAGCAAATATTATCTGTATCACAACTGTAGACTTTTTTTGTCAAATCATGTAGAAAAGCTGAGCAACTGTTTTGTTTCTCATTAAGGGAAGCATTAAATTTGAGCTCACAAAGACAGGTTAGCTGAGTGTTTATCTTTAAATGATACTTTGCTTGAGATTCCTCCAAACTGCTGTACATGGACAAGGTAGTGTAAACAGATAATGATTACACCATTAATTTTGGTACATTTGTGTGTTAACAGCATACAGATTTTTTAGGGCTATCCATGTCAGAAGACGTTTTGGTCATTTGTATTGGTTTGGTTGGTAGGTCGGGTTTGTTTTTGGTTGGTTGTGTTTTGGTGGGTGGTGTGGTTGTTTTTTGTCGTCCCCCCCCCCACCCCGCCCCGTGATTTCAGTTATGAAAAGCTTTTGCATCACATTTGTCTTCAGAGTATTTCAAAGTTTCATTGCAAGATAGACTATTTGGAACAGAAGTTGAAGCTTGCTTGCTTTTTTTTAAACTGAAACAAATGCAAGTGCCCCCTCTGCCTCTTGGATTTCATTGTCAGAGGTGGTCCCTCGCTTCATCCATTCTTCTCCTGGAACCTTTCATCACTTTTTTGCAGGGTGTTGAGGAGCGGGACACAAGCCTAATATCAACACCTAATAATTTGGTATATTTGGTATTTTGATTCTTTTTCTGTGTGATGGATTCTTGGTATCATGCATGATTTATATCGTGACACTACTCGCTTAACCACGTTTTCCATGGCCAGTTCTTAATCTCTGTTTTCCCTAGTTGGCCACATTACATTCATCTGTTCCCCGTTTTTGTCTATGTCTTGCATTAAGTACATGTAAAACCTTTTTGATTAGTATAATAAAGGCTATTATGGAAAGGTAAGTGGGGAAAAAAAGGGCCCCATACAGGGAGAGTTCTCTGCAACACAGTTTGTGTTAACGTGTGGTCTGTTCGTGGAAAAGTTTCAGTGTTCCTGTAATGTCATTAAACATTTTAGTCACTTTCGGTTCTACTGTGAAATTTTTATCCAGGAAAAAGAAGTTTGGGTCTGGATATCGCTTCTTCGTCTTCTAAGTTGGACTAACCAAGTGCCCACTAGGCTATTTATTCTTCTGATTTTTGTCCCAGGTTTGATGTTAGAATTGTTTAGTGACCAAGCTCTGTTTCCACTGTCAGTAATGTTCCTACCATTTATAACACTGTGTGAAATCCAGTCTCTCTTTCATCAGTACTAATGGAAGTGAATGATAGCATGAGGTGATGGAAACATTTTATTTCCTAAACACTTCTCAGTTTGCTGTTGATTTCGGTTACTCTGGAGGACTGATCTTTCACAGCTGTTGCAAAATGTGAGTTTTTTCCCTGCTGTGCAGATATCTGCCTTTTTCTAAACTCTCTGTGGCACAAAAGGGTCTTTTTAAAATGTCACAAATACAAAGCAATTTATGCTGGAATTAAATGTAAACATTTTGCTGTCGTTGTTTATGGAAGAAATTGAAAGTTTAGGGGTGAATGGTTAATAAAAGATAAATATTGAGCAACCTTATTACAGAAACAGGAAAGTGAGTTGCACATAGTTTATTCCTTAGGAAATATCTTACATTCGGTTTTATCAGTTACTGCTTGAAAATACTTGTGACTTCAGTTTTATGTAATTACAGTAACTATGTCTTTTCCTGTCTACTCTTGTGTTTTACAGATAGGTTTTGTCAAATAAAATGACGTATGGATGAATTAATTGCTGTAAGTTTTTGCTTGTGATCTGAGACTAATGAAAACTATATATATGCATGTGTATATATCTAGTTTTATCTAGATGTACATGTATGTGTGTGTGTGTATAAATATGCCTAGACAAATGGTTGCATATGCATAAAACAGCCTAAACCCCCCTATGATATAAAATAATAGGGTAGGTTTTAAATGAGATAACTTTACTTTCAGAAATTATTTTCCACTGAGGGTTAGCGCTGGACGTTAATGCATACATATGGAAGCACGATGTTGATTCAGATGGAAGAGGAAATATCAATTTAGATTGAGGAATGTGTTCCCTATAATCCTCCCTGTTCTCAGTTATTCTTACAGAGCTTTGCATAGAGCTTGTAGCGATGGTGCGGGAATACTAACTTCAGTAGCAGATGTGAGCCTGAAGCTTATTACATGTTTCACCAGATTTTTCATTTATCTTTAGGGCAACCTTCTGGTTTGTTTTTTATATCAAACACTGTGAGAAATCAAAATTCAGAAAGTATTTTAAACATGTTATGAGTATTTGGAGATAAAGGAACGCTTTTGTAACCTGAAGAAGCATTGTAACGTCCCATATGAAATATATTTTTCTTTTAAACTATATTTCAACAAGATACTTTATGATTTCATGTATTGATCCAATTTGATTTACATTGAGCTTGCTTGTGAAGATAATGTATTCCTCAACTGAGCAGGTTTTGTTTGTTTATATAAGCTTATTGTCTACTTTTATCTTTCTTCATTAATAGTTCATATGATTCAATATCTTGCGTGTTTGCTGTTAAAATTTGTTTACAGCTTAAAATAGTCTTTTGGTTGAAGAAGCCTCAGCATTTTCGGTAATAATTGTGAATCTCAAGAAGAGGTCCCTTAGAAAGGGTGAGTCAGTTGGTAGCTGTGGAAGTAAATTGATCTTTGGGACGCTTCTGTGGCTTGCTGTTTTTGTCTTTGCACAGCGGCCATCGCCTCTGTGCAGGATGGGAGGTCAGAAATTCATCTGCTTTGTTCCTGCTCCTGCTCACGTGCTTAAAACCATGTGCTATCCTGTCCCATATTTCAGTTACAAGATTGTTCTAAAGCTGCTGTGTGTTTGGTATCTGTTAATGAAAATTTTAGTGTACTCAGGAGTATAACAAAGCCACATTTTGGAAAGTTTTACCAGTAAAAATCATAGGGGATAGCAAAAGAAATGTCTGTGAAGTCTGTCCAGTGATTTTGTTCAAGTACGTTTAATGGTGTCGCCCATCAGGTCCTGTCTCTGCCTTCTATCGTTTCTTTTATCACCGTATTGGTTCCATGAAAAAGAAATAACCCATTCGCAAACTTACTAAAAAACCAGAGCAAATTGTTAGTAAACTTCAAGGCGCAGGTAAGTAGGAACCAAGTAAACACATATATCTGACTCTGCTCTGTAGATCTGAATATTACAGTTGAGCTCTGGAGAAAGAGCGTTAGACTTTGCAAAATCAAGCAAAGATCGAGTGCAATTCTTGGACTTGAAATACAGCGTTGGAAAACATATTTTTTACTGCTCTTGTTCTTGAAAGGAGAAGTAAAAGAGATAATAATTTTAAGAACACTTTGGATCAGAAGTGTTTGAACTCTTGTGTAACATGGAGCAGGCCTTAACAAAGACTGTTCTGTGTACATACTCTTCCGTTTGTGGATCTCTCCTTTGTGGCTGTACAAACGTCTCTCCCCTTTGGGACTCACTTACGTAGCCTCCTTGTAACAGCTACAATTGCTTGCATAGAAAAGTAATACCAGGAGAGTATTTCATGTATTTATAGCTATCTTTTAAAGCAACAGCTGTCTCCCAGAACCAGAGTGATGTGATCAGCAATTGCTCTCCAAAACAGAATTTGGAAGTCTATTTTAAAAGGTAATTTGCATATCTTTAAGTCCAGGGTAGTATTTCTGTTCCTTCTTGTGCTTCTAAAGTAATGTCAAAGAAAGGAGGCCTTGAGGGTAGACTTTCATTGCCACATGGCCTTGTTGGAATAGAGGAGTAGAGGAGAGAGGACAGCCTGGGCTCCACTTCTCCTTTAAAAGACAACAGTGGAACGGGCAAATGTTCAGTTGTGTTGGAGTGATCATATGGCTAATTTCGCCATTTGGCTAAAAACCTCACTGAAGGGTTGTCCATTGTAGGAACGATGTAGTTTACCGTGGACTGGGTTATGCTGAGCTCCTAGTGGGAGTCTGGATTAGTAAAATCATTCTGGATTCAGCACTCCCACACTGAGGTTTTGGTAGTGCAATTGTCGGTTTGTCGGGTGTTTCTAGCTCACAGGACTCTGGCAAGGCTGTTTTTCATGTGGAGTCTGCTCTTTCACCTGCTGAAGGAGTGGGACGCCCTTTCTGAGACCCCTCATCTCTAAGTGTAGAGAAAGATTATTTGTACAAAAAGTGTCTTAGACTCTTAAGCTAAACAGTAACTGAAATGATTTACTATGCAGAAAAAAATCTTTTTTATTATGCTACCAACCAACGTAATCTAGTTGGTGTTTTATGGCTAAGGACTCTGTGCACACCAAGAGCTCGGTGTCTGTGTGGATACATTAACGCTCTGTAATAAGCAGCGCTGGGGCTCATGGTCTTCCTACAGAAAGCACTTGCTTAAGATTTTTTTTCAGTCCCTTTGAGTATATTCTTACGGTAAAATGTGGAGGTGGTGTTGGGAACACAAATTGCAGTTTTTAAGTAGTTGTTTGGAGACTGAGAATGGTATAAACACCTTTCTTCTGAGGCAGAGAAAACTTGTCAAAGTTTGCAGTATTTCCTGCTGGCACCTGATACTATGGTTTTGATACATAAAAATAAAATATGTTGGGAAGTTTAAAATAACTGTTTTAAGTGAACAGAAATTGAGCTTATTCGTACTGAATTATCACCTTTCCAGATACCTCGAAGTTGCCACTGTTCAGCTCATTAAACTTCTGTTATTCTGAACTTTATTTTGGTAGAATGTATATCTGTGGCACATGTAATTTTTTGTTTTTCAGTGAAATACTTCAGAAAATAGCATTCTCTGTAATATCTTGCAGAGGAAGGATCTTCAGCAGTTCACCTAGATTTTGTTGTGGTTATATTATTATTCAGGAGGATTTACTGACTTTGCTGTTGATGACTGCAACAGTATTTCTGAATTTTCTTGATTTGAATTTAGTTTTAAACAGAGGAGATCATGGTCAGTGTACTAAGATGCTTTTTAATTTGTATTTCTTTCTGCCTTGTTTTCCCGTCTGTTGAACAATACGAATTCTCCAGGCCTCTCTTTTCGAGTCCCCTTGACATTGCAGTTCAGTGTTACTCAGTTCTTGGCTTTGTTTCCTTTCTGTCCTTTGACAGTTCTGTGTTTTCATGTTTGCTTACCATATTGAACTGCAGTCACAAATCTAAGCACAGTTTGTGAAATAAAATATTTTCAGACTGGCTTACCCATGTTAATTTTTTGAAACCATTTGTGTTGCATTTTTGACATTCAATGAGAGTGGCTAAAATAAATATAGTCTGTGGCTGTTAACCAAAGATTTCGTACCTATTGTGAGTAGTGTCTTGTTTGCATTTGAAGAAGTATTTAGGCTGAACCCTTTGAGAATTATATAGTGCTCTGCATAATTGCTTTTAACGTCTACAATAACTAACAAAAAGATGAACGCAGAATGGAAATAACTGCTTTTGAAACACAAAAAGTCTCCTTTGATGAAATTTCACACTATGATTGTTTCTAAAAGCCTGTATTTTACTCAAGCCAAACTTGAATTACTTACATCACCATATTTCTTCTTGAGTTTGTAGCAGAACTTTTGGGATCTTAGCTCCTTTAGAAAAAAAAGATAAAATCGAACAATAATATTTTGTGTGACTTGAATTAAGGTTTGGTGGTTTTTTGGTTATATGTTTCTTGACTGTTCTTTCCAGTCATAGAATCACTGAGTAGCTGAGGTTGGAAGGGATATCTAGTGGTCTCTGGTCTAATCCCCCTGCTCAAAGCACGGCCGACTAGAAGAGGTTGCTTAGGGCTTTGTACACTTGGGTTTTGATCATCTGCAGCTTCTCTGGAAAGCCTGATCCAGAGTTTGTCTATCCTCACAGCTTTTTTTTTTTAAAAAAAGTGTTTTGTCTCATGTTTAAGTTGAATTTCATGTGCCCATTACCTCTAATCCTGTCATTGGGCACTGCTGACATCTAGTTCTTCCTGCTTGATCCCCCTGAGCCTTCTTTTCTCCAGGGTGAACAATCCCAGCTGTCAGCCTCTCCTCGAATGACAGATGCCCCCAGTCATCTGTACGGCCTGTCCCTGAGTCCTCTCCAGTTAAATCCATGTTTCTCTTGTACTGGGGAGCCCAGCACTGGACACAGCACCTCAGATGTGTCCCACCAGTGTCCCTCGACCTGCTGGCAGTGGTCTGCCTAGTGCAGTCCAGGAGGCTGTTGGCCAGCTTTGCTGCAAGGGTGAATTGCCAGCTCATGGTCGACTTGGTGTCCACCAGGACCGCCCAGGTATTTTCTGCAGAGTTTCTTTCCATCCAGTCAGCCCTAGCACTTGCTGATGCCTGGCGTTATTCCTCTCCGGGGGCAGGGCTTTGCATTTCCCTTTGCTAAACTTTGAGATTCCAGTCAGCCAGTTGAAGACCCTCTGGACTTCAGCACAAACCTGTGGTGTATCAACTACCCCTGCTAGTTTTGTACCATTGCAGATTTGCTGAGGGTGCACTCTATCCCATCATGCAGGTCATTAATGAAGATGACAGAAGAGTATTGGACACAGTATGGACCCCTGGGGCACACCGCTAGTGACTGGCCTCTGGTGGACTTTGTGCTGCTGATCCTGCATGCCTCATCATCACTGTGGTTTTTATCTGAAGTCTGTTTGGGTAGTGTTAATCTTGATGAACTTTTTTCTCCAGCTATTATTTAGGTTTGTAAACATAATTTAGTTATGAAGGCATTTTGGCAGTCGGTGAAATATAGGTACCACCAAGTGTTTCAGTGATTCGTCTTTTCCTCAAATGGGGCTGTTTTGCTCTGGGGCTGTGTTCAGAGTAAATGGTGAATGCTGTCCCAAGGGTTTATAATCTTCAGAGAAGCACAAGGAATGGAAAGAATTGACTTGTCTGGCCCTCATCAGGGAGTCCTTCAGCTGAGCGAGCAGTGGAACTGAAGCCTCTTGCCTCCAGCTCTGATGTACTGCACATTACACTGTGCTTTTTCTCGTTAGAGAATTGATTGCAGTGGATCTATCCCCCTGCTTCCCAACTTGTTTCCCATGTACAAAACCTACTTTAAGTTTATAACTTCCTCCTTGGCACAGAGCACTTTTTCTGCCTGTTTAAACAGGGTGTGAGTTTAGTTCTTGGCTACTTTAAAAGAACAAGCCACACTAACGTATAAAAGTTGCAAGTGCTATGTTGCTGAAATATTAGCTTTGGCTTGCAGAATTCTGCCATATGAAGTTACAAGCCCTAGAAAAGGGAGAAATTCACCCTAACTCTGTCCTGTGTAGCTTGATCTAAATGCCACGAACTTTCTTTTCTAAATTTAATGTTCTTAAGTTGTTGAGGGTTTTGGTTTTGTTCAAATTATTTGCTATCATTTCCATTTGAACATAGTGCGTGATCCGAAGCTGTTAGATGCCAGAGGATGCTTGTGAGACTGCGTGACTATTTTTCACCTCAAGTATCTAACCACTCCTGGTTTTACTGTTCCTCTTGCTGTGCTATAGAAGAGACTTTTTGAAGCTGGCCTGAATTCATTGTTTCTTTGAGGGCACATTAAAGAAGTTATACCAGCAAGAGGCATTGCTAGTGTTAGCCTGGGCTTTAGAAACTCTACTGAGTAATACCAATGATCGTGCCATTCAGAAGATACTTTGCAGTGTTATAACTCCTAACTGCATCGCTAATACACAATTAAATAGGGATTTCTGTTTTGAGTTACCTTGGTCTGAATTCCCCAACTGTCAAGTTATTATCTGGGCAGTGGTGTAAAATCATAAGTGGGATTTTTTTTTTTTTTTTTTTTTTTTTTTTTTTTTTTTTTTT
>Ga0065711_1035288_pt1 | contig 22523 bp, 11 predicted proteins | sample Hoacrofraction12_FD_59098 | JGI IMG/M metagenome (GOLD analysis project Ga0065711, IMG submission 59098) | Hoatzin crop microbial communities from Cojedes, Venezuela - Epithelial fraction 12 v2 (version 2) | ecosystem: Host-associated > Birds > Digestive system > Esophagus > Crop | place... | reverse complement strand
GCCCTGGAACAGGCTGCCCAGGGAGGTTGTGGAGTCTCCTTCTCTGGAGATATTCAAGACCCACCTGGACAAGGTCCTGTGCAGCCTGCTGTAGGTGACCCTGCTTCGGCAGTAGGGTTGGACTAGATGACCCACAGAGGTCCCTTCCAACCCCTACCATTTTGTGATTCTGTGATTCTGTGAAAAGCAAGGAAAGGTCTAGAGAACACATTGCCTGAACACTGTCTGACAGATTCTTAAAAATAATTGCTGAAAACATATGACATTCAGTGCTGTTAACATGCGTTACTAAATTTTGTTATTTGATCTTCCCAATTTATTGAGACATTGGTAAACTGCACCTGTGGATGTTTCAGAGCATTGTGGCTGCTGTACTATCTTATGCAGAAAGGATAAAGCAGAGATACTTCTCTGTTAGCCTTGACACAGACAGGAAAGCTGTCTTCACAAATAAAGTAAGCCAATGTCTGAAATGATAACAAAATTCTGTCAGCTGACAGGAACAGGAATTTCTGAAGTATAATCTGCACATCTGCTAGTATCCTTTAAAATAAATGCTGGCTTCTATTAGGAAGAGAAAGAAAGTACTCATATAAAAGGATAAAGAGAGTGGCAGGGGGGGAATCTGTGAAAAATAACTGCTCAGTTTTCTGACATATTTCTTTTGGGGGTAGGATCTAGGAACGCTAGTAAGAATTATATCCTAATATGGACAAGTCACTGTATGAATACCAAAGTATAGCCCTGAGGTCAAGTCTTTGTCAAGTCTTATAAGCGTGACAAGATCAATAAAGAGAGAGGTGGGTACAAAATTCACCACATATGCTATGATGACTTCTCCTTATCATAATTAATGGTAATTTTATTCTTACTGCGATTTAATTAAAGCTGAATGGAATTTTAGTCATGAAGGATTTCATCACCACCATGTTTTATCTCTACATGTCCACTGAAGAGTCAGGAAGCATAACTTTGCTGTCAAAAGTCTCCTATAATCTATATGGAAAAGATTCAAACTGATATTTTTAAAAATAGTTCTTCTAAGAACAGTCAAAGAAACTGGAGAGGATAAACCATCCTTTAGGGTTGCGGTGACACAGGTACAACTTCTGGGAGGGTTGGTCCAGAACTGCAAAAGACCACTCAGTACTTACCCAATTTTGCCATGATTTCCCCACACACAGTCAATGATGGCACACACAGAGCCAACCACTGCTGGGGAAAGAATACTGACATTTTTTCTGACTGAAAATAGCTGTTCTCATCTTCTCGTCACAGTTATTCTTTAATCAGAAAATGTGAATTATCTTTCCCGAAGAGTCCAGTGTTCAGGGACAGATAAATTTTCTAAAAGTATATAAGTACTCTTCAGCACGTTCGAAAATAAATTTACAGATCATTTCACTTCTAGATATAATGTGCACAAAAGTCATGCCTTCCCTCCAGTGTGTCAGCTGCACAGCTTGGTATCATTGGCAAACTTGTTGAGGGTGCACTCAATCCCGCTGTCCATGTCACCAACAAAGATTTTAAACATCGTTGGTCCCATTACTGACCACTTGAGGAACACCACTCGTCACTGCTCTCCACTTGGACATCGAGCCATTAACTGCAGCACTTTGAGTGCGACAATCCAGCAAACTTCTTATCCACAGAGTGGTCCATCCGTCAAATGCATGTATCTTCAATTTAGAGACAAGGATGTCATGTGGCACTGTATCAAATGCTCTGCACAAGTCCAGGTAGATGACATCATTTGCTTGTTCCTTATCCACCAATACTCTAATGCCATCTTAGAAGGCCAGCAAGTTTGTCAGGCATGGTTTGCCCATAGTGAAGCCATGTTGGCTGTCACAAATCACCTCCTTGTTTTCCGTGTGCCTTAGAGTAATTTCCAGGAGAATCTATCCATGACCTTCCTGGACACCGAGGTGAGACTGACTGGTCTGTAGTTGCCTGGGTCTTCCTTTTTACCCCTTTTTATGTTTGCCCTTTTCCAATCGATGAGAATTTTGACTTAGTCCCATGATTTCTCAGATGTGATGGATAGTGGCTTAGCAACTTCATCCACCAGTTCCCTCAGGACCCATGGATTCACCTCATTAGGTCCCATGGACTTCTGCACCTTCAGGTTCCTTAGATGGTCTTGAACCTGATGTTCTCCTGCATTTGGTGGTTCCTCATTCTCCCAGTCTCTGCCTTGGCCTGGGGTGGTGTGGCTGGAGCACCTGCCCATGAATACTGAGGCAAAAAAAGTTGTTGAGTACCTCAGCCTTCTCCATATCCCAGGTAACCGGGTCTCCCATTTCCTTCCAGAGAGGTCCCACATTTTCTCTAGTCTTCCTTTTATCACTGACGTACCTATAGAAGATTTTCTTGTTGCCCTTGATGTCCCTGGCCAGATTTATTTCTGACAGGACTTTAGCTTTCCTAACCTCATCCTTAGCTGCTCGAACAGTATCTCTGTATTTGTCCCAGGCTACCCATTCTTGCTTCCACCCTCTTTAGGCCTTCTTTTTGTGCTTGGTTTTGTCCAGGAGCAACTTGTTCATCCATGCAGGCGACCTGGCATTTTTGCCTGACTTCCTCTTTGCTGAGTTGCATCACTCCTGAGCTTGGAGGAAGTGATCCTTGAATATTAATCAACTTTGTTAGGCCCCTTTTCCCTCCAGGGCTTTATCCCAAAATACTCTACCAAAGAGGTCTCTGAAGAGGCCAAACCCTGCTCTCCTGAAGTCCAGGGTAGTGAGCGTGCTGTGCACCAGAAGCACTTCCTTGGAAGTTGCTGGTTTAGTTAAACAAAATACGAGATAGGTAACATTCTCTCTTATGTCTGAACTGCTGAGTGGCTGTATAGAGCCTGAGAAGCAGAAAAGAGACAAATGATCGTGGTGGTGTCAGTCGTCCTTCATCCTTAAAGGTGTTCATGACATGGATGTATTTGAAATCTCTTGAGGCCTAATGGTAGTGGATAGATGAGAGTTAGTGGCAGTTACTCTCTGGCATATTTACAAAGCATCTTTGTTTTAGCAAAGATGTGTTCATTCCTTTTTGTAGATATTGTTATGAATAACTTGGATACCACAGTTGCAGTAAGTAGTGTAAGGTGATGCTCCCACTGTCTTGTATGCATTGGATTTGCTCAGGTCCATGTTCTTAACTGACCTGTTGTGCACCTAGCTGTTGTTTTGTTGATTAACCATGCTTATTAAGCAAATGAGAAGCAAGGTTGAGAGAAGTCTGGAAAATCAGAACACAGCAATGCAGAAAATATCATAGAAAAAACAACACAGAAATAAAGTGAGGCTCCAGCATCTGCCAATTCCAAACCAAGAGGCTATCTGCAAAGAGAAGAAAAAGAACCAGGACCTGGGGGGTTCTGGTGGACACCAAGTTGAACATGTCAGCAATGTGCCCTCGCTGCAAAGAAGGCTAATAGTATCCTGCTTTGCATTAGGCAAAGTATTGCCAGCAGGTTGAGGGAGGTTATCCTTCCCCTCTAGTCAACACTGGTGAGGCCATAGCTGGAGTGCTCTATGCTGTGCTGGGAGAGGGGCAAGGACATACTGGAGATACTCTTACAAAGGGCCCCTGAGATGATGATGATTCCTTCTGCACCAATCATTTCGCCTCTGAGCATGACCAGATATATCCTGCACTAGGTGAATTTGCATCTTGTACATGTCCCATGTTCTCAGAAGCCAGACATTGCCCTGTTAAATTCTATGTAGGGATTGAATTCTCTGCACCTGCCTAACAAACACACATAGGATTTGACTTCTCTCAAAATCCAGTTATGAGGCAAGAAACAGAGCCCAGCTTGGGTATAATTTCCCTGGTGCCTTACACTACGAGTGAGAATCCCTGGTTTCCACTGTATGCTGCATGAATTTTATGACAAAATACATTGCCCAAACTGAAAAACATGCCTGGGATTTAGGGATCAAACTCGGGGTATCAAGGATATTGAACGCACCTGTCACCTATTCCCCCATTCCCTTACTCGTGTATTCCTTCAACAGAGGGCTGAGGATCTATAGTATGAGTAAATCACTGAGCCTGTCTCTGACCTTTGAGTAGTCTCCAAGCATTAGACTGATGTGCAAATTGTGAGCACTGACAGCATTTTTCCAAATCATGCCTGTGCTCACTGTTTGCTAGTGTCTTCTAACTTGGTTGATACATCTGTCATAAGAGACAAAATAACTGTATATACAGCAGAGTGTTCTTTAATAACTTCAAATGATTTTCCTGAGAAGTTATTAAAGAATTTGTTAAAACTATCCTTATTAAGGAAATACTTCTGATTCTAAACCTTCTTTTAATTATATGACTTTCCAATCCTTTGCAAGTGTGTGTTAATTCTAATGAATTTTACTTCCTTATTTCATGGTATGTACTCTGCTAAAATGGGGAACAGAAACATTGAAGTTAGTTTCCTAATGTTTTGCTTAAAGGCAAAATTCATTACTGTGCCAACACAAAGATTCAAACACTCTTCAGTCACAACTAGACTGAATTTCTGCTACCATAAGTCAGCAACTGCATGGAGGTAGAACTTAGCTGTTCTTCACCCAAGACCCATGCTCTAATTACAGATTAGATTCCAGATTCCTTCAAGTCGCCAAAACTAGTTGCACAGGCCAGAAGTCTTCAGATTTTCTGCTAGCTGTGTTGAAGTGAACACTTCCGAACTCTGTATTAGTGAATACAGAAATTTATTTTATAATTTACTGTAAGTTTGATTGTAGACTCACTTTACTGAGAGATGGAGAATGAATGATTTTATGGCTGCTGCATGGAACCTCACAACTCAGTAAAGTTAGGGAAAGAATCAGTCAGAAGGAAGGCATACCAAAATCTTCCTAGTGAAAAATACATTTGGTCGTGAAGTAACATTTTTCATTGCAAAACACCACAGATTAACACTGCTTAACTTTAAATGCAATATCAGGAGAAATAGGGAAAGAAAATCATCTCCTAATTTTGATTTTTATTTTTTAAAATCTGAGGATTTTTATGTGCATTTTTCATCTTTTAGTCATGGAATAGATAAACAACTTCTTGTTGATTTCCTTTCTTATTTTTCTTTATACTGTCTTCCACAGTAACTTTTCAACATTTTTTCTATCTTTTGCCAAAATCTAAGGGGTAAAAGTAGGCACAAAAGGTTCCATACGTCACAGATTCTGTTGGATCTACTGATAGTAAGGAAAAGCCATTTTTGTGAAAGTGATCAAAATCCAGGTTTTTATTATAAAGATAAAAATATATTGGAAAATCCAAAAAGGAAAGAAGCATGAAATGCAATTTGGAATGGTTTTTAAAAAGAATATCCTTCCTTTCTAACTTTTATGGTAAGCTGTTAATTATTCTTTGCAGCCTGGAAGACAAATATTTTTTAAGCATTTAAGTGTGAAAGGGTGCAGATAAATCAGCAGGTGACTCTTTGTGTTTCTAGTAATATAAATAACTTTAGAAATCCACCTAAGTATCCCAGGGACCTTCTCAATTTTTTTGAACATTCAGAAAAAAACAGTTTTGACGTATGTTTGAAGAATGGGCAAAGGTTAGGCCTTGTTCCTGTTTCATCTGAGTTAGTTTGGCCATGATGGTTCAGAAGGAACTCATTCGTTCCCATGGCAACACAGTAAATTTTGTAAAACTGCTTCTGTCATTGCAAATGAGAAATATTTTTGTGAAAATATACCTGTTGAAGAAAAATATCAGGTAACAGATGAAGACAAGGATCTTGAAGATAAATAATTAATTTCAAAGGGATTTGCAAGTAATTCATAAAGTGAAAATAGGTCAATAGAAATTTGAGATCACTTCAGTACAAAAAAATGCAGAGGAACTCAAAGCAGGAATTCTTAATAAAATAAGAATTCAAGAAGTTCTCTTTTGGGACAGATTCTGCTATATGGCTTCCTTATGGATATCATGAAGGGTTCTTAAAACCAACCCCGAATAGCTAGTGAAGAAATAGAAAGTCACTTCTTCACACCTCTAACTCCACATAGGAGGAAGAGCATTCCCCAAAAAACAACTTGGTAGGTCTTTAGAGACAGGGCGACACATACCTGCAAGAAGTGGTGTGTCTTGGCCTGTCAGGAAGCATGGATCATCTCAAAGAAGGCAGGAATAGATGTTTGGGTAGCAGGGTCAGGACAGGCATTTCTCTCCCTGCAGCTCTTCGTCACAGTGCCACAGGGCATTACCCAGGACATTACATCAGGAATACCCTAATCCAACCCAAAAAGGTTGTTTTCAGAAGAGTGTGAGACATTCCTTATGTCACTCCTTTTCATCTCAGCTTGCAGTTACAAAAAACCTTCAAGCTGTGAAAAAGGTAATGAATCTCATTCTCTGTTGTCTCTTAATTCATTCCCTACAGGAAAAAAAAAGAAACAAATTAATTCTAAATAGTCACATATAACATAAAACCAAGAAGTTCAAGACTTTATTGCAAAGATCAGCAAATCTAGCAGCATATCACAGCTATCAGTTCATAGAATAAACTGAATTTTCACTGTATGAAGTGCAGATTTACCAGCATAATTTTTCTTATTATAAAAGAAATAGAAAAAAAATTAGTAATTATTATAGAACTTGTAAAATACTTTTTCTTCCAATAAAAAACAGCATCCTACTGGAAAAGAAATACGTACAGGTTTGTGTGTAGATGGGAAGATTTTGCCCACCCAAGCAAATTGGGACTAAGTTCATTGCACTGCAAGTGATTTAAGATAGAAGTCAGCCCACCACCTGCTTGCTTTGTTCACAGAACAAGTGGTTCACTACACACACAGGCTATGGCTTCATCACTTTCTTAAGAACTAGCCAATGGCATAATCAAAACTCTTACTATTTCTTTCATTCTTTTTATCTGAACATATAGGTTTCAGTTGCTATTGTTTGATTTTTATTTATTGCTTCAAGCATATGTTCAGTAATTGCATTCAGGTCAACCTCTCCAAACTGAGTAGTCTGTTTTTCATGATCTATTTAACAGTCATCTCTAAAAGAAAACTTCTGCAGTTTTCAGTCCACATGCATACCTCAAACTGTCCTCTGAAAATTTGGAAACAGAACCGTTAAATAGAAGTTGGAGATTGCTTTGCTGTATTTCAGTTCTGTTTTGGATCTTAATTGCATTGTCAATCTATTTTCAACTTTCATTAATACTATTTATCTGTGTTCTAGTCAGCCTTCAGAGTCACCGTTAGATGATCAGGATTTTAGTACCCTGAATGTAGACAAGCACATGATGTGAAGACAGCTCGCAAATCAAATGAATTACAGTCCAAATAACTCCTCCTTTGAGAGTCACATTCTGCTTTTAATTTTAGTGATGAAAATGAAGAAAAAGTGGGCAAACTCACTCATATTTTTGGGTTGAGGTGTGAGATGTAGTTCTCTGTAGTAAATGTGAGTTCTCTGCTATTCAAATCAGAAGCAAGATAATCTAGTTAACCTCTTGAGCCTTCAACTGTACTCCATTCATAATATGCATGTGTGTGACTGGGAAAACATGATCCTCAACAACATGGGTAACTTCCTTGTCCACCTATATAGCCAGTGGATTGACATGATGGGGAGGCTATTTAATACAAACTTATGTATTGTGTTAAAATACAATACAGTGAAAATCCATTTGCTATATATTGCCCTCAACTTCATCATACGTTTGGAACTCTGTAATAAGTGTGAGGTTTTTTACCTTTGTAAAGGTAAAAAATAGTGTACATTGGGGGATTTTTTTGTCACTGTAGGCAGATAATAATGATAACAAACAGCTCTGAGGATGCTGTGGCTCAATTTCTGGATCATCTTGTTGTCACAAGGGCCTTTTCAGCCCCAGGTCTCTCCTGCTGTCAAAGGAGTCGCACTTTTGGAAAGCCACAGAGGAACTTTGCTCCTGTATCTCATCCACCTCACCTGATCTTCTAGTGTATTTTTTTGAACTGTTGAAGAAAATTGATCTGTCCTGCTGCTACAGACTGTGACTTCTGGTCTGTGCAGAGCCACAAATTCATTTTGCTGTCTGCTTGATTTAGGGGCCGTTGCTTTGGATAAAGAAGTGGACAGGCACCTGGTGGCAGATGCACATGAACTGCCTCAGTAAGCTAGGCAAGGTCTCCAAGAACTGAGCTCTTTCATTTTTGAACCACTTCAGCAAGTTATGGTGTTTCAAGCCTGAACTCAGAGAGTGAAGCTGCCTCTGAGAAACCCACCATAGACAATCGCAGTCAAGCATAGGCTGAAGAAAGCTTTGCTGTACCAGGTTGTGCAGGTGGAATAGCTCTGCAGATACACCAAGCATACATCCGCTGAATTGCAGATTATTTCACTCTCAGACTAAAAGTCTGTACATGGACCCTAGAACTAAAACCATGGCCAAAAGGAAATAAGCTCCTTAGCAATGACAGAAGACAGCTAACACTTACCTTCAGTAAGAAAGAAGTGACAACTTATTCTATGTCATGTGTGCAACTGGTATGTTTATTTATTATTAAAAAGTATATTTTAACACTGTTTACTTCCTACTATAACCCATATAAGCCAAGAAGACTGGAGAGATTGCTCAGGAAGACACTGAACAAAGGTACATAAGGCATGTAGAAGCTCCACTGTTCCTCAACTTTGTCAGAGAGACTGAGAGTCCTCATGGGCTCTGAGCAACCTGATCTAGTTAGCGGTGTCCCTGCTTGCTGCAGGGGGGTTGGACTAGATGACCTCTAGGGGTCCCTTCGGACCCAAAACTTTCTATGATTCTATGATTCTGTGACCAGATGAACATTTTTACTTTTAACCATGAACTCTGGTGTTGGCCTTCTCTCCAGATGTAAGAGATATAAGCCACAAAATTCGCAACACTTGCTCAGAGGAAACAAAAAAGTAACCTGCAAATTAATCAATTATGAAACATTTGCAGTTCTATTAATGGTTCATAAGTAATGCCATAAGCAGTAATCCAATTAACAGCCACTCAGACAGCAAAGTTGTTTGGGATCGTTCACATGAAATATAAGAGAAGTACAACTCTTGAACATATATCTCATCAACAGATTTCTTTGTTTAAGCTTGACAATGACTATACTTTTAACCTTGTGTTGACTCATGCCAGCCTAGAAACAGGGTGCTCAGATACACTGCTGTCCTGAGGCCCTCACAGTACTCTGTAAAGTCACTGCTGCATGGCATTGCTGTAGCACGAGTGGGGAAACCAAGCTGCAGGGTGGACAAATTCTGTGTACCTGTAGGTGGAACAAGCAGCTCTTATCACTCTACTCCTATTTTGACCACTAAACATACTACTCCTGTTGCAGTGTCCTCTGCCTTTAACAGTTTTCCCTGCATTGACTATGCATGTATTTGTATGCTATGGCAAATAAACCAAGTCAACATTGTACTATCCAAGCGTCAGAGGCCAGTTTTGTATGGAAATACAAGTCCTAAAAAATATCAATATCTGCTCAGAAGAACATGATTTAGCTTTTCAAAGGGAGCTTGGAAAGTTTTCTGAAGAAAGTATTATTTTAAACAGTTATGCCAGTATAACTCCTACCATAGGAAACTACTTCCCATGAACTTATCATGTTGAGTATAAAAGCATCTTATGCTAGTAGACAACTTCCCCCTTCCTAGACAAAAATAGTCATGCTACAAAAAGTGCTTTGGTACTAAATTTAGTGATAACCATTTGGACGTGATTTGTACTGCTTTTTCATCACTGGATTAGTTGAAATGGTGGGCTTTTAATATGCTGGTAAGGTTTATATTATTTCTTTAAATAATTGGTATGAAGAAAGGGTTAACGTATTTTACACTGATATTGCAAATTTGATATTTAGTTTCACTTCAATTTGGAGCAACAACTCCTTACCTCTGCCTAAATACGTAATCAAAAAGAAAATCTGGCAGACCACGGTTCCAGGTTGTCCCAAACGTAGTGGTTCAGGGAAAGTAGCTGACCTCCAAGCATGGAAATTTAGAAGTGACTATGCCCATTATTTCTGAATCAATATGCCAGGGAAAAGGTAGCCCAAAGCCCTGACATTTTTTGTCAGGTGAACTGCAGAAGACCTGAGCCTAAGATCTTGAGAGCTGCGTCTCTTCTATCCATCAGGAAGACTGCTAAAAATGGGTTACACAATTTTGCAAAAAACAAACATTACAACTGGATACCCACAACACAAGTACAGTTCAACCAGAACAATGCCTAATGACACCCAGAGCTGCAATAATATCAAAACATCACCATGTAATATTTCATGTATCACAAATTAATGTTCTTCAGTGAAGACACTACTTCAGTGTATTCCTCAATAGCTCTATCTCCAAGTCACTGATGCCCTTTTTAAAAAAAAACAACACAGAAAAAAAGAAAGAGAGATAGTTGGGACCATTTATTGATTTCAACTCAGATATGAACCAAAAATAAAAGCCTTCCAAAGTCAGGTTGCTGGTAGGAAGGTAATGATTCATACTGCTTCTATTATGGTTAGGGAAAAATGAACCTATCTGGATATGAAACAGAAATAAAACTTATCAAGAAAATTGGATATTACCAGTAATCTATTAAACTAAACTAAAGTTTAAAAAGTTGGCAACACAGTAAATGAAAATATGAGATTGTTAGATCTGTAGCCTGATTTTGACATCAAAGAAAATAAAAAAAAAAAAAAAGTGAGACAGAAAAAAACAGGGACAAGGGGGGAAAGAGACATTTTAGCTGAACTTTCAAATCCACCTTCATTTATCCAGATAGAACCTCGAAAGATTTTGAAGTCCATTGTTTCCCTTGCTGGGAAGTTTATTATGTCATCCAGTAGAGATTTCCAGCCTTAGAAAGTATAGGATAATGCGTGCTCATATGACACAAAGGAACTACAGTGCACACAAAAAAATAACGATTCTGTCAGTTACATAAAACGCCTTTAGTACCATAGCATGATTTTTCCAGTGTTGCACTCGACTGTCTTCAATGTCTGTTGTCTCCAAGGCTGAGTGAATCACCTTTTACATATATATAAAGATCTCCTGTGAAATCACTTTGTCAGCAGTTCAGCTGCACAAGATACAGATAATCTATATCAAAAATTCCTGACAGGGACTGTGCTTCCTCAACAGGTCTTTGAAACCTTCCTACTCAGTGACCTCAGGCTTCAATGAGTCACTGTAAAAAAGTCAAGCTGCTGTATGTAGGTAATGAATGCACAGAGTCATGCTGCCGCTATTGCAGCTATGTAAAAAATGAAGGTTTCTGGAAATGAAAACCTGTGAAGTTTATATATGGAAAAAAAAAATGTAACAAAATCTCCCTGATTTCGTCATGTGCATCTATACTGTCAGATGGGTTCAGTGCCTCTTTCACTCCATGACAGATACCTCCAAGTCATCTGCCTTTCATGTATGTTGCAAACCAAGTTCTTTCCCTAGCAAGAAGGGCCAGAAGAAAATTCTCTCAGGAGTTTGCACCATTCAAGCAGTATGGATGTGAGCAGCCTCCCGCATAAAGCTTTATACTTCAGTGGTACAGACATGAGCTTGCTTGTCTGGAGCAACAAAGACATAGTAAATATACTCATGCTGGAATGCAGCATTAAGATGAAAGGCATTATTTTTCCCACTCCGTTCACTCTTTATGGCACTGTTCCATTAGGTTAGATATGTGAAATGACAGTTTCTACTAAGGTCTGGTACGTAGCTTTGCCAAGACACACTACTACCAGATAGAGGAAGGGGAAAAGTGAGATAGTCCCCTATTGTCTTACTTTTTTTTTATTCTTTTCCCAATATGAAACCTTAGCCTGTCTACAAAGTGTAGTCTTAGGTGCCAAAGAGCACTTAGCATCCATTGCAATGCACATGACAATATACAAACTCAGCTTGCTATAGTCCTTCATTGCACAAATCACTAGAACCTATAGAAAAATTTATTATAATTTATCTCTTTCACTCTGGTGTTTTTTATAGGTTTGTGTAAGGAGAAAAACTGGCAGATGTATTTCTCAAAATTCAGCTAGTGGGCAGATTGCAGGACTGCATTAGTGAGAGCTGGATGAGTGCTCCATCTTAGTAAATTAATCTGAGCCCATATTCCTCTCACCCAACATTACCTACCAAAAGGCATTAAGTCAGGAGCACAGTCTCCCCAAATTTTCCCTTTAGTCAGTTGAGAAAAATAGATAACTCCAGGGAGTGATTCACCCTGTGTAATTCCCTATAGCTAACCAATTTGGGGATCTGAATTCAGCAGCTGTGTACGAAGGACATAGCCCACAAAGCAGCAGCATGGCTGCCTGGAGGTGGTTTCTCTAACTTACAAGTTGTTTAATTTGCTGCTTCTGCTAGGAGTAGGGTTGAGGGCACACATCCATGTTGCTCCCTCACACTGTTTTTGAACAGATGCCATCATCCAGATCTAGCTGTGCTGAAAGCCATTGCTGTTCCCCCCTGCTTACCAGTGGTTCCTACAAATACACATATCATAGAGTTGTGCAAATTCACCACCGAAGCAGGTGAAGCAAAAACCATGTTCCTTGTGTACCACTTCTTTTGTCTAATTAATACTCCACATGGTTTCCCAAGAAGTGAACAAGAACTACTTTATGAAAGAGATGCTTTGTATAAAAGCTCCATGGAACATCAGAAATTGCCCCATCTTCTAATAAACATCATTATAGACATTTAGATAGGTACATGCACACATACATAAATGTGTATCAGCGATCACACCTTGGAAATGCATGAATACAAACATTTCCCACTAATTACAGGTCCATCTGGTCTCTGTGGGTTGTTAACAGGGTAGTTAGTTTTAACTTACAAACTCAGGAGCTCAAATTCAGTTTCAGCTTATAAACTGTGGATTGCACTCTAGTCTGCAGTCATTAACTGCTCTCAGCCTGAGGGCCATACTCTACCTCCAGGGCTATTTTTGAAGCATAACTCCAGTCCTGGGTGCAGTTTTCCTACATTTTATTTTTTCAACCACATGTATAGGATTTATTATGCTTTCACATCTGTTTAATACAAAAGCTGCATACAACACACAAGGACATATAGTTTATGTATTACCATATTTTATGACAGAATTTGTATTCAGTCAGCTGAAGTGAAGGGTATGAAAAATCTTATTCTAAAGTATATAGGGTATATATGGCACACATCATTATCGGGAGAACTGGACAAGCAGGACAAAGACTGCTGTTGCCGTCTGTAACTTTTGACAGCCCAGGAATTATTACTTCAAATGTATCATAACTCTATGAATAACTTAAGACTTTTCCTAATACATTAAACTGTGTCATCACATGTTTTAACACATCAGTTAGCTTCCAGTGTAAAATAGCTGACAATCTTTCTGGCAAAATTCAATGAAAACCATGGTAAGTGCCATCAGAAAACAACAAAGCTACTTCCTATATCTTCTTCCCTGTAGCAATTGGTCCTCTGTGCAATCTGGATGACACGGGCTCTAAAACCTGGAAATTCTATCAAAATAATTTCTAACATAGGTTTTACCGATATTCCAACCATCACAACAAACAAGTAAACAAAAACAGCTCAATTTGAGGGAATGTAGTCCTTTCAGATTCACTATTTCCTGAGAGTTTTAGGAGTTGGGAAGATGCTTGAGAGAAGAAAAGAGTTCCCTGGGAAGCACCAGGGCAGGGGTCCTGGGCAGAAGCAAAAGGGAATGCTCATTCCTTCTTCTCATTTCTTCAGTTTCTGATTTTTGCCCTTCTTCTTATAAATGCATAGCAAACCCATTTACTTCACAAATCTATATAATTAGCTTCTAGTACTGGAGACTTCTGTAGATTTTCTGATATGCGGGGAACAACCCATACTTCCCTCCTGCTCTTTTGTAAATTGACAGATCAGAGTGTGATCTAACTGCTTTTTAAGGAAAAGTCAAAGTTATTACAACATTGTTCTGTACCATCCTCTAGGATTCTGGAAAACAAAGACAAGAGGTGAAATGTCTAAACCCATAATTTCCTTGAAAAGTGCTTAGACTCGCGTTTGTCATCCCACTGAAATTGCTATGAGAGATTATCACATCTGTTGAAGAATATGGATATGCACGAGCATAGCAGTTTAATTTCCAGGAAGACAGTTCTGGGAAAGTGAGAGTAAGAGGCAAGGGCTTGTTTGTTCGTTTGTTTGCTCTTGTGCAACGTAAGCCATTCTGCTTGTTTTGTTATGACACCAGATTTTTTCTATTCTTCTACCCTTGTATTTCTGTTTAATTTGAGCAATCTGTTTTGACAATGAGGTTTAACGTTGTCTTCAATGCTTCTATTCACTTGAGACCAGTGGTGCTTTCCTTACATTTTGAAATTCTTACTTGATGTGTTTTTCCTGTTAATCTCTTTGGAACAACTTTTTTGACATCTTTTAAAAATTCCTGCAAAATAGAGATACTCTTCAGACTGAAAATATGGCCTTGAAACATCTTGTCCTAGCAAGACTTTGTCAATAGATCTATCGTATGTGTAAGATGTTGTCCACAGCAGTCTCAGTTCACTTTTCAGACAAGAAAGATGAAAATTTTCCTTTCTTGGCAAGGCAAGTACGTACTTCTGCTCTAGATCTGACTCCAGCATGCTTTAGCCAAGTGATATAGAGTGTGTATTTTAAAAGAAAAAAAAGTTTTGTCTTCAATTAAGAAAACATTTGTAATAAGCTTAAATGTATTCCCTGTGTGTTTGTGGGAGGCACAGGGAGTCACTTCTGGCAGCAAAATTAGTGATCTGTAGTCTGTTTTAGATAGTCTTGAAGTCACAGAAATAAACTAACTTTTCTCCAACCAGTGTACAGATACAAGAAGCATGGAAAAACAATTCGGCGTCAACCATCACTCAAGAAATTTCTGTCCTTGCAGGTAGTTAAGAGCATTCCCATTTTTCACATTTTAACTCTTCAGCTTTGCTTAAGAAGTGACTTGTTCTACATTTTTTTCTGCAATGACCAATGTTTTTTTTTATTCCATTTCTTCCACTTATTCTACAACTTTCAGAAAAATACATCCATTGACTTTGACTTCAAGATTCAAATTTGGAAAGACGGATGGCTTCCAAAGCTCTGTTGACAGTTTTCCTACAACCAGAAGGCATCTTCTAGTCTGCCTTAATGATTTTGGATCTATACTCTTCCACTCAGCTCACCATTTGAACGAGCCCTGCCTGTTTCTCACCTGCACTGGATTTTCTGTGATTAGTAGCAAAGTAGAAAGTAAACATATCTTTTCCAGTCTTTTGTTTGCCTGCATTTTTGGACTCCAATTTATTCTAGGTGATTTCGCTTCCAAAACATAAAAGAAAGACCTGTGTCAAGCACCTAGTCACCCGAAATTCCCATCACTGTCAGGAGTGAGACAGAGGGGGAGATCCTCGCAGATTGACCTTACATAATTCTCTGCAGGTGATTTTTTCTCTCCACTGATTACAGACTGAGAAAGCCCTTTGCAGAGAAAAGGTATCTGTACTCCCCATTTAGACGCTCTGGTTATTTGTCTAAAAGTAAACAAAATAAACCAGAGCCTCATTCACTGCTAAGCACTGAACTCCATTCATCTACCTTCAGGTGCTGATTCTTACTTTAGTTCTCTCATTGCATTGACTTGTACGCCTCTGTCTGAATTTAAATCTGTATTTTCCATATGATTTCAGATTTACAGTACATTTATCTTACTTTGTGGCACTGCTGATTTTTCCCAGGAAGAGTTCCTCTGAACTAAAAATTTTACCATTATCTTTCTTGTCTGAGCTGTGCTTCCCTTGTTGGCCCTTACAAATTCTTACATACTGACATAATTCACCAAAGATGTTTTTGTAATTTTGCATATCCTGTGAACCACCATAGTGCTCTTAATTATGAACTGCTTGTCTTCATGCCTCAGGTATTCATCCTTACAGTGCTTCAGATCTTCCATCACCTCTAACATGTGCAAACACTTACCATGGCCTAGGAGCTTCAGCAGACAATGTCTTTGGCCTGCAAAAAATTACTTTGTCAATGGTGAGTTTCTGAATCTTTTAGTACCCTCTTTTGGACTGCTTTGCCCTAGATGGTCTCATAATTCAGTCAGATGTTAAGAACCAAGTTAACTCCAAAACTGAAACATAGCTTTGTACAACTTGAAATTGTACAATTTCCTCCACAAATTCCTACATATTTTATGAGTCCATCTAAAAATTGTTCACATGCTTCATTTATGTGTGAAGTGCGAAGAACTCCTTGCATTTTGTGCTGAACTTTCAGAGTTAGCCTCTCCACTTGAGCTGCTGAAAACTATTAAAACATCAAGTAGTTCAAAACCACCTACTGTCAGAAACCAAGCTGCCTTCTGTCTTCCTTTCTGCTGCTGCCCATTGCTTGTAGTTCCTTTTAAACTTCCTCCAGTTGTCTTCCACATTTCTCAAGGAGTTTAACTCTGCTGGGGCCTTGAACAACTGCTTTCTTCTATTCAGGCTGTAGCTCAGTTGATTTTATTACTGTTCGAGTGTTTTCCTCACAGGAACCGAGAACAGGGAGATGGAAGAGACTGGCTCCACTTCATACAGGCATTCTTAAAGTGCAGAAAAATTTAAGTCATCCTTCCTTCACAACACAATCCTTTGAATTATCACAGACAAAAACGTCCCAAAGGAGGAGTTTCCCACAAAGGTAGGGCTAGCAAGAGCAAGATCATAAAGAAGACAGAATGAGAATCTCAGTGGAGAACTCAGAACTGGCTGTGGCATACTCAGAAACGTCAGATTTGTTACAAAGAGAGTCAAATGTAGCAGCTAATGAACCCAAACAACAAGCACTGTCTTTTCCCTTTTTGTGAGCTTCCTTTTTGTGTCTCCCCAGCAGCCTGGGCAATAAACACCCTTTGGGACAGAAATGAGCAGTTGCATCTCAAGGGAAATGGCAACCTGAGCTGTCACTCTACTGAGGTTTGTTCCACCACCCTATGAGACCAGCAGCAGAGGACGTGAGCATATCTCAAAAAGAAGAAATGGCATAATTTTTAGCAAAACCATACAAAAAGTCTCTGACACTGTTCTCTGCTTCACCTTTTCATTCTTCTGAGAGTTCAGAAATAGTTTCATTATCTATAGAAAAACAACTCCACTCAACTGAAACAATTTCTGTTGTTGACATTTTGTTTTGTACAATATTGGCATAGAACCAAAATATTTTGAAGTTTTTCAATGAGAAAAAAAAAAGGCAAGACGCAAATAGAGATGGAAATACAGCCAACAGCCTAGCTAACTAGGTCACTTAGTACGGACATGAACTCTTTTTGCTCTGTTTCTCTTTGTATAAGCAATTAAACACACACTGCATTGAAAGGTGGAGATAAGCTATCTATGACTGATGATAAAGGGCCTTGGTTACGCCACAAGACACTTGTGGAAACGCCCCTTTTCTTAATTACGGAAATCAGTGACTTGATCTATCCATAAGACCCAACTGAATCTTGTAGTTACCAGGTCACCCTTTTTGTCTCTCCAAAAATCCTTCCCTGATGCAAAGAAATGTATATGCATTACCTAGAAGATGTTACATTTTGAAAATATTACTTTTTTTCTGAAAGTTTTAATGGCAAGACTTTTTATTGAAAAATGTCTAACAAGCAGTGATAAAAGCTGGTGTTCTTGTAAAGATAACTGGTGAAAATGGACAAATGTTTTATAAAAGAAACTTTTTTGCAATGAGTGTATTTTCTTCAAATATAACAAAAGCTATTCACTTTCCACAAAAATAGAAAACAAAAATATTTCAGTAAAATGGCTTTTTTTTTTAATGGAGATTTATGAAAAAAATGCATTTGTAATTTTTCACTCAGAACTATTGCTTCCATTTTCTTCATGAGCTTTACATCTACTTTTCTATTTTAAAAGTATCCAGGGCAGTTCTTTATTCATGGCTTGTATCTGAAAGGTTACTAGTTTTTCTCACTGATGGCGATAGAGTTACTTCACCAGGACAGTATATCAGTTGTGTGTTGTTGTGATGATGGAAATAACGCTATATGCAGTGGTAAAAATGTAGTTAATCAGCCTCCCATAAATGGAGAAAACTTATTTGCATACAAGATATTTTTTAAAAGATCATGTAAAAGGAGGTTATGTTTGCTTGTGAGAAACTAGTACACAAAATCTCCACAGAGTGTCCAGTACTTGCTCTTCATTACATTGCAGGGCTGAGTTCCTATACAAACACCTTACCAGCGCACTTAGGATTCCAGGACATCACGGTACCCTGCTGATGTTTTGATGGGAAAGCAGGAGTGAGGAAAAAAAATGGTTGTTTCAGTCTCTGCTCTGCCTCTACTTAAAACATAAGATGCTGTGAGTTTTGTTCTGTTGTACACTGATCAATGTGATTGTAGCTTTGAAGCCGGCTGTACATCATGCAGCAAAGATATTTTTGATTAATCCCCTCCTGGTTAGTTTAAGTGATAGAAAGCCCCCTGAGGACTTAGGCTTGCTCTGCTTCTTTGCAGAGATCAGAGACAAATAGTTTCTGCCTGTGTTATTCTTGTCTTGTGTAAGGAGGATTTGTACAAGGAAGTCCCTGGTGTAAACAGTATTGAAAAAATGTTCTGAAGGATTAAAGCTTCTCTAACGATCTGACCCAGGGAGTGTTCTTCTAGCAGTCTGCACTGATGTACTGAGGTGTGGGCTTCAAGTAACAAGGGCATGCACTAGACACAATGTTTTGAGAAGATGTGAAAGACAGAAGCCTCACCCATTGGTATATTTATTAGAATAAACATTAGCGTCAGTCCTTCCTGCTCAAAAGGAGGTAATTTTACCTAATAAGTTATACACAGAAGAGTGCACTAGTGTAGCATCTACTTTTTTGCCTCCTTATATACCTTGAGAATAAAAGCAGGTGAGTACTAGGGAAATAGGATGAAGATGAAATGCTAGAGCTCCACTGAATTCTCCGACTGTTCCTGTACTGTTACTCTAAGGCTGAAAGGGACAGGCTTAATTTCTATATCAGAATGTTGTCCAATGCTACTTCTAATTCAATAAACAGAAATATCTGTATGACTGTCAAAAAAATCTCTACATCTCACTGACCTTTCAACAACTTTATCCAATAAGAATTTGTCATCTTTTTTAGACACTGCCAAAAAGACCAACTTTTGCAAATGAAGTAGAACTTCAGTGAGGAGTTCATGCTTAGGGCATCTTTCAAATTCACTGCCTGTCTTTTACCAAACGTGCATTTATTAGTTTTTCTGTTAGCCAAGAGCCTAAGGAAAAGATAGAACAATTCCATTTAATGGGAAAAATTCTTGTATAAACATCCTGTCTATTATTTATTTTTGGAAACATAGAAGCCAGTGGAGCTGTTGAACTATAAGGTCACATTTGCTCAGAGCAAAATCTCTGTCAAGATTTCAGGATGCCTGCAGTTCTTTTCTTGCAGCAGGGAGACTACAGAGGAAAGAGATATGTAAACTGAATGGCAGAACAATTCTTGAAAGAAATCTTGTTCTTCTACAGAACAGCTCAGGAAGGAGAGATAAAAGAAGTAAAACAGTTAATGCTTTTCTGTGTAAATTGTGACTCTGGAAAAAAATACTCTTTGCACGCACACTGATATCGAATTAGGATCGCCTGGACAAAGTCAAATCTGTTTTTTCAGAACTTCGTACATCTTGACTGATTGGTTTTTATTGGTTCTTCTTTGTTGTTGTGTGAGTGGGAAGATTATTCTTACTTTTAAGGAAAAAAAAATCTATATGTGAAATATTGGCAATGATATGGATCAAAAGTGATGTAGTTTTTAAATTTACCACCCAAGAAGTGTCATATAAATCAGTGGAGGAACAGATAACATCAGTTATCTTCTTAGTCTGGGTTAGTCTGAGAGTTACAGCAAGAAATACGGATACTTGGGTTTACATCTGCCCCAGCTCCTGGAAGCACGGCCTCTGGGTCACAGATCCCCTGTGCCTCTCCTGGCATTATTTGCTTCCCTTCTCCATTATACTGGATCTGTGCTACCCTCACCGCTTCCTACTTCTCTTTGGTCTTGCATTGTCTCACCTTTTCACTGCCCTCAACCTCAGTTCATTGCTCAGGTGACACCAGCTCTCACATAGGCATCCTGTTTGAACCTAATGTAATAAACTGATAAACTCTTAAAGCTAGCACGGAGAGAAGTAATTCCACCTTTCTACCTCCACATACACCCCCACCCCCCCTATCCCCCCATTTACCTTATTCCAGTCCAATGTCTTGCCAGTCATATAGCCTGAGTCTTCCTCAAACCAGCCCTGTTCACAGTCTGCACACGGATCCTTTGAGAGTCTCTAACACTGGCACTCCTTGCCCGGGTTTTGTACCCTCATCTCACCAGCTGTTGTTTCCTGCCTCTTTTCCCAGCCTATTCACATGTCTTGTTCTCCCTAATGAGCTCATTGTTTCCATTTACCTCCTCAGCCTTTCTTTCACTGCTGGCTGGGCACAAGAGTAAATGACTTGTTGCTGGTCTGCTGCTGCTAGGCTTTCGCACCAGGGTCTCCAGGGTTCCTATGCAGACATGAACAGCAAGATTAGTCCACTGTAGTGAATGAGAGGTGGCTGCAGTGTATTCGCGTGGAGAACAGTAAAAAACAGGTTCTTTGGCAGATGCAGAGGTGAAATCAACCAGACTAGATGGGATCTTCAGTTAACAAAAATCAGCGTAGTTCCATTATTTTATATTTTCAAACTTCCCATCCTTGTGTATAGAACACTGCCAGCACAACCCACTTTTCATCAAGGCACTTAAGCATATATTAATCATCTATATTTATTCAGCAAAGTGTTCAGCAGGTGTTTTACTTTAATTCTCAAAGAGGTCAGCATACAAAAGCATGTTTAAATGCTTACTGTAACAGAATTAGGATGAAGCATCTGGGCCTAAGAAGAAAAGCAGTCTGCTGTGAAAAAAGTAAAAGAAATCTGAAGAGATAAAAATATCAGATTCATTCTTCTTTTACACACCTTGTTGTGACTGAATATCAGGATATCAGACAAAACACCTAATTTTGACATATTTTTATAAATTTGGTGCCTTCTGTAAATTTATTTTCTTAGATAATTTTCAGTCAGTTGAAATGGTCCCTATAAAGATTTCAGTTACTTTCTCCCACCTGTACTTTCCCTTTTTTGCCACATTCAATATATGATCAAGGAAGAGAAAACCAAGAACACAGAAGCACTCAGGAAAGCAATCACAAATTCTCCAGTTACTGCTGGAATAACTCCCTGAAGATTATGTGTTATGCATCCTTTCCATTTTTAGTTGGCAATCCTCAAAAGCATGCTAGATGGGTGACCTCTCTCATCCTATCCTTGTCCTCGAACATTAATTAGTTTATGCTTTGTGACTGACTCCTGCTGACTAGTGTGTCTGAAGTTAATCATGTCACTAGGGACATTTGTGTAAGCTTAGGTTCTATGAAACAGCACTAATTATAAAAGGAGATATAGGTTATTTGGCTACAGAAGTGTGTTGTTTCATGAGGTTACAGAAAAGTAAGATTAGTTTTCAGATGTCAGTGGTGAGAAGAACAAGTCAAATGTGAACTGGCTTCATGCTGCTCACCAGCTTGTTGACACCTCTATTTGTCTTTCTTCAATCTCCATTCCCTCACCCATGGCAATGTCCTATGGCAATGGTATTTGTTCTTGTTGGGGGCCAAGGAGTAAGGCTTTAGTGAAAATTTATGTGGAAAAGCTTAGTGCAAGGAATAAAGAATGCAGGAGGACAGGTTGCTTAAGATTATTTTTATAAGAGTAGAAGACTATATGTTCTTTCTTTGCCTTTATCCTTTGGTAGTGCCATCACCTCACTATGGGTGATGTCCTACTCCTATGAAGTGAAATTACACCCTGAACAGCTGCTGAAGATGAATTATTGTACTTGGATTTTGCTTTGTAACAGAGAATTTTGGCATTTACAATGTTGTTTTCCATTGCCCTGACCCTGCAAGGAAGTGTGAGGTGAATTTATGGCCAAAAGCTAGAGGCTGGGCCAGTGAAAGCAATGGGAGTCCTTATAAAGTTAGTACTGGACATTCCAACAGTAAAGCATGGTATTTGTCCCTGCTAGATGGCTCTGAAGTGATCTTCATTTAGGACAGTGGTACAAATACAGAAGAACTGAGAAGCAGTTTGAAACTTTGTCTATGACACTCATTGTATCCTGTTCTGTTTGTGTTTACACCAGGAAGTTGAAAAACAAAACCTCTAGAAAGCAGAAGTAGTAGCCACTGATTCGAAAAGAGGAATGGCATGAAATTTTACCAAGTGTCCAGTGGATTTTAAATTAGAAAGGATGACGTTTCTAGTGAGGTCAAGGGAAAAAATGATTAACTAATGTAGAAGCTGAAACTATGTCTAAAATTCGTGGATGATTTGCTCATATATCGGATAGGATAGGATAGGATAGGATAGGATAGGATAGGATAGGATAGGATAGGATAGGATAGGATAGGATAGGATAGG
>Ga0065711_1005373_pt1 | contig 22523 bp, 12 predicted proteins | sample Hoacrofraction12_FD_59098 | JGI IMG/M metagenome (GOLD analysis project Ga0065711, IMG submission 59098) | Hoatzin crop microbial communities from Cojedes, Venezuela - Epithelial fraction 12 v2 (version 2) | ecosystem: Host-associated > Birds > Digestive system > Esophagus > Crop | place... | reverse complement strand
CGAATGTGCAAGAAACTGACCTTAAGAAATACAGTCCGAAGAACTCTTTTCATTTTCCCCTTCTAGCTTGTAACCCTTCGGTCAAATCAGAGATGACCTGTGCTGTTAACTGCATGCATATGCATAGTCCCACTGAAATCCATGCCTCTGACATCTGTGTGTGTCATCTGTTGGTATAGCGATCCACCTGAACTTCAGTGAGGAGAAATATCTTCCACATCAAAGGAAATAACAAGAGGAACTGTCTGAATCTACCAAGAACTGTATCTCTGATTAAGATCAACTGCCTGATATTGCAATTTACTTATGTATTAAATTGCATCTCAAATCCAGTCATGTGATTAAGTTTTCAGTCTTTATTACTTGCTGCTGATATAAAAAGTAATGCTGTTAGTGAGTTGTAGTTGAATACTTCTGTGTTCATTTTTCTTGTAGTCTCTTCACCACAGAATATCTGAATTACTGTATTTTTTAAAAAAATAACAAAATAACAGAGGAGGTCCATTATATACATACCCACATACAAATTTAACATATAGTTTCTCATTAATGGCTAGAAGTATTATTAGGCATATGGAAGAAAAAAAGGCAACCAGCTGTACAGCCATAGCTACTGTCTCTGGAAGCACTTTTATCCGGGGCCTGTCCTTTCAATGACTGCTGGGTTTTGTTGGCTCTTCTGTTGCAGAGCCTGGGGAAATGTACACTGTGCAGTGGAGAAGCTGAACCTAACACAATACTGCCATTTAGAGGTGTTCTGTACCCTAGGGTACACTTTCTCATGTCTGCAACCTTCACAACGTCTAGAGCTGTAAACTTAAGCCCTGATCCAGTGTGACTGGCTTTGGCAGACCATGTTACCTTCTGTACCTTCACTTGACAATGAAGAGCACTTAGGCACCTACTGTAGCTATGTAGGATCATCCTTTACACGCACGCAGAGGTAAGACCCTAAAGTGAAAGACTTTATTCCCTTATCCAAAGGATGTCATGCTAGATTTTGGTTTCTGTCCCTTTAGAAACAAGAACTGAGATTCTCCCAAGTATACACATTGGTTTTATAAAAAGACTGAGGCATAATAAGGTATACGACAGAACAAGAGCTGGTGACAAAAGCTGCCCTTTTTATTACTGTACAAGAATCGTTTTTACTGTGAGGGTCATCAAACACTGCAGCAGGTAGCCCAGAGTGGTTGTGAAGTCTCCATCCTTGTAGACATTCAAAATCCAACTGGACTGGGTCCTGAGCAATAAGGTCTAGCTGTCCCTGCTTTGAGCAGGAATGTTGAGACTGGACAACCCCCAGAAGTCCCTTCCGACTTCAGCCATTCCTATGATGTTGTTCTAGCATCTGTGAGGTGTGAGGAACTTTTAGGCATCCTCAACATAGTATCATTAGGTGTCAACTGTAGAATTCAGCAAGAATATGTGAATATCAGAAATGGAAAGCACTTTGGACGTCACACTCATTCTGGAAAGTGTAGACAGAGTGGCATAGCTACATATGGCATGCTGTCCAACACATGCAGGAAAGCAATTGGAAGTGGACAGGAATCTCATTCTCTGCATGTTAATTCAGTTCTATAGTAACAGCAGACACATCTTTTTTTCCTAAGAGAAGTGATGACCAGGTTGGTACTGTCTTTTTTAAATAATTCTTTTCTCATTCTTATAAAACATTACATTTATAAGCTGTGTAGAAGGCACATCTCCCATTTGTATAAGTGAGATTTTGTACTAAGCTTGAAAATCACATTGAAATTCATGCCAGTCAATGAGGTTCTGTAAGAATATGGTGCCCATACTATTAAACAAAACAAGCTAGCATCTGAGGACAGTGGTTAGTACGGCTAAACTGTCAGCCACCGAGAGAAGGTGGCCTTTCCCACCTCTTCTGTTCAGAGCAATCCTTTCATGATGCTATCCTTTGAACAATGTGCAAGGGAAAGCACTATTTGGTCCAGATGAAAATTCTTCCTTGGAGCATGGCAACAGTTAAAGAAGTCTAGATGCTCGTAGTCCTGATGCTCTAGCCTGGTTTTTGGTGCTGTTTATTTTACTAAGACAGACCTGAGGACAGAGTGCCTCCTTGGGATCCAGTTTCAAGATGAACTCCAAAGAAGACACGTTCTCTGTAATGCCTGATATTGAAAATTTTAAGTCTGTTAAATGGTAACAAGGCAAAAAAGGAAAGTAATTTTTAAAAATTCCTTGCAAAACATCATCATGAACTGTATGGAATCTCCTGTGCTCTGGGCTTATTCTGGGATTTTTCACAACAGAACCTGATAAAGCTCCATGAAGGTCAACGGATTAGCATCAGTTTAAACCAGATGAGGATATATTCCTTTCTATTTTTACTAATGTAAAATGATCATTACAGAGAAAGAGTAAATAAGCAGAGGTTTTTCATCATAAGAAAGAATTTGAAATGAAGGTTTCTTGGGATGTTTTGGGAGGAATTTCTATTTTCAGTTTGTCCTCTGTCCCCCACCCCGTCCCCCTGGAGTTTTCCTTGTTAATTTCTAGAGCTTAGGCACTTTTATCAAGCACTTATTTTGTAGTACATTTATTCATAATTCTTTTACATCTACTGTAATTAAGTCTTCATTGATTTGACACAAACCAACAGCTGCATTTCACTATGGAAGTCAACTGAAAAATATATGCCGTCTGCTAAACATGGACAATACACATGAGAGTGCAGATGACATATATTAAACTCTATCATTTTTGTACCTCTTCAAGCGCAGTATCAATTATATATACATACTTGCAGCCAGAGCTTCTACTTGATAGGCTGCATATAAAGTCTTTGCAGTACAATGAACTGTAAACAACCAGCTACACTTAGATCCATTTTAAATAGGGTTTTGTGTTAAGAGAGATCTTTGATGTGGAAATTATTTTTCATTTGAAATTCATCCTCTTAACATGATTGGCTTGGTTTTTGTAAGCAATATTTTCATACTTTATTTAACTGATGAATTCCCTGAAATTCATAAACAGAAAAGTAACCGCTTCTGAACAGAATTATATTTATTGAAATAGTGGCCTTAATACAGTCAGAGCTGCACAGAGTCCAGGAACCTTTTCCAAAAATACTGCATTTCAGGTATGGGACTGACTGTGCTATCTGCTCCTCCTTGGCTTTGGAGACAGGGTTGATCACAGACTCCTTTGAGGAAGGGAAAGGTAAATAATAGGACAACCATAGAAGAACAATCTGGAAAGGGAAAAGTGAGGAAAAGCTAGACGTGGCCCAGGACGCAAGGATTTAAGGTATTCTGTGAACAAATGAATTATCCTTCATAAGTGAGTGAGGAAGTGTTTTATACAGGGATACCATGAAACCCCGTGCAAAGGAGTAGGGATAGAGATAGTCCATTCCTGAGGCTGCAGTACCAGAGGGTACTTATCAAATGACTAAGGTATTTATCAAATAACTAAAGTTTTTATCAAATTACTAGAAGATATATCTGGATTTCACAGATGATGCTTGACAGATATAAAAATCCAGCCTTCAATTACATATTTAAAGAAAAGAATAATATGCAATCCTGAAGTACATGACAGTGGTAGTGAGCACAGCTTTTGACCCACATCCTTCAGAAAATCTGGCATGATGAAACTCTCCTTTTCTCTGACATAGATTGTTGGGAGTCTGTCCACTGACTAACATGGCCATAGGTCAAGTCCTAGTTAGGCTGTAGTTACCAAGGTTATGTATAACCACATAATGAATTGGTCTTACGGTGTAAATTTTGTGCATAAGAAGTCTGAAATACATATCTGGGCACATGGATGGCACAGAATCATTACATCGCTTAACATCTGCCTAAGCTTTGGCCCCCTCCAAAGGTATGAAACCTCATTCATTTAGTTCTTGTTGAATTTTGAATGCCTGTTTTCATTTTTAAACTTGCTAAAATATAATAGAACATATTTTTATGATTTTTTTTTCCTAGCAGATTGTTTGCAAATACTCTACTTCTTTTCTAATTATGTTCATTCTTTCTAACAGCAAATCCACCAACACTTCAAGGCAATCTAGAGAGGACGCCTGCACAGTACAACAAAAGGAAAATAACATAGGGAAATTGCTTTACTTGTGGAAGGAAAGAGTCTGGATTTAAAGTTATTAAATCAAATATCACTTATCACTGCAGAAATAGTGAAATAAGTATTTCTCCCTCCTCCATACTCTTCTTGTCCCACCTCCGTTCACAGAATGAATCTTCCCATTCAGGTCCTGTACCTGAATGCTCCTGCTAATAGAATGATTAGTTTTATAGGCATAGCTGATGAAGTTAAATACTTATAAATATTTATTAAATTTTGCATAATATTCAGAGATAAAAAAAGAGAAACTGAAAATTAATGGTGAATTTCTTTCTACAAGTTCATTTTTTTTACATGATCCAACTGGTAATATGGTGTAAATGTAGTTGTCATAGTAACAGGGGAACATAACTTTTATCAACTGCAAATATGATATTATAATAATGGATTAATTTTCACAGCGTTTGATTTTTCTTTTTCACCTTATGCTTGCACCAAATCTCAGGCTGGCAAGATGCAAGGTGATTTGTATCTGGGGTTTTTTTTTTCCCCCTAAGCTTTCTAAGAGGTTCACAGACAGGTTCAGATCACTTAATTCAGATCCCTGAAACAGGCATTAGAGCTCCACAAAGAACTCTCTACTTGAATGCTGTGTATGTTACCAAGGTACCAACGCTCCCTACATAATTCATGCTCAGCACCTCTCCATGCTGATTCCGTGCTTCCATTGCTGAGTAGGGAACCACCTACACAGTGGTAAATGCTGAGCAGAAGGATGTGTTTGAGCTCTCACCCCTCTTGAGGCCATATATCTGTACATGCAAAGCTGGATTCAGCCCTGTGAACTGCAGGTATTTAGCAGAATGAACAAAATTAAAAGCTAAGCCAGTCCAGCCTCCTTGGAGAGTAAAGAAACTACTTACAAAGAAGAAATTCAACCTGTGTCTGTGCCAAGTCACCTGTAGACTGGCTGTTTCTCATCAGTGTTTATACAGAGCTCTTGGGGCAACTTGACTCCTATCTTGGGCATTTCATGTTCCTGCCTGGGGTAGGGGGAAGAACTCTGGAGAACATTGGCTTTCCCTGAGAGCAACTGACTAAATCAGAAGAGCCAAGCTTTTCCGATTTTTTTGTGTTTGTTTGTTTAATCAGAAGACTTTTGGGGAAGGCGTATCTTATAAAAACAGTAGCAGTGATAAAGATAGAGGAAAAAGTCAGGCTCCATGAGTGTTTTGGGAATTCAGCTAGGAGCAAAAATCCTTAATCTTTCCTGCTTGGAATATCTCTGGCTATCAGGTGTAAAACAAAGAGATACTCCCAGCTGCCATTCTGCTCCCTCTTAGGTTTGTGCCCTAACCATCTGGTGACAGTCAGGCTTGCTGTTGCCTGCCTTTGGCAGTCTGCAGTGTCACCCAGTTGCTGCCTGCCATCCTGAACGTTTAGCTTCAGTCCAATAGCTCTCCCAGTGTGGAAACAGAGGCTGAGAGATTTTCCCCAAGAACCTTTCATATTTGTCCATTAAAAGGAGTAAAATGCTGGGACCCTGAGCTTAGAACTGGGTATACCTTGAACCCAGTATTTCACACATGAAATGCTAAACCATGGGATGGAGAAGTGACTACAGCCTGAAGAGGTGGCTGGCTAGTCTAGTGATATGGGACCATCTGTACACCTTTCACACTTTCCTCCATCTTCAACTGTCTTCTCAGGTGTTACAGGCAAACTTGACAGGAGCACGTGTTACTGCAAAACTTCCAAGCCCTGAGTCTGCACTAGTTACAGAAGCCAAAGGAGTTACGGCAGTTCTGTTGGAACCTGGTAGTTAAATTAGTCACGATTATTAAGAATTGTATAGCAGAGTGACTTGAATCAGCCCTGGAAGAGCGCTGTCTTTTGGTAAGGATTTGTTTTCTTTTGAGGTCACACACTCAGTGAGATGAGCACTGCCAGGAGGTATTTCAGTTGTCTTCTGAATGTCACGCATGATGTTATCTTGCTGAGGACAGAAGAAAAAAGAATAAAAATTGAAAAGAAATAGAAAACTTTAACACATATCAACAGGATTATAGTGTTTTAGAAAAGTTTTGGAAAAAAAAAGAAAGACATTTTTCTGAATTTATTAAATGTAATATATTTTGAAGAGTGTGTTTATCTGTATATATACAAGCTTGTATATACACAAATACATAAACGCATTCACCAATCATCAGAAAATCACTTGTTTATTTTAGCTGTAGTATCTTTATGGTATAGGCATGAACCCTTTTTTTTAATGAAAGGATGGGTCTGTGAGGAGTTATGTCTAAGTGAACTTACACCTAATTTTACCGAAGCTTCCCTAACTGGCATAAATTTGCAGTCGAGAGTTTGCAGTCATAAAGTCATAAGAAATGTAAACACAACAAACAAACCACACTATACAAGAGACTGTTGTTTAAGTCTGCCGTTATTTTTTGAAAATTAGTGTTTTCCTCCTTCTCCTTAATATTCTCAGCCTCTCCGTGAATTGAACACTGTTAGTCTGGTATACTTGGGTTCTTTATTCTTGATCTCTGTAAATGATGAGTTCCCAAACTGTGTTACATATAGCATCTGTGACACACAGACTACCTCGCAGGGTTGCGTGCAAACTCTTAAAAAAAAGTGTACATACTAACTGTTAAATAAAAAGAAATAAATGACAGTCTTTCTGCACTAGTGAGATAACAGAGAACTACTGTATCACACACATAACGATAGACTACATCTAAGTTTCTGGTTGCTTTTGATGTTAAAGTAAAACTACTCTGCATTAATAAGACCCCTTTGGATTCAACTTCTCAGAGCCTTTGTAACAACCCAAATCCAAATAATTTAGAGCAGGAGAGAGTGCTATTCACTAGGGAGGCCAACCATTAAGATGTCAGATTTCTTTTTTTAAATTGTTTGTCCACGGTGCATGTACCCAGATGTCTCTTTCATTTTTTAGTATCATTTCCCCCTTCTCCTTCACAACATGGTTTGCATTCACTGTGCAATAGAAAGGAACATATTTTCAAAGTTAGCCTCCGTCCTCATACAAGTACTGAGTGAAACAATTAAGAAGTATACAGGTACAGAAGTCAACACATCCAACACAGATCACAAATGCTAAACAGAGGCTAGCTACAAACTGGAAACTCCTGAGTTGTGCTTTGGAGTGTCTTAACTATATGCTGCTTGTAGTAGTACTTCCACAGAGAATGCTATACTTCTCCCGAATGAGCCAAGGCATCCAAATAAGCTGCTGATGGCAAGAAGCCACATGGGAACCTAGATGTAGTTGAAAAGAAGCAAAAATTGGTTTCATGGCAACTACTAAATCCAATTATTCCCTGCTGCATACATAGAGGGATGTAATGAAATGTAGGCAGCATGGGGGTGGAGAATACTGCAGGACTTCTATTGGCTTTAGGAACAAAGTGTCTGGATGACACAGTGCTGGTGGAGAACACAGGCATGCGCATGCATGTGCACACACACATATGCACACATAGCCTCAGCACCACAGAGCTGGAACTCCTGAGCTATTTAGTTCAGTTCATTGCACTGATCACCACAGGTCTGTGCATTCATTCAATTTTAAACACAGTTCAGCTTTCCAGGAAGGTCATAGTAAGGCCATAATTATCTCATTAAGCAAATTGTTCCACTATCTGATCAGGCTTGGAGTTCAGTATTTTCATTACCTCCTATAATGACTAAATGGAAAAGGCAAATTTATCACCTGGTATCAATCAGGGAGTGCTACCTGTAGTCAAAAAAACTACAAAGACTTACAAATAAATTGGGGTCTGGCCTGTTAGCTGCATGCTTTTCTTATGTCGTTGTCCTTCTTGCCTGTTTATTTTATGGGAAATCTTTTAGATTCACTCTTTCATACATGAAAACAATTGAAGAGCTATATGTTGAAGAGGTATATATTGAAGAGATACATATTCAATATATATCACTCTCATATAGGAAAGCAATTGAAGAGATATTCACACTGTATGCTGTATACATAAAGCACTATACGTAAAGTACACTTTACTAGGGAGATGGAGAAGAGGAGAAAACACGTAGGAACAAAGTAAGGGTGAGATCTGGATTTACATGTTGATTTGTGTTGTATACTGAGATAACAGGCTTTGATGTCTACCTCTACTTTATGCTACTTCAGAGATGGGACGTCACTAGATTCAGCTGTGTGACTCAGAAGCATGTCTTTTTCCACTCATCATATAGTAAGTTAGAGCTTGATTTACAGATAAATTAAAGACTTTCTCTACATTTGATGAATGCCAGTGCCTCCAGAGGATTTATACTGCAGCTCGTGTTCACTAGTTTCCTAGCCACTTAGGTAGTGTGCCAGGAAATACGAATCCATGGATACTCCTAGGATGGATGATGCCAGCAAAATGTTCTTGTGAGATCCCCATGTGCTAAATGATCCTTCAGTGGCAAGTTATTATGGTTTTAGGGTGAGTTTATGAAATTAATGTGACACAAGCAACAGGCTGCAAAAATGAAAAAGCCTCATAATGCATTTGGATCAAAGCCAACAAACAGCCAGGAACAGTCTTTACAAAAACATGTTTCAGTTGTGTTTGCTCTCATGATAAACAGGAATATTATAGAAACTAGCACCCTACTGAGACCTTAAGAAACATCTCTACCAGATTTGCCTTCTGTTCACATATCTAGCTGTTTGCAAGGAGGTGGATTATCAGCTTTTTATGCTGAAGGTCCTGGCAAAGAAGGGCATTCAACATCTAAACTCCTAAATAAGCATACTATACCGGGTATATTCCTGATAGTTGTGAGTGGGATTCAGGGATATTCTCCACACCAATAGCCTCTGTATAAGGACTCCCAGGTTTTTGATAATCTGTAGACTAGGGTTTTTCTAAAACGGATGTTGAATCCAACTATTCTTGCTCCATAGCCCCTGAAGGACCTTCCTTCCTGGTATTTCGCCATTCTTATTTAAAAATCCATTTATATTTTTGGCCTTTCTACCATTCTATGGCAATTCTTTCTATATTTTTAGTGTTTTTATTTAAAACTTGCTGCTTGTTAATGACTTTGAACACTCATCTGTGTAAATGAATAGATATTTTTCTATTCACTTTATTTTGTGTTGTTCGTAGTTTCCTGAACTTCTCCTTCGAGTGTCTTTTTTAAGCCTGAGGCATCCTAGTCTATGTAATTTCTTTTCTTAGAAAGCGACTATATACCTCCAACCATTTTATTGCCTTTCTCTGTATCTTATTTAGACCACCCAGGTAAACAAATAATTTGGCTATGGTGAATATGTGTGAGACGTAAATCATGCATATGTCATTGTCTGAACTCCTGAAAAACACCTCTGAGAGGCCTATCTCTCTAGCTGTGTTTCATGTAGGGGACTTTTGCCTGCTCACTAAATACTGCGGCTTCGCTTAGGTGCTAGAAGCCTGCAAGTCCAGCAGTGTAAATGAGTCCCTTTCTGTTCCTGGCCCTAAAAGACTGATTTAGATCATGCAGAAAATGAAGAACAGATTCTTAAGTTCTTACTGCCTCTGACAACGTGGTCATGGATACAATTTTTTCTTACATATAGTGTTTGAAAATGATTAAAAAAAAATCCCAACTAAAAAAGCAGACTATAAATTGTGCACAGGCTTATGGAGAGGTCCTTCGAAGAGAGAAAAAAGGGATTAAGCAAAATGTTCCACTGGCTCCATTGGCCAGGACAACTGCTTAGCAAGCCAGAGAATCTCAGAGAGTGCGTACCAATGGCACAAAAGCAAGAAGCAAATAATCATTTGGGTGCTTTATCAGCACAGTATTCAATTAAATTTCAGTTAAAAAGGAAAATAATGCAGCAGTCACTATCTAGGCTCTGGCCAGGTCTTTACTTGAAATGTCAAGATACCCTTGTCAATTTGCAAATTGTTTAGATAAGAATGAAATTCTCCAGTCTGCGCTCTTCAAGAGGCTGCAGTAGGCATTCATAATGGACTTACTGCTCTAGCCTTGGAAACACTTTCAGTTTCTTATTTACCAAAGTTAATGTTAATCTTTCTTTTGAAAGATAATTCAATAAAGTATTTTTGAATAGAAATAAATATAAAAAGAAAGAAAAAATGAGACACTATCAGGAATATGTGATTGCAAAACAAGAATAATTCTGTCTTTGCCATTCTAGAAATATAGTTATTTCTTCATGGAAATTATTTTGAAGATACCAGCTTGACAGCAAGCTCTACCAGTCCAACATCCACAGTTTATTTACCTCTCCAACCAAGTTCTAAAGAAGTAATTTCTCTTTGTTTCTCAGTTTACCTGCCTTTTGTGCGTAAGGCATGAGAAAAAGCCAAACAGCTGAATGAGTGATGTTATTTTGTTTGGTTTAGAATTAGAATTAAGAGATTTCTGAATCCCAGCTCATATAATTGACCTGTAGCTGTCATGGCAGAGTGTTCCAATCAACAATCATTTTGTCTAACATTGTCTTTCTTGGTGACGGTAGTAGTCCCACCAGAGCAGTAGAAATTGAAAACTGATTTCAATTCATGGCAAACAGCACATGGAGACATGAAAGTACTATGCGCTATATTATATGCGAAGGAAAAAAAACAACCCAGAGAAGAGATATTCCAGTCACTGGAGAGATATGAAACCTAGAAATAAAACAGATTTTCGTCTCAGTCCCATAGATGGAGTCTATTTGGCTTTCCTTTGGATAACACGGCTTCTGGCCTTTGGTAGGTTTTGACCACTCCCATCTCTACTTTTGAAGCACCACAGCTGGTGACAATTCTTGGAGTGCCACAGGTGTAAGCTTCTTTTGCCTAAGTGCTTCTTTCTCAATTATAGTGTAGTTTAAAATCTATTTCATTTTACTTTTTCAAACTCATCTTGTAAAAAAATATGTTAGGAAGCAAACCTAAGTCAAGTATGCTTTTTGCAAGAATAGCAACGTGCTGTTACTTGTTTAGAACCATGCCCATACACACTTTAAAAAAATTGCTCTAAGTTACATGTGTTTTTCTTGACTATGATCCTTTCTGAATTGTTCTGCTGTTGAGAACTGGAAGGATGCCACAGTTACTTGGATTTTTGTGTTAGTTTTTTTTCCTTGCATATCCTTTTGCACCTATACAAGATATGTTTTTCTCTCTCTTTTTCTGGTTCTTATTTTTCATGGCTGTCACTACCTTTTAACTTGCAAAGGGACATGTCTTTCCCCAGCTGTCTTTTCTTTTTCATCACTTTCCTTGTGTGCTTACAATCCACTGGTGCCTTTGGTGTATTGTCCTGTGTCAGCAAACTAGGACATGTTAGAATTGAATATACAGAATTTAAACCCAAGATTAGTGGGTGTTTTGATACGTGCCGTTCCTCTATTCCAAAAGCCACAGGGATGGCTGACAATTAGTATTGCCTTATTTTTTTTATTCCCTACACAAATCAGGCCTTTTTTTATAGCTGCAGGCAACACCTACAGACTACCTACTGATTTTTGTTATGCCTTACTGGCAAATTTTACTTTTTTTCCCCGATTTTATTCAGGAAGAGAGGAACACTTTGTCCCATTGAAGCTACAGAAGTAAATCTAGGCAGACTCACATGGAGTCAGGGATAGTTACTTCTGTGGTTTGGGGGACCACCATTATTTTAAAACAAGCACAAAGGCCAGAGCGGTGTTGTTGCATCACATCAGAAAGACAAGAGACCAGCAAAACGACGGAGCAGGAACCCCACTTGAAGAAGTGAGATTTTTTCCTACAGAACACAAACATTGCTATTGGCAGTGCAGGCAGACTCCTTGGAGAGCTGCCTTCCCGCTGTACTACAGCTGGTGATATATTTATTTATCTTTAACAATATTTAATAATTATTTTTAATAATTTTTAATTATTCTATTGCTTTAGCCTTTGTCAGACTGAAAAAGGCATTTTGGGGTTGACTAATACCACCTAGGTGGTAAATCAAGTTAAAAGAATAGAATATAAAAAACAACCAAACCTACCAGTTCAAATCTATAGCATGCAATAAAATTTTGGGCAGATTACAAAAAAAAATTCCACTTTTTTTCTAACTCAGAGTGACATTTTATTTCAGAATTTACTTTGTAGAACAAGTTGAAATATCTGAAGAATAGTTGGAAGATAGATTTCTTTTCTTAAATTTCACTGTATTTGCAACCAAAGAACAAACCCAGGGATTTGCACAGCATGGATAAAAGCTCCACCCTGGGCCGGTGAAATGCCAATGGATAGCTGTCTAAGAGAGATCACAGCTATCTGTAGCATGCCTACCTTCCTCCCTGGAAAGTATCTACACTATTCAAAACTGAGATTTTTCCCCTAAGCATAGCTGTAATGGACCAGATCACCTCTCGATTGAGCTCTGGATCCTGTCTTTGACCACGGCTGTAATGGATGCCTAAAAAAGACTAAAAGAACAGAACAAGTGTAGCAATACTTTGCCAGAACATGTTCCCAAGTTTCAGGAATCTGCATATCCAGGATTTTGTGACTCAGAAGAGCTGTCACAACCACAGAGAAATTTTTCTTCCATTGATGTGTCCATTAGCTTCTTAAGTTTATGTGACTATTTTGTACCACCAAAACTCTGCGACAACATATTCCACAGGATAAGCAAAATGCCATATTGTTTCCCTTCTTTCATTTTCAACCAATCAGTTTCCCATCTCACTACAAAAGCCTGTTTTACTTAATAGGAAAAAAAATAGACAATTTTTTCCTACTTATTTTCTTTTACTCTTCCTTTGACACAATAGACTGAGTCTCAGAAACAACATACAAAAACAACTATGTAGAAGAGCCACCCTTTCCTCATTACTGCAGACATCATTTGATCATTTTTTATTTTTGAATCTTATAAGCCACAGATTGACAAGCGTTAGATATGAGTCTGAACATGGAGACATCTGTAGAGCTTCACTGGTAGAAAAGAAGGTGAACTGGTGCTACGGAAGGGAAGAAAGATGAGAGAGAGGGGAAAAAAAGGAATGAAACCCAAAAAACACATTTTGCAGTTGTCTTGTTTCTCACAGTGGAGAGGTAGACCAAAACTCCAGATCTGAACTCCCCTGAATTTTGCTTTGCTGGATTGTCAAATGCATGTGGATTCAAACAAGATGGTTCAGGCTGCCTTCTATTACTGTTCCCACCAACATCTGGCACAAAAATCGTAGCCCTCTTCCAAGGATCCTGATGGTCTTTTCTAATGGTAATTGTTCTGGACATTGCCCCTGCAGGGAAGGTGTGACAATACCTAATTTATAATCAGTCAGTTAATTGTGACTTGCTTGACTTTGCTCAGCAAGACAACATGGGAGCTCAGAGCAGATCCTGCAAACCTTATTCACTGTCTAGACATACAGCCTGTTGTGGCTGTTGCACTGAAGAAGCAATGGCACTAAGGAAACCTGGGAGCAGAGGTGTAAATGTCATCTTTTAGCTTTCCTTTAGACAGCAATAAAAGAACTTTAAGATATTTCAATACCTCTGACAACCATACCCTGACTTTGCCAGAGCCCCACTGAGCTTGTTGTTCTCTTGGGTTTGGCACCACATTTTGCAAAGTTTTTCTTCTGAAAAAAATAAAAGCAAGCCTTTTTTTATCCTTCTCAATGTCTTTTCTGTGCATTTACAGAAAGCTGCATCATGCACAAGTGGGAGAGGGCAAAAGAACTGGGTGTTCCTTGTGGCAATAATTAGCCAATGACCAGAATTGCTTGGGTGCTCTCTGCCCCTGATGGTTACTAGTGAAAGCACATAATCCGATGTGACTGCTGCAGGCCTAGGGCAAACATTTGAAACTAAAAAACAGACTGCAGAGACCAGCTGGAATGATAGTTTGCAAACTGCTATTTAATGTCGTTCCTTTTTTTTTTTTTAGTATAGAAATGTGTGGCTTTTATTTTTAATGATCTTCCTTTTTTACTGGGACAGAATATATTGTTTTTAATTGACTTGATACCTACCACAGACACAGAATGACCCCAGTCTCTGACCCTGAAAGCATTTTTCAAGAATAACTTTCCGGAACATATGTTGGAAATTGGGAGATGCTCTAAAAGAAGCAGGCAAGAGAATAAGAGTGCAGAAAATAAGAGTGGATCATGGCAGTATTATGGTAACACACTTCATTTTTCATTTGTTCATTTTTATGTTTTTTTTTAATGCTGAGAGATTCCACCGAAAGATCAAAAGAAGTGAGTACTATTAATAGCTGTTGAGTCCTGAGTATTTTTGAAGGTCAGGTGGTCATTTAGTTATTTAAAAATAAGCAGAGACATACAGCTTAACATGATACGTGTTTTCTTGTTCTTTGCAAGAGGGATCTCCACTTAAAATAATCATGTGGATTTAATATTTATCCATATACACAAGAATTATTTATTCTTTCAATGTGTCTCGTATCTTCTCCTTTCTGCACTCTCCATGGCTGACTTAGAAGAACAATAGCTCACCATGGCTCCTGCGTGTCACCTATTGTAGAGTACTACAGAGCTGAAAATACACTTTCACACTTTATGGAAGGGGAGGGAAGGAGGCTAGGACTAATTGCAATTGAGTGTATAAATTGCCACATGCACATTTTTGTTTGAAACAATGGAAGAACTTAACCCAAAGTTATTCTGCATTTCCTGCCTCTTGGAGTGATTGTCTACATGACTGTGATCATCCTAATCTTCCTTAACCATTTTTAAAGTGATATGTGGGATATTCTTGGTCTTATTTAAAAAGAGTGAGGAGTTTCAGCTATAAATCCAGACCAATCCTCTATTCTTTTTCCTTGTACACACAAATAATTTGTCATAGCTCCCCTGCTCTTGTGATATGGACTAGATGACTGTTGGGAAAGCTTTCTTCTTAGACATAAAAATATAGGATAGAAGATAGGAAGGGATAGGCAACCACATCTAGCTTCCTATCATTGTAGGAACCAGTGTAATAGTAATATGTGAACCACCTGCAAATGAAGGGCTCACTGTGGGAAAAAGAGACCCAGGGAGTTTTCTTAAAATCCAGAGATTCAATAGGAACATTCCCCACTCCATTTCTCTTTCCTTTCCATCATTCTCTCCTCTGCCACACAGATTGATCATCATCTGTCTCCTGAGGCACTATAACAAGCCAAATGCCATGAGGACAAAAGTCTTCGAACCTCAAAGCCTGCAATTTCCCAGGGAAGAGAGCATAAGCAGAAAAGGTCAAACATACGACTAATCTCTTGGTCCTGATGTCCCTTTGGGTTTAGTGAGCTTTCAGCCAATTATAATATATTGCCAAGCACAAAGGTGTTTAGGACCCAGTCCTTCGAGACTGTATGCTTCAGGCATAGCCTTTCCTTTTCTATTGCTTTGAAAGGTTAGCAACAGAGCTCAGGCCTGACATAAGAAGTCACGCAGCAGAAATACAACCCACCTGGATAAATTATTCGTTTCCGCTGTGTGACTTTAAAAAAAAAAGATTTGCAATGAAGCAGTCTCTCAGCGTTTTTCCCATCTGTGCTATGGAAATTTCTTTTCACCTTGCTGAATGGCCCAGCTATCCATCATGTCAGAGAAGAGCTATCTGCTAGGTAAGCACTGGGGACTGTCACCTCACATACCTGCCCCAGGTACAGGGCTGCAAAACACAGCAGAAGCCCAGCCTCAAGTATCCCTGTGACAGCTACATTCACTTCCCTACTAGTCCTTAGACTTTTCCCTTCTCTTTTTACCTATCATTGATTTCTCATGATTCAGTGGAAAAATGAAAGGAAGCACACACACAAGGTCTTACTTACCTTTAGGTGAATGTCTGTAGCATCAATCTTGGTAGTAAAGAAAATCTCAATTCTATCACCTCTGTCTTTTCCTCATTCTATTACAACATATATTCTTGCTTCAGACCTAAAGAGAGGCTAATTTGCTCTTGCCTACAAGCATTGCCTCACCAGGATATTTCTCATCAACTTTAACTGTCAGGCAACAAAAGGAACAGGTACAAGATGATGACTTAATCCAGCATTTGTAGAAGTCTATGGTCACGTTTAACTCAGATCAAGGCCTACATCCTTATTCCCAAAAGCAGCTTCAACATCTAATCTTTGGAAGAAAAAAGAAAGGCAGTAAGTCAAGCACAATAAAACTCTAGCATTTTTTTTATTTGAAAGTCACATCAACCAGACAGCAAAAGCTCTGCTTGGTCTATGCAGTGGCTTTCCAAGGAAACTGTTACAGCATTAATGAAGAAAGTAGAAGGAGTTCCATCGTGTCAGAAAGTTAAACTGAGTCTGGACAAAGGTGAAAATATAACAATGGTGGAGGGGCGACCTAATAGTCCGCTTTCTCCTGACATATTCATAATAGCTGTGATGTTTTTTGGCTGCAATGAGTAAAGGCCAAGGCCTCTTTAGCCTGCCTGTTTCAGGTAATACTGTCATGCCCATTGACCACAGGAAACTGGCAATTTGGCTTGTGGCTGCAGATGGTTTCACAGCAGTGCTTGCTGTAGGATGTCCTCAATGCAAAAACATTTTAAAAAAGTAAAGCGTTTCATATTATATGCAGTAAAAACTATCTTTTACAACTAATTGCTAGGGCAGGAGATAGGCTGGCAGTGTTCCTCACCCATCTAACTTGCAGTTTTGTTCAATGTGAAAGGTCAACTCCCTTTGTGCCTGATGAGAAACTCTGAGTTTGGCAGATATTTTGCGTGAATGCAGATATCTGTGAAAGGGAGTTTGATGGCAGGATCAGGACTTTTTGAATAATTCTGAAATAGCTGAACACAGCTGGAATGAATAGCTTGACATACATTCTGTGTCTACTGGTGGATCATTGATTGGTTTGGGTTCAACATAGAAAACAAAAACATCTGAGCTCATTCTCCACATCCCTCTCATTATATACTCCATATTATCCTTACTCAAAATCCAGTAGATATAGTGGTGTTTTTCGTTAAAACACTGGATTCTATAGCCATGTTAATATACAAGCTTCTCTGCTTTTCTTCTGTAACTACATCTATAAGAAGGTAGCTAGATAGCTAGACAACTTCTAGATTTCAAAGCTTCTAGGAAAAATCAAAAACATGAACACTAAAGTTTGAAAAACACACAAAGTATAAGACTATTTCCTACTTTCCATAAACTACTTCAATAAATCTTGTACTTCTGTGTTTTTACTGGCTCTTTTTTGTATTGCAATATTTAAGTGAAGATGATAACCGTAAAACATCTGAGGTCAGCAGTGTTAGAACTGGCCTCACTTGGTGTGAAAGTTCACCAATCTCTCAAGGCTGGCCCTTGGAGTAGAAGTAATCTCATTTAGTAAATGAGAAATAATCTCATTTTATATAAAAGTAAAATGTCCATTGAAAGACAATCTTTTAAGTCATCAGCCGACCTGTTTTAGACTTTCAGCTCAGTTAGGATGAACTGCCTTCTGCAAATGTGTGTTCTGTCCTTTGACTATAATCAGTGTTTAAGCAAGCTGCTTACACGAGGCACTTGAATTTGTGTGGATGGATGATTTCCATCAGCGTATAACTACACTGTAGGGTAATGTAAAAATAATAAGCTAACTTTGAATAAATGGGTTTTATCAGTAACATTTTAGCTGGTTACATTTACTGGAGAAGTGGTATTAATTAGCGCGTGCTCTGCTATGCAAGTTCCTGTTCCCTGTGTTTCAGCCAGACCACCTCCCTCCACAGAACACTGACAGGAGCAAGGAGACCTGGAAATATTTCCTGATCACTTCACCCTTGTGACTGGCACTTCTCCAGATCTGTGGGGAAAAGCTGGGTCAGAGGTACCTGGACCAGCGCATCTGCACAGTGCCTGCGTCTTCGTGCAATCTGGGTACCCGCAAGTCAACCCATCATCCTTGTTCCCCAGAGAACGTGAATGCCTGAAGCAGTGTGACAGATGCCAAAAGTGCAAGAAAGAACTTTTAAATCAAGTATTTTAGGAGGACAGAAAAGGTAAAAGATTTTCAATTTTTCATGAAAGGTAAAGTTCATGAATGCTTTCTATTGGTGTATATATTGGCCTTTAGTACATGATATTTCCCTTCAAGTCAGGAAAAAAAAAAAAGAGACACTTGACCTCTCCTGTGACATCTCACCAAAGTGAAAGGCAGCTGGTTCAGATAAGTATTTAATGGGGATGTGAAGTCTTAGATACAGGGATCAGCTTCTTGTTTTGTGTTTGTGCTGTGTGTAAAACATTGGATTCTTAGTCCATGACTGATTCCAGGTAGTGGTAGGGTAACAATATATAGTCAGACTGTGTCTCTCCCTGTACAAAATAATGGAAATGAGACACTGCCTGAACAGGTAAATATGTCAGGTTTGTTGCTGGATACATGAAATCAGGGAAGTCATTTATTTACCTCTGCCTTAGTTTTGTTTTTTATACCTTTCACTTTTGCTGGGAAGTGAGTTTAACTCTCTGTTAGAAAAAAAATGTGATGTAAATCTGATCCAGAGAATCTTAAAACTTGGAAGAAACAGCCCAATAACAAGACCTTATTAAATGTGGCTTCCTACAGCATTGCTGAAGACTTTTCTAACACAATTAAAACCAGACCTGTAGCCAAATACCAGAAGCCTCTTTTCTGTTTGTCCATTCTCAGAAGTGACTCATCCTCTTAGCCTAGCCCGGAAGGGTGTGGTGAAACGCAGCTCCTCGTTATTCAGATTACATTAATTGAGGACTTTCTGCTTTGCTAACAAAGGAGGTGATAAATGTTTCTCCCTTTGCCTTTAAAATCTTCACTTCCTACAACTGCTTCAGTGTGTTTGAGTAAATACAATAAGCAGATTGCTGAAATTAATTAATTATGTGTGTTAACTTTTCACTTTTACCCTTAGTTGAACCTTTTTGTTCCTTGGCCCCATCTTTTGTAAAATTGAAGCTGTCTCCCAGGGCGTAAGGCATTTAAAGTGACTGCATGCTGTATTTAGCTACTATAGCGTGTCAAGCATTTGGAACTTTTTAACAAGGAGTTCTTAATGAATCCCTGGGAAGAAAATACCCTCAAAAACAATACTTCAGTACATAAGTACCTATATACACTGCAGCAAGAAAATCACAACAAATGGCAAAAATTTTCTTCTCTCTAGGTTTTAAACAAACTTTAACCACAAACAAGGTCATAGTCATTCACTGAGAAGCACGTTTGATTAAAGGCTTCTTTCTCCAAGGCTGAGAGTGAATTATTTCAGACTGCTTGATGATTTGCTAGAAACATGTGTTAAATTGCTGGTAATTCAAACACCAGCAAGCAGTTTGCATACTCCTTGCATCTTTTCAATACATGCCATCACTTATTCTGTATTGCCCTTGGCTTCTCACGCTTGTGTCAGAAGGAAACGAGAGATTTTTAACACAGCCAATAAGTTCAGTACAGTGTGGAGAGGGGCAGAATTTCCCTCAGGTCTCAGTCCCGGTAAAGGTTCAGTGCAGTGGTGCAGTTGCAATCAGTCACTTGTCTTTCTGAATCACTTTAGCCAAAAGCATGGGCAGCACTGTCAAGTCTTCTTTTTCTGCCATCAAACGAATATCATGTGGCAAGAAAACAAAACTAAAAAAGGGGCAAAAAGGAAAGTGAGGACACAGGATTAAGACCCAGGGTTTCTGCTTGTAGGCCTTATTGCTGACTTTATTCAGTCAAAGATTTAAGTTACTAACACTACTTCTCTACAGCCTTTTCCCAAGTGTTTTAAGAATTAGATTAACTGATGTTTGCAAAGCAGCTTCCTTGTGAAAAACATTGCCATTTTTATGGAATATTGAAGGTTGCAAATGAATTCCTGCTATAAAACCGGTGTTTTCCTCCTCTCTCAAACCCACAGTGTCGCAGCAGCTCCAGAACTGATCGCTCAGCCACCCCTACCCTGGGTGATACACCATCTCCCTCTCGTGGTTGCTTCCTCACAGAGAGGGGTTGAAGAAGAATCTGCTATAGCTTTAGGTAACACTTTAAGATTGTAAGACAAAAAAGTGAAGTCTAATGGTTTCAGATGCAGTGGTCAAAGTCCCTCTTCTGCTGCTAATGGTCTATCCAGGAGACAGCAAGTTTTGTGTGCATTTCAGCTAGGGTTTTTCCATGACTTTTAAGGTGAATAGGAAATCCCTAACATAGGAATAGCTGTAATCATCAAGGCCTAAAAAAAAGCTTTTGACATTTTTGGAAGGTTCTTTCAACACCTTATCAGAGCCACACAGAACAGGAATTAAAATCCTGAGATCTATTAATACTTGAATTTAGAATAAAGTTTAAGTCACTGAATCCACAGAGAATAAAAAAATACTAATGGACACATCAGCTTACAAAGAAAGGATAAAAAATTAAACTAATACAACCATAGGGATGTTCTGCTCCAGGCTGCTTTCATCGAGTGAAAAGTCTCAGATCCATTCAGTACAGAATAATTTCAAATTTATATACTGCCAGGTTGATCTGTGTGAGTTTCTGTGCATACACATACATGCTACTGTGTATTTACTAAATCTGGACTTTGAGACAGTTTATGGGACATGTATTGCCTGAAGATGGTTGAAAACAAACATTTCCTATCAGGTTAAAGCTCCAATGTGTCCTTGTATCCTGCCTCTGTCAGTAATTGATAGAGAATGCCTGTGTGACAGCAAGGTCAGAAATGAATAAAATGATGCCACCTTTTCTGTTTAGAGAAGTCGAGAACCAGAAATTGTCTATTTTATGGTGTTATCTACTATCCATTTTTTTCTGACTAAGCCAAGCAGCAATCTTGCAACTATCTGGAATTTCTCCATACTTCCAGATTTTGTGGTAGCGGAAAAAACCCTGAAAACCAAAAACCCTACAGAATTATTCCCCACACTCTATCTTCCTTCTTGATTACCAAGAAAGGGTTGATTATGAGAAGGCTGCAGAGACATCCTAATAGTTGTCTCCTGGTCCCAGTTAGTATTTAAACTTTTATACAGCATAGGTATCATGGGAGCTCAATAGGGTGAGATAAAATGAACTGTGATCTTTTGGAAAATGCACATAAAATCTCTCCCGAAAAAGAATTTAAACACAGTTTTCCTGCACTCTGGTTTAGTTTTCCTCTAACAGTGTAGCACACATTTGCCTTTCCAGTTTGGTGAACTTGATTAAATAATTTTAGCTCTTTTTGGATTAAACCATTTAGCGAATTTTCAAATTTGAAGACAGTTTTGAGTTAGTCAAAACTGCAGTTTTAGGAAGGTAAATGTTTGAATAATCTTGACCACCACTCCAGCAAACTCTGAGGTTCAGGGGATCTTACAGATTAATTTACTATTTCCAACTACCAAACTTTCCCCAAGGACCTTTGATACTGACAGAGTTTCTATGGCCTGAGTCACTGCAGATTTAGGACATAGTCCAGCATCTACTAATTCGATGGAAGAACTTCCATTCATTCAGAAAGCACTGACTCAGGATTCTATATCCCCTTATTTGGAACTAACATTAGTGTAGCTTGTATGGTTATGAACCTGTAACTGTAGAAGATACAAGTTAATATCCATCTATGCAAAGTCTAACAGTGAAATAAAAAGAGTAAGAATTCTGTCTGAAAAGGGCATTTATGGCATATTTTTTGCTGTTTCACCTTTATTGCCAAAGGTGTGCAATTACATGGATTAGGGTAACTTACAGCTCCTTGTCAGGTTGCAGGTACAAGATAACTGCATCTATCTGTCAGTTTGCCTCTCTTGCTGACTGTAGCCAGATACAGATGAAGTGAGGAAGAATAGATGTTTAACCAATTGCATTGCTTATTACATTTATATAGCCTTGACCTTGACTGTTTCCATAAAGCAGTTTCAGTTACCACTAAATGTACAGATACTGGGATTTGTTTCTACCAGCGGGTTCCCTTTCAGTGCTGCAACTACACTACGTTCAATATTGCTGCCACCTCAACCTTATTTCCAAGAAAAGTCAAATCAAAGACATCTTTTTGAATGGTGCTTGTTGATTCAAGATGACATTGAACCTATTCCTACTTTGTATTGTAGAGTAGAATATTGATGGCCTCTGTACTCACCAACACAACCACTTGCACAGCTGCAAGTGACATAAAGAAGACTGAACTTGATGTGCTCTATACCAGTTTGCAACACGAAGGGTTTGGTACTAAATAGGGAAATTAGTTAGAAAGCAGTGTCTTCTTTTATGGGAAAAGGTGTAATGGAATAAGGGAGAGGAATTAATCTAGTCCTATGGAGATATCTACAACTGTTTATTGCCTTTATAGTCCACAGAGAGAAAAAGTCCGTCATATACTGTGATTTATCTGATCTGTCCTAGCTGATTATTTTCATGTAAGATGAAGTCTCAAGGGTATGCAAAAGGGTATACAGCGACTATCTCAGGTACAGATGTATAGAGCTACAGTACATATATATATATTTTTTTTTTTTTTTTTTTT
>Ga0065711_1035287_pt1 | contig 22528 bp, 18 predicted proteins | sample Hoacrofraction12_FD_59098 | JGI IMG/M metagenome (GOLD analysis project Ga0065711, IMG submission 59098) | Hoatzin crop microbial communities from Cojedes, Venezuela - Epithelial fraction 12 v2 (version 2) | ecosystem: Host-associated > Birds > Digestive system > Esophagus > Crop | place... | reverse complement strand
GGTGGGTTTTGAATAACTCCAGAGGAGGAGACTCCACAGCCTCTCTGGGCAACCTGTTCCAGTGCTCCGTCTGCCTCAGAGGGAAGAAGATCTTCCTCATGTTCAGACGGAACTTCCTCTGCTTCAGTTTGTGCCCGTTGCCCCTTGCCCTGTCGCTGGGCACCTCTGAACAGAGTCTGGCCCCATCCTCCTGACCCTTAAGATATTTATAAGCATTTATAAGGTTCCCTCTCAGCCTTCTCTTCTTCAGGCTAAACAAGCCCAGCTCCCTCAGCCTTTCCTCCCTTAAAGTGGAAGTGTGGGAGACATCAGAAAGAGAAACCGTAAACGCTGGGCTGGGATCAACCTGGAAGAAAAACTGCAGTTTGCAGATTATTGGTTATAGTTTGTTCAACGCAGGATCATCTTTACACAGACAGGCTCAGATTTTTACTGCTGTCCTTGCCCCTTCTGTGACCCAGCAATTCACAGAGCCTTTGAGAAAGATTGTCAACTTCAATGAAAATACAGAAATAAAACATCAATTTAAGTTCAACCTGCACTCTAATATTGCTCCTAGCCTGTTTCATTTAAGCAGGCTTTGGTCCTGTGCTATTTTTAAAATACTTTGTAATGTCAAATGCTAAAATACAGGTGCCGTTACTGATTTTTAAGCTGTACAGTTACACTAACATTACAATTCTTAAAATATTGCTGTCTAATTTTACCTCTGAATGATGAAGTTTGGGTTGGAACTCCACAGGAATCGGTTCTGGGGAAGCAGAAACCAGAGTAGGTTGCAAGCAGTTCCTGTCAAGCAGCACTCAGATAACTGCAGCGCCAATTGCTTTACAAAAAGCTAAATTGTTGTTTTCAATCACTGGCTGCTGCACAATGTGGCTGCTGGTATCAACGTCTAGTGATAAAAAGTGATCTAAGGCTGATGTCTGTTATACTGAAAAAAGATCTGGAAAATGGATTTTTTTTCATGATGCACATACTTTGGAAAAGGGAGTTTTAAACAATTCACAATATAAAAGCTTAGTCTGTTCCTGCTTTTTAACACAGAAGAGTAATTTTGAGTGATATTTCAGCCATCGGTAGATTTCAAATGTTGTTAAGGTTTTTATTCCTCATTTAAATCATACACTAAACTGCTTTATCAGTCGCAGGAGTTATAGGTGGTACTGAATGATTTATCTCTTGTTCCTTACTAGCCGAACACATAATTTTGTGTGTATGAATGATGTATGAACTAAAAATATAAAGTTTTTGAACAAAAACAACAGAAATGTACTACAGCATCTATAACATTTAATTTTTCCCTCTCTCATGTATTAATTTATTGCACATTCAGTGATGTGTGCTTGGTAGACTTTAGGACCGTTGTGAAACTCTTGAGGAATTCATGTGGAGTAATATTGTTTCCCTTGAAATATAGAAATAAACTTTTACGAGCAGTCCTTTCTAGGGGAAAGGAAAAAAACCCACACCCAAAAAAAGAAAGAAAATGTTTCTATGTCTGTGACTGAGAACTGCTTTGGTCCTTGTACATCTGTGGCCGTGCGTTTTGGCAATTTAACAGCACTAGGTGCTGCTTGTGGAACGACAGTGTTTACTGCCCTGAAACCCAGACTTATCCATCTATCACCCTTTGATACACTGGTAAATGATATAAACTGGGTGATTGAAGTAGTACTCCTTAATCCACTGGATTGATAATAGTGGGTCATAATCTTTCCTCAGTCTCACTTGGACATTTCTATGGTTTCTGTGGTTTTGGATCATAATATAAGTGTATCGGTCCTTCTACACTCTAATTTTTCTTGAGCACATATGTACAAACTTCTCTTGCTGCTCACCTCTGCAGTGTTTCACGGGGTTCTTGGGCTTCGCTGCTGTTCACCATTGTGTAACCAACATTACTATGGGGCTTTCTGTTTCTGTATTACTCTCACACAAACAATTGTTAGCCAGATCCAGAACGAGACCATTTCCTAATCAGAAGCCATTTCCTAAAATGCCCTTTTTCTCCTGTCTTGCTGAATACAATACCACCACCCCTCCCTGCAGACTTGCCAATAAGTTGTGTCCCCTAGGCACCCAGTGTGTTTCAAGACATCAATAGCAGCACCAAACTCTGTTAACAAGCTATGGCCTTTCATCACGTCTACAGCTACCCCGGTAGGATTGGTAGTATATGTCTGCTCTGGCTGATCATACTTAGTCCACTGTGTCCCAAAGGGTCAAGAGAGCAGACCTGCCCAATCTTAAAGTCCGACTGCTCCTCAGCTAGTGGAGCTGAAAGTGTTGCTTTCATGTTGCTAGAGATCACCTGCACTGGTTTCAACTCTTGACTCTGGAGATCTTCTCTTTCATTGCTAGCATACAGTTCTGCAAACCAATGCATGAAGGTGGTAAGCAGTTTCTTGTTCCATTTGGCTGTATCTTCTCTAGGCACTCCATCTTTTCTTCCAATTCCTATTTTCATTCTATTTCAAATGCTGTCTTCATGACTCACCCAGCATTCCTGGAAAAATAGAAATAAAACCCTCAGTGTCATCCTGCAGGCAAGCTCCATATCCAGAATGGCAGGGGTCCATCTTGTCCTTAGTTTCCAGAGTCTAGGCTTGTTTGCCCTCGGGGCCTGTATTAGCAAGCATTATAAGTCCTTGTATTTCTTTTACTTTTGTGTTTATTTGCCTTCTCAGTTTTTTAATTAGGTTCCTTAGAACCTCCTCCTTCCTGGAGAGTCTTCCCAACGCTGCCAGCCTGCCCTTCCAAATTCAGATGGTTTATGTTAGCAGGGCTCAGAGGCCCCATAATTATGTGCAACAGATGAGTCAATCCTCCAGCACTATAGTTTTGAACATTGGCTCACCATAACTAGACTCCACCTCCCTTCAGCACCAGTTTAACAACTACAGACAGTAACTGCTTTTAACAATATGTGACTCTGGACCCATTTCGTTTTTGTTCTTCCAAATAAAGCTCTGCAGACACCAATTCCAGCTGCCTCAACACATCTCAACGCTGGCTGTAACCACTGTTAATTCCTCATGGCTGATGTTTCTGTGGGTTGTGCATGGCCCGTTTGGTGGCTGCACAGGCTGTTTAAGCCAGGTGATTTTGATCAGCATTGATCAACTGGGGCTGATTTGCTTTCACAGTGAGTAGTCCCAGGTGGACTGAGATTATCCCAAATGCCCCTGTGCTGGTCCTCAGGGCCCCACTTTGCTAGCCGTCTTCTGGTTTGTACTGCAGCTGCTCTACCCATTTTACCAGGTAATTTCTGTTTAAGCTTCTCAGTCATCTTCTTGTCAGAGTTGTGGTCCTCACCGTCCCATCTCCTCTCCTGTGTTTTCTCCTACACCACTAAAACAGCTGCCTTAGCCTGAGCCAACTTATGATTTTCTATTTTTCCCTCCCATTGTTTTATATCTGAAACATCTTTTGTCTTTCCTCCAGCTCTCACCATTCCCTCCTAGAAGCAGCTGGTTTTAGCCCTTCTGCAGCAATGGTACATTCCCTGGCCTTGTACTCCCCAGCGTGATCCCCACAGCATTTGTTTTCCTCCCCTAATGCCCTGCTCTTATCTTCACGTGCTCTCACGAGCTGCCCAACATTCTTCCAGCCCAGGCTGCCCTCCCTATTAACTCCTCCTTTCCCGTAAACAATCCACTCTCTTCCTAAGGGACTCAAAAACTCACACAAATTTACTTAAAAGACCTTTAAAAGCCTCAGTTGTCTAGGGTCAGGATTCTACTGCCCTGCCTGTGCTTCTACCACTGAAACCATGGTAGTCTCTCTCCTTCAAAGACTATGAACGTATTCACTGGTGGGTTTGAAAACCCCTTCACCGTCCTGCTTTGACATACATGGGTTATGACCTTTTTACCAACCTGGTATTCGAGTGTTCTTGTTTGCTGTATGTGACAATGATACAATTTCTATTTCTGCTCCGCTCAGGCTCTCACATTCTTGCTCTTTTATAACCTTGGTTGTTGAGTTGCCTGCAATCGCCACCAATCTGTTACAAAAAAACAATGCCTCTTGCTGCTTGCACCTGGTGCAGAGTGGATGAAAGAGAGCAAGACTGATTTTTTACTTCTTTTACTAAATACGATTGAAACAGATAATTGCTAACATTGCTGTTGTGCTAGGCATTTTGGGGATCACTTACATGTGTATTAATATGCACAAAGTCTCAGGGAGGACACGATTAAAGAGGAATCCATCCTCACCTGGAATCTTGCGTGGTAGGTGAACTCTTCTGTATGGTGTTCATTGTGCTGTCCGTGTACTGTTTTATCTGCATGTTGTTCTTTATATAGTGCAGTTTCACAGGAAAACACCCTTTAAGTAGTCTGAACAAGCTGGTTTTTTTGCACAATTCACTTTGCAGGTAGTTGTGTGTACACAACCACATTATGTATCAGTGAAATGTTGTTTTGTGAGGTGGTCTTAGTTTTGCAGCAGCTTTGCAACCTATTCATATTGCAAAGCGTTTGGTTCCACTAATCTGCTGAGATCCTGAAAGTCTATTGCAGTTGCATTCTGCAGCAGAAACAGTGATGGTTGGCGGCAGCAGTGACTGGGATTTTCTGTGCTGGATATTGTCCAGTCGTAGCAAATATGCAGTGGAACTGAAGTGGTTTGTGGGCTCTTTCAGCTGTATCTTGAGAACTACAATTGCATTCCTCGTTTACAGCTTTTGGATATGGACAAGTCTGTCAAGTCACTGAAATTACTAGGGAGGTGCATTGATTCTTTCTTTAGCTTGGGAAGGAAACTACAGCAAGTAAAAAGGCTCCAAACTAAGAAGAAAAGAGTTGGGTTTACTTCAAGTTTTGCAGTGAGGTTTTATTTAGTGAACCTGGAAGGGGGGGGTTGTCTATTGGTTATTGGTCCTGTCACCAGCCATACAGGGGGACTGATTGTAAGTGTGACCGAACAAAATTAGATTGCATCATGTTTTTTATCTTGCCTTTGTTCAGTTTCCCATTCAGTTTCATCAAGATTGAGCAAACTTATGGAATTAGTGAATTGTACGTCATTTCCCTTGTATGGAAACAGTGTCAGTTTTTATTACTTGCCATCACAGATGTCTTTGGTTTACTCTTAGCAAATATCCTCTGTAGTGTGCTGGTTTTCAGATGTTCCTAATGTTCCTAAAATTATTCAGGCAGTTTTTTTCTGTTTTCTTGTCAGAACTGCCAGATTTGACAAGGAATATGTGCCGGATTTGCTGCATTTATTTTGTATTTTACACATGCTTTGTTCAGCTAAACTAGTTTTGTCTCTCTCCTATTTTTCAATTGATGACAAACATGCAATCCTGGAAGTCTTAGGCTATTCCACACCCTCTTCCCCGCTGCAACTGAAATATTGGTTATATCTCAGCAGAGATTATTTCTTGCAAGTTTGGTTTGTAGGATCCTCATGAGTCTTACAGGCGTTTGTGAGATGAAGAAACTGCAATACATGTTCTGGCTTACCAGAGCTTTCTGATTTGTGGTGCCCAAAGTCTACCAGTTAAACCCATTTGATTTACGATTTCCAAAGGAATAGGGAAGTTGGTACAAGTCAGGTGACTCAATCATCTTCACCAGCTATAGAGTTTTTAAAAACTGTTAGAACAAAAAAAGATTTAGTTAATGAAAATGGTTATGAAAAAATAGCACATATTGAATTTCATAAGGTTTACTCCTTAACTGTTTAGTACTGGCTAATCTGTGAGACTGGCCATTTAAAATTCTCAGGATTATGAACAAAGTAGCACTGCTGTTGGAGAAGGCTGTTACTGGAATGGTCAGCAGACGGTCTCTGACCTCCCCTGCATTTTTGGCAGGTTCACCTGGAATCTCCTTCTGTCTCTTGAGAGAGAAGAGAGAGACTAGAGGTAGAAAAGACTAACATATCTCATTCTTTATGAATTCCCTGTGCTTCTTTCTGTCCCTGCTCAAGACAGAATGCCTCTTTCTACTGAGCCTTCCTTATAAAGGTTAAAGTTAAAAGATTATTAGGAGCCTTGTGTCTGGGCACAGAGATATCACAAGAAATAAGGTGGGTTTTGCGGGGGATTCGCATGTGGGTTGTGTGGTTTGCATTCATGGATTCTTTCTGAAGATGGTTTCAAAAATTTTTAGGATTTATCATATGCATTATCACACATGTATCTAGCAACGTGAGTGATATCTGATTCGCCCGCTCTCCAGTGTATACATTTTAAACATGATACACAAAGGAGTGTTGACACTGACAAGTCTAGTTTGATTGATTTGCACCTTATACTACTGTTTGATTTTTGGATAACGTTCTGAGAACAAAAGCTATGCTTTCATTATGAATCTACCTAACCACCAAATAACTCAAAAGGGTGCTAGCAGGGACTTCATCCCAAAAACTAAAACTTGCTGTTAAAGTTGGCCAGATTATTCCTTTCTTTAAAATATGTAGAAAACCTCTCCCCACATACCAAAAAAAAAAGCATACAGACAGTCATTTTCTGAAATGCACTGATTTTAGATATAATTTAGATCATGGAACCATAAAAAAAACCACCACCAACAAATCCTTACAGAAAACAAGGTGTTTCCTGGTTTTGGTAGCCAATGTCCTGTCAATTTTCCTATTTAAAGTACAGCATGATTTTAGTATCTTTTATCTTGATTTATTGGAAAGTGCTGTTTTGAAAGAGCAGGAAATACATATTCAGTTGTGATGTCACCTGCTTATTATTGTACTAAATTTGTATAACAAACAACTTTCTTTCACTCAGATTTGTAGAGAAGCAGTACTCTACCAAAGGATATAAAAGCCCCTAACCCTGACTGGTCCCGTTTTTAGGTAAGGACTTGCAAGAAGATGAAGTGCCTTAATCTAAGGGCATAGGGTGCATTTACAACAGATGAGAATATTGAGCTAAGGTCTCTGTTTTTCCTTTTCCTTTGACCTAACCATTGAATCACTTGTAACATTTCTTGAACTGGATTGGAAGACAAAACCTGTGTATTTTAAAAGGACTAAGTAAAAGGCTCCAGTTATGCGAGCGATGGGCAGATACAAAATGTTCATTCTTCACAGTCTGTGCTTTTACTTGGAAATGTTTGTGCCCTCTATGCAAAGAACACGACATCTATGTTGATGACAATACATGTATGTATTGTTATGGATGTATAATTAACAATACATGTATGCCAAGTCAAATTTAGGCTTGTAAATCCTTGTTGAAAAGAAATATCACTCTACTTGATAAGTTATATTACATCGATAGTAAATGGAGAGTTTACAGGTTTGTATTTGAGAACAGTTGTTGTCTTTGCTTCCTTTCTTGTACTACAGAAAATTCAGTGCTTCACTGAGGAAGATGAAATATTAATAAGGAATTTGTTTCTTCACAGCTGCTGCTAGATAGGAACAGGTAGAAGTATGTATCTTAAAAACTTGTGGTTTAACAGACCATTGGCTTTGAGGCTGTTTAATAAGCACTGATGTCTGACGTAGAATAATACAAAAAAAAAGTTCTTTGCAGTCTAGATTTTGTTCTTATGCCTTGATGACATTCAAATTAATCAAACAAACCAAAACAAATGTAGAAAGCACTTCTCTTGAAAACAGATTACAACTTCATTCTGACCGAAATAAATTAGTTTTTCAGTTTTGTGATGAGAGTATGCTCTTACACCAACAATACGTGCTATCACTTTATATAATACACAGTTGTGCATCTAGTAAATGCACTGTGAGCATCTGCTCATTGCATATGTTGCCTTCATTGGCTTAGCATGTTAGGAGCACTGCAATTTGGACTCCTGTAAGTTGTGGGGTTTTTTTGTTATTTTTTTTAAATAACCTTAAACCCCACATATTTACTCTTTTTTGTGTTTGGTTTGGTTTGGTTTATTTTTTCAGCTGGTTAGTTTGCTGCTTCTTTTGCATTGGCAAAGAGCCTCAATGTTTCCTTGCATCAACTGTGAAATTTTGTTATTGGTCAATCAGGGCTTTTACATGGCACCCCCAACCTCCCAGTGGCTAAACTTCAACTGATGAGACATCCCTGAGTGCAGGAGAAAAGAATTTGTAGAGTGGGAAAGGAAAGCTTTTCATAAAAGAGGAAAACTTAAACTAAAATTTACCAAAAATTATTCTTACTGCTATAAACAAAATGAACATGAAGTGTAGTATCTCTACTTCAATATTGGGTTTGCCCGCAAAAAAAGAAAAAAAGTAAAAAAGCAGGAAATTTCCTACTGCAGAACTACTGGGAAGGGGAGCAAGAACCAAAGAGAGCTTCAAGAATCTACTCGAATGTACTTTACTGGAGATGTAAGAATAAATACTGATTACAGATAGAAACTCTGCCAGTGTGTTCATGTTCCATGCAGACCCTTGATATTATCTCATATCATCCACACTCTTCCCCAGCTGCAATAACTATTTCATTGTATTTCATTTTATTTCAAGGTATCTAGCTATTTCCCACATTCTATGTATCTCACCTACAAGTTCTCTAGATGATGATATGTAACATGTCTCTGGGCAAATGGAAGCCCAAAACAGGAAAGTGAAGAAAAGAAAGTGCAGCTTATGATTTTGGGGAAGGAACATTTGACTTCTCACTGGTTAAAGGTTAACATCAAAAACCCCACCCCAAAACACCAAAAGCAATGTTCAGAATGTGTATCGCTATAATGGAGTCGTCAGATGTGATTTTCTTTTCGCTTGGGCAGGTGGATGGCACCCCCACAAGCTCCCTGAAGAGCAGCCTCTTCAGGTAGCCTGCTTCATTCACCCGGATTCCAGCATTAATTCCTCTGAACTCCCATCCACCTGTTCTTAAGGCTTACTGTATTTAATTTACCTGACTCTCTCCTCGCATCGTATTTCAGCACTCTACAATCTCACGTTTCATATTCACACTTTTACCATTTTGTAAACCCTAATAAACCCTAATAAACTTAGCTGTGTGGGTGGTTATATTAAACCCCTCTTTTTTGAGTCTCACTCCTGTTCTCCATGGTCAGAAGTCCCCTCCCTTTGAATGTGAGGTCATCACAGCTCTGCATGTTCCAAGGTAATTTTTCTTTTGGCTTTGATTTCAAGTCAGAAATTCTACTACAAAGACTCTTGTATGATATTTTCTCTGTTCAAACTCTGATATTTCCCTTTACTACATTCCAGTTAAAACTTGTTTTCATCAGCACACTTTGGAAATGACAATTTTTTTTTGTAGTGGAGTTGAAATAAACTTATATATTCTTCACTTATATCTAGACATAGACTTGCAATAAATTAAAAAGAAAAAGAAAGAGCTCATGGGAACAAGAAGATGAAATCTGAGTCTTTGCAAGGTGCCTTGAGTTGCTGCTGGCAAAGAGGCCAGCGACCTCCTGGCTAAACCTGTATCTGCACTTTAGCTTTCCCAGCAAGCCTCAGCCTGTAGCAGCTTATGGCAAACCTGCATGGCACACTGGACTGGGTTGGGGTTTTTGTTGTTTTTAATATAATGCAGCTCTCTCCCAGGGGGGGTACAGCAGTGTGTACCTCTGCATCTGAGCAGCCAGGCTCTCAGAGTGTATGCACATAGTTGCTTTGGAAGGCAATGCTGTATCTCCCCAAATTTCGAAAACATGTCACTAGTTTGGTAATGAAAGTAACTTTTCCCACTTTCTTTTGGCCTTGGGAAACATCTTGCTCCTCTTTCTTAATGTGTGGTGAGCACTATGAAGACATAATTTTGCAGTTATTTTCAAAGATATCTTGTATTTCTTCCTGGTGTTAGACAGGGGGAAATCTATAAGATTTGGTAGAAAATCTGATTCATTGCTGTGTTACTCTGCCTAAAACCACTCTAACTCTGTCCACCAAAACTGAATTGGACTGTTTCCTGGGCAAATTTCTGGAATTAGTCATGTGAAACTAGGGTAGCGCAGTGATACATCAGACCTATTCCCTTTTTAGCTGTTTTCCTGCATCTCTGTTCGTATTTGTACTGCTTCTCGAGGTGCACTTAGTAACTACTCCCATTATGAGTGCTGTCTTTGTAGGTTTTCTGGATGCCTACACAAGCCTTTGAACAGCCATCTGGTAAAATGTGCTGTGGCTTGTTATTTACATGGCATTTAACTATGCCTCCGTAAACTTCAGCAATATAATGGAGACCAGCACTGAGCAACACACTGAAACCATGTTCTATAGCATGCTGTATCCAACTGTTAAAGAAAAAGAGTCAATATTAAACTGTAAGGGAATTCCACTAGAAAACAGGAAAGTTAATTTTTACTTTTGCTTTGTGTGATTCTTGCTTTTATTTTTTTTTCTTCTAAGAAGCACAGTCAATCTCAGCAGTCTCCATGGGCAGTATCTTCAACTTTGACCCTTTTAGCTTAATCCTCACCCCCTTTCTGGTTTAGATGATTTGTCCTTACGGGCATTCTATTTAGTTTTCTTTACAGCAAATTACAGGAATAGAAGTGCTGGGGATGGAGTCGTATTGACAAGTTCCTCAACATAACGTATAAAGGATTAAGGCAAAGCTATTAATTTTCTCTGCTTCCATTGATGCCATTTGGAATCATTATGACGCTGGCAAAGGAGACTATTTAACCACATTGTTCTGTTGCTATTTATAAACGGGAACTCATTTAAATTTAGAACACAAAACCTTCCTGGGTGGAAAACTGCCATCTCGCGTATTCGCACGCAGTGCAGTGCAAGGGATCCAATCTGATCACTGTCAATATCACTGCTGCAATAGATATCAATAATGAGAATAGCACTGAGTTGCCTGCAGGGCTCAGTTCTGTAACCTTGTCACATCTGAACCCATGCCCTCATCAGTACGCGGAGTTTTACAGACACTACATGTTAAATGGTTGCATTTATCAGGAATCAGGGGGCATCTGATGTTCAGACCGTGTCTAGATCAGAGCTGTGGGAGCTCCGAGCTCCTGGGGGTGCCTCTTAGCTGCACCCTGGCAGCACCCCAGGGTGGACAAAGGGTGCCTACCCTCTTCTTTCTTCTTTTCTACTCCTGCTGACCCTCTCATTCTCCCCTTGGGAAACAGGCTGGGTGTCTGGACAAGGCGAGGTGGGAGCGTGGGGAGCACTGGACGCTCTCTGAGCCGGCACTGCTGTTTGGGTGTCACTAACGGGAACTGGGTTTTGCCACCTTGTGTTTGCATGGCTGCCAGCACTGGAAAAATCAGCTAAAAAGAATCAGATCTGCTGCTTTGCTGCAAATGTAAAGAGGAAACTTTGTTACTAAATAGGACATTTTGTAGTCCAAATTAGATATTTTAGATATTGATATAATTAATCCCTCTCGATCTGTCGAAAGTCTCGCTGAGGTATTTAAGGTTTGTAGTCCTGAATCAAGCTCTGCTTTTTCTATTTAATAATTCTGAGAGTTTGTTACAGATAGTGGTCTTCATCCATGCAGAGCAGGTAAACCTTTTGCATTGGCAGTGATTTTTCAAGGTTGTAGTAAAAAGCATCCAGCAAATATCTGTCTTAATTTTTTTTAGTGTAGCAAGGTAGATGGAACCTTTTATGCATCCAAGGAGTTGCCACTTTTTTCTAAACTGCGATTTAGGAAGATTTATGAAAGATCTTTGTCTTACCTGTAATTTCAGTGTGCTAGCAGCATTTAGCACTGTCGGGTTCAAAGCACCTTACATTTGCAAACAGTGCTTAATAAAAATTTTAAGAAAAGCTGATTGCCATGTGGGAGAGGCTGATTCTCCCAAGTCGTAAGGTAAGTATCACGTATGAAGTAATTGGTATTCAACAGTGGTTACACGAAAAGAGTACAGTCACATAAATCACAATAGTTTGACCACTTTGGATTAACAAATTACTGCCTGCCAAATAAGCAGCACTAATTTACCAGGTAAAACTTACAAAGATGATTAAATTTTTATTAAAATTGTTCTTGGCACATTCAATAAAATAACTACATTTATATGTAACTTTTCTTGATGTTATATATACTTGAACTATTAAGCCACCGCAAGTTGCCTATACATCAATCTACAATATTGGTTTGTGCTTTTTTTTTAAATAAATTATTGTTTTGTGTGATATTTCAAATTGGTAGAGTCTGCTGTTTACGTTATTGTAATACGAGTTTTCTACCTTTTGATTGTGGCTGTTGTAGGGATATTGCGTTTGTCAGATACCTTAAGAATGATTAGAACAAAAAAAGCATTGTTTCTGTGCTTGGAAGCAGATTTCAGGACACAAGGATGTGATCTGAGTATACTAGAAGTATGTATTTTATTATTTGTTCAGGTCTGAAGTGGGATTTAACTATCAATATCGCTAGAAATTACAGACTTGGACCACTGTAATTCACATTGCCGTGGATGTCTGTAGTGGCAGGCACAATGTAAATGGTGTATATTCTTGCTTTTTGTTTTTTTCTGTGTGCATTTGAAGCACACTTGAGCCAGTGCAGAGAAACATAAGTTCAAAGTCAGATATTCAATGCCTGTATGAACAAACAGAATAGCTGGTGAAATCTTGCACTACAGGGGTCAGTTATGAAATTCCTATGAGTTCAGTGGAGCCAGGACTTAAACTTCAGAAATCATGTACAGAGGATAGATGTAACCTCATCTTTACTAAATATATTCCAAGTTATCTACTTCACTGGCTGATCATTTATAGAACTGGTAGTTTATTAATCAGTGAGTGATAATAAACTGTGAAGACTTTGAAAGACTTGAAAACTTTTTGACTTCGGAACATCAAAAACATTTCCTTTATTTCAGCCCCCCCTTATAGTATCGACCACAGATTCATAGCTTTGCCAGCAGTGCAGGGTTTCAGGCTGTTGAAATACACCTTGCGCTGATGGCTGCAGAACATCTGCAGATGCTGCTTGCTTTGAGCTACTTCTCTTTTTGAAGAGGGCTCACCGCGGTTGAAGTGGCATGCTAATAAAGGTCTAAGCCTGCTTAGCTGCAGGATCAGTCCACACCCATTCATTTTAATGACGAGTGCCCTTTTTTTGTAAGTAGCTCATTACGAAGTCTCTCTTTTCAAACATAGACATGGAGATGAGAATATACAATGAGACGTGATGTTCAGCACAGCTTGATTCACAGTGCAGCAGTGTCTTCTCAAACTGCAGTCTGCTCACATTTCAATAATTGGAAACAGGACTTTGTCATTCCAAAATGTGATGAACCTCCTCCACAAAAATCCACTGTTAGGGCACAAAAGGGTCTTCCTGGCTTTCCCCAGCCTCCTCCAGGGCCTTCCTCCACCCTGCCCATGGCCCAGCCTGGGGCCATCATTCTCTCCCCTAGCAATGCCGTATCAGTCCTACAGGACTCCTCATAAGAGTAAGAGCTTTAGCTTTGGGGTTTTGGTCAAGGTCTGCTCAAGTTCTGCAGACTGAGCAACAGTATACTGCACATCGGCTTTAATCCACTACCGAAACACACTATGGCAGTGTCAGCTTTGCCCAGGTTGCTGAGAATTGAGCTATGAGCTGCTGTACCTTCGTTGCTCTCTTATGGAGGTGGCAGCATTTCCACAGTAGATCGATACATGCGAGTGTAAATTTGCAAAAGCAGTTTTGTGGGGTCACTAGTAGGCTGCCTGTGCACCCCTGGAGACTGACCGCATCCGTGCTGTCGGGAGAGGAACAGCAGGTCCAGGACAGAGGCCAGGGACTGAAAATGTAACACACGTATGTGCTGGGAGAGCGACACGATATTTGAAAAGCAGCGTGCTGAGCCTGGTGGGTTGTGCTGGATGAGAACTAGATTTCCTAATCATTTGAATATGCAAAGGGCACTGCCTTAGCGTCTCCATGTGCATGTTTATGTTGTACTCTTATCAAGATGCTGTATATGCAATGGGCCTTATTCTACCCTGCAGTGTAAATGCACTTGATGACAAAGCTGCTTGTAGACAGAGAAGACAGATCATCCCCTTCTATTTTCAGCACACCTCTGTGTCTAAGCAGCAAAACCAGTTCTGGCTGTTGGCTTCCATCAATTTTTTATGTCTGCTCTTGAGGCATTTGATCCTCAGAGTGTATTATTTTTGTGACTTGGAGAGCCAGTATTCAGTCCTAGTTTCTAAGCATGTAGTGTGAAGCACTGCTGTGGGGTTTGAGACATGAAAACCCAAACATACCTAGGAAACTGTAAAACCAATGAAAGGGTAGGGCAGGGGAAGAAGATTTTACAGAAGGTGGAAAAATGGCCACCCAGGGACTGCGATTGTACAGGCAGTACATCTACAGAGGTAGGAAAAAGAAAATAGGTAGGGCAGCTGTAATCAGTGGGAGGAAAAGTATCTTACTGGCTATAATCAAAGCCCATAAAAGAAGGAGGGATGGTGGGCAGCCGGATTTGTTGAGACAGAGGTTAGTCATAGACTCCGAGTAGGATGGGGAACCCAGGGGTACAGTGAAACTGAGGGAAGAAAGCATGTGCAAAATTGAATTGCAGGAAACAGTAATGAGCTTTGTTTCACAGAGCTGAAATAATAGTAATGGCGGTAAAACAACAGTTCCAGAAAATGGAAAAGCAGCTCATCCCTTTTACAGTAAAGTTACTGAAACTTCACATTCAGAGATGGGGCATGGGCAAAAATACTGGGTTTCCCTAAGCATAAATGGGCTTCAGATGGGCACCAGTGTCAGACAAACTTGCATATCCACTGTTCATCTTGCCATCCAGTCAGGCTCCAGTGGGCCTGACTGAATTCCAGTTTAAGTGAAATAGCATCTCTAAAGAGTAAACTACTGAGGATCACCCATTCCAGACAGTCTCAGTAGTGGGACTTATTTCACTGATCTGAAGCTTTAACAATAGCACTGTAGGTTTCTAAAGTGTGATGAGACTCATTCAGTACGTGTGTTCCAAAGTCAGCCAGTGAACCTTGACTTGTGGTGCTGGGAGCAGAGCAGGCACCCCTGGAAGGTGGTTTGTCCTATTTATTCTATACGCACTTTGGAAGGGATGAACTTTACTTGAGAGGGGTTTGTTGTCCTCCCTGGGTTTAGAAAAGCCTGAAATACTGACATTGATGAAAGATATGACTTAGGTCCAAACTGAGACTTCCAGGAAGATGCTAACCTGTCTGGAGTAGGTGCCTGGGCACCTCTTAGAGTCAGTGGAGATGCAGTCAACATGACAGGTGGAGCAGAGAGTGCTGTTCAGGTAACCAGCACTGGTGCTTGCTTGTGATGAGATGACTCTTTCTGTCACCCTTGAAGATACTGACTAGGTCTCAAGTGATTACAAGGGGGATACAAGCACCCAAAGTCAGGTGTTTGAATCAAGAACTGTATCTCAGCATAGATGTCTAACTTCTGAATTGCTGAAGGCAAGTGAAGGGAATATAGGCCTCAAAGACTGATAAAAGCTCAAGAAAGATGAGGAGCTACTGGAGAGAGTCCAGCAGAGGGCTATGAGGATGATGAGGGGACTGGAGCATCTCTCCTATGAGGAAAGGCTGAGAGGGGACCTTATAAATGCTTACAAATACCTTAAGGGTGGGTGTCAGGAGGATGGGCCCAGACTCTTCTCAGTGGTGCCCAGGGACAGGACAAGGGGCAACGGGCACAAACTGAAGCACAGGAAGTTCCGTCTGAACATGAAGAGCAACTTCTTCACTCTGAGGGTGATGGAGCGCTGGAACAGGTTTCCCAGAGAGGTTGTGGAGTCTCCTTCTCTGGAGATATTCAAGACCCACCTGGACAAGGTCCTCTGCAGCCTGCTTAGGTGACCCTTCGCGCGAGGGTTGGACTAGATGATCCCCAGAGGTCCCTTTCAACCCCTAACATTCTGTGATTCTGTGAAAAGCCTGTATTTTTCTTTAATCCTGGCTCAGGATTTTGTTCCTCAAAGGTTTAAGTCCCCTCGTTTCTCTGCTTTTACCATGACGTTTGCCTTAAACATTTCTCTGCACTTCCTTTCAATTGAAAATGTGCCTGTAACTAGAAAAGAAAAAAAAACAGTAACAGACCAAGGTCTGCTTTTTCAAATGTTGAGGTGAAAACATGAATTACCTTAAAATAGTCAGACATTCTTTTATATATTCATTTTTAATTTTTCCACAGACTCGTAACTTGTCAATCTTTACCCAGAATACATCTTCCCTTGAATGGTCTGCCTAGATACTCTGCTAAAGGGGAGGGGTTTTTCCCTCTTTCCTCCTGAGCAAACATTCTGAAAACTGTATGAGTGATACAGGCAATTGGCAACCTTTGCCTCCCTACTTAAATAGTGACTTATTACTTGAATTAAGAGCTTGGTCTGAGAATTGGGCCCTACTCCTGCAAAAGACGTATGTGTATTCTCTATATTTAATGACATGAATAGTTCCACTGAGATCTGGGAGTGTATTACAGAGTAAAAATTAGAAAGCTATAAATCTTTGCAAGATGAAGCTGTGGCAAGAAAAAATTAACTGAATGCTTACAGTGGATCAAAAGTAGACTGAAGTTAGCATGCTAAATTTGTACGATCTGTCTGATATATTGATGCTCTTACATTGAAGAATTTAATCTGTTTGAATTAATGAACTGTCATATTCTATCATTTGACTAATATAAATATTTTAGATTTTTTTCCTCCTTTATTTTAAGAAATCCATTTTTCATTAATTCAGTCTTAAAGAAATGAAGGTGAATGAAGAGCGCTGCTTTTAAAAATATTACCATTTATTATGCATTCAGTTACTTTACTCAAGTTCTCATGCAGATGAAAAGCATTTCTGTGTGTATAAAATTATTTTTCAGAAAGCTTGAGGAATCTCCAGTCTTACCCATGCATCAGTGCTTCTGTTCCCAATTTGATTTTATTTCTGTTTGGATCCTGGTAGGAAACTCTGAAATTACCAACCTTTTACAAGATTGTTGTCAGGTTAAATTCACATTTGAAAAGTTTGCTGGGATTTTGTTGAATTTTTTTTTCTTTTTATGCTCATTAGGAGTACTAGCTCTAGTGGATGTCAAAAGTGTTATTTGTGAAAGCTGTTAAAATGCCCAGCCATGTGCAATATTTGAAGTGCTTGGTGTGTCTAACAGTTTCACTTCTAAAAATGTACTATAACACAAACTGAAAGGCTTATTTTTTCATGGTAGTATACTACCTTTGGAGCTTTTCTTCTGTCTATATGCAACTAGTTACAAATATTTTAATTCATCATTTTCCAGCTTAACTCTTTGGGGCTTTTAAGGATATTTTTCCCACAAAAACATTCACAGACAGATAACAACAAAGAAAGATATTCTCTGTGCCTTTGAAATGCTTTGTCTACAGATATCTGTCCACATCTCGTGCCAGGCAGATAGCTGATAAATGCAGGTAACAGAGGAGGAAAGAAAACTCTCTGGAAGAGCTTTACTACCTGTGAGTTCCTGTCCAGGGATGCTACCACAGGGATAACTGCTGGTTGCTTTTGCAGGCACTGCTGCTCCCGTAAACCATTGGTACAGACATTTGTCATACTTCTACATTGCCTGTAAGCAAGCAGAAGCCTTCTGGTTTCATTGTATGTTAAAACATACAACGTTTATAACATCAGTTTGCTAGAGAAGTTTTTGGCCTTCAGTTCTTCTTCATTTATTTTATTCCACTCAGTTTACAATAGACTTTTAGTTTCTTGATCTGAAATGAAGAAAAATAAAATTTCAAGCTCTTCAGAGGTGGGACACTCACAGAGATCAGATTCTTCCTTTGAATTGTTATGCATGAGGTTGTTGAATCTTTGACATGAAAGACTTTTTACTTGGAAATTCTTGACAACAGAAATCAGCTGAGAAATATGAAGCCACACAAACAGTAAAATGTTCATTTTTTAATTTGTACCCCTGATTCAATGCTTTGCTGTAAAGTAATGTTTAATACGAGGTGCTTTATGGCATAGAGAAGCATACTCAAGTGTCGTAGATCATTGAAAGCTTAGCTGTCTGGTTTTACATGATCTTAACACACAAAGGTAAGTTAATTGTACACCAAAGACTACATTTATGGTAGCATACTTAGAGACATGTTTTAGCTCTAGTTTTAATTTAGAAAGTCTGTCCTTGGTCAACAAGTTATTGCCGTAGATAAACAAGAGAACAAACTATTTTCCCTGTGGAAGCAGCATGTGCTAGGAAGTTGTAATCATGTTTTCCTCCTGGGCATTTTGAAACTCATTAGATGGCCTTTTACTCAGTACAAGGACTCAGAGCCGACTCTCAGGTTTTAATGAGGAGATCCTACACCTTGGTCTAACTACCTCTCATCCAACCTTTCAGCATCTCATTTCAATTTTTAATTTCACAATAAAGTTAGTCATCAACCCCTTGGATAATTTAGTGGAACTTGAGGTAAAACGGTAATTGTCTGTCAGTAGTTTTCTTCAATTTTAGAGTCTCTTTTGTGATGCCTGGAGCCCTGGAGGAAGATGCAAGCCCATGAGTCTGGCAGTCTACTGCAGCTGTAATTACCAATAGGGACGCCTGTGTTCCCCTTTCCAGTTAGTCATCCTTGGAGATCTGTCTTTTTAGTGAAAAAAAGTGAGGAGATGAGCGGGTAGAGGAAGCCTATAAATATTCTTGAATAGATGCGGTACTGAAGAACTGGAGTTCTTCAGTAATTTGTCAAAACACACCGAATGAGGCGAGTCGTAAGGTCATACTTTTTTGCCATAGCAGTGACTTATTTGCTCTGGGAATGGAGCTGGGTGGCTTTAGGCACAACTGAGTCTCCCTGCCTCCTGTATTACTAGATGTATATTAAATAAAGAAAAGCTCATTTTAACAAATTGTGTATTGGCTGTAGCGAGTATGTTAGCTGTGCTGGTGAAATACAGCTTCCACAAGCCATTCGCTTTACGAGTACCTGTAATTAAAAGGGCACTTTACTCCCCTCTTTGGTTTTTTTCCTGTGTTAAAAGTATTCAGCCTTTTTCATTTTAGTCCCACTGAATACACTAACAACTTTTAGAAAGATATGGTAGCTTCTTTGATACTCTATTGGGTGGATTCAGAGATGACTGCCTTTTCCCCCCAGGTATGATGGGTTGTATTAAGCTTCTTTATGAAGAGGGGATGCTGCAGCATTAAGCACAGATGATTCCCCCCTCTCTGATGTCCTGCAGGATAGTTCATTCCCTTGTCCAGCCAAATCTGAGGCAGAAAAAGGCTTGTTCCTTCTGCTTGTGCGTGCTAATTGTTTCTCAACATAATGCTCATCAAAACTCCCTCTATTCAACCACTTTTCTAAACCAAACATCATTTGTGTAAAACCTGGAGAGGTCTCACTTGCAGTAGGGCAAATTAGATCACCTGTTCCCAGATTCTGTTGACTGAGTGATGATCTGGTATCTCAGGATCGCAGCTTCAGGTCCTGTAATGGTCTGTCCTAATACAACGTTATTTGTAAGAAGCTGGACAGCTACCACTGTTGAAGTAGTATTTGGCTACAGGAATACATTCCCTCAGTGATTTGTTAGTGGAAACATAAGGCACACGGGAACACCACTGTACTCATGTTGAACCTAATAATGGTCATCACACAAAATGTGGGCAGCAAACTATGGGCTTTTTCAAATTCTTGTTCCAGTTATGACAAACACTTGGTAAGTAATTCTAAAAGAAAAAAAAATCTTTTTAGATGAACTGTGAGTATTGTTTGACCACTGTACTAATGAGACAGTATAAAGCAGTAAGGGAAATAAGGTTAATACCAAATAATGTTAATGAAACTGCAGAATTTGAAAAACACCATTTTTTTCTTGACAGGAATTTCACTAGGTTTGTACTTAACCTTTTTCCCTGCTGCTATTTTGCGGACTTTGTGTTTGAGATTGTTGGGATGGAGAAGTAAAGCAGGGTCTGATTTGAATGGGTCTTCTGATAGGGCTTGCTGCTATTAATTCAGTCCTTATGCAGTGCATGGGGATTCTAGACTGCTTTTATGAACTTGATATTGGTTGAATTTTGGTCTTTGAAGAGAATCATTAGAAGAACAACACTTTGATTTGGAATGAAAGCTAACTGGTCCTGGAAATGGAGGGTTGTACGGTTTTCAGCCTTCCTCAGTGTTTTGCCAGTAAATGTGTTGAATGGTCATAACTCCTTTGTGAGTTCTTAAAACAGCTGATATGGAATTGGTTTAGAATTGGCTGTTTTCATTTAATGTCCATACTCTAGTCTACATTAATTTTTTTAAGACTTACTGAGACGTATTATTTTCTTTCTTTGTGAGAAATGAACTTTTTTGTAGTATTGTCACAGATAAGTTGCTATCAGAATAATCTAGCACTTTTGCAGAACAGCCAGGGGGAGTTTTGGAAGGGTGAGAGTTTGGGAATGCAACTGTTATTTGCTGATATGTGCAGCTTTATAGCAGAATTGCACTTTTCAGGGATGATTTTGTGTGCATGTGTACACAGTTTCAAGTAACATGACATATTAAATCTGTAGTGTGTATCTGCTGACAGCTACTGTAAAAATTCGGACCAGAGGCACTGCCCTCATCTCAGCCAGCCTGTCAGTGGAGTTCAGCAATCTCACAGGACTAGCACCAACAACCTGTTTCCAGGGACTCTCGTAATTCATTACAGCTCAATAAATCTCTGTGTGAGAAGTCAAAGCTGTGCTGTAAATCCATCCATGTACTCAGCTATATCTTACAGTTAGAGCAAGGGAAGGGACTGGGCTTTGCTGTGTGTCTGTGCATGCAGGGTCAGTGGGGTCTTCCCACTCTTCTCAGTGGGTCAATTTTGGTCTCTGCCCCACAGACCCTTGGTTCCTGTCGTACACGTGGGTACATACAAACACCATAGAACCTGTAAGCAAGGGAATTAATTCAGTCCAATGTTTTCGTGTATGTTAATAATAAAGTCGCCAAAGATTCTGACTGGGAAAAAAATTAAACATACATAGTGAAACTCTTCTTTGGTGAAATTGATATTAGTGTTTTCCACATTAATATACTTTGAATTCTTTTGTCAGCTGCCTTCTGTAATGCTATTTAAAATATTTTAAGAAAATTAACTATTGCGAAGTGTAATACTGCTTGAATTTAACTATAATGAACAAATATTTCACTGTACAAGAACTGTGCCTACTATGAACATACTTAAAAGGAGTGTATTCAAAAGACTGAACTCTAAGGGTTAACATTGTTCATATGACAGAATTAACCATTCCAGTAGTAAATAATGAACATGTCTGAAAGTGACTTAGAAGAAGTGGTAAAACGGTGTTATCTTCACAGACAGAAAAGCCTTATACTTACAATACCCAATGGAAGTGTAATCTTCTTCCTATCAAAATCTCCCTGTCATTGTGGCTGAAATGTTCCTTTCTCTAGAGAGAGTGTTGTAGGCATAAAGCTTTCACAAAGCCAGGGGATGGTATCTCTCTGAAAAATCGGAACTTTCTGTTTCAAAGGGATGTTGTTAATGCTTTGAACACCTAACTTTGCATCTCCTGTGAAAACAGATTTTAACAACAATGAGAGCCTACTCTAGGATCAGATCCCTTTTTCTAATTCTGCTAATGGGCTGGACCCAGAAGTGAGGGAAACTAGTTAGGCCCCAAGTAGAGTGAAAAGCAAATGAAGCAACCTGTATGAAACAAATTAATATTTTAGAACTTAACTTTCTGAAGGAAAAGTGAGGAAGGTCTCTGAGGAATTGAAAAAAATAATTCATATCAGAGTACCACAAAATGCAATGATAGGTAAAATGCTTTGGGAGAAGTGTTTTCCTCAATCTGTTGTTAGAGGGAAGACCTACTTTTTTATCTAGGAGCGAAGAGCTAACCACTTTGCATCATTTGCACTCAGAAAGACTCAACATCAAGACCAGAGTGTGGACTCATTTCCTAATTATTCTGGCAGAAAACCGAAATCCTTCTGAGTCCCAAGTGCAGGAAATTGGGCCTTGGGATCCTACAGCATAGTTTCGTTGCAAATATAGACATATATTAGCAATTGGCATGGAGGACCTTCAATAAAATTAGTGAACACTCCTATTTAAACTCAAGGTGGATGCCGAAATGAGTGCCAAAGTAAATATTTTATCCACTGAAAATCATTATTTGAGATTTACGTGAGTAACTGCTTCACACATGTAAGTTACAGCAAACAGCATATGGCTTGTGCCCTTTGACATCCTTGTTCTGGAAATGACTGCTTGACATTTACAGTTACGGTGACCCAGGGACATAAGGTCTCTCAAAGTCTGTCGCCTCGCGCTAAATCGAGGTTCCAGACACTCGGCAAAGTGAGCTTTCGTGTTTGTGGAAGTGTAAGTGAATCACACAGAATCACAGAATGGTCAGGGTCGGAAGGGACCTCTGTGGGTCATCTAGTCCAACCCTCGCGCCGAAGCAGGGTCACCTACAGCAGGCTGCACAGGACCTTGTCCAGGTGGGTCTTGAATATCTCCAGAGAAGGAGACTCCACCACCTCCCTGGGCATCCTGTTCCAGTGCTCCGTCACCCTCAGAGGGAAGAAGTTCTTCCTCATGTTCAGACGGAACTTCCTGTGCCTCAGTTTGTGCCCATTGCCCCTTGTCC
>Ga0065711_1035286_pt1 | contig 22530 bp, 9 predicted proteins | sample Hoacrofraction12_FD_59098 | JGI IMG/M metagenome (GOLD analysis project Ga0065711, IMG submission 59098) | Hoatzin crop microbial communities from Cojedes, Venezuela - Epithelial fraction 12 v2 (version 2) | ecosystem: Host-associated > Birds > Digestive system > Esophagus > Crop | place... | reverse complement strand
GGGGGGGGGGGGGGGGCATGTTTTGCTGAAAATCGGAAGTTTTTTGGAGTTCAAATTCTGGACAGACTCAGCTCTGTGGTAGCTGCCACAACCCTGGACAGACGCACATCTGCGACAGCCGCAATACCGGCCAAGATGAGAGGTATGAAATGAAATCATGAACTAACACAGGCAGTTAAAGAATTCTCTGCGCCTCTTCCAACAGGTCTAGTTGTAATAAATGAGGTATTAGATCATGCAAATACTGTTTTCCAAACTACTTGAATAGCGTACCTATGGATAAGCGCTTTCTGCCATTGAAAAATCTACTAAGTAGGTAATTAATTCCGGCGTATGTCCTTACAGATCTTTCAAGAAAGAGGAACGGGGACTGGATGCTTGGAGCCGGCTCATGCAGAGCCCTAGAGCTCAGCTGAGAATTCCTGCCCTCGGAGGGCCCCTGTCATTGCTCCCCCCCTACAGAAGACGGCCATGGACACGTGCGGGAAGTGGGATACTGGCTCCTCCAAGAGGAAGGCAAGCGGCATTCAGTCAATCCCCCTTTCCAGAAGAAAGCTACCTCGCCACTGCCCACCCATGCGTTCGGTACCGTTTGCCTACCAATATGTACCACCGTACACTCGCTATCTGAAGACTGCAGCCTATCGAAAGGGTAAGAGTTTGCCTCTGTTCGTCACGCCAGCACCAACCCTCCTTGTCCCGGCTGTCCCTGATCTCTCCATCCAGGAGCAGACCTGGATGTCGCTGCAGCAGATCCTCTTCTCTCCATTTTCAGCCAGCTGCAATGGAATTTTCCGATGCTTTGATGCCCCCTGTGCTGCGATTCCACTGTCCCATTAATGCCAGCACAAATGATTTATGAAATCTATTAGGTGCAACACTAAAGACATCTGAAACATAGATGTTTGCTTAGGAAAATATTTATATGCAGTAGACAAATGGGGGTGAAGCCAACTCCAATACAGATACCATGCTTCACGCCGACATTGCTCATGCCCAAACAGTAGAAAGATTTAACGAAACCTGGGGGGTAGGTGGTGGGGGGGAAAGAACAGCATGTATGTTTCATTCATAGCAAAAGAGAGAAGCACTTTTTTTTTTTTTAATTATTTGGTCAGAGGGATTATTACAATAAATTATGCAGAGCAGTAACCATTGAATTTGAACCCATTTTTAGTCTTTCTTTATTAATAACTCATTATAGGCCTTTTTCTTAATGTGGAATAAATTAGAGCTGTGTTAATCCATGCAGCTATCTGCAGGTACATTTATCACCACGGTAGCCACTTCTGCTCTCCTTACTGGAAGCTGCATTTCAGGGGCAACAGAGGCTCGTCCCCTGCTGAACTCAAAAGTCACGGTGGCCTTTTCAGGTCACCGGCAGGGTCACTGGAAAACTTCGCTTTTTTTCAAAGGACTGAAAGATACCGCACGGCTGGCCTTCACATATGTGAAAGAATTTCTCTTTCTCTTTCTCACTCTCTGTCATATTGCCACAATTTAGATCAGTGAAAACAACTGAGCCGGGGCCTTGCTGGTATAAAAGGGCGAGGAACTGCTAACAGGATGTTCTTTGTGGGAACTCAAAGCTTTTGGAACTGATTCCTCTTCCCTGATCCAGAAGAGCTCGAATTTTATGGCCTTCATAGCACGTTGCGTAGTTCATATTTTTCCAGAGTGTACGAAAACAGAAGAATTGTGAACGTGGTTAGTTTCTAGAGGCAGGGCTTTGTTTCAGCTTTCATACTGGCTGGTTTGCATTTGGCTGAGGAAGGAGGGCTACTGCAGCTCAGTCATGATGATTAATTGTTATATTTGCATTTGAATTTGTGTTGGGTTCTCAGGAATTTAAAGGCAGTAACAGACAGCCATACTCTCTGTTAAAGATAAGCGGTATCATGGAGAACCCACACATTGGTAATTCCATCACTTCCAGCTGACGCCTGGAAAGGACTTAAGAGAGGTTACACTGGAGGTGACGCTGGGAAGTCACTAAGAGTGTCCCAAGCCTGAGTGGCTGTGCTCCCTGCAGCACATAATGATTCAGTCCTTACTGTTACCTTCTCCGAGTGCCACTGTGCTGAAGCAGAAAACATTATTATGCCCATTTTTAACACGGCAAACGGAGACACAAAGCTGATTTGTCAAAACTGCCAAAGTAGTGCCATGGGAGAGGGAAAACCCGATGCCTCGGACAGTCTGCTGAGGCCTGTCCTAAGCGCTGCACCTTCCTTCTCATCATCAGGATAATCTTTTCAGCTATTCATCAACATTAATGATGACCAGTGACTTTTATTAAAAGGGAACAAACACCTTTTTAGCCAAATACTAATTAATTCACCTATTTGAATAGCAGTAAGTGCCCTGTTAAGAGATCCTATCATAAATAGTTAATTAGCGTTACAGCTATTTGTACTGAAATGCTAGGTGTACTCTGAAGAAATACTGCTGTCTGCACGTGCATTACAGACACACACGAATGGCGTATCTACCTAGAAGCCAAAACTGCACAGCATCGGTACATCGCTTTGGAACCTGTTCTTCTTACGACCCTACAAAAAAGCAGGGTATTAAGCTATGAAATTTAAACGCTGCCTAAGAGAAAGATTTGTATCAGATAAGGTATCATTCATAAGAGCAACATACATTCTCATGTCTGTTTTACAAAACAGACTTAATCAATATTTATAATTTAGCTTTCCAGTTCCTGCTGGAAGTGTATTTAAAAAAGGCAAATTCTTGCCTAGAAATAAAAGTCTTAAGAATACTATCTGATATCAACAGGATTAGTAGTATAATGTGTTCCCATGAGAAAGCACATGTGCCCAAATATATTTACATGTAGAACATCTTGTAGTTCTTAAGCATTTAAATAGTACACTACACTGACTAGGTTTTTCTCACAAGTAAAGATTAAGATGAGCCATTTTTCATGCAATGATGATGCTGATTTAAATGACAACAGACTAAGGCCATGATGAGCTCACAAACTCAGTGTTCAAATCTGAAAACAATAAACTTTTTTTTTTCCCTTTTCATTCACACAGATAAAGCCTAACTCTATTTTTTATAACCCCTTCCAAGAGCGTATGAAGAATTTTGCAGTTTCAGATCAGCATTCCCCTAAAAATACAAGTGGAAACTGTAAGCAAGTAGATGAAACTGGGGTAGGGCAAGTGTTACAGCAAAAATAGAGTCCTTTCAAAAAATGATTGAATTATGACACTTTTCTTGAATGGAAGTGGATAATATAGGGGAAGAGGGGTGTTCCTAAGCAGCAACACAAACCCACCCAGTGTATGTTGCTACTGTGATTTCTGAGTGCTGTACATTAATATACAGAAGAAAATAACTTTCCTCTGCTCTTTGACAAATATGCCAGTGAGCTCAATGCAGTATAAGGCACGGTAAAAAATGCAAAATATTTTTGTATAACACCACCTAGAATTTTTCTGTTTAACAGTACATTGCCCTGCTTAGAATCATCCTACTCTATACTAATTTCCATCATAAATAGTGGTATGGGAAAATACAAATTTACAGTTATTATACAAATTCAGTATCTTGGTCTCCAAAATCTGAATTATTGAAGACATAAATATTGGTCACAATGCTTTTCATAGTACTTATATAGCTTTAGTTACTTTTTCACTAATACATTCCTGTGTTCAAATGCAGACAGTACCAGTCAGCCAGCAAAGGGTACGTATGCTCTGAGTGATTAACACCATTCTTGGAAACACACAGCTCACATGCTTTCCTTCCCTTATAGTACAGCCGAGTGACGAGGGGGAAGACATTTTCATGAAAGTTCTGGGGGATTAGATGATGTATCAATGAGCCCCTTGAAAGAAATATTCCCCCCCCCAAAGGTTAATCCCATTTGTTTCAGAAGAATTGCTAAATAAATAACAGTAAGGAGATGAAGTGAAAAATAATGCTTTGATGTTTTCAGGTCATTTTAGAGGAAAAGGCAGTAGTGTTTTTAGGAATAAATTTAAACCCTTCACTGAAGAAAGAAAAATCCAACTACAATCTGAGCCTTACATCTCTGTTTAAACTGAACTCTCTATGAATTTGAATCCCGTTTGTATCTTGTGAGACTCACTTCAGTGCATCATCATACTTTATGACCCTAAAGAGAAAACTATTAAAGATCCTGAAACATACACAGTTGCGGCACCTTCCTCCCTCTGTTTTTCATACCCGCTCTCCCCTTTTTTCAGTAACCTCTGCCAGCAGCTGCTACTCACTGGCTTTCATCTGGAAAAGGCGGCAAAGAAGCAGTTGCTTGCACAGCTAACGCTCCGAACTGGAGACTGAGTGTCTAATCTTCGTAACAAGCAGCTTCCAGCTGACCAAGTTTTGATTTACATTTAATACTTGGGTCCACAGCTCTAAATCCCTCTGGATTACTGCAGGTTTTTTTTCTTTAATTAAAAATTTACACTTTTGTCAGAAAGAAAAAGAGGGAGATATTTGCTGCAAATGAAAGTGACATAAAGAAGTAACTGGAAAGAAAAAGAGGTCAATTTGGTATGTAAACTCACGAGATAGAGGACATCTCATAACAAGCTATCTGTAGGCTGTTTGAAACAATCCATTTAGAGTAAAATAGTTTTGTACAGAGGTCTGACAAAGAGAATTGGCTTTCGTGAAAAAACTACCCTATTGTGAATCTCTTCGAATTGGTAAAGACCACCAGCAGAGCAATCCTATTGGTATAAGAGAACAAGCTCTAGGAAAAAACACTCTATTCTTCTTAATGATGAAGGTGGAATCTCATACCTCTGCAGAAGTTTAACTTGTATTCTGATCAGCTTAAAAAAAAAAAAAAAAGCTCAAGGTACTTCTCGAAATGACATCTTTAAAAAGATATTTTAAAAGCAGAGGCACATACACACACACAAAAAATCAATATCCATGTGATTCCCACAAAAATATTTCACATATTTCTTGGAATAAGCATTATACTGATCATGACAGAAACTATGTGTCTGGGACTGCAGGTTCAGCTGCTGCTGTCCCTCATCTTCTGTCTTTTTATTGTAGGGTAGATGACTGAAAACTCGGCGTATCATTTTGGTCAGAAATTTCTTTTTTTTCTCAGTAGAAAGAAACCATTTCTTTTCTCCTAATTGCAGCTTCTCCTCCCTCCCTTTACATCATAACTCTTTGGGGAAAAAAAAAAAAACAACCACCAGAGCAAATCTGCTTTTTACACCGTTGCTGCTTTGGCAAGATCAGAAAAAAGTGTCATCCTTTGGGTAAGTCTGTCAAACAGATTTCTAACATACAGTTTGAGAATGCTCATCTAAAAGTACTATATCTGCACTTGTGTATGCTTATATGACATTTATTGCCTTGGAAAGGTGGCATAAAAATTATTTCACACTACTCTGACACCTGGTGCGAGCTGTATCCCTGCAAGTGGTCTATATACAAATTGGTTATAAAAATTATACATTTAAAATAAAATAAATGCTTTCTAAAATATTAACTTGGGCTTAGATAAAAAAACAAACAAATGCACTGCAGGCTGCTGTTTGACACCTTATCAACTTTTCCAGAAAAAAAAAAAAAAAATAAGAAGAGGTTTTCATAAACCATAAGAATAGGTTTTATATACACTTTATGTACACTCCGAACTGCCTACATGAACAAACTTTCCCATGGTGCACGTTCAGGCAGATGATGCATGCCTGGTGATAGCTGGGTTGTTAGGCACAAGACTAAGTGCCGTAGTGCATCCAGAATTGCATTTATGGCACACCTTGAAGTGATTTATTGGATACTAATTCTCCTGGAGAGCAGGTGATAATTTTCCACATTCAACCCAACACACCGAACTGCCAGTAAAATAATTTTACTCGATGCCAGCAGATGTGGCATATTCAAAAACAAGGTGTAGACACTATCAAGAATTTAAAGTTACCATTTATTCAAGAGGGGAGAAAGGAGAAGAAAATACTTCTTCCTTCATTTTATTCATGCGCCAGGCTTTTTTTGTGCCCTCACTACGTTTTAGTGAGCCTGTTCACCTCATGCTCACACACAGAGCCATGAGTCTGTACTGCAGGTCTTACAACCAATGCTTGGGCTCGACTTACTTCAAGCAAGGCTAAGCATTGCACGAGTTTCCAGTACACAGTATATATTACGTAGAAGTTCTCACATGTAATAGTCCCTAAAGTTTTTCTTCCCGCTACCACTTCCCTGTACTGCATTTATCTGCTCGGCATGCCACTGCGTAGATGTCAGACCGCCACGGATCCACACGTTAAACAGCTTCAGGAACGATGGAGCTCGGCTCCGTCACTCAGCTGCTATTTTTCACAGCAGCCAACTTTATCCCTATCGTTTCCTAATTCCATCATTAAATGATTTCACTAATAATGCATTTCACTAAAGACCTTCCCACAAGCACTGCCAGATTTGCAAGCTCTGGTGCTATCTGCCAAGAGAAGGAACTCAAAGGCTAGCTGAATTCTCTGGTACCAGAGCCCTTAAAATGTGAGCAAGTGGTAGAATATTTGGCATAAAAGGTATTTCTCAAGGAAGATAAAGAAACTAAATACAGTATGCATACACCAAAGATACACAAAAGCCAATGGCACGACACAGGAGTTTTTAGACAGCTGATGAATCAGTGCAAGTCACAAAGGAAAGGCTTCCCCCCCTCCTTCTTCCCACCCACCACACGCTTACACTTTTAAGAGCAAAGCATGCAACGTGAAAGCCTAAATGAAAACCTACACGGAAGAGCGGAGCCATGTTTAGGATTGAAAATGCCAATGTGAGTGGATCAGTTCTGAGACCAAAAATCTATGGTGGTCAGAGCCCAGCCTGCTGGAGAAGGATTCAAAGATAAGTCCGGCATTCAGTAAAAATGCAGTTTTTATTGCAAGTGTCCTGAAGATAATCAACTTTGTAGAAGCTGTCCTTAATATTGGTAAAAAGACAGATACAGCATTAACAGTGTCTCGGGGAGCTCACTCTGCTTTCTACAGCAGTGTTTCCTGACGTATTTCCCCACACGCACACAACTCGCCTTAGCTTCCCCCTGCCATCTGTCACAGTGCAAGAAGCATCGTCAGCCCTTTCTCAAGAATCTGGAAGTTCCCATACTTTGGGATTACTCTTCCCTCCTCATTTGCTGGGGATGCTTGTGCTTCATTAGAGCTGAGGTACTCATCTCACTGCGTTTGCTCAGCGCTTGGTTGAAGTGAGGTCGAAACAGTAGAAAAGTATGGAAAACAGCTTATTCTTAGAATTGCTTGGAAAATGTATGCAAAAAAATATGAATTTTATTACAGCAAAGATCTCTATTCCACATTTACTGTCCCAATCCACTCCTGGCAAACAAGTTGTTCTCACACCTCTGTGTTCACCACCCAGAGACCCAAATACTTTTTTCTGCCATGAGGATAACCTACACGTACACAACTCAGTCATCTACCTAGGCAAAGACGGTGACTGCTGAAAGATGAACTTCAGGAACTGCTGCCATCAGTTCGTCCCTCCCTCTCCCCTTCTCTCCTCCCCACCCTGAATTGTTCTTTCTCATCTTGTCCACCTACCTGTGTGACAACTTTGCGGGGGTGAAAGAGTCTCCAGTAGAGCTCTGTCCTGAGGAGCCGAGTACTGATGCTGGCATTCCTTCTGAGACAAGCCCTCAAATGTGGCATACCAGAATCCTGGATTGTAGGTGTTTGAAATCCTTTTTTCTACTCATGTGGCCTCCCAAAAGTTCCTTCTGAAGTTTCCCAGGAGCCAGTGTTCCCTGCAGCTGGACCACAGACACTGAGAAAAGTACTCCAAGGGCTACGCAAGGGGACAGTGGCTCCTTCTGGGGCAAACGTGCAATGGACTTACTCCCCAGAAAACTCAACTGGTTGTGGTTCTCAGTCCTCTATGTAAAGGAACGGGTTCTGTCACTATGTCACACAGGAGCCTAGCTAGATGGAGCGTGCTTAGGCACATAACTACATGATTTCAATACCTCATCTAAAACTAGGATACTCTGAAGCCTGGCGTAAGAATTTATCAGCTGAAGACCATCAGTATTCTTTGCCTTTTTGATAACACTCATGCTAACATCCAGCACAAGGGTCACACTGCTATTTAAAACCCTCCTGCACCAAAGTAAACAAGCCAGACACTGACAGATTTCCTGAACCACCCTGAGGCAGAAGCAGTTTCACAGACGGGAGAAAAAAAAAAAGATGGGCAAAGGAAAAACTACTTGAGAGAGAGAATTTTGCTCCAGGTTTTCTAAATGTTACCATTTATATTTCATTCTGGAAAATCATCCAATTAATAAAAGATATTTTTGCTGTCATAATAGGGTTTTTTTTCCCCCTGAAGTATTCAGAAATCGATAAAGTTGGACCTTCTTCTTTTCTGCAGATTTTTGCATGCTGATCAAACAAGTTAAAAATGTGTCCCACTACAGAGGAACAAGGTGGTACTAGCAGTAAGAGAGTATTTTAAAAGTTAACAAAAACATTCCAGAGAAAATCTGCTACAGCAAACAGTGTCTGAAAACCTGAAGCACTTAGTGATGAATGTGTAACTCCCCCTAATGGAGGCATATTTGAATTTATCTTAAAAGAAAATGTCAATAACTTAAAATCCTAAGGCTCAAAATAATCACACTGCTGTCGTATCACTTTCCCCTTTCTAGCTTTTTAAGGTATGCATCTGTGATTTACAGTAAACATTAAACTATTATCAATACTTTTTACAATTTTCTTAGTGAGTTTTATTACGTAATGTAAAATCTTAAATATAGTTACACTTCAGCATAGTTCTACAGTACACACTCAGTAGCCATTAAAACTCCCTTAAATTATCTTCTGCCAGTCATTTCAACTTCTGTTTTAGCTAAATGTTCTCCCGTTTCTTAAAAAGTCAGCAAATTGCTATAAAACCGACAGTGACAGGCCGCAGTGGTTTTGGTTGTGTGGTACAAAGAAACACTTCGCACAGGCACAGCGGCTGGTAATGAATGCAGCATGTTGGAGGCCTCATCTTGGACAGGCTCCTACACTGCTGCCTGCAGTTTCCCTGGCAAGTTCTCTGGGACCATATTATCTATATGTCCCAGTATTTCAGCCAAAACTTTTCAATACGAGACTTTGGCATTGTGCACTGGCTTTCAAAAGTCTGTCTTCCCAGAGTTAACAAATTTTCAGGACTCTCTGGCCCTAATTCTCTTCTAACAACATTTTTTTTTCTTTAAATGTATCATTTTCTACATAACCACCCTGTAAGATATGGCAGACAGACTAGATTTTTACATAATAAAATCACTACTTGTGAAAGAGGCCAGATTGACAGCATCAGAGACTAAAATTACATTTGTCCACAGCCCAGCTACGATAACAGCAGCGGCAAGGAGGCTGTTTGCAGAGCTCTCAAATTTGAGCTACTGCAACTCCTAAGGTAAGTGAACAGCTCTGGACTTTGTTCTGCTGAGACTCCTGATAAGCCTGGATGTTGCTATAATTGGTCTGGTGATACTGTAACTAAGTGGTGCAAGTAGGACTGCGATTAAACGCTGGATTTTACGCAGGTCGTACTCCCTGAAGGAGGCATTTAACCTATCTCCTCATAGTGGTGAAAGACTCTACATCTTACTCCACTGCCAAAGCTAGCCTTTAATTGAAACACATGGGTACACAGATTTTCTCCTAATAACAGAGGAAATGCAAAAAAGAGGAGCAGTGTGCAATGAAGCTACAGGTGTAATCCCAGATGACTTTTCCTAGGCTTTGATTACGTATTGGAAAGGAAGTTCAGGCAATGTGGTGCTGAAGAGTTGTTCTCTTTCAGTTTTTTAGTTTAAATGGGACCTTACACATTTTCTGTTTTTCTTTGCAGGAAGCAGTTCTAGCAAAATATGGTCTTAAATAGGACTTGCCCAGCTGTCAAATCCTACTCTGTAATGCCAACAGAGCGAGATTCAAAACTATAGCTGAACATATGTTTAAAATAATTACATTGAAAGGCAAAGACAGACATGTTTTATAGCAAAAAGGACAAAAATAAGCTTGTAAGCAAGAAGGACATAGATAAATACGTCTACCTGCACCACTTGTCATCACACAGAAATATTTCTAACATCATATAAGTACACGGGAAGTTAAAAATGAACTACTTTGAAGTAAAGACCTGTGTTACAAACCAGGAAATACGGAGAAGATACAGGGGAGACCTAGAAGTGTAAATGAAGCAGGATGAGCTACAATTCACAAAGTGGAGCCTGGCACAGTAACAACAAAGAAATAAGAGCAACAATTAAGAAAGTACTTGAGAGAGCTAAAACTTTGCCAAATATTTTGCTGCCCAGGATTTCTGGGGATTTTATTTTTAAAAGAGAGCTAAAACTAAACACCAGTAGCTGTATAGTCAAAAATATTGAATTTTGACATGCTTAATCTTATCCTGGCTTATTTCATGTAATTTTAAAAAGTCTCTATCAATAATCTTATGACAGAATAACCCCCCCTCCCCACAAAAACACCCCACAACAAAACCGCAGTAGAGTCTCTGAGCTAATGTACTTCACCAAGAATCAGGCTACCCATGGTTATAGGTGTTGAAACAAGGATTTTCACATCTGTCTGATCTGGACAGTCAAACTGCAGGGCCAGCCACGACAGACATTTCCTTTCCAAGTTCCTTTTCTCCCATAACAGAAAGTATTACAGAGATTCATTTTATGTGTTTGACAGAGAGTAAATTACACAGATATAGGAGATCCTCCAAAGATTTGTGATCCTTGTGAAAGAGGTTAATGTGAATCAGGGAACATCGGAGTTTAGGATATATAAGTAATACAAATGCCGTCAGTCATTGTCTTAAGACGATAGCACAATTTTGTTTGGTGGATTTCCTCGAAAAAATCTTTTATATTGCTTCTGGGATTGCAGTTCAACTCCAGTACACAACCCTACTGATGCTGTGTTCGTGCTTCGCGGTATGTTGAAGTATGTAGTCGATCATTTCAAACCACCACTCACTGTTCAGCACTAGTTGGTACAATAGCAATTTTGCATTGTGGAAAACATAAGAGAGCAAATGAATAGTTCTTCCCTTTTTCTTTGTTTAAAAAAAGAAACCTCTTTCGCTCCCGCCCCTCCAAACCCTAGTACCCACATCATACAAAGTACAAAAGAAAAAGCGTGGACATACATAATTAAAATGCTTTAACTCTGCTAAATATTGCACCAAAATGTAGATGTCTTTACATAAATACCATCTCATAGCTTGTTTAGGACGTACACAAAGAGTACACAAATCACAGGTTTAAACAATGTATAGAGTGTAGCACTAAACTGATGGGTTTCACAAAGGCGTATGCATTGCCCTCTTGAAATACTTCCAAGGCAATAACTGTAGAAAAACATCAAGAATTTGGTCCCTCCAGTTCAAGCTGGAGAGAGTCTGGCGGAAAGCCACCAGGATGATTCAAATATTGGAGAACTTGCCACATGAAGACAGTTTGGAAGAAAGGATTCACGCAGCCTAGGGAAGAGAAGGCTCAGAGGGAGCTAACTGCACATCTCCCAGTGCCTAAAAAGTGGTTATAGAGAAGATGGAGGTAGTCTCTTCACGAGGGTGTGCACTGACAGGACAAAAGGCAATGGGCCCAAGCTGCTTCAGGGGATATTCCGTCTGGATATTGAAAAAACTTCACTATAAGAACAATTAAAAATTGGGATAAGTTACCCAGATAAGTCGTGGGATCTCCCTTGGTGGAAATTATTTCAGTCTCAGCTTGAGACGTAGCCCTGGATCATTTAAGTCTAAGGCCCTGCTCTCAGCAGAAGGTTGGACCTGAAGAGCTCCAGGGATCCCTTCCAGCCCCAGCTTTATGCGATTGCACATTCTCAGTTCGGTTTTGTTTTGTAACTACAGGAGGAAAGGCCTCCTAGCTGAATCACCGTTTCTCACCCCCAAATTACCATTTGTTCTTAAAGTACCTTGCCAAACGAAATACAGTCCCTCACACGAAAAAGAAAAAGATGAAAAAGAGAGAAAATTAGTTCAGTCATACTGCTATCAGTATTCTTTATTTGTTTACCTACATACTTTCTTTTACACGCATTCTTGTGGTGCTCAAATGAGCCTAGAAATGAAAACCGATTTGGAAGGGGTTTTTTTTCAGAGTATATGGTGCATTAACAATCCTATTGTATTTTTGCCTAGAGATGCAAAATAAATCTAGCTGTGAACCAGTAGGCTACACGCAGATAAACTTACAGAACATCCTAGATTCACCTGTACCTCTTTCCTTGTGCTTTGCTAAGTTGCCAGTGAAAAGTGGTAGTTTCAGTGAAGCATGTTGACTGTAATAATCTGCATGTTCATTTTATTTCTTTCTTTCTATGTAATTATATGTATAACAGTAACAGTGCACTTCTTGACGGGTAAACCTGTATTTCCTGGGAATAATATGGGAAGCGGGGAAAAAAAAGAGCATATAGAGTGACATATGCAGAGAACTAATGACAAAGTATGACCAACTGATACAAACAGCTAAGTGAAAGACAGCATAAATTAACTAAGCTCTACTGGTTTATGAGCACAGAATTTGAGATGATACTTGGAAAGCTCATAGCCAAATGTGTGTAACTTCAAACACTACTACTGTTTTTAAGTCCCATTTAGTGACAAATAGACACTTAAATATATGTACAGAGAAACATATATATATTTATTTCCAGAGTCCAGGAGTACCCACACATAACCAAGTGTACAGAGAACTCTCCTTGCTTCAAGAGACTGCTGCAATTCCTTTTCTCACCGAGTAGCATCATCATTTTCTTTCTTCTTCTGCTATGGGAAATCTACTTGAAGCAATTCAGTACCAGCCAAAAAGTCCTCCCCATGAGAAGATGTGTGTATAACCTCACGGCAAGGGCAGGAACGCTTCTGAGGCTCCAGCCTCAGGCAGAGGTAGGTGAATACAGGATCCAGAGAAAACAGCAAGACAATACAGTTATGTTGGACATGCTAAAGCAGTTGGCTGACGAGCTCGGAGGGTGAGCTCTGATTTCTCTTTTCCCTCCTAAATGCTCCATGACGACATAAGGAGGTTCCAAGCTCACCCCAAACCTTCATATGGCGCCTGAACCAACTGACAGGGTCTTACCGCGAGAAGTCCTTATCCCAATGATATTCACAGCTGTGTACGTAATGGCTATACATCAGTTTAACACTTTTGCAGAATATGAAAGGTAGAAAGCAATAATATTTGATTTTGAAATCGCAAGAGGAAAGGTTATATTTGTAGCAGTGTCTTTATTCATGGATTTGCTATTTATTATAGACTGGAGACAAATTTGTCACTAGCTGAATCATATTTTGTATTACTAATTTTGAAGTCACTGATTTTGTATTTATTGATTTTGAATTTCAGACTTAACGTAAATGGAAGCATTTAAGTCTAAAGAACACAGAGCTAGAACATTCAGTTTTCTAACTACAAAGCCTGTGTCATGGTGTTAAAACTTGGGGAAAAGGCAAGGATGCTTTCAGGTGAAATATAGCTATTATTGTGCTTGACAAAACTAGTAGAGAAAAACTAATTTTTAACATTATTTCTTTAGTAGGACTCTGGAGTAAGTGGCTATTATCTTTTAAGTACAGGACTCAGTGCACATCCCAGCAAACTCCACAAACCCAACAGTAAAATTGTTTGAACAGAGCTTACAGAAGGACAAGTTTATCTTTAGTTTGATACACTATTTGTTCTCAGTTACAAAGTGACATTCTTATTTTAACATAATATTGACCACTGATTTACAAACCTGTGCCTGCAGTTCCAGATACCTGAAAGTACAACTACCAACACGTGCTCCCTCCTTACTCAAACCTGCGGCAAACAATGAAGGAAACAAAGCACCTTTTCTCAACCTTGCAAACCCCACGGCTGCTTTCAGACGATGCAGTACTGACTCATAAGTCACCGATGTATACGGGATGACTAACGCACAGTTACCGCACCTCTAAAATGGGCGTTCCGGTAGCTGCCTGAGGACAAGGAGGTGGTGATCTGGACAGCTACAAACTTAAGCACTAAAAGCTTCCTTAAGAGGAGTTAACCCCGTAGCTTCCAGCGAGTCTACATTCTTCACCCTCCCTAAAAAAAGATTCTTTTCTGGAAAACCTGTTCAGAAAGCTCTGTTACACCAGACGAGGCTAGTGAGCTAGACGAGGCTGAAGTCACTCACTCTTTCTACGGCTTGAAAATCATAACCGCTCCCAGAATAAACAAGCTCACAGAATGAGCTGCTTTTCCTTGGATCTGTCCTGACACCATCAGATTTATCCAACGTGAATCAGCTCCTGTGCATTTCAGTGAAAAAAACTTGTGAAGTCCCATGCATCGCTCACGCGTATGGGGACATCTGGATAGTTTGACATCAAGCCCACTCAGCTGGGAGCCTACATGGACATCAGCAATGCTAAGAAAGCTTGTGGAAACAGAGATGTCATTCCAAAATATCTGAACAACGGCTAAACAGACACAAAAGAGAATCGGTGAAGGAAAGAGGTGAGTGACACTCTGCAGCAGGAATAGCTATGTCAGACGTCACTGCCCTGCTCCCTCCTGTTTCCTGGCCCTTACCTGCCTGATCCAAGCACCAGATGAAAAAGGTAAGATCATCTACCTCTTCTCGCTAACTTGGGACCCACTTTCTGAAGCCTGGGAAAATGAAGGTGGAACAAATAAGCGAACAAGGCAGTGGATTCCTGTTATGCTTGTGCCTTCTTTAGAAAGGGAGGTCAAATAAGAAGGTACAACAGTAAAATGAGCTACGCCTACTGCAAGAGGGAGTACAGGGGTCTTGGAGACACTATCAGGATCTGGCATAGATTTACATTTAGTTTTGAAGTAGGTATTTTGACAGGTTAATTATTTATGGTAAGTCCTATTTGCATTTTTTTTATGTTGGTTTTGAATTAGTTTCTTCCTTTCTCTGCCTCACAAAGAATTTTGTAATGTAAATATGAATTGCAGTGAGAGATGAGAAAGTAGACATGAACACAAATTAGACGATGTAAAACTGAATCAGACACTTCCAGATTCTTTGGCAAAGCTTAAGCGGTTTCATATTACAGCTATGCCAGCCTAAGGCTGCCAGGAGGGGAGGTCCCGCTTCCAACCCCTGGAAGCCATGGATTCCTGCGTCCTCCCTCCTCCCTTTTTTGTTAGATCAGCCTCTGCAGCTGCAGGGTGAGTTGGTTCAGCTGCCTGCTGATGTAAGGTACTTTTTTTCAGGGTTAGGATACAGTTCCATTAAAGCTGACATTAAAATATTTAGTGCTGCTGCAGCTACGTCCATCTTCTCCAAAGCCCTGCCTCCTGTGTCGTGTCAACTGTGCTGTTCGTCTGACTTTGCAGGGAGCAAGTTCAAGCTACTAAATCTTCAAGAAACTATCCAAAGAAATTGGAGGTAGAGAGGGCAAGGAGGTGGGGTTAGAGGAGCAGGGGACAATACTTTGCTGACTCAATGGCCTCTACCAGATCACTAAGATATTGGATGAAAGCCTGCTCCGATACAAAGGCTCAACAGCCACCGCATAGCAAGACTCGGGTTCAAGCGCAGCGTACGCCAGCATCGACCACCACCCCTGGATCAACCGCTGAACTGGCACACTCTGTGTCCCTGTAACTCAGTGCGAACTCTGCAGAAGAAATGGCCACAGCACCTGGCTGGAGTCAAATGGGATGGGATCATCTCCTTCCAATGCACATGGGTATTGCATTGGCTTGCCTATCGTATGAAGTCTCATCCTTAAAAAGAAACTGTTTTCCACTACAACAACATAGCGGAAAAACTGATATATCAGTAGATCAAGAAAACATCAATATGCTTCAATTCAGCTTTTTTCAAAAAATCTTTTGAAGCAGAGATTTAGTATAAGAGTTTTTTTATAATGAGGACATGTTCATTTATTCAACTGGCATAATTTTATAATTATTCAAATAATGATTTATTAACCCCTGTCACGCGCAGGAGTTAAATCTTACAAATAGCTCAAAAAAAACCCCCCAAAAACCCCAACAGTGAATCAAAAGAAATATTAAACTGAACTAAAACAATCCTGAGACAGTTGGATCATGAAAAATTGTTGAACTCGGAGAACTTTTAAAGGTTAGAGCTCTATTACAGGTAAAAGAAAAAAGATCATGGACAGAGAAAAAAAAGATTAATACAGTGAGTATGCAGTCCTTCTTTTATTCATTTCATTTTTACTGTAAGGCTACCATTTTGCAGATGGTTTGAAGTTATCACATTCCTTACCATCTCAAAAGGCTTTATATCAATTATTCTAACTATGCCTCTAAATGAACAGCCTACAGACAGCAGCTGGAAATAAAACAGACATTATAGAAGAAGTTTCCTATTCTCTTTCTTCATGAAGATTTTTAAATAAAGAATGCGATTGTAACATGGTGTAAACCTGCCAAGGTTTATGGTCCTGAATATCCTGCACGCTACAAATCAAATCCGACTCGAAGACACCACTGCAAGCATGCAGAACACTGACCACAGAACTACCAGTAGTGACATTTCTGGTTTAACTTGATTTCTGGAGAAAAGATCATGATTGAAACTTCTAGCAGTTGAAAAATCTTCCATAAAACCACAGAGATGGCTTCAGTGGTTAATTAGTCTTGATGCTAAAATGCCACTGAACGTTAAATGTTAATGTTAAAATTCACGTGAAGGATTCCTGCATCATTCAGGCAGTTATTTTGCCAGAAAAACCGTCAGCCTTGTAAAATTATCCATGGTCAGTATAGGGACCAGCATTATCTTACTTTCATTTATTTAAAAGTTTTCCAGAGTTACACAACTTCATAGAGGTCAACGTTAACAACTGGAAGAGCTCTTCAGCCAGCTCTTTTAATATTATTAATGGAACTTTACTATAAATTGGCATCAGTGTTTGCAGTCTTAACTCATCTGCTTTATGTCTACCTGTTGCTTCACTCCAAATTTTTGCACTCTTGAATGAAGCTATCTGGCCATAGTGCTTGAAAACATCCAGTATTAATAGCTACAATTTAATATTTCCACAGAAAAAGTAAATATTTTATCAAATGAGTTAACTGTCCTCTTCGCCTCCTCTTCCTCCATCGAAGTATAGATGATAAATATTTATTGAAAACTTCACCATTTTCTGCCTTATTCTGGGGTATTACTCTATTTTTGCCTAGACTTGGTTAACATTGTTTGGATTCCTTTCATTCATTTTCACCTTAACTGCCACCATCAGAAGCCTAACATCTGCCCCGTTAAAGGAAAGAAAAAGAACCACCTCACAAAATTTACTGGCTATGGATTTCTCCCTAATTTGTCCTCCTGCCCCTTCAGTTTTCTGCATTTCTTAGCTGATACTTGTTATCATCAAATTATGCTCTCCTCCGGTTGTTTTTCAATACACAACCTCTCAAACTAATTTATTTAACAGGGTTTTTTGTTTCCTTCTAAGGCAGTTTTCAGCACAAACTTAAAAGAATCACTTCAGGTTTAGGATTTTAATTTTTTTTTTTTTTTTTTTAGTTAGTAAAATGGGTTTGTAACTTGCTGAGAGATATTTTTGCATTAGTTTTTCACACAGAGATTATTTCCTGGTTTTCATTTTCCTCTGTTTAACAAACTGATAAATTAATCTGTCCACTCATCTAAGCCATCATTAACTGTGATTTTTTTTCTTCTTTTTTAGCCATCAATATGATGTTTAATAAAGAATTTCTTGCACCAATATTTTAGTTATTTATGATTTTTTAAATGTTGGAGTCATTTTAATACTGACAGTGTAAGACATACAGAACATAATCTCGCCACTGAAACCCCCATGATGACACATTTTTTTTCCACTTTGATATTATAGGTATGTTTTTAATGAGTCACATTGTCCCCTGGTGTGATTTTCTGCCATAGATGCTCAATCAAGTTCAACACAGAGCAGCTTTTTAGAACCAATCCTCAAATACTTTAACTAATGCTAAAGTGCTCTATTACATAGTGACAAAAGGGAGAAGAACCCACCTTGACAATACAATGCACTCTTTCAATGGAAGTATATTATTTATTTGTGTAAACTGAAATAAAAATTACAACAAGAATTCACCTGGTTCAGTGCAGCAGTAATTTTAACCAATGTAATACATAAATTGTCTTGCACCTTGCTACAAATATTCGCACTCCGCACTGTCCATTACTTGACATAGTTTATAATCAGATTTTAGTTCTCTATAAGACACACTTAAACTCAAAAGTACAGATGTTGCGTAATAATGTTGTTACTAAAATGTTATTTGTACTCTTAGCATCTTCATTTTTCTTCTTAATATTTTATTATATTTTTCTTCTGGCTTTATTTGATGTTACTGAAGTGTTTTTATTTATAGACATTCCCCTTTGCAAATTTTGGAAATGTTTGTCACTTGTCTTTTATGTATAATGTAGGTGAATTATATTTGTGATTTCTATTGGCAGTACCTTAGCTTCTATACCTCATATTGAAAAATAATGTGCTTAAAATAAATTTTCCCTACATCTTCAGACATATCTCAATATTATTATGCCTACCAGCATATATGGGCTTAGTTTTTGCCTTCAGAGGTCTAATTAATTGTTTTAAGCTGTTAGCAGTCCATGGTGAAGTAAGACATGACTTTCTTACGTAGTCTTTCTGCAACTATTGTGTCAGAATATATTTATTTGTATTTACCTATTAGCGAAATCAAGAGAATTCTAACACAATAAATCAAACATAAAATGCAAGATTGTATTGCCATGCAAAGAGTTGGCAAGCGAACGGAGAGATGAGCACTTCTCCCCCCAAATTATTATCAAAAGTCATTTCACATCAATAATTTACTGCTGTTGAAGAAAAATGAATATAAATATACATTTTGTCTTCCACTTCTCACTTCCCGCTTAAAAAAAAAATCTACACATTAACACATTTCAGACAGTCAGAGTCTTCGCATTCCTCGCTGGCATCAAGCAGATCACTGCCAAAATGATGAGACAACCGTGCAGGCAAATGCGCCATCAGGCTTGAAAATCTCTGTGGTCAGCAAATTTTGTTGTACAAAAAGGCTGACCTTTAATGTATTACTTTATTTCATTTTTAAAGAAAGGTTAATTTGGAGATCTGTTAACTCACACAAAAATAGATTTAATGAGGTCTTTCATGCTTCTGGACGAGACGTTGATTTATGGGTTGCCACCAGTAGGTGCTCAACAGAAGAGAGTAACTTGTTAACTTGGACAACGTCAAACAGGTTTAAATTAAACGAAGTGACATGAAAGAAGCGAGTTGAAAGGCTACAGATTGTTTTACCATGCTTTTTCACAATGCATTCATCACTAGTAATGATTTTAATGACCGGAAAAATAATATATACACTAGCTACATGGGTGCTAATATCAAAGTGTTACATCGCTTGATAAAAAGAGTCAGGGTGTTTTTAACTCTCTCTTGGTATTTATATGCTAGCTTTTATTAAATTTCTATATGGAAAACAAATCTCATTTCTCGGTAAAATCAGTGGGATGTTGACAATAATTATCATATAACCAATATGCAAGTAACTATGGTAATGAAAACATAGTAAGAATCTGCAACTTCCATCTCAACTCTTGAACTTCTTGATTAGTCTTTGTTTTCAGCAACCAGAACAGGCTTTAAAACAAATGTGCTTAACAAAAAAACTTAACTTCCTTTCAAGTATTTGCTGCTGATTCTCTAAAACAGGTACACGCCTGCCTTCCGTTTATTATAAGCCGTTTTTCAAATGATGCATCTCAGGACGGACGTCTACACACGGATGCTAAAATACCTGACCTGGCAAGCACGCAAGTGCCTCTGAGCCGCCAACGTCGAAGGGCGTTAGCAGCGCTGCACCTCTCGGCAGGTCTGAGAGCCCGGGCGCAGCTCCCGGCCAGCGCAGCCAGCCTCCTGTCCCCGCAGCAGCACGGCCGCAGCGCGCGGCTTTTGACCACGCAGGTCTGTTTGCTGAGATGTTTCTGCTCCTCAGCGCTCAGTGTAAACCAACCCCGTCTTTTCACCGGTTTCTCTGAAACCTTTATTTACCCATTACAAATCTCATGGTGACAAAGACACAAATCAGACTTAAGGAAATATTTGAGCTTAGACGAACACCTAACGAAATCACCTCTGCTGGAAGAGGTATGTGTGTTGCTGAAACAGGGCAAACTGGACCAAAATAAGCCGGGGACATGCAGGCTAACCTCACCCTCACTGCACAGATCAGAGAAAAAGCTGTTGCTGTTCTCTCTTCTTTGTCTCTTCCCTGCTTTCCTTTGTCTTTTCACATTAAGTCTGGCTTACGTCGTTCCATTTCAGCAAGTCACCTTTAACCTTCTGATTAGTAACCAGCTTGCTCTGTCTATGACACATTAACAGAGCAAACCCATGGCCAAAGACAGACATAATGGACTGAGCGGGGAGGAAGTTCCATAAATGATTCCACATGGACTTGCTGCCTGAAAAATATTACGAGCTCTTGTAAAGGAAAATGGGGTTTGCAATTACACTCAGGTTTTCCGCAATTTGCTAAGTGTATGCCTGGAATTAACAGCCTGACAATACTTGGAAAGGAGTAACGTTTCCAAGTTGTGAAATAGCAGTCCTTCCCAGTTTCAGAACTGAGTTTGGCTGATTAAATCACCAAATTAATTTAAAATCAAAACATTAAGATACATTTTTCCTGACTTCTTGTTCACATCCTTCCAAAACACAAAACAAAATAAAACCAACCAACAAACAACACACTGAAGATTTTTTTCTGCTGTTCCTGGGGGTCAGAAAGTTGCATTAGGACAGGAAAAAAAGAACACCACGCTGGCTCGAGTCTAAGGTATCCTCATTTTTTAAAAGCACATAATATTTTAAAGGAAAAAACCCACCCACACTTTTGCCACTCCACTGTACATATTGTTCCCACTGCATATACAACTCCTGCATCCTTCCCCCGTGTCACAGTAGCCTGACCTCTTGCTTCCCATGGCCATGCCACCCCCAAGGCTTCCTGCAGGCCCCCGCAGTGCCAAAACAGGCCCCCGCATCCAAACACAGGGCAGCCACTCTGCACCGTGTCCCCTGCGTGCTCGCAACTGCCCTTAGGGCACCACGGAAAACCATTCCATCCCAGACATCGTTTCTTGGCCCAACATCATGTATGTCCTTCGCACCTGATGATGCTCAGGCTTGTACCCACCTCAGGTCCCTAAATTTTCTAGCAGACCGGGCTCGCTGGGGAGCAGATGACACAGGGTTTCTTACCCAGCAGCACACAGCATTCAAGTCTCCTGAGACTCATTAAGGGGTAACTTTACAAATCAGCAGCTGTATCACAGTTAACAAATACACAGAAACTGGGGTTTGAAGACCTTAATTTCTAGAAGAGCAACAAAAAAATCTGCACCTTATGCCCTAGTTGACATGTCTTCAGCCCTGACATACCAGAGGACTACACCACATAAAAATAAAATTGCCAGAATCATCAACCATAATGAGAATATAGATCTCCGGTGGAAATCTGTGCCTTTAAGGAACTGCAAGTACTTCATATATAGGCAATTTGATTGGGTTCACGAGGGAAAAAGATTAACTAGGTGCAGATAGGTCTATAAAATTACACGATAAAAATGTACAGTCGGGTCTGGCCCTTTACTAGTTGATTAGCATGTTAAGCAGTTTAAATATTAAACTTCAAGTACAATAAAATGAATGAATGAAAAGCCAATTAGTTAGAAAAAATAGCTGAAAACCAACTGGAGGAGGGAATAAAGATACTACTTCATATAATGTATAAGCATCTACTGTTCCTGACAGTGAACAGGAGATCTTGAAAGACGACTTACGAGTTCTTTTATATCAAATCAGATTTCACTTAACTTAATAAAGATTTTGTTCACACAGCTCGGGAAAAACATTTTTAACGTGATTTTGTACTATATTTAAACTGCTATGAAGGGGCCTGGCATTTGGATCATGCTTCAGAACTTCTCAGATGTCTCTCTTGGTGCTTCACGTAGTCTCACAACAACCATTTTTGTTCAGACATTTCAGGAGTTATAAGCAGGTGTGTCTGAAGATATCTACATTGTTTGTAATTCCCTCAGTTAAATTCAGCCATAAATATGAATGGTACCCCCAGCAGCATGGTGGGCCAGAACCTGTGGTGACTAACGCTGGTGGGACCCAGAGAGTAAGCAGGTACCAACACCGCGCACTGCCGAACGAGGATGCTTCCCCAGCAAGGCAGATGACAGAATCACTGAATGTTCGGGGTTAGAAGGGACCTCTGTGGGTCATCTAGTCTAAACCCCCTGCCGAAGCAGGGTCACCTACAGCAGGCTGCACAGGACCTTGTCCAGGCGGGTCTTGAATATCTCCAGAGAAGGAGACTCCACAACCTCCCTGGGCAGCCTGTTCCAGTGCTCCTTCACCCTCAGAGGGAAGAAG
>Ga0065711_1035285_pt1 | contig 22530 bp, 17 predicted proteins | sample Hoacrofraction12_FD_59098 | JGI IMG/M metagenome (GOLD analysis project Ga0065711, IMG submission 59098) | Hoatzin crop microbial communities from Cojedes, Venezuela - Epithelial fraction 12 v2 (version 2) | ecosystem: Host-associated > Birds > Digestive system > Esophagus > Crop | place... | reverse complement strand
GGGGGGGGGGGGGGGGAGGAGGAAGAGGGAGGAACCTACGTGAAGTGAAAAGTGAATCATTCAGACATTCCACAGCTTGAATCCTGCATATAACAACATCTGCATCTGCAGTGCAGCACAACTTGTAAATATCACAGTATAATGCTCTCATCACACATTATAGATGATTATATAGATTACTAGCGTCAAAGCACACAGCTAGTTTAGGCCTGGTATCGTGCCTGAAGCAAGAACATGTCCCCAGAAACACAGGCTAAGCTCAGTGGCCCTACTGGGGTCAGGTCAGTGACATTTAAACGGAATTAAATAAGTTAAATTAAGCACACTGAAGTAAGAGTTGGTACTGGCTCCCTATTTCTAGCCATTGGTTTATCACAGCAGAGGTAAGATCCAAATACATGGCACGGACAATTCAATCACCCTCCCAAGAACCCAACTGCAGGGAAGAAAGAAGAGCCTGCCTCCACAAAGCATCACAACTGATACAGTAAGGTCCACCAGGGCAGAGCTGACCCATGTGGAACCAATGACACACCTATAACACACCCCCAGGAGCGTACAGCTACAGCTGCATCCCTGCAGAAGCAGATCAAGTACAGCAAAGTTTGCTAGTTCTCTCTAGCTACACCAATACAGCACTTCAGCTAACAGATCTTTTGGACTCCGTTTGTCCCTTCATCTGTAGCATTAATAATTCAGAACCCACCCAGTTAATTTGATTGTAAGCAACAGAGAACTGACACACATGTACATACTTCGTATCTTCCTAGTAAGCACACTTCAGATTCCTAGCACCTTGTATCAATGCACGTTGTTCTTACACTGCCAGTCAGCAGTGACGGTTATTTCCAGCTTATGCACACCTGAGCTGTGCAGTATGTTAAGATTGGTTGGGACAGCATCTTAACAGCTCATCCTTTAATATTATTCTAGATTTTCTTGCAGAGCAAAGAAGAATGACAACTATAACTCGATATAATTAAACAACTGAAGTTAATCAGGTAGGTTCGTTTAGTTGTAGATAAATGTGTAGGTAGTACTCATCCACATGTTCCACTACTCACAAGCAATTAGAAAAACAGAGGGGAAAAAACCCAGAACCCTAAACACATTTGATTAGAGCTCAGCCATAGAGATAACAACAAAAATCCAAAATTGCAGGTCCAGCACCAAATCCACGCTGTCACATTTTCAAAAATTTAAGAAACCCGTGTTTCCCTGTGCTCTGAAGTAATCAGATTCTCCAGCATCAGAAGACAGAAACCCAAGCCCTTCAAGATATCCACCTATAAATATTAGGTTTAAAAAACTCAAACCAAAACACTAACTTATTAGCAACTAATCTGAAAGGCTGTTAAAGAGATAAACTGCACTTCTCTCAACCATGAGAATTATCGGAAAACCATCATACTTAATTATTAGTGAGATTTTAAAAGTCTATACAAAGCACAATTTTAGGAGTCCTTTCACCCTGCAGTACATTTTTCTGATCAAGAATTTCTTACTATTCAGAAAAACAAAACTCATTGATAGAAAAAGTCTTAGGAAAGTCATACCATGACAAAAGCTAAGATGGCTAACTTCACGTAGACAGGGACAGCAACAACTACCCATGCATATATGAGAATGTATACAGTTTTAAACTGAACTACAATATCGTTGATTAATTATATATCTATATATAGAATTACTATAGAAAATAGTTACACAGAATAAATCAGAATTTCACAACTAGGCGCCTACAAACAACACAGCATGTGGCTGAAGAATTTTGGTAAGGCAGGAACTTTCAACAATTTGCTCAGTTGTAAGTTTGCAGAAATACAGCACCAGTTGTAGAACAAGCATTTCCTCTCCAAGGCGAATGGATTCTGGGCACTACAGGATTTAGCCTATGAAAAGTTCTGTTGTTCTACCCGTCCTTAACAAGGGAAAGCTGCAATGAAGGCTCACCAATATCCAGCTTTCTATGTGATCCCGCTAATGCATTAAAGATGTGATCTGCTGCAAAACCATCTCAAGTAAGCAATGATGTTAGCTATACAATTTAATAACTAAAACAGTCCGAAGTTTCCAAACTCTCCCACATTTCTAAATTTACACCCTAGTCAAAGGTTATGCCTCATGTTACATAATCTGCCCTCTTCACTGAGAATGTTATGGCTATAGGCAAAGCAAATGAAAACAACAGCTCCTCTGGATCAATCGTGAGCCATGAAGCAAAAAAAGACTGTATGACAGACACAATTTTTCTTGGCACTGTATAGGCATTAAAAACTGATGACAATCGTATGTCCAAGCTGGCACCCCTCCACAGCAGATCTGCGGGAGTGTCACTACATCTGGATGGTGAGCGCACTCAGGTCCCGAGGCACTCCAGGCCTACTGAAACCAGAGGGACAGCAGCTGCACTCAACAGACACCATGGGAGCTCCATAAAGTGATGAAAGGCCTGAATTACCACAAACTGTAAATACAGATTTATTTCATTAAAATACTAGGTAACCACTGCAGTGATCCCTTCCTAAGATTGACTCATTTCAAGCATAAGCCAGCTATTTCAAGGATTTATTCACGTTTCTCTCCTACAAAGCCAACACAAAAGGCAAAACCAGTAATTATTTATTTCACCAAGGCTGATAAAAAATAAAGCTCACCTTCACAGAAGCGCCAAGAGGAAAGCCAAAAGCACATTATGCCGTCATTGCATTAGGCAAGAAAGGTTCTTTTGTTGCAGAACTAACAGGTCTTCAAAAATTTTTAATGCAATTTGAACACACATAGAGCTTTTGCTAAACACGGAGAAATAAGGTGTGAACAGACCTGCTCCAGGAAGCAGATACACCAGCACACACACAACCTCACTTCTCATGTATGCATGAACAAATACATCTATAAAGCAATTTTATATAGAAAATCGCAACATTCTGGGTAAACACTAACAAGTAATTGCTGCAAAACCCTACAACCACCCTGCTGTTATCCATCACAATACATGCTGTAAAACACTGCAAAAACATGTATGTGACTTTTCAATAAGCTAGGAAAAATAGTGGAAGAAAAACAAAATCCAAAAACACTAATTGCTAGAGCATCGATTTCAAACGAAAGTCACCATCTAATTGAAATAAACATGTGAAAATCAGAGAATAAGTCTGGCCAACCAGCACCTGCCCAAATATCTTGTTTCACATGAAAACTTAGCTTTGACTTATTTTAAAATATTACATTACCATAATTAGAAAACAGTTTCCCAAACAATGAGCGAGGGAGGAATGATATTAGCTCTCAAGTACTTTCAACATCTGTCAGGTCTATGAAAAATTGAAGAAGGAAAGGACTTGACGCCAATACTGGGACTTAAGAATTATCTCTGCTTTTTGGAGGAGCACTCCAGCAAAATGAATCCACAGCACTGAATGCATGCACTCCAATAATCCTTCCATGCAATACTTAAAGAACTCCAATAACAGTCTTGCTTGCAAGAGCAAAAACTTATGAGAACCCATTAAGTGTAGGCCTAAGTTGCTTTAATGGATTGGAGTATCTGCCACAATAGGAGAGGCTGAGAGCTGGGATTCTTCAGCCCGCAGATGTGAAAACTCACGGGAGTGTTATCACTGTGTATAAACACTGATGGGGGGGAGTAAAGAAGGCAGAGACAGATTCTCAGTGGTATCCAGTGAACGGACAAGACGCAGTGGTCACAAACTGAAATACAGGAAAAGCTTGTTTTACTCTAAGGGTGACTGAGCATTGGAACAGATTGCCCAGAAAGGCTGTTACGTCTCCACCTCCAGAGACTAGATATTCAAAACTCAAATGGACAAGATCATAAGCAACCTGCTACAGTTGACTCTGGTTTGAGCCAGGGGGCTGGCTGAACTAGGCAATCTCTAGAGATCTCTCCAGCTTTAACTATTCTGCGATTCTGTGAAAACTCAGGTTGCATTAAAATAGGGACAGAAGTTTACAACCTCGGACCTTCTTCTGTTCACCGGCTACTTCCTGAACCAACCACAATGCAGAAACCTTCAAAGCATGGAAGGAGCTCTTGAGCATCTGCAAGACACCTCTCATCAACACCATGCTGAATGTCTTTAGCTATTCCAGAGTGCAGAAAGTCTTAGTAGAAGAGTAAGAAGACAATGCTAGAATGTGGATTTTTAACGTAAGGGCATCTAAACATTATAGCGTGGTTAATTCTCTTCAGCGTTGTTTCAAACATGCCAATTAGAATCGGATGCTACTGTCCATATTTTTTTTTAAATATACAAATGTTGCTGTATAGTCATAAGCATTACTTCTACTAATGCAACTCAGTTACCCCAGGAAAGAAGTCCCATGCTCTTGGTGCAGAGGCTGCCACCTGATCTACTCTTTCACTTCAAACCAGACTGACCCCAGCAAACACCTCCCCATACTGCAGCAGCCTCAACTATTCCCACTGCACCCCTTTAACTACATCCCAAGCAGAGGGGTCCATTTCCTTAGGAAATTAGGACTTTCAAAAGAATAAAATATTAAAGCTATTTTAGCCAAGTAAATGATCCCTCTTAATGGATGTTTCTCTAGGTGGCCATTCAAAGCACTTAAGTTAAGCCTGTGCTCTCTCCCGATTGATTACAATGCACACAGAAAAACCAATCTCCCTGCACTGAAGTCAGCTGTTGTGATTACTCCCCACAGTAACATACTTCCACGAAGTGGCTGCTTAAAGAAAAATTAAACCAAAATAAAAATTTGTAGGGAATCCTAATGGAATGAAAAAAAAAACACCCCTCACCACACACCCTGTAATACTTTTCATCAAGGAAAGTACTTACCTGACATTTTTCCCTTGTTCTCTCAACATCTTCACCAGATCAGCTATGGGGTACTGAGCTTTTGCTGCACACAAACCATAACCTGAAAGAATTTCCAAATTTTAAGCTATTTTTCTGTTTCAGTGCAGACAGAATAGTTATACCTTCCACACAAACAGCAGCTCTCAATTAAAAATAAACAAAAAAATTATATATGTATATATACAGACACACACCAGATACTAATATATTCCCAGACTGACCAGTGTAATTCACCTCTTCTTTTTGGTCTCCTGACCACTAACAATGTAGTAGTTTCACTACTCAACTACACAAGTAACTTCTTTCAGCTTCACAAAAATACATGTTCCTTTCTCTACCAGAAAAGGACGTTTCAAACATGTACACTGAAAAATTGATTAAAAGGCTACTATCAGGTTACTTCACCACCATTATATTCAACAAAATTTTAGATATGCATAATGCAAATCTAGTAGTTGACCAGGGCTTTTAGGAGCAAATAATCTTTTCAGCCTTTCTGTCTGAATTAATTCATCAAAGCAATAATGCCTGAGAAGAAAATGGAGAGTACAAATTATTAATGCTGTCCTCAAGGTTTGGCCACAGGAGCAAGAGACAAACTCCTTGAAGATGTCTGTAAGCTCTGTTGGAAACAAAGGTAACTTCCCAAATTAGAATCCTACCTCACTGACATTTTCATTTAAGCTGAAACAAAATGAAAGACAACTTTGATTTTTAGCATTCTTCTCATTCCAACACTAAAATAAATTTAACAGAGAGTTGTGCCATTCAGTTGAAGGAGAACAAGTTCTGAGCTATTCCCTATCTGACTTCTCCTAACAGGGAATGTGCTATTGAACCATCTGAGCCTGCAGCCAACAAAATAGTTTAAGACAACTCAGCGTTTTGGTTGTCAGGGTTTTTTCTACTTTCATTCCAGTATTTATTGTATACTAACCAAGTTTTAGATGTTTTTCTGCTGTTTTTTCTAATAAAACAATGCAGAATTAAGTACGTAGATGAGAAGCGTAAACAAAATCCTCTCTTTCAGTAACTTAACAGATATTTTGTTATTGGTACCACTGGTACTGTGGGAGTGCTTGGAAACTCACACCACAACAGCTGTACACAAAATTAACTGTAAACATAATCTACAAAAGACAGTCTTTGTCCTGAAGAATTTAAAATCTAAATAAATAGAATAAAGATTGAAGAGACACACATAAGGAAAAATAAAGTGGCATACACATGTCTACACAGAGGAATGATGACTAACACGGGAGCAAACAGATCCCACATACCCAGTCAACACTTGAAAGGCTGCTGCTATGTTGCAACTGCAAGACAGGCTACATTTTTTCATTCTGTTTTGGTTTTTTGTTTGGTTGGTTTTTTGGGCTTTTTTTATAATACATCCTCTTACCTGGAGTAATAATAATATTATTGGCTTCCTTTATCATTTCGATTGCATTGTCCACATTGATTTCTGTGTGGGTCCCAGTAATTTCCATGGGCTTCCCACCAGCTGTTGATGTGGTGCCATATCCCCCTAGGATCACATTTGCAAGGGAACGGTTCATAGCCTGAAAGGCAAGAAGTTTTTGATCAGCTAAAGATGAAAGCTATAAAGGAGAGATGTCCACAAAGGAAACTTCTGAAAATATTAAAGCCATCCTGACAATAGTCTTTATCCGCTGTTCTTGCCTGCTTACAATTCAGAACTTCTTAAAACAGGCTCCTTCAAACAGAGACCCAGATTAACACAGTAGCCAAACATCAGCTTCTAACACTGTTACATTACACATGTAACAAGAGAGCATCAACATTTTCCCAAGACAAAGAACAACACGACACAAGTAGCAAATATTAGTCTCTCTTTGCTTTTAAAAGGGAGAGATACAAAAAAATGCATATTTGATGACAGCACTTTTTTTTTTTCACATACACATGTATATACACAAACACACAATTTTTGCCAGATATATTCTTAAGTTCTTGAGCAATTCAGCACGTAAGCACAAAACTGCTATATGACAGCATGGAAACCTTGAAGCTCTTACAGGTAGTACAGAAGCAAAGCTCCTACAGCATCAAGACAGGAAAGAACACAACAAAGCTAAGTAGTCACAAAAAACTAACCAAACGCCGACTCAAAACAAATTGTAATGAACTGAAGGGGGCCATTAACTTACTGGCTGAGCACCAAAGGGGAACATGAGATCTTAAACTAGTAGCTTTAAGAAGAGAACATCCTGAAAATTCGGCTCTGTAGACACATAGCCAGGAAAAGCCACTGGCTAAATGTTTTCACTGGCATATCTCCTTGTGAGCGTGGTTCCAAAGCAGTAGCTGGCAATATCTGGAAGCAGGCAAAACTTGTAACTGCAGTAAACAGAACTACAGAAGCAGGAAAGGAACAGGATAAATTGCTTCTTTAATTAAACATGTCATACACCTGCTGTGGTACTTCAGAAACCACAGCAAAATTTGAGAATGGACCTGGAGAGGCACACATACATGTGAGAGAAATCACCCCCACAAAAGTATGCTTCCAAGTGCCCATTTTCCACTGACATTTGAAATCAGGCAACTCCACAGGTTTTTTGCTGTGGCGTGAGAAGATATGCTGTTCTGTGAAATTCATCATCTAGCAAACAAGCACAACAAAGATGTCAGAAGAACTTTTATCCTGATAAATTGTCACTGTTCCAGACACTGTAAGCAAGGTGCACAAATGCAGTGAGATCATCATCTTTCTACTGTCTACGGTAGGCAATAGTTCATATCCCCAAAGAACTGCTGACTTTTACACGTATCACAATATTAAACCTTCAAACTGGAAAACAGACTACATAGTTTACTACAGCAGTTAAACGTCAGGTAAGACAGCCTAGACAGAAGAATACCCTCTGCAGATGTTGCACATGCTAAGTTTACAAGATGTAAAGCTATGCCTATCTAAGCCAAAAGACAACACTAAGACCAGGCCAAAGGAAAAAAAAGTTCAATTATTATTAGAAATCTGAGAATCCACACAAAGCAAACACGAGACTGAAGCACCCTTGCCTGGCTCCACACCAGTAAGCCAAGGAAAGAGGAGGAAGTCTGGCAAAAAAGAGAGTGGTACAGCAGGCTTCAAAATGAGCCAAGACGCCACCAAGCAGCAATTAACTACTGCAGCTAAGACCTACTCAGCACAGAGACAGTGTGGAAACTCTTTTATAACCTCTTTCACCTTCTTTACCCCAGAAACGTCAAACACATATGAATAAAGTGCAGACTTCACGATTCACAGGTAGTTCAACTACCAGCAAAGAAGTCCTCTCTGCTGTGCGTACAGAGGTGATACTGGCCAGGAGCTTACAGCTCAGGGAGAATCAAGCAGATACAAGTGCAAAACCTCAGTGATTATCTGAATACATGTTGGCCAATTTGATGAACTCAAGCTTTAAGAGATAGGGTGTGGGTGACAAAGCTACAATTTTATCACACAAAGTAATTGGAAATGGTGTAAAAAGCAGGTTTCAACCATTAAGATATTTCCACAAACACCTTCTCATCTGTACTAGACAAGCCTCCATAAATATACTGTTCTAAATGTAAGTCACACTGGAGAAAGCAGGGAGGTGGGGGGAAGAAAACAATAAGAAAAAAAAAGGGGAAAACTGTTGCTTCATTAGCACAGGTTGTAACAGCCTAAAGCAGACCTTATTGAAACTACTGGAGATTTGTTCTCATGAAATACAGCTTCAAGACAATGACACTGAATCCCCTGATTATAGCAATGCTTTTAACAGTAATGATTTCTATTAAAGGAAATATAACACAAAAGAAAAATGCTGGGCTAAAAACAAGTTATTCTGCTTATTGTGCAGAAATTATACAAAATAATTTTAATTTTACTGGCTGATCAACTTTGTCTAAGTTAATGTAAAGCAGTGCAAGATTTCTAGAATACTGTCTCAAAAAACTAAACTTCCTGAAATTCTAGAAATACATAGAAGAAAGCCACTCTGTCACTGCATAACTATTTTGCTAAATACTTTCCCAGGCTCCCTAGTTACTGAGATTTCCAAAACAGACAGATGCAAGTATCTCAAAACTCTCTGTGAGTGCTGAGAGGAACTAGCAACAAAATAAATAAAACAAGGAAGGGGACGGTAAAATAAAAATCAAGGTATAGCTACTACGCCTATTGGTAAATATATACCAAATAGATCACCTCTTCACCAAGAGTTACAAGAATTTGACCTTTAAAGAACATACTTTTCATACTTGTCGTGCCCATAAGCATTATCTTTCTAGTGACATGGACTAAACTGCTAAATTCATATATTTATATATAAAAAGGTGTCCCATCGACCACATAATCTGATTTCCTTTTGATAAGAAGATACAGAATGTCCAAGAAAGAACAAGATTCTTTAAAATTCATATGTGGGATTGTTCATCTGAATTCATCTCCACAAAGCTGCAAAAAAACACTTTCTTAAGCTTTTCTGAAATTGTTTCTCAAGAGAGATGAAAACAAGTGATACTGAACTTTCTTAACACAGTAACAACACTACTTAGAGACAAAGTAACAGCAGACATCCAGGGCTGACCACAGGAAAACATCACTACAGAAGAACAGCAACACTGATCATACAAGAACACAGGAGCAGAAGTGAAATAGAATTACACAACAAAGAATCAGGAGGTTGGCAGCTGTTGCACTGTGAACAGTTTTCTTTAAGTCATTATCTCTCCATCCTTGAAAACAAAATGGAGACACACATAGGAAAACAACGGACTTCTATACAAATGTTCCAGAGAAAAGGAGATTGTTGCTAATAACGCAATATGATTTACACACAGAGCTGAAGATTAAGTTCGCTCTGTCACAGACGTTAGTATCAACAACACATTAATGCACGCCTGCTGCCACCTCGTGGTACTTCAAAGTAGCTGCTCTGAAGGAAGCACATTTTCCTGTACTCCAAACTTCAAGTTACTCTCTAATAAAAATGTTTGGTTTGAAAGGAACTCACTAGTTAAAGTATCTCCTGCTGACAAATTTTAAATGACCGACATCTAGTTCAACTGTTTCAATCAAAAATTATCTAGTCTCTGAACACCTAGCAGGTTAGTCTTCTGATTGCTTATCTTCATAGCAAACATGCTGAATAAGGTTTTTGATTACTTGGAAAACACGCAGAATTTCTGCTGACTTCTTACCACACACATGATGTAAGAGAGGATGGCCCCAGAGGAGCCAATGAGTGCACCAACAATGGTCAGCAAGTTGTTGTTCAGCAGGAAGCCCTCAGCACACAAAGCCCATCCAGAATAACTGTTCAGGACAGTAATAACTACAGGCATGTCAGCACCTCCAATGGCAGCCGTTAAAGTGACACCCTGGAAAAAGAAAGAAAATACTTCAGTATAAGCAACGATTCAGGAGAACACACAGAGAATACAGTCTGCCTGCAGCACTGAAAAATACATATCAAGTTACTAGATAACCTATTCAAGTATTTTCAACATAGGAGACATTAAGCTGTGGCCTGAGGATTGTACTTACCCATTCTGCCTTTTGAGACGGGATAGGAAGACACTTTTCTGTCTTCATCCTAGTCACGTATTTTTACTTGCAAAAATATCCTACCAGCTCCACGAACTGTTCATACCATTAAAAGATTCATACTAAGCAGTCTTTGCAAGACTCAGTTTACAGAATGGTAATATGCAAGGTAAATTTTCCAACAGCTGGTGTGAGCGAATGGGGAAAGTTACACACGGGGACAATCTGATTAAGTTATCCTGATAACCTGTAGATCCAGTGCTCTTTTAAGTATTTTTATGATAAACTTTCTAAAAAGTCTTTTAAAATACCAGTCTGTCATATAAAAGGCTCCACCAAGTCATAGCTGCAAAAGGAATTATACACATATGTGCCTGTTCTCTGGAACAGTTCTGGTTTACAGCTAAATTCAGAAAAGTCGGTTGCTACTTGCTACTGCAAGTAGCATACAGGTACTATGACGATTGTGACTCAGGATGGTAAAATAAAATCTAGAACAAGAAACATGCAACAAAGCATTTGCAAACAATGCAAAACGAACAGCAAAGCTGAAGAACAATCTGCTGGTTTAATTTGTTTCACCTCCTACAATTCCACGACTCACCATTATGGCTGAGAGCGCTGACACAGAACCTAAGCAAGTAATCCCCATCGTGTAACTAGGATCAATCATGTACGGAACCATTCCACCAACGCTGGCAGCCAGCAATCCTGCATTCAATGCATGTCGACCAGGCAAGAGCAGTGGTGCAGAATTCAGGATACCTGCAATCAAACGCATGTTCAGAGACTGACACACACATGCAGGAGAGCCTGTCTCTTGCCCCAGAGAAGACTGAATATCTCAGCAAAACTAAGAAAAGGGAAAAGGACGGACAGAAGATAAAACAAGTCAGCTGAAGCTGAGACCTTGTGCTGACTCAGTATTGCAACACTCAAACTTACTCTAGACTCTCAAATACTCCTGCTTAAACTCTCATTCTACCTCCTAATCTCACTGAAGTGCTCCAGAATAATCACAAAAATCTCTTCTCCCTTTGAAAAGCCCCTTTTCTTTTTTTAAATGTACTTTCATTCTGGCTCCTAGTCTCTGCGTGTTGTGTATGAAGCTCTGTAATAGGAAGCTTTTAGCTGGAACTTCTTAGTACAGTATTATCTCAGTCTCTCAAAAGCTGTGTGCTTAGAGACATATGACTACATGGATGACCCCATATATAAAACACTTCTGCTTTCAAATGCTATAATTTCACCAATAACTCAGTCAGAGACTTCCCACAGCTTCCCACACCGGCAGAGACTTGAAGGGAAAAGAGGGTTCGGTATTTGTGTGATTCAGTTTAAAAATACAATTACGTATTTATTTTCACTCTAGGCTTCCCCACCCTGCCCCAAGCAACACAGCAAAGAGTAAAAATAATGCAAGTTTATCTGTCACTTTTGGTGTAAGTAATTATTTACCAAGTATCTGATTTAAATTTAGGTGAATTTAAGGGAAAGAATGAACTGACAGTATCAGGACTAGGCATCAAGGTGTGTGTCCTACTACCCCTGGTTCTATAGTACAGACATGTTTAATATTATCGTGCCAATATGAAAATGCCAGGGGAAAAACATAAAAGAAAAACAGGAGAATGGGCTGCAATACGCAGGGACGTGCACAAATCACTGAAGGGGTGGAAGAGATAAGATAGGGAAGAGGAAAAAAAAGAGAAGAAATAAATCAGTAACTACTTAGCAGAAATACATACTACTGACAAATCCTTGAAAAGATTATTAGAGAAGACAGGTTTCCATCCATGTCATGCTTCCTCCTTCAATGGCTGTTTTTATAAACACTGAAGAAAGCAAACAGATGTTTCCCAAAGGAACCATTGCAAGGCTAGTAACAAGATTAGTAATAGGAAGCTCTTAGCCAAAACTCAGTACAGGTATCATCTCAGTCTCTCAAAAGCTGTGTGCTTGCAACACCAAAAATAAACGCAATAAAGAGACCTTCAGGTGTCTTAAGACTCAGGAACTAGTGAGGATTTAATTGAGAAGGCATATTTACCAAAACAGTAAGAGTTATGAGGCATGAAGTTTGCACAGTAGGTAAACAGACAATGAACTGAATGGTTTAAGGTGTGGCAATCTCAACTGATACTACAAGCTACCTACATAAATGAAGCCTGCAATGCTAAGACCAAAATCCCACAAATATTAGCGGTGCTCACTGAGTCCAGCAACACCAGGGTTTCAATTAAAATATCTGCTCAGGAATACCAAATTGTGATCACAAAAATTCAATAAAATCAATTAGAGAAACACTGTCAGGTAGCATCTTAACAACACTAAAGCAACACTTATTTCTAGACAAGATGAACTGAGGGAAGCTTACATGACTTGGTAATCAACAGCAGTAGTACGCCCAAGCACTCAGGACAAACTTTTCATAACTAAAGCTGTACACAAATTAAATCAAATTAAAAAGAAAAAAGTACACTCCTAAGAATTAAACACACAAACTTCTACCTGATGCAATATACTGGGTTTCTTTCCAATTACACAGCAGTCTAAAGGCAGAATTAAATCCTGAGTGGGGAAAACCCTTTAGCAAATACTTAATCCTGAATGGAAGGTCTCACCTTGCAGTTTTCCATAAGCAACAAGAGAGCCACTGAAGGTCACTCCACCAATGTACGTGCCAAGGTACGCCACAATTTTGGTGAGGTTTGCAGCTGGATCAGTAGCAAAGTGAGGATACTCAATCATGTATTCTGCTACACAGGTGAGCACGGCAGCCAAACCAACCAAGCTATGGAAAGCAGCCACTAGCTGAGGCAGATCCGTGATCTGGATCCGTTTTGCAATCGTCAAACCTATCAAGAGTGGAAGACAGAAGGGAAGTCTTACAAAACACAACCAGTCTGTGCAGCTACAAATTAGTGTAACATGGTTCACTGTGCAACGAATACACGTACACACATGCCTGTTCCAGTGGAAAAAGTTGTTCTACACTGGAAATTGCTATTACATTTAACTGAAAGCTGCCTATGTGTGTTTTGTGCAATGAGGCTATCACGGAAATCAGACGATTAAAGCATGCCGTGTTCTTAGAAGCTTCATTGAATATTGAGAAATTCAACATTTTCCGTGATGAAAGCACAGTGTGAAAAAGGGAATTTTGCAGCATTCAGTCAGGAACTGAACAGAATTATGAAGTTGGGCAAGTCCATTCACCTCTGCATAGCCAGTTTCCCTAACCGAGTTCCTGCTTTTCCACCAGTCTCCACATTCTTTACCACATCCTGATGCATTAATAAAAGCCCTGAGACCTACAATCTTTGTTCACGTTTTTGCAAAACAACATACACAAGCCATAAATGTAAGTCAGCCAGTTTACCTGTGAGCTATACAATATTTTGTGTATATACAGCTTGCATAAATGCATGTATAGAGCATACATTATTAGTTTATAGTATCATACACATACCTATAGTACCACCAAGTGCCATTGCACCCGACATCTGTGCCAACAATTCAGGTGAGGGTTTAAGGCCTCCAAGAGTTGCTGCTAAACCTCCTGCAACACCAATCATACCCAGAGCATTTCCAAGACGAGCTGTTCCTTGGGTGGACAGACCAGCCAGCGCACCAACACAGCACAAGCCTGAGCCCAGATACATCATCTTTAAAATAAGAAAAATATCAATATGCACAAATGAAGTAGAGACATTGCAGAACCATTATAAACATCTTTCCAATTATTACACAAAAGGGCTGATTTCTCCAGAACATGTATAAGTCATAGTTCTTAACTGAAGCCAAAACTCTTCACTGTGATAAACTGTTATACAAGATGTGATTTTGGCCAATTAAAATGTGGTATCTATTAAAACTTTTTCCCCATTTTCTGACCTTGGTTTATCTGCACTGTGAATACCAAATATGAGTCAAGCCTATTTTCCTCATCAGTTCAGAAGCAAATTTTCCTTTAGTACAAACCCAAAACTAAACTGTCCTGTGCATTATAGGAATAGTTTCAGAATTTGCTTATGGCACATCTAAACAACTGTTTTAAAAAAAGTATAAACAAACTTAAATGAACTGAGGTATACATGTCTAGATAACTGAAAACACTCAAATTTATTACAAGACTGGCATAAACTTATGTTTGGATTCACTTTTTCCAAACACAGAAGGCAATACACATTGATTTTTCTTACTATTAGAACAAATGCAAACCGAAGTTTACCATAAAAGGTCCTATAGGTACCATCCCTGTACATCCCTCCACCCTGAAATCTCATCTCATCCAGATATTATACCTACTTCAACTGTCACGCCAAGGTGAATTTTCAGAAACATTTAAACTACAGACTGATTTCTGTACTTGCTCTAATATTTAAGCTGTAATTTTTGAAAACTGTCCAATAAATAACAAAGCACCTGCTGCTTTAAGGGGGGTAAGGGAAGCTTTTAAAATTCACACATTCAGCATCTAGGGTATGACTGCAAGCTTAAAGGTAATCAACTTCAGACTGGCCACGTGGGAATACGTAGTTGATGAGAAGACCATGGCTAATCTGCTATTTACTCCTCAGAGTAAGCAGTGAAGAAGCATACCACGATGCGAAAAGAGGGCTAAGAGCCACAAAGTTATCTTCTTACCTGTTCAATATTATAACCACCGCTGAGAGCAGCTGCGTAGCCTCCTACAAATACACCACCGGGAAGCAGATACAAGTAGTTGTACTCGGGAGGATCTGTGGGACGTTTGAACATATCCAGCATTCTCTGTGTAACTAGAAACCCACCTGGCCAAAGTAAAGGAAGAGTTTTACAAATATAGTATCTGAAACTAAGCATATGCCAACCTGTAAGAGAAATACTTGGTTAAACCATATTACCACACAAAGTTAGGAACTGACACAAATAAATCCTCTGAAAAGCTGGTAAACTGCAAAACAATCATGAAACAAAGGTGTAATCAGGGTGAGATCTTGTTGCCTTTTTTTAACCTTTGGAGGAAATTCATAAAAGGAGGAGCTGCAAAGCCTGCAGGACTTGCTCTGGCTCCACACTCTACGCAGACTATAGACACAGCTTAGTTTATGACTGTGTCCTTTTCCCTGTCTACTCTAGCAAAAAGCAGTATTTATAAGTGACACGGCTCATTTTCTTATGTTCTTTATTTGTGAAGCCAGGACTTCTGAGGCTCGAGTAAGCAGAATGGTGTTCTGTGCCACTAGTATATTTTTCAAGTAGGTAAAGGAATACAAGGACAAATGCAGTACCATCTTAGGATACACAGGAAAAGATATTTCATATAATAATCACCCGAAGGATACTGTAAAAGAAAAATGCACATGTAAATGCTTCCCTAAAACAAAGGTTACACCACAGCATGTGCAAAGTGGATACAATAACTGCTATGAAAATTGGGAGGGGTGTCTTTATTGGTGGATGCTGTCAGATCCTACTCGCAGAACAGTGTTTCTGGAATCTATACAATTAAAGAGCTAGAAGAAATAAAAGAATTAAACAAGTGCTTTAAGGTTACCCTCAGAAGAAAACCTAACATTCATACCTGCAATATTGACTGAAGAGATAAAGGCTGAAAGCACTGCTAAACTTTGAGGAGTGTTTTCAGGGAGATAGTTTCCTCCCATCAATACCAGCCCACCAACTGCAGTCAGTCCTATTTAAAAGAGAAAAAAAAAGAAGTGTAATCGAACCTTAAAAGCCTCTGTACTTATAGCAAGTTTCTTTTCAGATATCAAACAGGTACCAACCAACCCAAATTTTGACCCCTACTCTACACATTACTATTTAAACAAAGACTACCGTGGTCTTTTTCAGCAATACAAACACATTTCCAAAGAAAAGAACCTAGTATATTAATACAGTTTTGAAGGACAGTGTCTCAAGCACAGAGTCAGCCTCTGACTACTTGTTCAATACAAGAAACTTTGCTTTTAACAGTCAAAGCAGATCATACTCGTGACCTGTCACATATATGCACACAGAGATATATAAATAACATATTTAGAGTTCTGAATCTTACGGGTCACTTAGGAGTTTTTTTCTTTTCCCACCCTCTCTCAAAACACATAGTTTAAGGAGATGAAAAAAAAGAAACGTAGAAAATACGAAAGACACATTATTTTCAGTGCAACTTTTTGGAGAGGTAGGAGGAAATACATGTTCTACGAGAGGAGAGACTGCAGTATTCCAAGCAAAACAAAATTTAAAGCAAACAGGTTAAGAGTGAAAAATTACTCACAAAAATTAAAAATACACAGCACTACATTTGCCCTTCCCTTGAAAAAAACTTACTCTCAGAAAGAGTACGTTTCAGGTGTCCCTGCTATTTATGAAAGTAAACTCAGACATGCAAAGTAGTACAAGGCTCTTCGGCATTTTAAAAGGCATATCAGATTTCTGTCTAAAGTTCAAGTAAAAGGAGGTGTGCCTACTTCAAATAGAAAATAAGCAGTTGTGTGACAGCTACTTACCTGAGATAGCATTAGTCACTGACATGAGCGGAGAGTGAAGCGCAGGAGTCACACCCCATACTGTATGGTACCCCACTATTCCAGCTAGGCCAAATGTCGTTACCATTTGCGTGAAAGCAGTATTAGGAGCTACAATGCCCAGTCCTAACATGCCGGATAAACCTAGAAGAAAAGCACAGCAAAACTTATCTGTAACTTTCCAATGGTTTCTTACATTTAAACTCTGTACAACAGGAGTCCAGTATTGAGCTAAAAGCAAAATGGTGTTTTGGGCATAGACTTATTTCAAGATCAGCTGAATCATCTTTGTCAACTACAAGGTTCTTTCAGTGACAGTGTTTCTTTTACAATAGAAAATAAAACCATAAATGTAGTACACACATCTGTTATGCACGCACACAAAGCAGCAAAGAGAGGTTTCTACACCAACACTGAACCTTGCCACTCTCCCATTCTACAGTAAAAAGGTAGAAGAGTCACAATCATGCTGAGATACTACTTGGAAGACTCAAAGCATGCACATGAAGAACAGAGGCTAAAATTAAGAATACTCAATTCATTAATTACCTCTTGCAGGAGTTCTGACGCACAAACACAAGTACATGCACACAGTATGACTCAGCACTGTTTGAAATATTAATACTTTTAGTTAAATTTTTAAAATTTTATTTTCCCTCTCAAAAGCAATTATTGCACTACACTGATTTTGCACTAGGATACACCACACAATCAACTGCTCTGAGGAGCGCTCTACTCTGATTCTCCAACTGTGGAAGTTGCCTACCTGCTGTATATACAGATGCACTAGTCATAGTTTTTCTAAAAGGTGTAATAGTAGCTGCTTTTTCCGCTTCCAGCTCTGCTACAGTCTTCTGCTTCACAGGGGCTCCTTGAGGAATGTTATTTGGTGGAGGTGCTGGGAAAATCACCTTGCCATCCTGACAAGAGATATTTACAGTTATCGCTAACATGGCAGATGATTTATAGTTAGAGGAGCCTACTCTTCTTAATCCTCCAACTCAGATTAAGACGTAACATCCCACAGCCATGCCACAGCAACATCTTCCTTCTCTGCATCAGCAGAAGTCTGCAAGGCTGGATGATCAGTACAGCCTGACCAAGTTAACCATACCAGTTTACACATTTTTCAGACAAGATTTAGTACCAATCTCCATGAGCACCTTGCAGAAATACAGCACATGCTTGAAAACGGAAACCAAAACAAAGAGATAAAGTTCCTTAAACGGAAAACACTTATGTAAAATAAAACACGGTCTTGGAAATAGCAAGATCTGCTACAGATCTGAACTGTAATCACAGCCTGCCCAGACCTCAGCTAGGTAGCAAGCATGATGTCTCTGTTCGTTTCGTGGTGTTCTTCTGGCCTCTGGAGGAATAACTGGTAGAGCTGTCAGACCTGTGCTGTACACACCACTTCAGTCGTCTGCAAGACCTGAAGTCAGTGCAAGCCTTCTCCAGAGTAGGAGCATTACAAAAAAGCATTACAAAATGTTGGCAACATTATGCAGCAAAACTCAACAGAAATGAATACCTCTTACCTAACTAGCAAATTAATATTTCCTTATAATTGCAGGAGGAAAGCCCATACTGACCCATGCCCTAAATTTGTATTTTATTGTTCCCTAAAAGAAGTATCCTGCATATTCTAGTTCCACCATTTTTTTCTGATTACTTTTATCAGAATAGAAACATGTATTTATTTTTTTTTTTAAAAAAAAGGAAGAATGTTTTTCTGGTCCTGTAGTAAAGTTTCAAACATCTTTTAAATAACTATGCTTTTATCACATGAATACAATAAGCAAATAGCATCTTTTTCCTATTTTTTAACAGTAGACATTAACTATTTGTTTAACCATGACAAGACAAAGGCAAAGAGGTTTCCCTTCACAAAAAGGGAGAAAGTAATATTCAGCTGAATACAAACATGATTGCCAACACTGTCCATCAAGCCACACCTAAAGTCTATTGGCATGCAGTGTCTTTGAATGCACTGTAAGAGACAACACTGATAAATGTAAAAGTATGTACTCACAAATTCAGAACGGATTATTTACTGGCTTACCTTCATTACTACAGTTCCTCTAATCACATGATCCAGAGTCCCATAATCAAATTCATCTTTTGGATCAAAGTAGAAGTTCTCTTTGTCAGGACTAATAGCCTTTAGGAGCTTGATAATATTATTGGAATACAGACTACTGGCCTGAGTAGCCATTCTGCTAGGCAGGTCTGTGTAGCCAATGTGTGTAACACCCTGAAATAATTCAAGTAAAATATTAAGGATTAGTTCAATCTCTGAAGAAGCAGTATCTCGTCCAATATATCCTTTTGTAAATATATACCCTGTTTTGCTTATTTCTGGTTTTAACCCCAATTAAAACTGTTACCTACACCTCTAACACTAGTAAGCTGGGGGGGGATTACTCACAACAGTTACAGAATTCAGTATGATCAAACCCAACACTTTAAATGCTATTAGCCACAAACCTACACAGAGAAGACAACGTGTTGGTGCAAGACCTTGTTCTCTCAAAATCCTACCATACTCTCAGAACTTAGCTTGTCAAAGCAACCAGGTAACAGATTATCCTGTCCAATGCTCGGCATCTTCTCTGTCCTTCTGGAGGGCACGCATTGGAGGCAACTTTCTATACGACAAAGGAGTGAAGGGAGCTTCGTCAAAGCTAGCTAGCTGTGCAAGTAATACGCCCGGCTTCACATTTATGTAAATATGTACCATTATATATCCACACTGTCCAAAGAACACATGTGAGTATGCCTGGCTATCAGGTGCTTGAGCTTTTGGAAGGTATGGGAAGCTGATGCTGGCACACACTTTTCACATTCAAGCAAGTTTGTGTTAAAACACTGCTCCTGCAACTTACAGCTAAGATCTACGCAGGCTACCAGGAAATCTGGCTTCTGAATGCAACGCTCTAGCACAGTGCTAACAGTTCTGCACTGCTGCTCCTTTCCACAGTGCCAATACACGACACCCAGGGGTAATATTCCTCTGACTAAAAGCACTCCATGTAAATTCTTCATGCAAGTACCTGCTTATTTCTGTTCCACATACTCTAATTTCAATTTCTAAGCAATGACATCAAAAGCCCTAGAAAACCACAAAGCCAAATACAATGTGTGATTCATGATATATACACAAACAGCCCTGCTTATATTAATGAAAACCACGGCAGCAGTATGTCCTACAGGCTTCCCTAGAGCCGCATAACAGCAGCATTATGTCCTACATTACCAAATACTGACCTTGGAAATCTGCTACTTTAAATCTCATCATCCAGATTTCTGTAACTGCTAGCAGATTTCTCAAAAAACAAAAACAAAACCCAGAAAGTAGAGAACAAGCTCTCAACTGAGCCAATGAACACTGGAGCAAAACTAATGGAGTTAATTCAGTCCAGAGCAAAATTGCTTAGTTTAATGAACAAATTCACACTACTCCTGCTTTAGGTTACAAGTGGTTTGGATACTCCAGGGCAGACATGCTCATGCTGGTGAAGCTAAAGACATACAGAGACAGCACCCTCCTGAAGCGCGAATTATATAGAGCTAAGCCACAGACCTTGCACTGAAGTAAGCACTGACATAGTCTGAACTTGTTTAGCTTACCTCTGACAGGGACTGTTAACCTCCAGTTGTGGGAGGTGATAAGCAAGTCAAAAGAAGTTATTGCTACTGCCGTCTCCTTAGACAGACCAAGAAACAGAAAACAAACCACACCCTCAACTCAGCAGAGACAAGTCACTGGACTTGAAGTCTAAGTAGTAACACTTCCATACCTAACCACTAAATTAACACTACACAAAGGTATTTGTTTCTTTAAAAATCTTCAAATTGTTATAGAGATGACTAGTGACAAAATGCAAATGTAAAGCATTACTTAAGCCCAAATAACAAAATCAGCTACTCATTTTCAGCATTTCATACAGTTTACAAAACACAATGTGAATTCACGCAAAACGAGAATGATCTGCAGATTAAAACACTCACCTTATGAACATACATTTCTCCAGGCTTTGTAGTCTCAATGTTTCCTCCTGCTTCTGCAGCTAAATCCACAACAACTGAACCTTCCTTCATTGATTCAATCATATCTTTTTTAAACAAGACAGGAGCTTTTTTGCCTGACAAGACAAGGCATAGTAAGTTAAAACCCAAAATACAGCTTTTTATCTGTAGAGCTCAGGAGATGAGTCCTCCCATTCTCTCTCTCTCTAAACCTTATTTTTCCAAGTGAAATTTTCAAGTTATCAGTACCTAGGACGAAATGTCACAGAAGCTTTGTTTATATAGGCAGAGAGAAGAGATGTTAGAACATCCTGCTCCCAAGCATACAAAAAGGTATGCACAGGCAGTCTGCCAAAGATGCTGGCAAGTCTGATTTTGGATGTGGTTCGATTACTGAGGACAATCTTATACTTCAAGTCATAACAAAGAAAAAAAAGAAACACTACATCGTAAGTTATTAAAAGACAGATGCTGCGCACTACAAAGCACTAGAACCTAAGCTCTACCTTGCTATGTTTCACTTACAAAAGACAGTACTGTTTCAATTGGACTTGAAGCTCAATATCATGCCCAAGCTTGACAGCAGGAGGAGCAGTGATGCAACAGATACACAAGAAAAATGTATTCTTCTTTTATTACTATCTACTCCCTGTTTAATAAGAAAACATGACGATGTTGAGTCATGCACTGCTCGTTTGCGAAAACAGAAGCTTTAAAAAAAGGTACACATTTTTAAACCAGGCATTTATCAAGGAAGGGAAAAGTTACGTGCTTATGCAGATGTAATTCATTAACACATCTGTTTTCACTGCAGGCACAGCTCCAAAACATGCTAACTTACACAAGATACATGAAAATCAGCATCTTGCACATGAAACATACCTGGAATAAGTGCTGTAGTGATGATAATATCAACATCTTGGCACTGTTTGGCAAAGAGTTTCATTTCAGCCTCAATAAATTCTTTGGACATTTCTTTAGCATAACCACCTTGTCCCTCTCCAGATTCCTTTAAGTCTACTTCCAAAGGCTCAGCACCAAGAGACTTGAACTGTTCCAGAGCTGCAGCTCTAGAAGAACAAAATGCGGGGGGGGGAGGGGGGATTGGGGGAGTAGAAAAAACACTGCTTTAAAAATCCACCATGTCTTTTTTGGTCTTTTTAGTAGTAGTAATCTTCATCTAAGAGATCTAAAACTTACCCTAGGATTAAGGAGACCATAATGAAGTCCTCAACTTTCTGCATTTAGTGAAAACTAATTTGCATCACTAATTGTAAGTCCCTAATGAAGATACTTGCATAAGGAATAAAGGTAGCCTATGGTTTCCTGTACAGTCAGTAGGAGTTGCTTCAAGAAAGTTTCAAAGATGTGAAATTAACTGTTGACTAACTCTGCTCACCCACTTCTCGTGTCATGACTAGGTAAATCTACAGCCCAAACTTAGATGCCCAAGATAGGTCATAAATACACAGACTGTGGCCCCATTTTTAACCTGTGAAGTGGGAAATACCAGTAAGTCTTCTTTTCACAGGTAACATTGGTTAGGGGCTGGAAAGGCTTGCGGGTGGGGGTGGTGTTTGGGATGTTTGGGGGG
>Ga0065711_1035284_pt1 | contig 22531 bp, 11 predicted proteins | sample Hoacrofraction12_FD_59098 | JGI IMG/M metagenome (GOLD analysis project Ga0065711, IMG submission 59098) | Hoatzin crop microbial communities from Cojedes, Venezuela - Epithelial fraction 12 v2 (version 2) | ecosystem: Host-associated > Birds > Digestive system > Esophagus > Crop | place... | reverse complement strand
CCCGCCTGGAAAAGGTCCTGTGCAGCCTGCTGTAGGTGACCCTGCTTCAGCAGGAGGGTTGGACTAGATGACCCACAGAGGTCCCTTCCAACCCCTACCATTCTGTGATTCTGTGATTATCAGACAATTCTAAGAAATTATGGTTACTGATCATGGATATTCTTCTCACTACCTCTGTCAAAAGTCTGGTATTGTAACATTACCAACAGAAACCACTCACACATCCTGTTCTTCACGTTTCTGGAATGAAATCTTATCTGACTCACCCTTTGGATTTTGCTCTCTGAGAATTAGACTAGATGGGCTCTAGTAGATCTTGCAGTCATGAGCCCAGTTCCTGAAGCAAATGACACCTATATAACACAAAGGTTGTATGCAGGCAAAACGCATCTAGAATGACCCAACAATTTTGGAGACGACATATATTCCTTTCCTCTCCTCATAGGCCATCCACAAGAAAAAGGTAAAACACCTGAGTTACTGCTATGGCCAAGCTGACTAGTCTAACTGGACGTGAGATCACACATGCTTTACTATGCCTAACCAGGCCTCAACGGCCTGATTCCAGATAACAAAAGCAATGCTACAGAAACTAAAACCACAGGCTGCCATAAGGCAATCCAAATCAGCCTTTACCATCGGGGCTAACAGTTTCTCTTTGAGAGGGTTTAATACCAGAACAAATACGCATGTTGAGGATCTCCTACTTTATGGCTACCAATAGCTGAATCATTAGATTTCATTGGCTAGAGAAGTGGATTGGGTACCTGACTAAAAAGAAACTGGCTTCTTACATTCCCTCCAGATTAGACAGTGTCTTATTAAATGAGATTAGAAAATTCTAATATCAGCTTTACACTTCGCCTTCATTATGGTGTATTAATTTGTAGTTACCCTCACTTGAATTACTTCACTGTATCAGTCTTAGCTGAATCACCGCATTTTTCATCTGTGAGTAACTTTATTTTTTTTCTGTTTCCAATAAAAACTAGTAAAAGCATGGAAAACATTACATTTCCTAGATTTTATGATGGTCTATGAACATGTTGGCATAGGCAATCTCAGATAAGAAATCACTAAGGCACTTGGCTTTGCTTCCAATTTAAAATTTGTTTACATCTAGGAAAGTTATGACCTGAATGCAACACAAGCAGGCTGCACCTTTGTAAAACAGACAATAGAGAACCATATGAGAAATAACGGAATAATGAAAATGGAGAGGAGACCAGTATAAAAACTGTAAGCTGGTTTAAATAAAAAGGCTAAAATTCTGACAATCGCTGTTCTGAATGGGAAAACGCTGTGTATGAAGATTATCACTACTGGTATTCTGCAGCTTTTGCATTTGGGACCATTTTTATTTAGTATTTTAATTAATAGTCTTGGTACAAAAAGTAGGAGAGCACTCGTGGGAGTTCCTGACGACATAATGGAAGCACAGTCAGCACATGCAGAGGCTAGCTTTTACGCAGGAATTCTACTCCTGGATGATCTTGTTCAAGAGAATAATGAAAATAGATGAGAATTTAATAATACACAGCTACCAGTAATAAAATAAGAAAATTACTATAAGCCTTAGCCTTACTTGTGGTAAGCGACAGAGGAAACAACCCTTATCTATTAGTAACTCTAAAGCTGATCCCAAGTCACCTGTTTAACGTGGTCATGAACATGGCAGTGCAATGCCAGGACTTAGAGAGAAAGGTCAAGAGGAGGTAGAGAAGCATCAACACCATTGGGTGAGTTACCTCCATTACACTCTGGTAATGAGTTTTTGTGATTATTAATTTCCTGCACCGATACCGCCTTGAGGGACTACTCTAAAAACACGAGGAACTGAAAGCCTGTCTTTCATAAGGAGAATAGAAAGGTTGGCTTGTCTAAACAAAGGCTAAGAAGAGAATTATTATTTTCTTTAAGTACTTTAGGAGAACAAATATTCAGACAAGTGAGAAGGAAAGGAGAAAACAATGATCCAGGCTAAATAACATCTGCATCACGAACCTATGGACAGAAACTGGTTGAAGTAAAATGAAAGCTGGAATAAGATTCTGTTACAGTCTTCCAAGAGGGGTTTCAGAGACAACTTAAGTTTCTTGGACTTAAGCCCAATCAATTTGCCAAAGGGATTTATACTGATGTGATTGCTTATGATAGAGATGGCTTGGACTCTTCATCCAGGAGGTCCTTCTTCTCTTTATTTCCTTGGAGACTGAACAGAGTGGATTTCCTCAGGGCTAGCACAGGATCAGTCCATGTTAACAGACAGAATACAATGTGCTGCTTCAAATCTGATGACACATGGCTGGAATTTTAATTATACACTGCAGTTTTAGAAGGCTCAAACTCCTTTCTAAAGTCAGGCTGCAGTTTTAAAAATAGATTTGAGAGAAGTTTGTCGGAAGTGAAATATTTCAAAATAACTGACTACTCAGAATTCTAAATTTTTATAGAAGATCATTGCAATACCAGTTAGTTGGTAAGTCCAGTGAAGATTTTCTGGCATTTTAGTTTTCCCTGAAGCAATTGTTAGCAAGGTTACATTCTGTCTCATTAAATTAACTTACAATTTTACCAAAAGACAGCATTGGTCATGGTATCCTCCTAACATAAAACATCAGTTCACCTTATAGGTGTTTGCATTTCAAGTAGCAATGAATATTTCACTCGGCAAACGCTCTGGGGTTCTTCAGATAAAAGCTATATAAAATATGATCTGCCATATGATTACTATATCTTGATATGGGGTGCAAAATGTGAGTTATGTGCCGCTTGCATTTTCCCCTGAGTATCAAGTCATCTTTCTGCATTTCGGTATCAAGGGACTTAAAAGGTTACAAATCCTCAGTAGTTTGATTTGAAGTTGACTTTTCATGGTAACTGTAAGAAAATAAATGGCGTGCATCTTCTGAAATACAAAAATTAGTGAAAGAAAATGACACTTGTTAAACTCTAGTTGTCATAGATGTCTGCACTGTAAGAAACTGCACAGAGTAAACAAACCATTTTGCTGCACAACCCTCAGCAGGCTACAACAATGAACAAAAACAACCCAAAGCCACTTTCTGTACCTGCAGCTTAGGAACTTTGCTGGTGTTGTAGAATTGCATTCATTCAGATAATAAAAAAATTTCCAGGGAAGATAAAGAAGTCATATGATTACCAATGTCATTGCAAAGATAAAACACATGTCTGAGCTTGAAAAACATAATCCCAAATGCAGGTTTTGGAAAAAAAAAAATCCCATGTAGCTACTAAGCATAGTTTACTTGTCCTAAGTTCAGAGCCTCCTAAGCATCAAAACAATAAAACTGCCTTTCTACGTTTTCATTGAAACTGAGCAACAAACACATACAAAAAAAATCCCAAACACAAACTCCACTCAAATCTCAAGTTATGGAAACATAATGAACAGGCATTTTTAGTCTGTTTTCCCATCAAAACAATGAACCATGAAAACAGATTTTGCTTGAAACAGTGCTTCTATCTCTTCTCTTTTCCTTTTGTTCCACCCACAACTTGTTGGTTGATTTGATAAGTCATCTAGATCCTATAAATTCACAAAATAGGCAGTTAGAGGGGAAAACACTGATGTACATGTCTTCTTAGCAGCAGCAGAGTGAGTCTCCATAAACAGATAAACACCACATGGAAAAGAAAAATTATATTTTGAACCTGCACCATATTAGACACTGTAGTCACTCAAGTGAGATGTGAATGCACAGGAAGATGAATTTTTTACCAATAGCAGTGCTTACAGAACTACTTCTCTGATGTCTCAGTATAAATTAGTTTTCCAGTAAAATATTGCTTATATATGTGTTCTTAGGTAATTGCAAAACCCCACTGGCATACTTCAGGCATTTAGGTAGTACACAATGCAGCCACAATTTAATTCCTGCAGAAATAATTTACTGATTTTACGCTACCAACAGGAGAGTGGACTGGGCCCAAATAAGGAGAGCTCCATGGGGGATGTGAAGGGTCATCACCCCTGCCTCGCGCTTTGAATGGCACAGCTCACAGCCTGGATACAGCTTCCTGCACAATCCATGCAAAAAAAGCCAGGCACCTAGGAGCAGGTTCCACAACAGGTAACACGCAGAGTAGTGCGATACTTAAGCCAACAAACAATGAAGACTGAAGAGGTTTTCTCAAATCACATCTGTCCCTGGTCTAACACACCCAGTCACAAACACGCACTTCAGACGTGAGAGATCTGGATTAAGGATGTATCTGCACTGCGCAGTAGCCCACAATGTTAACAAAGGTCTGACGTCCACGGGGAGGAGAAGAGACAAGGAACCTAGATCTACCACTGCCACACGGGGCTGTCATCACCACTGCTCTCCCTTTCTGCTTCTATACTTCCTCATGCTGACCTGAATGGTGTCTGTGGGTGCGTCCCACTAAGGTCTGATACCTCAGAGGCCACAAAGACACCTGACTTTATTAATCCCAAAGGGAGATAATTACGTACGAGGGCACTAGGCAATTATTTTAGATTTCATGTTGTTCTCTCAGGAAGTGAGAGGTCAACATATAATTACAATACCCTTCCCCTACTCCTATCCTTCTTTTGTAAGCAGTGCTTTCTCAGGAATGCTGGTAAGTGACTGATTTTTATATGCATTTACATGCTGAACATGCCATGCAGGAAACCAGGGAATCGGTAAAAATTATATTCTAGAAGTTATACTGCTTGCTTTCCCCAACTTCCAAAAAGGAAACAGTAGCTTATAGAGGAAGCATTCTCTTGTGTTCATATTAACTTTCTGAAGTTGTACTATATAATATTCTTGGATTAGAGCTCAAAGAATACTCCACGTCATCTTCTAAACAAGGATGGAATTTGGGCAGATTTCTTTATCCAGATAGCACATGGAAAATTCAGGGTTGCTTTAAAAAAATAAATAGAAGTACAAATTTACACACGCAGAGTGCAAAACCAGATAAACATATGCCACAAGAAGTGCCCAAAGAATCCAGCTTAATCATTAAGTGGTGGTTCTGGAGGAAGGAACAGAAGGTTTCTTTCCTTCTACCTACCTCCAAGAAGCCCTTAAAGCCAATTTTTCCCTCATGCGTGTGCAACCTCACCTTCCTCAGTGCAGCAAAACAGAGTCCCAGGTTCAAGTTAAATGAGCTCAGACAGAGGAGAAGGAAAAGCTGTTATTTCTAGCGGTCAGGAACCTAATGCCCTTTGAGTACGTCTCAGCTGCTTAATTGATGGAGCTCCCATTTCTCCCTGAGCATACACGTGCTTTTAACACGCTCCTTCATGCTGCTGACAAAAATATTTTACAATGGAAATAGAACTCTTAGTTGAATTTAGGCCTACAATAGCCTAGCAACTTTTCTTTTAGTAGGGCCTTTAAAAGCAGTCCTTAGACTCCCTGGAAATCTCCAGATGACAAACTGATAACTGCTCCGAGTCAGAAAATGTGGTCTCTGTCACTAGAAACCACAGGCTAGAGACCTGGGGACTGAAAATGACACCAAATCATTTCCTTCCTCCTCATACAGCCCTTCCATTTACCCATTAATTTTAACAGCGAATAGTTGTTTTGTTGCTGGACTAACTTCCACAGAACACTTAAACTGGCCACTGTATATCAATCCTTCAAAGTGTGCTCTGAACAGAAGGTTAAGTGCAAACAACATCAATACATTTACCATCAAATAAGGAATTTTCTCACTTCAAACATTCTGTAAATACAGAACAAACACAAACAAGATGGGTTCTTGTCCCACTCAGCCTTTTTTCTGATGTCTGTTCTTCTGCAGCTCTTCCAGTGGTTTTCACTGGAGGATGCCCTATGTCAGGCTGCACTTTAAAGGAACTGAAATTGGTCCTAGTACTCTTTCAAGTTAGGGGACTCCAAACTTCCAATCCTCACACTTCTTGTCTCAACTGCATTTTCTTTTTTAAATCATCCCACTGTCCTCTCTCAGCTGACTAAGAGTTGAGACCTGTCAGTTCTAGCTGTAGAGCTAGCTCTACATTCATACACCATTTTTCATATTCTTTGCCTTACAGTAGGAGAGACAGAATATGTGGTACTTAATAGGTTTTTTCTCTCGCCATATGGACTTACAGAATTTGGACCATAAAATGTTTTTAAAAGTTTTCCCTCCCCTCTCTGATTTATGGGAATGGAACTGTCTGCCTATACGTAGAAGAAACACAGATAAACAAAATTCAACCATACTTGTCTCTTTTTATGCTACTTAACTGGAAGATAGCTTATACTATCTTCCAAGAACTACTTGGGAGAAACTACATTTCATCAGGAACCTCTATTTTAGATGAAACCAGCATGAATAAAGCAATTCTGAATACCCCAAGCCCTTACTTTCCCTGGCATAAGTAAAAAACCCTTAAAGTTTCATGACAAAAATACACCAGAGGGGACCTCTTTAACCATGACCTTAATTTCTTGTGGAAAAGAAAGGATGAGCAGCTACTACCATCACCAACTGATTTCATTTGGTACTAGAATCATTAAATTTTAAGTAAAAATGTTACCTGCTGAAGTTAAAAAAAAAACCCCAAAACCTGATTGTAAAAACTCCATGCAGTGCACAGTGGGCAGAATAAGGGCTGAAGATTTGTCACTGGACACATGACTGAACTCTAAGTTACAGTGCAGTCTAACCGGGTTTTAGTCCTTCAGATCCTGTTTTTGAGAGCCCTTCACAGCAGGGACAGGAAAGCTGGCAGCTCTGCAGGATCCGAGTTCATCGTCAACAGGCAACAGCAGCTGCAGGAAACGTCCCCGTCTACGGGCAATGTCCTCATTAAGCAAAGCTTCTGGAAAGGCTCATCAGCTAGTTAAGAATTGCGGCTGTGTCCAACTCTAGCATATTTTCCAACAGTTTTCACTGAATATTGTTGCTGCCACAAAGTTACCTCTTTCTGCGCTGAATCAGCACTTCCAGAACAGACTCGTGTTTGGTATATAAAGCCATCTGGCAAAGATTCTGGTCAGAGGTGCTGCTTTTTGAATGAATGCAAAAGGAATTAATGCAAGAAGGAAAGAAAAAAAGAATACAGGTCAGAAAACTAAAGATGAAAAGGCAGCGAAAAAAACATGAAAGTGCCACCCGAATCACAAAACAGAAGGTTAGGAACAGATTTCTAATCCAGGTCTGCACACCAAACCTCCCCGCAGGCAAATAATTTAATTCTTCTAATTCCGTTTTCCTCATTGGTGTACAACTTGCCTAACAGGAACTCTGTAAACAACTTACTGCTCCTTAAAGTACTTTGAAGCTACAAAATGCTTATTAATAAAGATGAGACTGAGATATAACGGAGGACAGGAAAGAGCAAAAGAAGAGCAGCTTTGCAGAATAATTAGAATAATGTGGAAAAGACTGGAGCTATGGTGCACAAATAAGAGAAAAGCCAAATAAAATAGATTCAGAAAAATATAACAGCAAAATCCTCCCAGCCAAAACTGTCTACAAGACACGACCACGAAGGGCTTTGTAGGTAACCTGTTTGTGACCTTTTGGTCTTTATTACTGTGATAAAGGGTTGCTTTCCTAATCCTAATTCATTTTCAAGAACAGCAGATTAACAAGAAGGCATCACTATCAAGCTGAGTCTTCCAGATAATAATCTCTGCTAGCTCTAAATAATCACTGAAAGAGAAGCATAAAAGGAACCGTAATAATTTCCTTTCAATGCTGTTGATGGGGAATATGCAGAAAGCTAACACAAAAAGGTGCTAGAATGCTGTATTTTCATAACTTTATTTTAATCTTAAAATAAAACCAGTCAAATAAAAAGGTAATCTTATTTATTTCACCCTACAATGTTATCCACATATAGAATTATTCAAGATAAGGGAAAAATTATTGGTTGTCTATCTAGCAAGTTAAATCAGATGAAAATACTGTATGAATTTTAAGCAGAACTGTTCCTACACACACTTATTTCAGGAGAATTTAATTCACTTAGATAGAATTAAGCTAAAAGAACAAGGCTTACTGAATTCTCTGTAACAGGGTCCCCAGTTAAGCTAGGCTGTGTTTTATGACTACTTTCGCATTCGTTTAGGCCCTAGAAGTCACCTTCTTTTGCCAAACATTGAACAGGCAACGCTCACCTGCTGCAGCTGATCGTGCAACTGTTAACTCAGTTCCTGCCAAACCCAAACAGGTACGGCAAATATTTAAGTCCCTAAATTTAAATGTGTACATATGCATGCATGCATATATACATACAAACACAACTTCCTGTACTTTACTGAGAAAGATACAACACAATCTATAATCCACACTCCTAAATTCTTAGATATAAATTTAAATCATAAGCCAAAAAGGAACACTTAGCAAATATTTTACCTTGCAACATCAGAGAAAGTTAAAAAGTAAGAGATATTAAGAGGAACAGTACTGCCCATGTTACACAAAGAAACACCTGAAATCTGTGAGAAGCAACACAAAACCATACTGGCTGTTCTGCAAATCTGTGCCCCTGCTGGCAACCGCCATCGTATCTCTCAGTCCAACATAAAGATCTCCTGCATCGTATTTGCACAAATCTCATTAGTTGCCCTCACAACTGGCTGGCCTTTTTTTTTTTTTTTTAAAGGAATAGTGTTAGTTTTTGAGAATTTAGACAACTTGGGGTGTCATCTTTCTGTTGCTCATAACATAATTCTCATCTGTCAGTGCAAGTTTCCTTTCCTGCGAGTAGGAACACAATCTACCAGATGGCAAAGCAACTCTCCATTTGATTCACTGGTTAAACAAGCTTGAGAAAGAGAACTGGCAACATCTTCCATTTCTAGGTGATGCTGTAAGATCACTGCTCGGTGTTTGTAAGCATGCAGATAAATCTTCTCTCTCTGACAGAGGGAACAGAGTGAACCAGGCAGCGAGGAGCCTTCCACCTTCACAGGTCTACAAGAAAAACTCAGCAAGTCTTGTTTGCTCCCTCAGATTTATTAGATATCATTTACAAGATTTGTGTGCTACCACTGCCTGTCCTATGGTGTTTTACACTCGGCTGGTCATCACTGCATTGCCTGGAATGCAGAACTCCAGTCTATCAGCAGGCCAGGTAGGAAAAGCCACTCTAATCAGATTAAATGATGGAGGCATAACAGACTCATAGATTTTCTACTGTAGCATAAGAACTAACTTTAAAATATTGCCTCCATCAGTAATCAAATGAAACCTAAAACCAAAATAAAATGAAAAACACAATAAATAAAATCACAGAAAGGTAATTTTGAGCTTGAATACAACTGTAGTCTAAAAATATCAATGCATTACCTATGAATCAAAAGCAAGTGACTGTCATACAACATAGGAGTTTGTCCTTGCAGATAACAACGAATTGCTACCGCAGTCACCGCCACTGACAACGTCCTGGTGCTTCCCCTCAATGCCTTACTGTCAGGTCACCATCTCCCTCCACCCCTCACGAGCATGTTTCTAATCCGTCAGCTGGGGAATACGTATATATACTCCTCCCCGGTAATGACCGCCTGCTGCCACGCGCGCTGCACACGGTGGCAGGATGTGCGGTGTTGGAAGCGGTGCATGCCTCCCTGCCAGAAACGGTTCTGCGCACATCTCCACAGACGATCCCCGAAACGTTTGCTGTGTTGTCGTGCTTCCAAGGTCAATGTTCATAACTGAATGCTGACTTTTTTTTTCCTGATGCACACCATGGAAATGCATTGCACCTAGATATCATTCCCTGAACAAAAGTCACTGTGGTACTTTATCCAAACAACCAACTAGCCAGACAGTTTAGGATTAATTCAAATCCTCCCTATTTTTTTTTTCCTTCTAATATCTGAAGATGGTACCTTGTCCTACTTCTGCAATCTCTTTCTTTTAAGATTGATTTATGGTAGCAATTTTCTTCCATCTGCATAACCATGAAATTTTGGGACCCTGAGCAGAGCATAAGCTTATTCTAAAAATAAGAAGGCTTCACAAAAAAAGGAAGCCATATAAGCACACCCATGGTGAGCTATGAGCACATAACACAAAGCACAATAGGGACCTTATAGAACACAGCAGCCCTAAAGTATTCTAGGCACATTTTTATCTTTAGCAAGCAGATAAAAGATGACTCAGTTTTAAAATTTCTTAAGGACGAAAAGAAATTCACCTTGGATTAGGGTAAATACCACGTATGAAAAGAGATAGACAACAGACTTCTCTATGGGAGTCATTTTTCTCATGAACTTATTCTGATTTTTCTGTGGGTTCCTGTTAACTCAAATTAGTGATTCATGACTGCTTTAAACGTTTGCACTATTAACTTAATGGATCAGTAACAATGAATTCATAACTTCCTTTTGAGAAAGCAGAAAATAAGATGACCCACCAGCATCTACATGGAGGGTTTATGGGTTTTGCATTTTGTTTTGGTTTTTTGGCCATGTCCTATAGGTAAAGCATAAATAACTATCCAGACAAATTTTTAAACAACATACCAAATATCTAGGTACTGATAATAGAGTGAATAAAAAAGTGCTAATCTAAAAGCTATTAATACCACTTACTTTTTTAACAGAACTGGACTGCAAACTCCATGTATACGTTTGCCTATGAATAAGGGAAAAAGTTATTTAGAAGTCCATTCCCTGCGGTGCAAAATGAAAATGACCCAAACCTACTACTCCTACAGCTGTTGCCCCCACTACAAGGTAGTTTTAAATGCCATTACACAGAGCTCATGATACAGGTCCTGTATCACTGATGCCACAACTACAGATGCCAAGGTTGGATATGGAGTTCAGACACATTTTACACCAGGAAAGAGTATTATGAAAATCTCATGTCCAGCTGATGCAGACAGAAGGAAGCTGTTCACAATAGCTCTGTTTCATAGCTAAGCAAAGGACGTTCCACTGAAGCTGTCAAGTCTGCCTCTTTCACAAGTACTAAATTCACATGAATTAAATTAATTTTGTTTGTTTTTAATACAGGAAAAATGTTCCTGGACTTTCACATTAAAGGGAACTGATGAAACCCTTCAGAGGGATGTGTATCTGTTAGCACAGCATGCACAGGCCAATTATTAAAAAAAAACTCCAGGAATAAACACCATTTAAAAGTTTCCTAATCTCAGAAAGTTTATCAGCGTAGTTTTAAGGTCATGATTAGACATGGCAGAGGTTAAGTAAGCACCTACCATGAAAAAAATGCAAAGTCTGGAAGAAGGTTTTTTTGTTTCGTTGGTTTTAATGCATTGTCTATCGTTACTGGCTAATGAAGAGTAAAAAATTCAACTGTTTGCAGAGGAGCTGCAGTACAAAGAGTTTGAGAACAGTGGTGAGCTTGGAAAAACTGTGTTGCCCAGTCTATTTTAACGCTAGAAGTGATTATTTTACCTTTTTCCATTACCATGCAGAACTCTCACTAAATGTCCAAGGGAAGGCAAACTGCTGCAAGTATCAAAGCTTGCATACAGAATAATTTCTTCAGCTTTCAGTCCAGACCAGTCTCTGCTAATACTTAATATTTTTTTTTTAAAAAATAATTTTTTTTTTAAAATTCTAGTGAAAAAAATGAAAGAAGAAAGAAAAAGGCTGAGAATTGCTGCAACAACTGTGGTTGGTTGCTTCCTCTGCAGCTGAAACAGAAAAGTTCTGTTAACCTTCTTTCCTATATACCTAGAACACAGTCTTTGTTTTCTCATGCAGAAAGCTAGCTTACGCTTATTGGAAAACTCTGATGAAGTAGTAAGTCAAATACTTCTACAAATAAAAACTCTATGCAGAGAGGGGGACACCCAGAGGACCACCTTAGGGCCCTGCCATCATCTTTGTGGCAACAGTAAATCACAATATTCAATTGCAGTTACTAGACACTGACATTCATTGGGCTCAAAATACATTTTTTTGTAATTCGGTGTCAGCTTAAACTTTATAGTGAAAGCATAACTTCAATTAAATGAAGGGGAGAAATTATCTGAACCAGTTCTCTGTATTCACTTGTGTGTACCCCACCGTTCCCAGAGGGCCCAGTCCACGCATCTCTCTTTCTACTTACTCTAATGATCTGGGTAGACTCAGATGATATTTCAGACAGTTATTACTAAAAAACCTTTTACATTTGTCAACCACATACTTCTTCAGCTGTGCTGTTGTTACATCATTACAGCCAGCGTCTCTTAGTTTGGTCAGCAGAAGGACCTGCTGCAAGCAAAGAAGTGGGCGTTCACATTGGTCTTGGCAGCCTAACCATGGGCCTGTTACCATCTGAGATGATCCCCCTTGCAAACCTGTAGGATCATGGTCTTTGGATCCCTCAAGTTTCCTTCCTTCCTCTTTCTTTTTATTCGCTCCAAATTACTCCTCCAAATTTTTCCTTTTGATCATCTAAGAAAGCCACCCCTTTTGATCTGCTCTGCAAACCTTCTGTTTGTGCTCATCCATTCCCAGTCCTCTGGCATCCAGGGAACAACAGAAGGGCGCGGCAAGTACTGCCCCGAGAAGAGAAAAAGTGCAGACAGGACCTGAAACGCCCTAATGCAGCAACAGGGTCCTTAGCAGCTCTGTGTAGAAACTGCAAAGTAAACTTGGAATCAGAGAGCACTTCCTGTCTATCTCAAAACAGTAAGCAATACCAGCTGCTTCTCTTTGCAAAAGCAGTGAATGAATTTCCACGTCTGATGGTCTTTGGGGCTGTCAGCCACACTCTTGCTCCCTGGAGAAGTAGCTGACACTACTTTGTTGCACAGAGAAATGGGAGGATTGACCTTAGACTGTCTGCTTGGATGCGAACCTTAACTGCTCAGTTTGACTTTAGTTTATAAATTATATTTTTTGCCTCCTGTGCTGACCTAAATACTGCAATGTTTGGTTTACAAACATGTCAAGGGAAAACTGGTTTTGCCCTTGCCCTACATTTCCCTTTCTCTTCCCAGCTTAGCATCTCTAATATACTTCCTTTACCCATATCACAGAAACTACTTTTTCACACAGAATATTTTAGTCACTTGCTCGAATCCATAGGCTTGCGAGTGGGCTTCATATCCCACTGTTTAAATGGTCAACATTGAATCCATTTATTTATATTAAATAAAAAACTTGCAATTAAAAACATTTAAAGTGCTATTGCTTCGATTAATGTTTGTAAGGCTATTTTTTAAAAAATAAAAATTCAGGCTGACAAGGAAAATTTTTGTTGCTACAATTTATCATTTATAAAATAAGAGAAAAACTCACCTCTTCTGACATTCATTTTCATTCTACTGTCCTTTGTTCCAACAGACTATTCCCTCTGCACACCTGCTCGCTATCTCCATTTGTCTGATTAATTATCCTCACATCTTCTCTACAGGCTTTGACAACCTCCTCTTCCTTCTCCAGCTTCATCCCCATTTTTCACTTTGTGTGGCTTAAATCTCCATCCTAGATATACTGACTACTCTCAAAATGAAACAACATAGATACTACCAATACACAATTTTAAATAAAGTAACAATAGATAGCTGAACAACAGAATACCAATTTTTGGAGAATTTATAAACTAAGCAGTTTTCAGCGTAGGAGCTGGCTGAGGGGTTTAGGTGGTATGTACTCCCATGGAGAAAAAGCCATATTCAAAGAGGTCTTTATGACAGCATTATATATATTATTTCCCTTACATAACACATCAGAAATTATTATCAATTCAGAATCTAATACAAATGCTGAGCAGTATTTTCTGTATGTGAAATTATCACATAGGTGCATCTCAGTTTATTTTTTTCAACATCAAAGTTGCCTGGTGGTATACGCTATAATTAATTCTCAGGATTTCTACAATTGTTATTCCTCTCTTGTCCTGCTTTCAGTTTGTTGAACCTTGTGGAAAAATCCTGCTGTTAAGCTAAAACATACCCATGCTTCATCAACTCAGGTAGCTTTTAATATGGAAACTTTGTAGATTTTTGTTAGTAAACAGTTCAAAAGCAGACCCATAATCTTCAGAAAGCCGGGTCTGAGTGTTCCTTGAGAGGACCGAGATGGTCCAGCACTGAAAGCGCATCTGTGATATTTAGTTTTGTGTTAAGTTTCCTTCTCTGCCCAGAATTCCTGTAAGCTTTCCAAGTCTTTCGGTTCCAGATTCTCAAAGGCCAATATGTCCTTGAGTATCTTTGAAATCAGAGAAGTCTCACTACTCTACTTTCGCCACTTCATAAGACTGGTCAGGGTTTGAGCACGATTATGGGATGGGCATTTTGGAACAAGCACAGAGAGCATGTTTGGCAGCACACAGAGGCAGAGATACAACAGGTATTACGCGCTGATGTGAGGCACACCATTCCTTCTCTTTGTCAAAGAGCCAGAGGAGAGCAGGTAGGAAAATACCTGAAAGTAATTTTGCACAGAAACATTTACAAGCAATCGCATAATCTTACATTCTCAGCAGCAACCCTTTTCTTTCACACATATCTAAACCAACCTGCACTTACTAGATGCCCACTTGATTCTTTCACCCTGGGGATTTTGGCTATCTTTAAAATCGACCCATTCTTTACATTTAATAAAGACAGTCAAATCACATGTGTAGGTATGGTGAGGTGTGGGTGTCCTGACAGAAAGATCGGGCCTCACATGTCCCACCTCCGGTTCTTTTTTTTTCCCCCCTCTCTCTAAGCATGTTATTACTGTCTATGAGTCATTTCATTAATCCGGAGAGAAGGCTAGGAACCAAGTGAATAAACACCCTGCTTCACAACCTTCTGTCCGCACTGTTTACTTCTCTGCTAATGAATGAACAGCTAAAAAAACAGAATTATCCTAATTGGGGACATTCAAAGGGACATTATTTCCTCTTTGTCAATAGCTGCTGCCTGGGTCTGCCACTGATTACGCTGCATGGTCAAAGGATGATCTCTGAATGTTCACTCCCAAGGACAGTGTAAATATGATAGAAAGTCCAGGAAAACAATGGAAAGGAACACACGTGCAAGTCAAAATGAAGACCACGGGAGTCTTTTAAATGACCACACCTTTCCTACTTAAAAATGATTAAAAATAGGTGTGAGAAACATGAAGCAGCTGCGATGCCAGACGCAGGACCCTGTCTCCAGCAGCACAAGGTCAGATCTCTTATACGCACCGTGCTGGAACTCAGCACATGCTCTGAGTTCTGCAGTTCACTCTTTGCGCATGGACAGGGCTCTCCATTTATCACAAAGATGGCAGGCAACTGTCTGAAATGTCCTACTCCCCCCTTCAGAGCTGTCAGAGCAATCCTATCTCTAGTGACATGAATAAAGATAGACGGTGAAAGACTAAATGAGAAACAAATTACTGTAGCCTCAGTTTTGCCTTCCATTGAAGGAAATACAGGGATTCAAGGTCTAGCTTCTGCCACCAGGGAAGCCTGGGCTTTGCTCTCCCTGGCAGGCCTACAGCTGTAGAGACACACAGATGAACTGATGCTTAGGGCAGCCTACACTTCATCCCAGCTCCTTTCAGATTCACACAGTCAACTTTTTAATTGTCTCCCTCTAAAGCATCTACAGAGTTAAACCTTCGGACTGTTACTTCAAACACTAAGGGGTTAGTAAGTCCCTTTCAACGACAGGAATATTGCAGAGTTTCTTCATAAAACAAGTATTTAATGCCCACAGACAGCATTCTAAATAACATTCAGATTATTAGGAATTATTTTCAAAATAAGGCACAATGCCAAGTCTGCTTGTGCACTTTATATACTCTCTCCCCTTTGTTGCTACATATGCTCAGATTTTGGAATTTAGTCTGATATTTATACTTCTCCACTTTGGTGCATAGTTGAACACGCTCTTCTCTGATCTGCTTTCAAAGAGAATCTATTAATTTCTGTATCAAGGAGGGCTGATGTTAAACCCCTGAGCTAAACACACAGTCCAACAGAACATGAAATTCAGCATTTGGCCATTCCCTGGTGATTTCTTCTCCTGCTCCCATTGTATAATGGGACAGCAGATCACGCATGCCTCGATCATGGGAGTGGTGTATTTCTACTTTTGGGACAACTGGTCGCATAGGAGGTTTTCTCCCTGCCAACTGCCAAACAAACAGAGGGACCTACCTAAAATACGTTCAAACACTTGTAGAAATTGCCGTCTACCTCCCTGTGTCCATCTAGATGAGAATACGTTGCCCATGCTGTCTGGGCTGGACAGAAAGACTGGACGTTACTGGTCTATGACATTGACTTGCATCAGCTGGGCTTCTGAGGACTTATAGAGGCGGGCAGACAGCCTCCAAACCTGCTCTGAGCCCTGACAACACCACCCTGACAACTTTGTGGCTGACAGCATTTCAGATCAAGAGTTAGTATTTTACCAGGCCCCTTGCTAGCTTGTAGCATACAAATCAGCCCAAAGCTAGCATTTAGCAAAAAAAAAAATCCTTTCCCTAACTCTCTGTAAGACTATTACAACAGAACATAGTTTTCTTCTTATAATCCAATTGTTTCAAGAAAAACAGAAAAAAAAAAAAAAAGAGTATGAGTTGAAAGTGGTCAGCCAAGCGCTAACCACCACTCCATGACAGGCAGTCTATTCTCCCCCTCATCTGCCACGCGGTGCAGCAGGCCGTACGTAGGGAGGGCTGCCAGCAACCCTGGCTGGAGGGCCATATTCTCACATCCAGATGCCGTGAGTACGAGAGGTCCAGCCCTCGGAGCAGACACACTGCCCACTCCTGCTCACCACTCCTAATTCAGGACGGGTTCTCCCTCTCTGTCAATACCTCCTCTCCTCCGGCACACGCTGACTAGGCCTGGGCCCACTCTCCAGGACAGGATGATGGGATATCATCTGCCAGGCAGCTTCCCACAAAACTCAAGTTTCCTACAGAGCTGAGGTACACCTACTGAGCAATATGCACTGACAGACAACTAACTCTGTGTCCTTTTAGTCGACCTGCCATGCCTCATCTGCATGTGTAGCATAACACAGGCAATTCCAGCCAGAGCTCTTCCCCACTGCTTCTCTCCTCCTCTTCCTTGGACTAAGCAATGTCCAGTGGCAGAGGGGAAAGAGATGACAGTGACATGAAACCACACCACATTTACTGGCAGTGAGAACCTTACTTTAAAGATGCTGTGGGAAGAAAAAAAAAATGAACCTAACAACAAAAGCTCAGATTGAATTTTCTGAGGCTTTGCGCCAGAGTATACACATCTCTACACATGTAAATATATATTTGATTTGTACTTCTGGATTGAAGCATTTGAGCCAAAACACCTGAAATACTTTCATGTGTTCTTAACTTCAGGATATATAAATTCAAAGATGTAAGCACACAAAATCACTCTTGACATGGAAATCATCATCACACCAACAGAAGACTAGCATGTCTTTCTTTTTTTTAAATCATTTTAGCAGAATGGTATTTCTGATTAATACAAATTTGAATTAAATTTCTCCTTTTATGTATGCAGTAGTTAATTCTAATCAAGCAAGCTTGAGGTTTTCAGTTGCCTGAATAGTACTAATTAGATTCTTCTACATTATCACTTCAACATATGCAATCATACATGCCACACAAATATCAACTTTCTTTTTAACAAACATGAACTTTCTTTTCATATTTTCACTGAAAATAATTTTCTGAAGTTGGGAGCAAAATCTGCTCCAAAGGGAAATATACAGTCTCAGGAATCCTACACAGAAAAGTTTCAGCCTTAAAAGAAATGCTTTAGAATTAATTTGCTGAGTGCAGAACACCACCACCATTTAGGTTTCACATAGAAATAAAGTAACTCTTTATATTAGACTGAAGTTATGGGAAGAAGGTTTGATGCATGTGTGTGTGTGTGTGTGTGTGAATGACTGTAGATAAGCTATGAAAGCAAACAATATTAACAAACTAAAGTAATTGCTTATTACTACTGAGTTCCTGTTAGCCAGGCATATAATTGTTGTAACTTGAGATGACGGAAGCTTCAAGTGATGGCACCAGATGCCTTACGACACAGAGCCGTGCACTTCTGGAGCTAATGACTGCTTACGAGACAGTTGTTCCAGGATCTTCGAGGAACAGCTTAGAAACTGACTTTGTACAGGAAAGCCAAATTAATCGAGAAAACATCTGATAGCTCTACCGAGTGCCAGCCAAGGTTTGAGCTGGATGCAGCGAATCTATTACAAAACAAGGAGGTGGACCTAGCTGAGTCACCTTAAATCAGGAAATTCAATTCCTTCCTACTCCTCAGATTTAAAATATCCTATAGCAAAAAGCTTCTATAGGAATTTTTTTAAAAGTTTTTGGAAGAAACCAAAATACTGCAGTCAAGCCTCTCTAAAGGAAGTACTCATGGCTTCCATGCAGTGTAAAATGCATCAAATTAACAGAGTTAAGAAGAAAATCAAAGTATTTAGAATGAAGATAACTACACAACCTCATTTTACTCTTTGTAGTTAAATGAAGTATTTCACACAAAGACTTAAAAGCCAGGAGGAGGAAATAAAAGTATTTCTGCTCTAAGCAGCTACTTCTCAGTGAGATAATGTACAACCAACACCAAGAGATTCTATGACCCAGAACACTAGTATGGTGCTTTACAGAGCTGATTGAAGAAAAGCTTAAATCCTACGGGAAACAGGATTTTAAAGTAACAGATTTTTCTAAGAAATTTGAACATGTTTATTCTCTATAAAGCTAAGAAAAAGCAGGAGCTGAAAGGGCCGATGACTCTACTTACACCCCTCCATTCACCACAGCACCCTGGGTATGAGAAATGATGATGGAGGAAGTGCATCAGCCTCTGGGAGAAGTCTTGGTGAGGCAAGTGTGGCGAGGCAAGTATGTCAGAGCTGCTCACCACACCATCAGGCAAGGGACTGTTGTGACCCTGAAGGGAGACCTCCACCCTTTTGGGTTACCGCTAAAGGAGGAACCCATAAATACTGGAGAGTATACCCACAGCCCATTCTCAAACAGGAAGAAAAAGTATTAAATTCTAGTTGGGTCTATTTCTTTGTGGAGGTCTTGCATTACCCTCAGAGGGATATTTTTCCTACTGTTACCCATTGCCTGGAACTTTCCTCCTCATCATTTTACATACAACGTAGTTTCTTGTTTCCTGTCAGGTAGTGGGATTCCTTGAAAATCTTCCAGTACTTTACACCACAAGAAGTTCAGAAATAAAAGAAGAGGTGGTACGACTGTAATTGAGCCAAAAAAGAAAAAACATTGCATCACAGAATGTTAGCCTTGAGACAACTAATTAGATTTTTACTCAAGACAGAAGTCAAACACACAGTGATAAAGTGCAAGATAGAAATGCAAAATGTCTGAAAGGAAAAAAGAAAATTAAACTCGCCTTGACAAGGTTTCTGCAAGCAGAAAGGGAACTCAAGCAACTTTGGGAGAGCAAAACTTAATCTTCGGAGTGTATTTGTTCAGTCATTAGTTGCTCTAAAAAAACGGCCATTTATTTGGTATACTAACAGCATTTACTCAAAAGTCTCATTTATAAACATCAAGCTGAGTCTTGCTTTAGACTACCTCGGAAAAAAAATGAAGCCTGTATTGTATATCTATCTTTAGGGAAACATAACTATTTCTGAATTCAGGAACTGCTCTGGGTTGGAGCAGCACCTAATATCCTAACCAGAATTTCCTTGATCATTACTCAAGCTGTAGCATTTTTATTTTAAAAAACCTTAGTCCTCCTCCCCCACCAGTATTTCTCTTCTAACACATTCCATTCTAATTTTAGTCTTTTGAGAAGTTTCTTTTCCAGATCAACCCACTCCTTTTCACATTTAAATAATTTTCAGTTTTTTAAAGAGCTCAGCTTTAGCAGGTGTTTCAGTAGCTAAGCAATAAAAAATTATCTTGAGAACATCTTCCATGTTTCCCAAATGGATTAGCTTGGAAGTTTTAGGAGAACAATATTAGGCAAAATACCATGCTATTTAATTTCAGAACTGGAATAAAACTCCTAAGACAAAAAAGACAAAAAGACACACTCCCAAACAGAGGCACTTACGCTGACTGTTAACAAATAAAGAAGGTGCAAAAGAAACAGTTGTTACACTGGCAATACTGGTAATTAACTTGCATGCAGGAAAATTCAACAGAACTAAATTTAGAAGCTTAACATGAAGGAAAACAATGCAACTCCTCCTTTTTTGAATTATTCAGCTTTACTGCAGCCACAGAACCAAGAATGGTAAACGGTTTGCAACCACAGGCCAAATAAGCACATGTCAGTGGCTAACAGTGGAAAAAACCCAGCATGCTGTAAAAGCAGCAGAGACTTTACCAGCAATGTGGGCCCACAGCCCCACACAGCCAGAACACATTCATTATCAGATCTGGAAGCTGAACTGAAGCAAGGTCAAGACACATGTATACTTATCTTCAAGTACCAACCCTCCTCAGACAAAAGATAGCCTGGCCCTTCATGTCACCTCCAGCTATTCGAAAGCTGAATTTTTTCTCTTTTGGCTCCTGGAAGCTAAAAACGCTGCAGTGCATTTCAGCAATTGCTTCTTTTTGCAGTCTCAAGTAGTGTGAGGAAACCCACTGACAACGATGCCTCAGTGCCTTTACGCAGTTAGAGCAGACCTATGCGATCTCAGCACCTGGTAGATTCATGAGGCAGGAAATTTGGAAATAAATGTGATGCTAGGCATCATGTACAGATTTACCAATATAGGTGTTCATCTACAGTCACAGGGTTATCTTCCACATTTCCCAACAGCATAGGAACACCCTATGGTAAAAAAAGTGGTAAAAAAAGACTAATAAAAAGTCAAATCTATCCTACTATGTCTGTACAGAGGTAGCACTTCCAGTAAAACAGTAAGTTGGAGGAGAATACAACAGCAGACATTTCTCATCTTGTTCTTTAACATCACATATCATCCCCCATTTCTACTCCCTTTGCCCAATTAAATTCTTCTAACGATACAGACAAAAAAAATAAACCTATTTTAAAGATGTACTTAATACTCAAAACATATTTTCTTACCCAGTGCAAAGATTTCTGGGAAACACTTCCTCAGCAAATGTTATTACCTAGGATTGATCTAACCTCAATTCCCCAGACGTGAGATGCGTTTAAGTCTGTACCTGAAGTAAACTTGCCTGTTAGCTTGCAAGAATTTTTAACAATTTTTTTTTTTTTCCTTTGAGGTTTTGAGTATGTATCCTCTGTTTTCCAAGTTTGCTTCCTTGTCTTCATCCTGTTCAGGCTTTGTAAAAGAGAATTAACTATGTTTATTCTCAGCTATGCCAGCTCCACTGCTGAGAACAGCCAGGCGAAGAGGGGAAATACTGGAACACAGCAAAAAGAGAATTCTGGTATTTCCACAAAAAACTCTGCGAAGCATATAGTCTTGGAATCCTCCCACATGTAAATTCATTCCCTGCTTGCCTTCCCTCCCTTTGTCCCTGTGGTTTGTTAGTGAGTGTGAAAGGGCACTGGTGAATGAGCTGGGGTGCATCCTCAGGGACAAGCTTTCCCCCCCACTAAGTACAGCTGAGCTGGCTCCATATAAGGACGCAAACGTATCAGAGCAGCTGGTCACAGATTAACACCTCTTCCTCACCTCTGACACAGGTTTAAAACAGTAGATGGACTTCTGATTACTTGCAAGTAATTAAAAGCGTCAGTTGTCTCCTCCTCCTCAAATCTTCCTTTTCTCAAAAGCACCTTTGTCTAAACATGGGCCAAATAAAGCCTGAATTGAAAAGAGGACAGGAAATTAGATCAAACTGAGTACGCAGCATTATCCCTCAAGTCAGACAAGTCAGAAGCAGTTACATAATTGGGCCTCTAGACTCTAGGCAGTGAAGTGTTAAGGGAGGAAAAGCAATCCCAGGACTGCATGCTGGGTTTGGACAAATAGAAAAACACTGAAGCACGCCACGAGCTGACCATTAATGTTAGTTTTTAACTGTACCACCTCAAAAAGAGGTTCATATGGCATTTATGGTCAAAAAGGTAAGAAAGTGTGCAGTGCAAGAAATGAAAAAGCGAGGGAGGGAATTTAATCCCCACTTGTGTACACACTTGTGCATGAATCGGAGAATGTGTGCTTGCGAGTACGTGAGCAAGAACGCCTGTGTGCGAGAGAAGCGCGGTGCAGAGCAAGGCAAGGGGAGGCAGCGGCCCATGAGCAATCGCTGTGAAAAGGAATGGGGGTGGGGAATTGTGCACAGTCCTTTTCGAGTTTCTGCTGTAAAAAATAAATAGACCTTTTAATCTGTGTTCTCCTTCAAGCCTTCTCTATTGACCATTCATTTCTCCTTTCCCTTCCCAGCTCTTTACCTCCTCTATATGGCTGATGAATATGCAAATGCATCATCAGTTCTATAATAGCCCGTCCTTTCTCAGACCGGGCTATAAATCTGGATCCCTAGGAGCAGGTTCTGAAGAGACCATTCTCCTGCGCGGCCGGGGGAAGAGGCGAGGCCCGCACACCGCCGCACAGCCCAGAGCCCTCCCCGCCGTGTGCAGGCAGCCAGCGGGGCCCTTCCCGCGGTGGGGCCGGCTCCCGCCCCAGCCACCGGTCCCGCCGGCCGTGGAGGCCGTGGGGCGGCAGGGC
>Ga0065711_1006659_pt1 | contig 22531 bp, 19 predicted proteins | sample Hoacrofraction12_FD_59098 | JGI IMG/M metagenome (GOLD analysis project Ga0065711, IMG submission 59098) | Hoatzin crop microbial communities from Cojedes, Venezuela - Epithelial fraction 12 v2 (version 2) | ecosystem: Host-associated > Birds > Digestive system > Esophagus > Crop | place... | reverse complement strand
CCAGAGCCAGGAGAACCTGGGGAATGGGGCATTGTCCAGGGAAAGCCTCAGCATATCTGCCTATTCTCATAATTCCCGTACTCTGTCAGCTTCAGACACCAGTGAGGATCTTCGCCACTGCCAGGGAGACACTGCTCTGGGCTGGCCTTTGGGCTGACCCAGAGCAGCTGCCATGTACTGACACGCCTGTCACCACCATCTGACATGCAGCAGCAAGGCAGGTAGGTCCCCCTTGGGGTCAGCACCTGGCAGAAGGGCCATGCCATGCACAGCCTGTAGCCCAGGTGCTGCTGCTCTGGAGCCAGGGCAGGCTCTGGTCCCTGGGAGGGAGGACATCCCTCTGTTCACACGGGCAGGCAGGCTGAGCACAGGGAGCATCAGATGCAGCCGCTGCTTGTGGCTCTGGGCAGAGCGGGCACCCGGGAGGCAAAGCACTCTGTGCATCCATAGCGTGGCTGCTGAGCCACAGGTGCCACAGTCTCGGATGTTTGATGGGTTCAGATGCCACGGTGTGACTGCAGCAGGCTCCCACAGGCAGTGGGGACACACCAGCAGGACTTTCAACAAAACTGCTAGAGTTGATCATAGACCCTGGGTTACTTCTTCAGTGCCTGTCCCGTAACCTCAGTGTTAATGCTATCTGACTAGTGAGATACAAGCTAATTTGTGTGTGCCATGCTGTTATTGCATGTCTGTGCTCCAGTCTGCAGTGTCTTGCAGAGGTGCCTGAACCAGCTGTATGCTGCTTCTTGCCTAAGTAGAAGAGATTTGCTGTGTTGCTTAGCCTGCTCTGTAGCTGGGACCATGAAATCATACAGAATAATTGACACTGGAAGGACCTCCAGAGGTCATATATTCCAACACCCTGCTCATAGCAGGCCTAATTAGATCAGGTTACTCAGGGATTTGTCCAGTCAGGTCCCAAACATCTCCATAGATGAAGCCTCTATAGAAAATTTACTCCTGCCTTGGATCACTCTCATGGTAAAAACAATTTTCCTTATATCTAACCTGAATTTTGCATGATCCAGCTTGTGTCCACTCTCTCATCATATCAGACAACTGTAGATATCAATAAGAATTCCCTTTATCCTGCTCTTCATCAAATTGAACAAATACATTTCTTTTAGCTTCTCCTTATACATCATGTGCTCCAGTCCAGAAGTGCACCTTCTTGGTAGTCCGAAGACTACAACAGTCCTTAGCAACCAAATTCTCACCTAGAGCTACTTGTGACCATGTTATGTTCTTGGCAGTTTTACAGTGCTTTTGTAGATATAGTTCTTTGGATCAAAACATTCTTTTTCTTCCACTGTAATAAGCCCTCCTTATGTACCCTTTTTCACTGAAAGTTTTGGGTTTTGACTAGACTAGACAAATCAAGCTCTTTTTTTTTCCTGCTGCTGAAGTCCGTAGTTAGTTTTCTACAGTGTTGTTTTTTTTTCTTGCACCAGTTCCATCCTGAATCAGCTCTTTTTCTGTGCAGAAATGGGAAGTAAAATATTCAGTATTCTAAAGTGGCTGATACAGCATCCTTAACATTTCGACAGCTGAACCAGAACTATTTCAAACTACTGACCATATTAGGGATAATACTGGCGACTTACAATTCTGCTCTGACTTTCTAGGGTAGTTTATATCATGTCTAGAGAGCTGACAACATTATATTCCAAGGCCTGGTCTTGGAGTGCTTGAAAGACTGAAAAAGACACTCTGTACAGATTTATTCCCATCTCTGTAACTTTTCATGTCTCTCTGTATCACAGAGAAACAAAAACACTGGACACAACTCTTTTGCATTCATCCTCTTGTCATGAGTCTTCTGTCACTTACAGTTCAGACAAGAAGAGCGTAACTGAGCCAGGAATGATCAGTGGGTAGGGCTGCCCACACAGGTATCTCTGGCACACCAAGGCAGGTCCTATAGAGTATATGTGGCTCCTTTAATGTCAGAGACAAAGCAAAACTAGGCTTGTCAGCCTCTGGGCCAAAGAGTAGCTTGTGCCACATTTTTGTTGTAGTACTACAGGCAAAACCTGAGATTGTATCAAGGATTTACTCTCACTGGGGGTATCACATCACCTATTCTAATATGAGGCCCCCAAAAAAGAAACTGCCTCATTCAGTGAGGGCTCAGCTGTCCTGTGAGGATATCTAGAAGTGCCTCCCTTTTCAGGTAAACCTTCTGGTCCTCAGATGAACCTTAGTAAAAACTCCAGAGAAAACATCACATCAGTCAGAAGACAGCACGTGCACTTGTTCAGTGCCAAAACACAACTGAAATGCTGTGATGCATAGTAGCTTGCACCCAATCCTGTCCACGTACTGCATATTATGCACTCAACTGGAAGCTGGAGATAGAGAACATTGTATGTGCTTCATGTGCCAAAACCCCTGCACCAAAAAGTGTATCCCAGATACAAAAGCCACCATACTAAAATGGCAGGTCTAGCGGCTGACAACAAAAGTAAACACATTGTGGCAAAAGGTCTGTGAGTGCCTGATGTTTTATCTTTGTGAAGAACAGGTGTCATTGGTGTGGCGTTGCTAAGAAGACTGAGGGACTCTTACAGAGGCCCTGTCAGATGTTCCTGATACCAGAGGGAACCTGTTGTGATTATGTCACCTGACTACGAAACTTGTTGTGTTGTAGTGTTTGTTTTCAAGGTATCGTGTTATGCTATAATTGAGCACTGGCACTTAAAAAAATAGGTGTCTAAAGAAGAATACCAGCAGCTGCCTTTTTTTTTCTTTTTCCAAACATCTTCAAGATAGCTATAGTTCATGTATTTGGTTGACTGAAACTTGACTGGTGTTTCCTGGGCAGAACCATATTTGGCAGTATTTATTGCACAGTATTTAGTGGAAGAAGAAGAAAACAAGAGAGGAAGGCTAAGAACGTGAAGCTGAAGAGGGATAACAGTCATCAGAGCCTATTATTTCATTTTCCTTCTGCCCAGGAAAACCTAGAAGGCTGCCTCTCAAAGGATGTTTCAGCAAATCTTTTTGTGCAAAATATCTATTATGCCTTTGAAGTTCTGTGAGCTTTTGTTATTCATATAACAATTATGCAGGCAGTAGCAGCTCAGATTTCTGCCAGGAAGCCACATCAGAAGATATGTAGGTACAGATCTTCTAAGCAATATTTGTCCCTCATCACACTCTCACAGCTGAGGTTCTCCAGGGTCTGTATCTAACTGGAGTGGGGAGGGGAAGCGGGAGGGAAAGAGAGGACACGCAGAGAATATATAAGAAATGATCTGTAGAGACAGAATGTAGAGTTTGAAGGCTCTGCCTAGGAAGAAAAGATGAAGAATGGTCACCAATCAATGCAGCTGCTTTCTCACATACAGTAGCTTTCTCCTGCCTTCCAATCCCAGAAATTCTGTCTCTACAGACTACTAAGTAGTACCAGCTGCTGGCAGGCTGTCTCCTTACTGCCTTCCTCTCGTTCCTGTCACTGCTCCTTTACCCTGATGTGCCTTGGCAAGTTCATACAGCACAGAAAAACCTCTCTCTCTGAGGGCATGAGTTTAACATGATTGCCAGTCTCTTCACTGAAATTCTTCAAGTCCTTTTGTGTCTCCAGCTGTACCCAAAAGCAGTGGAAAAACTTGAATAAAAATGTTAAAGCCTTCCCCTCATCCTGTTTATGAAAGGACATCACCAGTGCATTTCCCAGTCCAAGCCAACACTAGAGATGGCACAATCTATTTTTCAGTCCCCTAGATATAACACATTCTCACACAAACAAGATCTCAGACAAATCCTGCTCTTCACAAAGCATATGATGGATTGAGCAAGATGAAAGAACTGATGCCCAGTACTTTGAAAACTGTATACAACAATTGGTAACTGCCAAGCAAAGAATCCATGTCAGAGTAAATGCTCAAGGTTATGGTATTGGTGTGATCATGAAAGGTCAGCAAAAGAACTTGTTCAGACCAACCAGAGAGACATATCTTACTGCTACTTTGCAGTGCCTGCTTGCAGCTGGTTAGAGCTGCCACCTGTCCTGGTTCATCTGACATGTATTTCTTGAGCCCATGCTGAGAGAGATGCTGCTGCATTCTTATAGGCTCAACCTCCAACTTCTCTCCTCTTCGCAGGCTTGAAAAATAATTAACCATGAATAGACACCACTTGGTATGGATTGCCCCAAGGAACACAGTAACTGTTTGTCCTGTGCAAATATCCTGTCCAAATAAAACAAAGTGAAACAATTTTCTGTTCATCAAAGATGATGGAGATGGAGGAGAGACAGGACCCAAACTCAGCGAAGTCAGCAGCATCAGTAAGGCTGGAAGTTTCTAGTTTGCTGTGGTGGAAGCAGAGATGCCAGACAGCCCAGAAAAGATTCAGCCTGGGCAATGACTAACATTAACCACTCAGAATGGGTAGAGTAGAGACCACATCAGTGAAGGGCAGGATCAGAATTTACAGCCTGGGACAAAGAGCCCAGGAGGGAAACTAGGAGTCCAGCAATAATATCAGACATGGGAAAAAAGGAAAAAACACCTAACATATTAACCAAACACAGCTTAATATAAGCTATAGCCCAAACATCAAAATACCTCAGTGAGAATTTTACAGTTGCAGGAAGTGTAACTGTAGGCATACCTGTGCCTGTATGAGTTATTGTATTGCACCTATTCATCATTAACCTTCACAGATTTCTTGCAAGTATTACAGTAATGACTTTTCTGTCTTTGACTCTCTAGTGTGCTACCTTAAGAATAGTGGGCAATATTAGATGAGGATGGCAGCATGAATATTGTATTCGTTATGAGGAAATGCTCCTTTCAGAACACTGCACTGCTCATATCAGTTATTCCCACTTGAAACGTAAAAGGCACCTCCACAGAAGAATGAATGGGGGGAAGATAATTTCTCTCGGTGGTCTTGGAATGGGCAGGCCATAAACTGAGAATTTTGATGTATTTCAACTTTATTTTATCTGAACTCCTGAACTTACCTGTCTGTCCTTTCTGGCTCCTCTCAGCATGGGGGAAGGGAAGTCATATCTTCGGAGCTGGCAGAAAGTGAGGCAGCTGCCTGATCTCCATCTCAAGACAGATCTATTTTCAGCATACCCAAATCCCCCCCTCATCTGTATGGAATGTCAGCACTCCAGTGCCTTGCTCACACCACACTGCTGTGCAAGGTAGTCTATATCCAGAGATGGCTTTCAATCAACCACTGATTTTTGGCTGTGCTGAGTTGTGCTTTTAGTGCCAGTGGAGTCCAACCCTGCATTGTTGGAAACAGAAATGGCAGAAAGTCAATTATTGGCAGGACCCTGCTTGTTCTTCTTTTTGCATCCAAACATTACTGGCTCTTTCAGGACTGTACCTTCACTCTGCCTAGCCAGATCTTGTTTAAATATGACATGTGGATTCACAGACAGAATGCAATCCTGTGGTAAATTTCAGAGGCCATTCTGTATTTCTGCTCATAATCACCTTCTCTTTTGTAGGAACACTTTTTGTGTTTTGTTTTAGGGTTTCATTTGATTAAAACACCCAAATAGATGCAACCCTCCTCTCTCCCAGGATTGTCAGCTTCCCTTGGATTGTACCTGCCTGACACTAACCTGTGTACATTATTTGCACTTCCCTTTGTTGAGTATCATGAGATTCCTGTCTTCCCATTTCTCCTGTCTGTCAAGGACCTTTAGAATAGAAGCATACAGTAAGAGCATTCAGTATCATCAACTTAAGAAACAGTCTATGTGACCAATCAACAAACCCCCACAACAGAAGAAGGCTCAGAGATGGTAAGCAAGGATGATATGCTCAAGAAGGTCAGAAAAGAATGTAGGAAGTAATCACAGCTATCCTAAAGGGAACCAAACTTATCTCACACAAAGGGGACCTTTGATTTCGGTAAATAGCTCTACCAGTTGAGTGGCACAACTGTGTATGTAAATGATTTTCCCTAAAACTACCAGTGAAAGTACAATTCTCCTGCGTCAGTCAGACCAGGCAGGAGAAAAGAAGGTGTGAGGGTGAAGTGTGTACGTGGCTCAGCCCAACACAGAGTATAAAAATCAAACAACAAGCAAAATGAACTTTGAGGAGAGCAATGGGCTTTGGCTGGCTTCAACCCACATATTCCTTCCCAGTGACTGGCAATGCCCAGCACCATGATGGTGAGCATCTAGACTGATGACGGGAATCATGTTTGCGTTGTGATTCAACTGTATATTGTAATTGCTACATTATGTTTGTGTTGTGGTTTCCATATTTTACGGTATCACTCTGCTAAATCAAAATACTGTGTAATGTCAAATATCTTCAAATATCTAAATCTGGTATTAAAACTTTAAACCCTCTTTGTGTGGAATATTCAAAAGAGCCTGGTCAGACAGTGTTGGAACCTGAGAATCTGGAAATATCCCTTTAAAACACTTCATTTAACAAAGGGGAAATGACTATTATTAAAGTGCTAAAGTGAAGAAAAATGGCTAAAATTACCCCTAAATGTTTTATCAAACTAACCTTTTTAGGTTTGTTTAAAAAGAGTGTTTCTGAATACTGGCTGTGATAGCAGAGCTAAGAGGATCAAGCAGGTGCACAGCACAGCGCTTGGTGTGACGCTCCCCTGCTGCTGAAACACAGTAACTGTTTTGCAGTCCCCCAGTTCATAGACCTCAATAGAATGAGGACTGAGCTGCAGATTGCTACAGCAACATGTGTATAGCATGATGAGGAAAGCATGTGTTGCACTACATTGCATTAGGATATAGGTGGCCTATTCCGTAGCTAAATTGTCTGTCTGGAACAGAGAATGGGGTGAACTGATGTATCACATTGTGCCATAGCTGCCAGGTGGAGAACCAGACAGTCTGCTCCAGATTGGATTCTGGGAACAAGGTATCATGTTTGTATGTGGCTTCACATTGGAGCAAAACAATGAGACATGCTGACAGTACCAACAGTTTCAAAAAATCTTGCCAAATTTCTCCAACACCTCTCCTTGGCCCTGCAAATAATGTCCTTACCTCCTCTACGCTATTTATCTGACAGCTGTTGATATGAAAGGTTTAGTATTTCCAGAGAACAGAGTCATGACTGTGCCACAGCCCAGACTGAGATGAGATGTATAAAGATCCTAGGAATCCAGAGCAGAAAATGGTATTGTAAAGGAGGGAGCTAACTGCAGGCTGTTTCAGATTGGCAGGCAAGCTGGCATCCTGATGTTCCCACAGAAGAAGCATTAGCAGCAGCTCTGGATAGTTTCACTTTATGCATCATACCCAGTGACACCCCTGAGATACAGAAGTTTGTTTGACATCCCCTAGTTTAATGAAGAACATTGGTGTAACTGACAAAACCACAAACAATACGCAATGCAGAAAATACAGGGCCAGAAAACATGAGGTTCAGTAGCATTTAACATCATCATTAAGAAACTGCTTGATGGGACAGAACACACTCTCACCAAGTTTGCACACAACACAAAATTGGGATGGGTAGTTGATAAGGACCTCAGCAGCAGGCTGGAGAAAAGGGATGATATGAAGTTCAACAAAGAGAAACGTGAACTGCTGGACCCAAGAAAGAACAGCCACACCAGCACAGGCTGAGAACCAACCGCCTGGAAAGCAGCTTCGCAGAGAAGGACCAGGCAGTGCTGGTGGACAGCAATGTGCCCTTGCAGCAAAGAAGGCCAAGCATCCTGAGCTGCATTAGGAAGAGCATCACCAACAGGTCGAGGGAGGTGATCCTTCCCTCTGGTCAGTGCTGGTAAGAGGGTGAAATAAACTTCAGAAATTATCAGAAAGTGGAAGAGAAAAAAAACAAAACAAGTCCCAAGATTTTTGCTCCATTGCAGTATATGTTCCATAACACCTGAATACAATGGCTGTTCTTGTCCCTCATCTCAGAGGAGATAGCAGATCTGGATACTGTCCAGAGAAAACAATAAAGATAGTGGTTTAGAGATTTGAACAGGATGGTCTACCTAGACCAGTATGAATAATTGCTTCTGATGGACCTCTTCTCCAAAAATGAGCCTAAATTTTTATGAAATTAAAAAAAAAAAATACAACAAAACTTGTTAATTCTTTTTAGCTCATTTACCCTTTGACCTTCACAGTGTTCTGCAGAAATTTTTTGAGACCTAGGTGTAATGAGCCACTCCCATTCCAAAAAAGAAATGTCTGTCCTATGTAGTGTCTTTTATGTGCAGGCCACCCCTGCTCCCTGATCATTCTCTCTTTTTTTTTTCCATAGTACATATGTACGTTTTTAAGTGGTTGGGCCCTAATAAATACCAGTGATTGATTCAAGCAGTTGATGATGCTGGGAATATAAGTAAGGTTCAAGGAACTGAAAAGGATGTCACACATGAGCCAACGAAAAACACCACAAGCAGAGGTCTGTGTCAAGTCTGGCAAGCCCATGATTTTGCAAAAATAGGATCACATAGTATGTCAGAGTGAGCACCTCTCTCCAGTCTTTGCCCTCTGAGACCCACCACTGCAGAAAAGAGGTCCATGCTAATGAGTGCAGCACCAAAGAGCAAACTGCTATATAAAGTGAATGAGGAGCACCATTATCTAACACTGCACTTGATGTTTTACCGCTACTTCCACACTTGTGAAAGCAGTTCTCCAACATGGCAGAAAAAAGACCCTCTGGAGGCTTTTCTGCAGACTCCTGGAGAGTAGGACCATACAGCTTCTCACTCTTTTCCCACTCTGCATCCAAAAGCAGCATGGCAGAGACCTCTGACTTGTCTGTGGAATTCTGTGCAGCTGTAAGAAGGGGCCCGACATTTCTGTTTACTAAATCTGTCCGGTTTCCAGTCTGAAAACTGTTTACATTGGCTTGGCTTAGAAAATTAAAATCAAAATTTGACATTTAAGTGGCCTGTCTGTCTAAACTCCAAACACCTGTGTTCCCTGTTACTGAACATGCAGTGCTGCCTTTGGATTTTCCAGCTGTAGTTTGGAAATTCCTGAATACTGCATTGATTTGCCCATGTGTGTTTTCACGAATAATCAGTATCCGAGGAAATACTTGGAAGTGCACTGTAGTAGTGTTTAACTTACAACATTACCCACCCTTATATGTCCTTTGCCTACATTTCTTTCTAGAGTGTAATAGCAGCCAAAGGCCCACCCAGGCACTTACTCCCCCCCATCCTCGGTGGGACACGGGAAGAAAACAGGAGCTGTGGAGCATCTCCTCCTCGACTTTCTCTGAGCTTGATGTTCTCTCTGCTGTTTCTCACTCCTTTTGTTCCTTCCTCCTCTCTCTTTCTGACATTTTCTACACATTTAAAAATATGTTTCCACACAGGCACCACCAGCTTCACTGATGGGCTTAGCTAGAGAAAGGGAAAACTATGAAGAGGAAGGAGCATCAGAGAGGAACTCTTATGGACTGACTACTACCCCTCATTCCCATCTACCCACACTGCTTGGAGCTGGGGGCAGAGGAGTCAGGAATGAGGAACAGAAGTTGAGTCTGGGAAGTGTTTGGGAGAAGGTGTTACTCTAATTTGTGTCCTTGTTTCACAATAACTGAATCTATTTTAATTGGCAAAAATTAAATAATTTTTCCTCAAATTTATTCTGTTTTGCCTGTGACAGTAACTGGTAAGTAGCTTCCCTGTCTTTATCTTGACCCATAAGCTTTCACGTCCTATTGTCTCCCTTTGTTCTGTTGGGGAGGGCAGTCTGAGATAAACACCATATCACAGTGACTTTCCTTTCATGCTATGACTAGGGACAATAAGCAGAAATGGAAGAACTGGAAATTTCTTTTAAGCATAAGAAAAAAAATATGAACAGTGAGGGCATTCAAGTGTTGTAGCAGGTTGCTGAAATAGGCAAAACCTGGAACAAAGTCCAGACTCCTACTTATTCTATGCTACACTATAACCTGTAGTTGAAACTCCAAGAAAATTTGTTACAAACTTTTTTATTATTTCAGTTACGACTTAGCTGTTTCATCACTTTATTTCTGCAAGATGAAAATTATCTAAATCAGATTTTTAGAAAACAGAACTTGATAAACTGAAAATTAACTAGAAAATGTGACGAATCATGTAGTTGTTCCAATCTATGTGAATTTCACTCCTCTAGAACCAAGGTGACCTAAACAAAATGAAAAACAATACAAAGTGCTGACTAGATTAAAAGTAGTTTCAGTAACAATTTATAAATTACTTTCACTTTGAAATTCAATGTATTTTCAATTATTTGCTATATTTTCCCCTCTTCCTCCTCATTTTTTCCTCCTCTGATCATTGCAACGTAGGGAGAATGAATACAGAATTAGGATTTTTGTTCTTTTCTAAGTACTTTATACTTCTTTTCTCTTTTTCTTCTCTGTAACTTTTAAAAACTTAAGAAACCCTCAAAAGTTACAGGACATCTAGTGAAGAGAAGAAAAGAAAGAAGCAAAAATAATTGTGCTGGAAGAGATTGCTTCTATGATTAAATAAATATGCAGGGGGATGAGGGGAAAAAAGAAGTGAAGTAAGGATTTTGACATTGTATCCTACAACAATCTTATTCAGAAGAATGCATTGGATAGATGGACTATTAGGTTTGCTGAAAATCGGCTGGACCCATGAGTTCAAGGGATAGTGACGAATGGCTTGATATTCAGTTAGCTGTCAATAACAACCACAGTGGTTCAACACTGTGGCCTGTATTGTTCAACATTTTCATCAGCACTTTGCACGATCATGATATAGAGTGTGTCCCTGGCAAATCTTCAGGTGACAAATGTGAATATGAGCCAGCAATGCACTCTTATTGTGAAGGAAACAAACTGTATACTAGGCTACATTAGGAAGATTGTCACCATTAGATTGAAGTAAGTTATTCTTTTCCCTCTATTCAAGAACAATGTGGAGAAACTGGAGAGTGCAGTGGTAGGCTACCAAGCTGGTCAGCACACACATCCTACAAGTTTAGTCTGGCAAAGAGGCTGGGGAGTGGTAATAGCAGCCTATAACTAGTTGACCTGCTGTCAAAAAAGTGATGAAGACAAACTCTTCTTGGTAGAGTCCTGTGATAAAACACAACTAGCAGCTTGGAAGGTTTAGCCTGGATACTGTTTTTCAGTAGAAGGATAGTGCACTACAGCAACAAATTTTTGAGAAAGGTGGAATGTTTTCATAACTTGAAAACTTGACTAGGGACCTCCAGAGGTCCTTTATCACCAACACTTCTGTGGTTCTATGAATTTATTACACTTTTTCTACTGCAGACAGGCGAATTTGGGGAGCAAAAACCAGCAAAGTGTCAAGCAGAAACTAGAAAAGGAGAAAGGTGAGTTGAAGATTAATATCAATGACTTGGCCAGTAGCATGAAGTCCACCTCTACAATCAGTCACAAGAGAAGCAGAAACATTACTCCTTTGTATTTATGAATCTTTTTCCCACCCACAAGTGAAAAAATTTTACACAATTTTTCCAAAACTTGAAAACAGTAGGAAGTCACTGAAGTGTAAGTTGACACAATTCCATCTCAGTTTGACAAATTCTGTAAAAGGTCTTGAGTGTAATGGGAGCACGAGAATGTCACAAACATTACAAATTATTCAGAAAATTCACAGAACATTCAACTGTCACTTTTTTGTAATACTAACTTGCTGCTTTTTTCTTTTCTAAACATTGAAGATTACAGAGATTACTACAAACAATAAAAATCCAAATTTCAGGGTATACTTTGGATCTGGACAGCTTTGACTGATTCTACAGATACCTGCGTTATGATGTTGTCTACTACTGCTATAATGTTTGTTCATGCTCTATTGCACCCTTATGTTGTTGGCTGTGGGAGAAAACATCAATGTGCCACCAAACTAAGAAAGGTGTTTGAGCCTGAAAAATTCCCAAACCAACTTTTGACAGTTGTGTCTTTCCACTCCACCAACTGTTTTAGATCCAGAAAGTGCTGAGTGTAGGGTAGTGTGGTCATGGCCTTGCTGGACTTGTCAATGACATGCTCAGACTCAGGTGCCAAGAGCCGAGGAGTTAAGAAAGGGAGCAATTGACTTGTGCTTATCTTATCAGACACAAGAAAAGGGGGATATCCCACCACTGTAAATCAAGTGATCTCAGGGAATTGATGGAGGCCACACAGCCAGAGGTTGCTTAAACTTTTGCCCCCCCTGAGCATATATGAAGATGCCCACTCTGTAGGGCCGAGTCCCGCTTGTGATGACACAACGTTCCATGCCAAGAACCAATCGACTTAGTTCACTTAGTCCCACCTCATAAAAAGATTTTCAAACGTATAGAAAAAGGCACTTGAAAAACTCTCTTTGGGAGGAGGACCCAAGTGAGAACCTTACCTGACAGATGGGTCAAGGGGCCTAAACCTCTCTTCCCTCCCCAAGAAGGGATGCCTTTTTGGTAAGAGTCGTGCCTCTGACTTTGTCAGATGTATCCCTGCAAACACATTGTTAACTAAAGCGCTAAACCATTACCTTGAGCTCAACTTTTGTAGACAGTGCATTTATCAATGGCAATCCCGAATCTGTGATACCTGTTGCTTGAATAAATTACCTATTGTTTCAACTTTGCAAAACTATTCCAGTGAAAGTTCTTGGAGGGGCTCTGACAGGCAAGTTGATAAGTGGCTATGCACTTAACCCTTAGATATAAACCGTTGACCAAGTCTGGGAGTAGGAACAGATCCAGCCGCACCTACACTCCTCTCTGAGAGAGTTTAGAATGCAAGGAGGTCTCTTCTGAACCTCGTGACTCAAGGGGAGGGCTTTCCTTTTGCGGCTTATCAGACTCCCTTACCCCTTTTAATGCAACAGATCAAGACCTCGTTTCAGAAAACTTTTGTCTGATCATAGTCTTGCTTCTCTAATAATCTCCTCAGGAATAGGAGATTTGATATTGAAGACCAGAGCAGTGTTTCCTGGCTGGGATTGAAGATGCATTCTGTGGCTGTCTTCCTTTGCTGCGTTCTGATCTGGTGTTAACACCCCTGGCAGAATGAGTCTTACTCAGCAGATGGAACAGGGATCTTTAGACTACATCATCCTATGCAAAGAAGGAACAGCTCACTTATTGCTTTTTATCCCCTCATCAGGCTGACAGTCAGGATAGGGTTAAGAGAAGCACCTCATCTTGTATACAGCAACGTTAGGAGAAATGTTTCTGCTTTGGCAGGTCCTCCTTCCAGACAAGTAATTAATAGAACCTCTGTCCAGACTGGTTAGAGTCTCCCCATTCTCACTTGTCCAAGCTAGACTGAGAGGCAAAACAATCCACAAGAACTCTGGGCCCCAAGATCATTTTGAGACCTGATAGTGTATTCACTGTGAGGAGAATATGTGTGAGGTGCTGATTCCTGAACTAGGTAGATTAAAGCCATGCATTGTAGAAGGTGATTCTCTATTACCATGTTTCTAGCAAGGGAAGTTAAAGACACAGGGAACAGAAAAACAAGTCATCTGTCATTCCCTCTCGAATCTGTTGTCTTCCCAGACGATTCCCATTACCCTAGGAGTTGAAACAAAATACAAGATGTCAAACTGACAGAGAGGATGATATATTGCAAGTGTGATCTCCGAACCAGTGTACTGGAATCCAAGTCATCCTCTTTAACTGACATGTGCAGAGGGCCCAAGAAGGAAGCTGAAATATAAAGAATCATTTTGCAGCTACTATTAGACATATAAACGCAGAAATGATTGTAAATGTGGGTATTGCCAGTGTCACAGGAAGCCTTTATCAGAATTGAAAGAATGCGAGGTTTCTCATCGCTATATCGATTTTAGCCGCTAGGCTTTCTGTTCTTGCACCACTTGGAAGTCACTATGTCAATAGGCAGAGACAAGCTTATCAAAAAACTACAGATCCAACTTGGAATTAATTTTGTGTGCCACATGAAGAACAGTCAAATCTATTCTTTATTAAACAATTACAAAATGCATTAGAAGAAGAGGGAAAAATCTATCCTTTCTTTCTCTCCTTTTATCCTCTTATGCATGCTAGAGGATGAATAAGACCCTTTCCATTTTCTTGAATGACATTTCTACAAGTACTCGATACTATTTTTTAAACAGAAATTATAAAATCTCTACATTTATTGTTCAGAATGACATTGGCAGCCTCATAAAAGAATACTTGATCTCAGATGTTTCAGTTCCACATGCAGTGTTGGAAACATGCAAAAGTTCTTTAAAGCAGTGAGTTGAGAAGATTGGTATCCTCTTTGATCCTTCTTACAGTGCATCACCTCCCAGACATTTAAGGGAGTGTGTGAACCTTCAGAACGTGGTACAGAATCATACATCACATAGCAGATCATACCTAGCTCACACTCAGATCATACCTAGCTCTGCAGGACCCAGAAGGTATTCCTAGATGTGTCATGAATCTCAAACTTCTATTATATAGAGCAGCTGGAGTGTTGTATTTGTATAGATGAAGGAAAAAGTTGCAAGTAAATGTATGAATCACGATATACAGTTATATACGATATACAGGGTGATAAACAGTTTTCTCTGATCTTTTGACAGTAGCCAGAAAAAATCTAAGGAGTTGTAAATAGATGCAGTAACACAAGTATGATATGCTTGTCCAAACTTTTGAAATCAGACTATATTAGATTGTTCCTATTCTTTATTTCCAGAATATTTCAGAATAGAATCTCCTCAAGGCTCTTTGTAATAGTAATCCTTCTAACTACTGCTGAATCCTGAGACACACAAATCTTATATGTCAAATGGCAATTCAGAGTCAGGAGAAGCCAATAATTCCAAGTCCCAGTGTCATGCTCTATTTGCTGGACAGCACTTCCTCCTTTCAGATTCCTAGTCAAAATATTTATAGGAGATTTATTCACATAGCTAGTAAGACTTCAATATTTCTAAATATATCCACAAGTACGAATGGGAATTATGCACTCAGTCAAGTTTGCCAAACAATGCTTTGCCAAAAATTTTTTGACCTCAGAAAGAGGAGGAGGGAGCTGTACGTACAGATCAGAACCTATAAAAGCGCTGATAGAACAAGCCTGTTCTGTCTCCACGGAAAGCTTCAAGGTAAGAGTGTGGAGGGCTGAGTGCTGGCAGAATCTCACTGCATTCCTGCTGCCTGTGGAACTGCTTTCCTCAAAGGACTGTCTGTATCAATAGAGATTTTCTTTCTGCTTTCAAGTCACTGGCATACCTTTGCCCTCTGGCTTATTCTTGCGATTCTGTGCAAAAATAAGTAGGAAGTTGTCATTTCTGTTTTTCAGTATTGACCAGCTTCCAGCCTGAGAGACAGCTGGTATTGTTGTCCCAAAAGAGGTAAGACTCTGATTTACCTACTGCATAGGAACAGACTCTCCAAGATGTTTTTTTTATGCAGCTGTATGGGCACTTCCCATATCCCTTTACATCTGTACATACTAATGCAGTGCAATTCTAACTGAGCTGTGCTCTCTAAACCAGCAAATTTCCTTTCATGACTGGGTTGGACACATTTGTGTAGTACCTGCTGGGAAATAGTTGACCTCTTACTACACAGAACTATTGACAGGAGATTGCCGGCAAAGAGAAATCCAGGAAAGACAAGAGGAATGAACAGCACATATATAGTTCAGATTTTGTCAAGTCCCTCTGAGTGTTTTTTATTGAAAAGTTTCCCTGCTTTCATGTAAGTCAATCTTAAAGGACTGGCTTCAACTGGAAAAAGCAGAATAACCGGAGAAGATAAAATTCTGATTTCTAACTGAGGAAAAAGCTTTGCACAGACAATTCACACCTGTGTTTCTGCTTCACTTTTTTTTTTTTTTTTGTTGCTCCATCTTATAGTCGATAGAAATTAGTGGTCTAAAATGTGCAAGAGAGAAAGGACATGTACATGTGGGCTTTCATAATTTTGATAAGATTACTTCCCTTGGTATTTCTGCTGCTGCATATAGAAAGTCTTTATGTTGTGCCAGTTAATCCAATTTTTCTGTATAACCTACTGAAACGTGACTAAATTTAAAGAATTGAACCTGTAAACTGGAGAAAGGGAAAAAAAGTTAAAATAGTCTAAATTAAAGACAGCTGTCTTCTTCAGGATCTAAATAAACTGAAGGACATCAGGGGAGAAGAGCAGGCAAGACAGAGAGAGAGACCAGAAGAATAGGTAGAGCAGAACACTACAGACAGTCAGGTGTGTGGTACAAAGGTATTTCTTCCTGTACTCAGCACTGTAGTGTCTCTCTCCACTTCAGCCTGTGCTGTGCTGCACTCAATAAACTGCAGCCATGTCGTCAGACGCTGAGATGGCCATCTTTGGGGAGGCAGCTCCTTACCTCCGAAAGTCAGAAAAGGAGAGAATCGAGGCCCAGAACAAGCCTTTTGATGCCAAGACATCCGTCTTTGTGGCCCATCCTAAGGAATCCTATGTGAAAGGGACAATCCAAAGCAAAGAATCAGGGAAGGTCACTGTCAAGACTGAAGCTGGAGAGGTGAGAAAAATGCAAGATTTACGAACAGCATTTAATTCCCACTCTGAGTTCTCAGCTGACCTACATGGATCTCCTTCTTCCTCTGACAGACCCTGACCGTGAAGGAAGATCAAATCTTCTCCATGAATCCTCCCAAGTATGATAAAATCGAGGACATGGCCATGATGACCCACCTCCATGAGCCCGCTGTGCTGTACAACCTCAAAGAGCGTTACGCAGCCTGGATGATCTACGTAAGTGCCAGCCGCAGTCTTCCTTTGGGTAGCTAGGAGGAACTGCTCTTCCAGGCTAAGTGGAAGCCAACATGCTGTCTCCCTTCCTTGCAGACCTACTCGGGTCTCTTCTGCGTCACTGTCAACCCCTACAAGTGGCTGCCGGTGTACAACCCGGAGGTGGTGTTGGCCTACCGAGGCAAGAAGCGCCAGGAGGCCCCTCCACACATCTTCTCCATCTCTGACAATGCCTATCAGTTCATGCTAACTGGTGAGTGGTTCTCAGAGTGATTCCATCAAAAAAACTTTTTAACAGTAATCACAGAGTGTCCCTGATAAATATGCTGATTTTTTCTTGACACATCATTAGAATTTCATTTCAGTCATAGCATTAATCACCTTTAATTTAAAGAGCATTTTTTCATGTCAGCTTTTCTAAAAAGGAAATATATAACCACAGATATTTAGTGCGTTGGGAAAAACAAGGAGCCAAACGGACTAGGTGGAGCAAGGAATATAATTATGACTGTAATGAAATAATGAAAGTGATCAGAATATGAAATCCATATGTCATGAAAATTCCATCTATCTATGAAGTTAATTCACCAAATGGCTACAGGAAATTTCAAGATCACATATATTGAGATGTGTCTTCATAAAATCATGACATGAACAAATGAAATAGAATTATATATTGCTGCTAGTTTTGCTTCTACCTTTTCATTCCTTTCTTTCTCTGTGCTATTGAGTTCAGAACTGTTACCCCTATGCTCAGGGTTTCTTTGTTGTGGGTCCTTATTCTCCCTTTCTCTACTGCTCTAAATTCAGTCAGTGTAGCAGAAAATTAAGAAAACAAAACCAGAAACAATTTACTGTACAAAGAAGGAAAAAAGACCATAAAGTGCAGTGGGGAAGAAGCATATGGTCCTTCATATGGTCTTCAATGTTCATGGAAAATCATTGCAGAATCATAGAATCATAGAGTCATAGAATGTTTTGGGCTGGAAGAGATCTTTAAATATCATGTAGTCTTCCCTCCGGTGTTGGGAGGTACATCTTCCACTAGATTAGGTTGCTCATAGCTCTGTCCAACCTTATCTGGAGCACTTCCAATGACAGGGCATCCACAGTTTCTCTGGACAACGTGTTCCAGTGGCTCACCATCCTCATCATAAAACATTTCTTCTTTATATACAATTTAAATCTACCCTTTTTCAGTTTAAAATTTTTCCCCATGTCCTGTCACCACAGGCCCTGGTAAAAAGTCTGTCTTTCTTATAAGCCCTCTGTAAGTATTGAAAGGCTGAAATAACGTGTCCCTGGAGCCTTCTCTTCTCCAGGCTGAACAACCTCAACTGTCTCAGCCTTTCTTCACAGGAGAGGTGTTACAGACCTTAGAGCATTTTCATGGCCCTCCTCTGGACGTGTTTTAACAGGTCCATGTCTTCCTTTTACTGAAGACCCCAGAGCTGGAGGGAGTATTCCAAGTGAGATCTCACAAGAGTGGAGCAGAGGGGCAGAATAACCTACCTTGCCCTGTTGGCTACGCATCTTTTCATGCAGCCCAGGATCTGACTGGCTTTCTGGGCTGCAAGTACACATTACCAGCTCGTATCCAATTTTACCTCCACCAATGCCCCAAAATCCTTCTCTGCAGGGCTGCTCTAAAGCCAGTCATACCCCAGTCTGGACTGATATTGGGGATTGCCCCAAATCATGTGTACAACTTTGCATTTGGCCTTGTTGAACTTCATCACATTCACATGGACCCACTCTTCAAGCCTACCAAGGTCCGTCTGGATGGCATCCCTTCCCACTGGTGTATTAGCTACACCACTCAGCTTGGTGTCATCTGCAAATTTGTTGCACTCAACCCCATTATGTATGTCAGTAATGTAGGTATTAAACAGTATTGGCCTCAGTATAAACCCTTGAGGGACACTACTCGTTAACCATGTGGACATTGAACTTTGACTGTAACTCTTTGCATGTAGCCAGCCAACCAATTCCCTATCCATCTAACATGCCACCCATCAAATCCATATCTCTCTAACATAGAGGCAAGAGTGTGGTGGTTATGCTTAGAGTTAAGAATGTGGTGCAAACTGCTTTGCAAGGAATTGCAATTGAAAACAAAAATTATTAGGAGTAAACAAAGGAAAAAAAAAGCAGATTTTTTTTCTTGTCATAACATATTTACTGCACGAATTTTCAGTCTTTCTGTGTTCTTCATTATACAAAGTCTATTTGTTTCTCCCTCTTTCACAGATCGCGAGAACCAGTCGATCCTCATCACGTACGTACTTCCCTGCTCAGGTCTCTGTGGGGCTGCCAGGTGCCAGGGTACCTCCTGCCTGACCACACGCTCTCTGCTTCTCTCTTTCGTTTGACAGCGGAGAATCCGGTGCAGGGAAGACTGTGAACACAAAGCGTGTCATCCAGTACTTTGCAACAATTGCAGCCAGTGGGGACAAGAAGAAGGAAGAGCAGCAACCAGCAGGCAAAATGCAGGTGAGGTCCTACAGGTAGGAACATGCAACTGTCCTGTTTATTTATGAGCTATATCATGACAAGAAGATTTCTATTTTAGGGGACACTGGAGGATCAAATCATCAGTGCCAACCCACTGCTGGAGGCTTTTGGTAATGCCAAGACCGTGAGGAACGACAACTCCTCACGCTTTGTAAGTTGTTGCCTGGGACAAAATCACTTTTTTGGTATCAGCACACTGACGCAAATATTCTTGCAGTCAGGATTGAGAAAATATATCTCGACTGACTTTTCTGCTTCTTTCAGGGTAAATTCATCAGAATCCATTTTGGTGCCACGGGAAAACTGGCTTCTGCTGACATTGAAACATGTAAGTGACCCTCTTGGCCTGATTCCTTTCCTTCCAGCCTTCCTCAGTTCTCGTGCTAACTCTGTCTTTCTGTCCTCACCAGATCTGCTGGAGAAGTCCAGAGTCACTTTCCAGCTGAAGGCAGAAAGAAGCTACCACATATTTTACCAGATCATGTCCAACAAGAAGCCAGAACTAATTGGTAGGAAAGATCACTAACTTCTCCAGACAAAGGTCACTGAACAACACTCAATTCCATCACGTGCCAATTATGTTTGATCTGTATGTGTTTTGTCCTGCTTTTCAGAGATGTTACTGATCACCACCAACCCGTATGACTATCACTATGTGAGTCAAGGTGAGATCACGGTTCCCAGCATTAACGACCAGGAAGAGCTGATGGCCACGGATGTAAGTAACGCACAGGACTTTTCTCGGTGGGCTCAGATCTTGAACAGGCATAGTACTTACTTACACTAATGATACTTTTGTTAGAGCGCCATTGACATCCTGGGCTTCACTCCTGATGAGAAGACCGCCATTTACAAGCTGACGGGGGCTGTCATGCACTATGGCAACCTGAAGTTTAAGCAGAAGCAGCGTGAGGAACAGGCAGAGCCGGACGGCACAGAAGGTACCAGCACGATACACACCCAAGCACTGTATACACTGGAACACTTGCAAACACAGGCAGTAATTCACGGTCAGAACCATTGGCTCAGGCTGCGCATGCCCCCAGACATCGTAAAAGTGCTAATAATGCAGGTTTTTCTGGAGTTGCTTTTTAGTGTGTGTGGTTTGGGTTTTTTTTAGGAAAGTGAAGACATAGATGAGAAAAACCGCAAGGAATATAGTAGCAATGACTGTGATAAAGATCAATAGTAATAGCAAAATTGGCTACAAAAGGTAGCTGTAACTTTACTTAAGTGATGGTATTTTGCTGATCAAATCTTTGAAACATTGGGAGCAGTGTACGTAACACTGATTCAACTGAAATCAGTTCTGTTACACAAACATGGTAATCCTGAGGATTACTCTGAACCTATGAACATATTGTTCAGTGCGGCAAAGTCATCTTATATTTTGCTAGGATTTTTTGCTCATAAAGCTGGGAGAGGACTGTGGCAATTCATCTTCTCCACCTCCTATGGACTCCACTTGTTTCACAATCTTTCTTTCTATATGTGCTTTTGAAAACATTGATGAAGACATGCAATCTATTCCAGTACTTCACTATCCCTACTCATTGGAAATTTTTCCCCAATTTCTTCCATAAATATCTCTTCAACCAGTTTCAGTCTGTCAGATCATGTCAAATATTCATCCAGAAATCTGTTATACCTTTTTGTCATGATGTCATATGAATGATATAAGCACTTTTGAACAAACTATTTTGCATACTGTGCCTGCTGGCAGAGTCTGAATTCATTAGTAAAAGCAACAACAGCAGGTGAAGGGCCAAACTTTTTGTTTGAGGATGCACTTTTAAAAAGAGCTCTTCATCTCATACTTTCAGCTTTAGATTCGTAAAGGCATAAATGATACTTTTGCATTGTGCTCTCTTGAACATCATGTCTTTAAAGTTATCTGACCACAAGTCACTTAAACAAACTGCACTGCATTTGCTGCTCAGAGGATCTGTTATTGTCTGCAACCTGATCATCATCCTAGGTTTATCTTTCCTTTTTATTTTTAAGCATTTATTATTGAGAAATGTGCCTACTTAAATGTCTCCAAACTGATTTTTCATTCAAAATTCAACATCAGCTAAGAATAGGTGAAGCAAAAATACCATAAATGCTCTGTAATTACTGGAGAATGCTCCTAGTTTGGAAGATGATGTAGAAATCAATTACTTATTTATCTTAACTAATCTTTTTATCTTTACTAGCATTGCCTTTTAATACTTGTTTTAAACTAACACTAATGTCTGCTGGTACCTTAAGAAGTGATTTCTCGGTCTTTAGTTGCTGACAAGGCTGCCTACCTGATGGGTCTGAACTCAGCTGACCTGCTTAAGGCCCTCTGCTACCCCCGAGTCAAGGTTGGAAATGAATACGTGACCAAGGGTCAAACCGTGCAGCAGGTAACTACAATCCCTGTTTTGTTGACAAATCCACTGGACTTTCTCTTTTGCTCTGCGTAATAACTACAAGCTTTCTTTTTTTTTAATTTTAGGTATACAATGCAGTAGGTGCATTGGCAAAGGCTGTGTTTGAGAAGATGTTCTTGTGGATGGTTATTCGCATCAACCAACAGCTGGATACCAAGCAACCCAGACAGTACTTCATTGGCGTCCTGGACATTGCTGGCTTTGAGATATTTGATGTAAGAACAGCACTTTATTACCATGCTTTTCAAAGTAACTCTATGGAGTGCCAATGCACAGAAGAAGGAATGATGCCTTTTTTTTTTCAGAAATTATTTAATCCTCTCAGCTTGCAGCTAAAGCATCATGAGTCACAAAGGTTTTTAACTGGGAATATAATTCTGTGTTGCACATATACAAATGGAAATCCATAAATGCAGTTTTTTGACTGATTACAAACAGTAGACTAGCAAGGAACTTGATACCTAGTGCAGAGACACCAGTTCTACAGACACATTTTGTGCTTAGAAGTCTGGGGAAATGCTTTGAAAACAGTCTTTGGAAATGTTGGATAAACTGTTGTGCTGTGGTCTCTCCCATAACTTAATTAGCCCAGTCTAGTAGACACCAAAACTGACAAGTCTGAAATACTGAAATGGCCTAAGCTTGTAGGGGTCATAAACATATGGATAGTGCTTAGCTTAAGAAGACAGACACGCTGACAGAAGTTCCATACTCCTGGCTGAGCAGAGAACCTCCTGTAACTTGCTAAAAAAAGCCAGCACTGTTCTTTATCCCTAGCTTTCTAAATTTACATTGATAGTAATCTCTATTTGTGATTGTGCAGTTCAACAGCCTGGAGCAGCTGTGCATCAACTTCACCAACGAGAAACTGCAACAGTTCTTCAACCACCACATGTTCGTGCTGGAGCAGGAGGAGTACAAGAAGGAAGGA
>Ga0065711_1004748_pt1 | contig 22531 bp, 21 predicted proteins | sample Hoacrofraction12_FD_59098 | JGI IMG/M metagenome (GOLD analysis project Ga0065711, IMG submission 59098) | Hoatzin crop microbial communities from Cojedes, Venezuela - Epithelial fraction 12 v2 (version 2) | ecosystem: Host-associated > Birds > Digestive system > Esophagus > Crop | place... | reverse complement strand
CAAGGGCAAATGCAGGGTCCTGCACCTGGGGAGGAACAACCCCATGCATCAGTACAGGCTGGGGGCGGACCTGCTGGAGAGCAGCTCTGCGGAGAGGGACCTGGGCGTCCTGGTGGACGACAGGTTGACCATGAGCCAGCAGTGTGCCCTGGCTGCCAAGAAGGCCAGTGGAATCCTGGGATGCATTAGAAGGAGTGTGGCCAGTAGGTCAAGGGAGGTTCTTCTTCCCCTCTACACTGCCCTAGTGAGGCCCCATCTGCAGTACTGTGTCCAGTTCTGGGCTCCCCACTTCAAGAAAGATGAAGAGCTACTACAGAGAGTCCAGTGCAGGGCTACGAGGATGATGAGGGGACTGGAGCATCTCTCCTACGAGGAGAGGCTGAGAGAGCTGGGCTTGTTCAGCCTGGAGAAGAGAAGGCTGAGAGGGGACCTTGTAAATGGCTACAAATATCTGAAGGGTGGGTGTCAAGAGGATGGGGCCAAACTCTTCAGTGGTGCCCAGCGACAGGACAAGGGGCAATGGGCACAAACTGAAGCAGAGGAAGTTATGTCTGAACATGAGGAAGAACTTCTTTACTCTGAGGGTGACGGAGCACTGGAACAGGCTGCCCAAGGAGGCTGTGGAGTCTCCTTCTCGAGAGATATTCAAGACCCGCCTGGACAAAGTCCTGTGCAGCCTTCTCTGCATGACCCTACTTCAGCAGGGGGGTTGGACTAGATGACCCACAGAGGTCCCTTCCAACCCCTACCATCCTGTGATTCTGTGATACCACTGCTTATATAAATGAATTTGTGAATTAGGTTGAGAAGCTACCTGGTTTGTATGAAATCAATATTGATTCAGGACTAAAATGAAACTATATGAGAAGGACACCTTGTAGGACTGGATTTAGATCTAAGGGGGTGGATATTCCTTGGTGTGATAGTCTATATCAGCACTTAGTGAAAATACCGGGAAGTTGTCTAATGTGCTATGCTAGTACCAAGTGACTGTGTATTTATTCTGTATCGTTAAAAGCAGTATAGAGTTCCATCAGTTTCCTGGTTTACAGATGTGAGTTTAAATGATCATGACAGCATCACTCCTTTAAGGGTGTTCTCCTCAACAAAGGAGTGTTTCTTCTATTCCCCTGTTGCAGGTTATGGCAGAAGAAGAGTTGCCGGGCGTTTTGATTCTGGATATCGGAGGAACTCATGGTGTGCTAGAAAACCTTGCAGCGCTTTTGAAGAAACATTTTCACCTTATCACCATGAGGGAATTTCTTGAAAACAAAAAAGAATTGAAAAAAAAAATCCAATCTGTTTTCGTGTTTGAGTGCAGACCAACTATTGACCGGGAGCTTCTAGAAAGCCTGCCTAATTTAAAAGTAATTGGAAACTCTGGGGTTGGTGTCGATCACTTAGACTTGAAAATGATTTCTAAGTTTGGTGTAAAAGTGACCAACACCCCACGTGCCGTGGCGGACCCAACAGCAGACATAGGAATGGCCTTGATGCTGGCCTCTGCCAGAAGACTGGTGGAAGGTAATGTTTTAAATTTTCCTGGATCTTTAGCTACTTCTTTGGCATATCTCACTTTTACTATGATACGGATGATCTATCCAAATCAATATTTGGGATGCTTTTACGGGGAAGAATATTTCTGAGGACTCCTTGTTCAGAGGCCTCTGCTTTTCCTGTGTCCCGCTTCTTTTTAAGGCAATGGTGACAAGAGTAAGGCCTTTGTCTAAATTATGTGCTTTAAAGTCACTTGTGATATCCTGTTTGGAGTAATGTCTGGAGCTTAGTTCTTCTCTGGCTGTTCACTGGGTCGGTTGTTTACAGCTGTAAAAACTGAATACAAAATGCATCCAGATCAATGTCACCACTTCTCCATTCTCCCCTGGAACAAGTGTTATGAGCTACAGGAAGGCGCAAGGCATTAATGGCTATGTCCCCATCTCTAGAACAGTAATTAGTATAACTCTTTGCTGCTTGTATGGAGAGTTTGTCTAAACCAATCGGTTGTATTTCCAAAAGAGCATCAGCATTATTATTGAAATAGCTGATAATCCCTTTGACAAAGTTATTCCAAACTGTACCACCAACATTAGTTCGTGTTCTTAAAAGGCAGGTCCTTTCCCTATGTGTCTTTGCTACGCAATGCCTCACAGGGGAAGGAAGGTGTCAGTAGAGACTATCACAAGAAGTTGCCTCTGTCTTCGGGGACTCACAGTCTTTCTGTCACTGCTGCTCCACCCCTGAGCATGAAACAACACATCTTTCCCGCTGATGTTTTCTCACTATTGCATCTTGCTGCACCTCTAATTCTTTGTGTAAAAGGTCATAGAGATCCCTGGCTGAGCTGGAATTTGCAGCCTTCACACACGCTCAAGCAGTGGGGCTGCTTTGGGTTGTGATCCAGGACAGGAATAGTGAGATTTAACCCAGCTAAAAAAAGTTAAGTCAATGGTTGTTCAGTGGTAAGTGTCAAAGACGCCATTCTTGAACTTCTGAGAAAGTACTTCAGTCACAGAAGAATGAATTTCGCTGAGGAGCCACTCCTCCCTGCACAGTACCCACCCCGGAGCCCCCGCTGTGTTACTGGCTCCAGCCCTGCCTGCAGGGAATGGCACCACCCAGGCACTTCTATAAACTGGTCAAAATTAGCAAGGGTGTTTTGTAAGGGATGCTCCAGAGGACCACTGCTGTGATGGTGAGAAACTTTTTCTTTCCCCCAAACCTACGTTTATGGTCGGTTTGTGCCCATTGAGCGCGTATTTACATTCAGGCTGCCAGATTGCGGTTTCTCCAGAGACAAAGCATTTTGCTGTTGACTGGCTGGGAGTGGAACTAACCGGAGCGACGCTTGGGATCATCGGGATGGGCAGCATTGGGTACAAAGTGGCTCGGAGAGCCACAGCCTTCGACATGAGGATCCTGTACCATAACAGGAACCGGAGGTAAAAACGTCTGGTTTCTGCGTGTAATTAGTCAGGGGGCAGTGACAGAAGCCACAGCTCTGCTCTGTGTCCGCGGTCTTCCTAGGCACTTGTGGCAGTTGTAAGCAGCACGAGGAGCACCTGTGTGCCGACGTTTCCTCGCTCTGGCTCCCTGCTGCTCCCCTCGGGAAGCAGCTACCCCTCGCCTCATGCGCTCGCCCTGCCCTGCTGAGCTACTAGCAGTTTGGAACAAGGGCCGTGTAACCTTTCTGAATATGTAGTCCAAGCAAACCAGGCCTTGTGCCCTTGTTGTGTCCCCTGTCCTTCCAGACTCCTGCAGGCTGCTGGCGATGTCCCTGCCCCACCCAGCCAGTCACCCTGCTCCTCAGCCCAGCCAGATCACTCATCACACCAGCATCTAGGACAAGGCCCTTGACTTCTCTTAGTGTTATAGTTCCCTTTCTTTCAGACTTCACTTCCCCTTCATTCCTTTTCCACGCCGAGTCCTAACTCACATGTCTGGCAAGGAGAGACTCTACAGGGGTTAGCCTAGATGCAGGAGAGAAAGGTGGGGTCTGACTGCATCCCCAACCTCCTAGAACTAATATCACCTGTGTGTTTTGCTTTCACACATACATCACTCCTTCAGTGTCCCCCCACTCTTCTGGCTTCCTGCTCCTTCTAGTCCACATCCTTCCTGCCTCCCTTCCACCACCTGTACCTATGAATGTCTTTACCTTGGCCTCAAACCTCTCGATCTCTGTGCTGTTCCAGATCTCTCCTAGGGCTGATTGGTTGTTAAAGTTAGTTAGAAATAGTTGAGTCCATTTGGGGATGTGTGCATTTTTCCTTCAGAAGAAAGGAGGAGGAAGAGGCAGTTGGTGCCCACTACTGTGAGAAGATGGAAGACTTGCTGCAGCAATCTGACTTTGTTATGCTGGTTGTGAACCTGACTCCTGAGACTCACAAACTAATTGGGAAAAAAGAGCTGGAGCTGATGAAACCCACAGCTACTCTTATAAACATCAGCCGAGGTAGGATGATCTAGAAGTGCTCTTTGTGGCTCCACAGTTAAGGTTGTGTTTTGTCAGATTGTGTTGACATTCCTCCCTCCAACCTCACTCTGTGATATCCCTGTATTGTTTGAGTCATGAAGTAGCTGGCAGTCGTCATAGATCAGATGGTGTGTGTTCAAAGGTCCTATGGAATTTAGGGTGCTCAGCAGATGTTCTGTTCTCCTTAGCCTTATGCCAAGGCAGCTTTTTTTAGTGGAAACAACTGAAAGGTTTATCATCATAAGTTTCATTTGTAAGAGAAAAGAAACCTCACATGGGATTAATGATCTGTTGGCACTGAACAAGCATGTGAGAGAGATTATAGTTTCAGTAAACAAAGCAGAGATAAAAGAGTGGAAAGCTTGAAGAGATGAAATGATTTATGTATAATAATCCCGGAAGACAGTGTCATAATGAGGAAAAGACTGAAACTGGTCACATACCAGGAAAAGCCTTAGGCAGTGGACCATAATCCTCCTCGAAAGATTCCTAAAATCTCTGTTTTCTTTGCTTAATGTTTATTAGAAAGACATTCTACTTTCTAACAAGACAAAGATCCTGTAATTTTTCTCACTAGACCCTTGAGACCTTTCCCCACTCCCAGATGAAAACGTGTTCATTAACTCGTGACGATAACAAAATATCATTGCAATGCAGGTGCAGTTATTGATCAAGATGCATTGGTAGAAGCTCTCCAGAATAAAGTTATTAGGGCTGCCGCTCTGGACGTGACATACCCTGAGCCTCTGCCAAGGTAAAGAAACCTGTTTTCCATTCTGTTAATCTGGAACGTTTTAAACTGTGTGCAAAAGTGTGCTCATAATCTTGATCTCCGTGGGGAGTCTCTGCCTGTTTAAGGGCAAAACTTCAGCCTGTCTCTCACAATCATAAGTAAATGTCAGACTATACGCCTTTCCCACTTCTGTTAGTTTTTGCCAGCCTACCTGACTGGCAAGGCAGTGAGACAAATAGAGAGCAAGAAGAAATGGTAAGCAAGCTCCCCACAGCTTTCTGCTGGTTCTGTGCTTGCGGCCCTTTTATCTCAACATGCCATTGCTGTTTCCTGAGGTTGAGTTCTTAATAGCTAGGATGGGATAGCTGCAGAGTAAATTCCCTGTGTAATATATCCTGTTCTTTCTGTTTCTTACAGAGATCATCCTTTATTAAAATTAAACAACATCATCATAACCCCTCACATTGGAACCGCAACAGTCCAGGCTCTCCATATGATGGCAGAAGAAGCAATAGCAAATATGCTGGCTGTTCTCAATGGCCAACCCATTCCAAGTGAAGTGTTTCCCAAATGATGTGTGCCAGATTTTATCATTAAATCTCATATGTAGGGGAGGGCAGTATTTCTTACAGTACAACTTTTAAACTAAAAAGAAAGCAACCTGTTCCTGCACTGCTCTTGTTGTCATGGTACTGCAAAGCTGTCATCTCACTAGACTTGATCTCTACTGTTATTTACAATTCTGAAAAATAAAGTGGAACTGATGATAGAATCATAGCATGGTTTGGGTTGAAAGGGAAAGGGAACTAGATGACCTGTATAGATCATCTAGTTCCAACACCCCTGCCATGGGGAAGGACATCTTCCACTGGACCAGGTTGCTCAAAGCCCTGTCCAACCTGGCCTTGAACACTTCCCGGAAGGTGGCATCCACAACTGCTCTGGGCAACCTGTTCGAGAGCCTCACCACCCTCACGGTGTAATAAATGTATACATATAAAATTTATTCTCAAACCGGCTGATGGAGAAAGAGGAGAAGCCCTGTGATGAATGAGTTAACTTTGTTCATGAAATCGCATGTGGGTGTTAGAGTTTCTTTTGCAACTTAAGCTGGAGCTGCAGACATCCCCAGGAGTGAACAACCACTTGCTGATAAGTAAGGGAATGGCCCATCTGCTGATAAGCAAAAGAATGGCTTGGGGGATGAACGAGCAGACAGCAGGACGCCTGAGAAAGACTTCGGCCTTCATCCCAACGACCACCGAGAGGCAAACAACGACCACCTAGCAACTAGTCGCGCAAGCGCAAACACAACGTAGATACTACCAGAAGTCACGTATGCAGGAAATAGGAACTCTATAAAGGGGGGTTGCATCCACTATTGGCGTGGACCGTTGACGGAGCACTGACTCCCCGGCCACCCAGCGCTGTTTTGCCTGCTTCATCGCTTGCTTAAATAAATTCTATTGTTAATAAATTCACAATTGATTAATTAACAATTGGCTCCTCAATTTGAATTCGTCACGGGAGGCGAGCTTCTATAACAACGGTAAAGAATTTCTTCCTTGTATCTAATCTAAATCTTTCAGTTTAGAGCCGTTACCCCTTGCCCTATCACTACATGCCCTTGTGAAAAGTCCCTCTCCAGCTTTCTTGTAGGCCCCTTCAGGTACTGGCAGGCTGCTGTAATGTCTCCCCGCAGCTTTCTCTTCTGAACAGCCCCAACTCTCTCAGCCTTTCCTCACAGGAGAGGTGCTCCAGCCCTCTGACCATTTTCGTGGCCTCCTCTGGACCCGCTCCAACAGGTCCATGTCTTTCCTGTGCTGAGGGCTCCAGAGCTGGACGCAGGACTCCAGGTGGGGTCTCACCAGAGCAGAGTAGAGGGGCAGAATCACCTCCCTCGACCTGCTGGCCACGCTGCTTTTGATGCAGCCCGGGATATGGTTGGCCTTCTGGGCTGCAAGCACGCACTGCTCGGTTGTGTAACCAGCACCCCCAAGTCCTTCTCCTCCGGGCTGCTCTCAATCCATTCTCTGCCCAGCCTGTATTTGTGTTTGGGATTGCCCCGACCCATGTGCAGGACCCTGCACTTGGCCTTGTTGAACTTCATAAGGTTTGCACAGGCTCACCTCTCAAGCCTGTCAGGGTCCCTCTGGATGGCCTCTTCTTGCATCAGAAAAACTTAGGCCTATGATCGTTTCAAAGGAGTCTCCAGAAATTCCTATGGAAAATCAGTGATAGCTGTAAATAGTCTATTTAAAAAAAAAAAAAGCTGTCAATTCACAGACTCGCTGGGAACCACAAATAGATGGTCAGTGATTCCTGAGAAAAAAAACACCTCTTAATTTGGGTATGTATGTCCTTGGAAAACTCTTGCCTAATCATCTAGTCTTTTGTTAACTTATGATAGCCTCAGGAGAAGTCACTGCAGTTAAGAAGTCACTGGTATCTCTTCAGGAGAGGAGGCTGCAAAAACCTCTGCAATGAAGCTTTTAAAAGTTAACCCGGTAACTCAAAGTTCATGATGAAGCTGTGCAATTTATTTTCACGAACTAGATTTGGTCCAACATTTTTCTGAACTACTTAGATGTGGTAATTTGTGATTTCAGGGTAGGAAAGGAGATTTATTGCACCAGACTACTGATGGTCCAAAACTAAGTAATCAATGAGAAATAATTGTGTGTTATGAGCCTAGTGGCAGTGATACAAAACCATGAGGGACAGAGTTTGTTCAGACTTGATTATGTGAATACGTGCGTGTGTGCCTGCGTGTGTGAGTGCTTTCTTGTCTTGGTTTGTTTACCTCCCTATCTAAGTACATGGTTTATAAGATCTCGTCATAGATGTCATGAAACAGGCCATGAAAGTGATTATTTTTTAAAACATCTGGAAGTAATTATATGTCTTTCTTCTGAGACTTTGTGTCTTTCTTCTTTGTGCAGACCATGAGAGGAGGAGAGCTGCCTGGGCTTTTGGTAAATGAAATTGGTAGTGTACATGGGATACTGCATGGCCACGTGGCATTCCTGAAAAAACACTTCTACCTCATGACCAAGAAGGAATTTCTTGAAAATGGAAAGCATATGAGTAAAAAGGTCCAAGTGATCTGTTTGTGGTGGCACAAACTAGTCATTGGCCAAGAGCTCCTCCAGAACCTGCCAAATTGGAAAGTGATTGTGAATTCAGGAGTAGGAATGGATCACCTGGGTCTGAAACTTGTCACTATCTTCGACATGAAGATGCCTAATGCTCCATGTGCTGTTTCCAGCAGCACAGCAGATGCTGGGATGGCTTTGCTGCTGGCATCTGTGAGAAGACTAGTGGAAGGTAACATCTCAATTCTTTTGTGGTTTCCAAACATCATATAGGATTTACTTACCATTAACTTGACTTTTCCTAGAGTTATCTGTAGTGCAGAGTTTCAGGTAAAATGTGAAAACCTAAACATGTTGGGTTGGCAAATGGAATACTTGGTATTTTCATATATTTTGTATGATGTCATAAATATGTCTAAATTATTACATTATACACAAACACATGTAACATATTTCAACCAGGTATAAATAAAATCATGTGAGTTTAGTTTTCACAGGTCACCAGCCTGGGTTGAAAATACTTGAGCAGAATCTAATCACATTTGATTCAAATACAACTTTTTGCTTTATGGACCAAACGGTCTTAGAAGCTGGAATTTAGTTTTTAGAACAAATATGGCTGTAGACTTAACAGTTTCAGATGAAAAGCACAGTGAAGATTGCTGCCTACATATGAAAACTTCTTCAGCAGAGCATTTTGAGTGACTGTGACATCTGGCTGACACAAGATGTATTATGGTTCTATTAACCAAAGGTGGGGGATGCCAAAGATCAGGCGATCGCTGCAATCACAGGCTGGCAGAAGAAATCGGAGCGTGGGATGCAGCAATGGAGCAGAATAAGGGTATGTGCTGAAAGCTGGGACTGACAGAGGCATGGGCATATTCCCGGGAACTGAAATGGGTTGGTGCAGAACTGGGGAATTTAGGGGGCATCTGCTCCAGTTTCTGCTAGTAGCATCTTTTCTAGCTTCTTCCACAATTTTTTCTTGCCTTTTCCCCAGACAGACCTACCCTTGGGTTGGTTAGAATGCCTCCTGCTTCAGGAAAAGATCCTCCAGATTTATCCTGTTAAATTTACCTGCCTTTGATTTGCTATCTGTACCACAGGATTCATAGAAACTGAAAGGAGATTTGTCTCCCCCTACATCTGTTTCTACCTCCCAAGGAGGAGACAGATTAAAAGGGAGATGAATTTCTTGCTTCCAGCTACATAAACTATCCTTGGGGACATTTCTGATAGCTCTGCCATGGCATGATTGAGTTTTATCCTGAGGCATTTTTTGATACATTCACAACATTTTGCTTATATTTTAGGAGAGCTGGCAGTATCAGAAGATTGAAATATCAGGAGCCTGTCACCTTGCTAGCAGACAAATAAGTGCTGTCTCTGTGCATAGAAACATATTTTCTGTGTTGTAGAACTATACAGAATTTTGCAGGTTTAAGAGATAATCAGGGGAATTACCAAGTAGTGATTTTTAAAGAACTCACACTTTTCTTTCCAAGAAGAATGGCAGAGGTGAACAGGAAACCTGTTCTTATTCTAAATAGCAAACCCAACATCTGGTGTTATTCTCCATGTGATGTTTCCAAACTGCAGTGTTACTGGCAACAAGTATTTTGAGTGTTGATGCAGAACAGGGCCATATTTTTAGGAATCTAAAGCAGTAAAAGGATTTTTAGGGGAGATTACATCAAAAGGCTTTTTGTAGTGTGGTGAGAATAAATGGGAATGTCACATACACGTAGCAGGGAAAGGTGATGTATTAGGGAGTCACCTAGGACATTACAAAAATCGTTGCTGCTGAAAGTTGTGTGTTTGTAACTGTTAAAAGTGTGCTGTAGTAGCACAGCAAGCCCAAATTCTTTTGCCTGGTTCCTCTGTGTTGGACCCCATTCATTTCTCATGTTGGAATGTTTTTCTTGCAGGCTATCCTGTAGCAATTTCTGCAGGTATGGAGCACAGTAAAGCAGATTTTCTGGGAGTTGATGTTACTGAAGCTACTCTGGGGATCATTGGCATGGGCAGCATTGGGTATATGATTCCTCTGAGACCCAAAGCGTTTGAAATGGACATTTTGTACCACAACAGAACAAGGAGGTAAAGATATATATCTTGACCCTCATTACAGCCAAAACTGCCCTTTTAGATAGGCAGTATTTCCTTTTCAGGGAATTATGTCAGGAATATAGCAAGAAATGAGGGAATAGGGCCAAGATTAAAGCAAAAGAAAAAAAAGAGTGGTTGCTTCAAATCAGTCTTGTAAAGAAATACTTGGTGATTAAACAGTTGGAAACTTAATTTAGGTTTTCTATTAGAAATGCCAAGGTTTCCTGGAGGTGTGAACAGAAAAAGGAAAATTAACTTTATACCTTTTTTATTCTTAGCATATCTTACTATAGTGACACATAACTCTACCTTTTGTTTATTTTTTCCCCATATATTGAAGTGTGGGAGTGATCATGTTGAAACTCAGAGGTACTAGAGAACTAGGAAACATATACTTGGCACAGTATGAAAACTGATTAACTTGAGAGCTGTTCTTGAGAAAACCTTGTTTTGCCTCAAACTAGTAGGAATTTTGCCAAGTATTTAACTGGATTTCACCCTTTATTTCTAGCCCTTCCTAACTTGTGTATCTGGAAATCTGATCCTTGTTAGAGATTCAGCACAGGGGCTCTTCAGTGTGAAGGTGAGCAAGATCCCAACGTACAACTTGAGGCCGTGGCAATCTGGCAAGGTGCAGCCAACAAGCAGAACAAATGCTTACTGCTATAAACCATGATCTGCCATGAGACAACTTTACTTCCCCCTGACTGAAGGAAGACACTGCAGTGCTAGTACATGTGGCTTTCAGTGATTTTCTCCATATGCACCCTGCAGTAGGAGGGTTACTGCTCTAGCCAGCCCTAACCAAATCACAAAGGTGGGGGAGGCCAGAAATCTCTAGCCTTGCTTGGCATTCCTGTTACTTCAGAAATTATAAAAACAGCGGAGCAAAGTCACATTAAAAAAAAGTATTAGTGAAATCCTCCTTAAGATCTTTTGGAATTTCTTCATAAACCACAAAAAAGAGAAGATAAGGCACAGCCCCCTTTTTTTTTTTCCTGCGGATCATCACTAACTCCCTCTGTTTAATATTTACTTTATATAAAATTTACTTTGAAGTAAAATTTATGTGAGAGTGCTGTGGTGAATAATCAATGCACAGTGCAACAGAAGTGAAAGAGTTGCTTATTTTAAAGTACATTTACACTTCAAGCTTATGTGCTGAAGCCAGATGCACTCTGCATGCTGTAAAACTGGCTGTAGTTCCAGTCTGTTCTTCACCCACTTAATCTCTGGTCATTGACCTGGACCCTGAAAGAAAACAATGAAACGCGTGCGTTAGGAGACACGTGGTCCAAAGTTACACTGAAGTTATTTTCTTAGTGTGACTTGTTGCTTTATTTCTAGGTTAGGCAGGAGATAATTCAAAGCCATTCTCCTGCCATCAGGAGCAGAAGATTGTACACACAATCTCCTGTCATTGCTTCTTTGGTTCCCAAAGTTTAGGCAACTAAATTTACAAAGAACAGGAGAAGCGGCAAGTATTCTTTTTTGTTGTGAAAAGTTCAAACTAAAAATATCTTTCTACTTTGGTAATTTTCTGCATTGAACACTTCATTTTTTTAAAGTCCTGGGGCAGCCAGGAGCCTGCCAAAGAGCTGCCTTGCTGATTCCACTCGTCAGAAAATGACAGGCTCACTATGTTGTCCCAACAACTGGAGGATGCCAACAGGATGAGGACCAACGGCATGCTCAGAGCTCACGTGGATGAGTTCTGGAGAAGACCACTACTCTGGTTTGAGCAATTACTACGTCCTGTGAGATGCACCTTCCCCACAGGGGATCCTGGAGAATGGATCACATGCTGCCCTCTGTTCCAGTGCTTAGCCTTAGTCCACTTGTAGACTTTAAAAGAAGTCCCTGGACACTGCACTGCAGCGGCTGAGAGGCAGGCATGCGATCCGTCCCCTGCTGTAGGACTTGAAGCCATCCAGAAGAGCCTAAACAGCCAGCTGAGACTAAATTCACCTTTGCTGGCCACCTGTTTGCTACATGAATGCAATAATTAGATCCTTTAGTTTGCATACCAGTGATATCATCAGAGAAAATATTTTCTTGACTGATGCCCTGAAATACAGTGTGATCCTTTTCTTCCCCACCAGGAAAGAGCAGGAGGAGCAAGCTGTCGGTGCCACTTACTGTGCAAAGATAGACAGCTTGCTCCAGCATGCAGATTTTGTGATGGTGGTGGTGAGCCTGACACCTCAGACACGCAAGCTGGTTGGGAAGAGAGAGGTGAAGCTGATGAAACCCACAGCTACTCTCGTGAACATCAGCCGAGGTACCATCCAGCACCGTTGACCAGCCTGACGAGACGGTGTGAGCCAGCCTCTGCTGTGTTACACGCCGCATCATGCCGCATCCAGCGCACAGCTGGTTGCCTGCACCAAGGACACATCAGGCATGGCGAAAATTCCTCTCTCGCCCCTTCTGCTCTCTTTTCACCCTCAGACCATTATCTGCAAGTGGCACTCAGAGACACTCTGGTTCCAAACCAGGTGCAGTAGTGGACCAAGGGATCGCCGGTGACAGCTCTGCAGAGTGGCGTTACCGGGGCCACAGCTCTAGATGTCACCTGCCCGGAACCCCTGCCCAGGCTGCCATCGCTGCTCTCTCTGAGAAGGGCTGGGTGTAAAACTGGGGGTTTGTGCAAAAGTGCCATGAATACGAATGGTGTGCAGCCCAAATGTTGGGTCTGATAACAGGCTGATGGGAAGCCTGGGCGCCAGGGAACAGCAGGAGGTGGCTTTATATGCCGAGGGGAGCATTAAGCCCCCCCCACAGAATCACCATATGAAGCTGCAGCGGTGCTTCGCTTAACAATGGCTTTACCTGGAGGTGCAGCTTGCAGTGAATGGGTGGAAGCTGCTGGAGTCATCCCTGCTGAGACCTGCTGCATTGCCCCGGGGCTGCTCTCCCCACAGGCTGGTTTCCCCAGTGCGAGGCTGCAGTACTGCGGGTCTGCTGGGCCCGGAGGCTGCTTCGCTCCTGTCAAAAGACACCTCTACCAGAGTGGGGCCTCATGGAGTTAACTCTGCTGGCTGCATTTTGGGGCGGAGGGGGGGAGTTTGGTCTTGTTACATCTCTGTGCCTGGATGTCACTGTCCATTACCTGGGTCGCATATCTACAGCTCAGACCATTGTGTAGGGTGAATGTGTCCGGAAGGCTTAATCCTCTCTTCTGACAGAGTTCAAATTGCTGCCTAATGGCAAAAGTCTGCTTCTGGACAAAAGAACACAGTGTAAACTCTTCACATGTCCTTTTAATGTCCAGAATTACTTGAACACAGGTGATCAGGTTCTGTGGATGTAAGTAAGACTTTTAAAGTTATTAAATGAACTTTATATGTAAGAAATGATGCTGTGAAAAGCCGGAGTTCAAAACTCGGTAGTCAGAAGGCTATTAAGTAGGTATTCTTTGTTACTGCGCCGGGCACACGGGGGATCTCTCCTCTAAACGTGTGTCCCAAAGAGACACAGTTACTAGGTATTTATGCTATGTTAACATACATATTAATTACATTTCCAAGAAATGCTTATCATAGTAATGTTTTTTCCGATAACTCATTAGTAGGTGTTAATGTCCTTCAGTCATTGGGGTTCTTGAGATACTCTTGCAGCCTCCTTATCTCTGTAGTTTGCATAGGTGTTCTCCCAAGGCCTAAAGGGATTTATTCAGGAGTCTCTTATCTTACAATCATCCCAACTATTCACAAAGAACCAAGACTTGTTTTGGTTGTGCAATGATTCTGACCACCTGAAGTGATAACATCCCCTGCATGTTACATTTGTTACATTCATAGGTATCAATACAGTGAAAAAGCCAGTGTAGCACTCCTCTTTATTTGGACAAACAACAGCAGGTAACTTAACTATCTCTCTTTTTCCTTTCTTCCAGAGATAATACATTGTTAAAATTAAAGAACATCATTATAATGCCTCACCTCGGCATTGAAACAGACAAGGCCATCTACACAATAACAGAGGAAGCAGCTGAAAACATACTATCAGCTCTTAAAGGTCTCCCCGTACCCAGTGAAGTGCTCCCTAGATGATGTGCAAAAGGATATCTCAGCTCTCTTTTTATTTTCTTTCCCTCTGTCAGCTCTGAAGGTTTTTATTCTTCTGTTTTCCCCATTACAAGAAACCTATTCCAAGTGGGCACAGAAAGCTCTGGCTTGGTCTCACATGTCATTAAAAAAACAGCTTTTACATTTTATTTTCCTTGCAAGTTGGAGGAATACATTACTTCTCCCTTCCAACCATGGATAGATGCGTGCACTATCTGGGAAAAAACACTTCTGATTGCCAATGCACTGCTTGCTATGCTCTCTAGTCCTAAAGAAAATGTCATTTTAGATTACATAATTCCCTTTGTTGCCGTTCTGTTAGCTATAAAAAACAACAAAGCTACCTGGCTAGAAATATTACTGATTTTCTATATGTAAGTCTCCATTTAAACTAGTTCCTGAGACACAAATGGCAAAAGTTTTCAGAAATGTACTCAGAATCACTTATTTAAAGTCAACTGAATTTTAGAAGACAATTTCAGGTACTAGCACTAAGGAAAATTAGTCTTCAAGATGAACATGCTACTGTGTTTGTAATACCAAGTTTATGTGCAGTCTGCCTCCAGATTTTCAACTTTGTGCAAATATTTGGAAGAGCACTCGGAGCCCTCTAAGCCTCCAGCACAATTCCGTAAATTAGTGGGAACACAAAAGTCTGTAAAAACACACGCAGCATTAAAATCCAGATCTATACGTTTTCCTTTGTATCACTGCTTCTGGACATTCGCAAGAATAATTATATTTGAAACAAGGTATGACAGGGAGCTTCACCACCTTCAAGAGAAATACTTCAACAAATTGTTACTGCAATTATAGAAAAAAATGAAAATCCCATGGCTTTGCCTCACTAGAAATAGCACCTATATTACAATTAATCATTCAAATTGCACAGGAAAAGGATCTCTTTAAACAGAAGAATGCTCACCCAGCTCACTAAAGCTTTGCAGGAAACAGTTTGCTGTCCTCTCAGTTGTCTTCACGTACTCTCTGTTGTCTTAATACCACTCCAAAAGACAAGTAAACCAATACACAACTCAAAGTGGCAGTGCTATGCATTTTATTATGTCATATGACTTTACGAATAGCATGATTATTTAACCCATCAGTAAAATTTATAGCAAAGTTGCTGTTAAGTGCAGCCAGGATTTTGCCAGTAGTCTCATGCATCTTTACAGAGACATTTCCACTTCCTTTTTCTTGCAGAATGTTGTCACTGGTCCTTGTCAAAATACACTGCCTTCCACCAGTTTAATGTCTGAGGATGTTACCGACTCTTGCAGTTCAGACGTTGTAGCTTTTCAGGGGCAGCAAGTTGTCTGGCAGGAATTCCAAGGCTGTCCCAGATACCTCCCTGTTCTGTGAGGTACAGGCGCCCAGTATGCCTTTCATTGCCACCTGTATGACCTTGACAAAAATAAGTCTATTCTTTCAAAATAAAAGGCTAAGCAATAAATTACAGAGGTGAAAACAAAGCTACAAGAAGCTAAAACAGAAGAGGGGGGAAAAAACACTTTTATTAGATCAATATTGGGGAAAAAACCCCAAGGTTTTGTACATGTGTGCTTCCCTCCAGACATGAAGCAGCAAACATAAAGTCAGACACACTACTTCATTTCACTTCTACATGAAACAGCAGAGCATGTTGGCATTTTCTTGGAGTTTTACTTCTACTTTTGCAGATATCTCAAGAACCCGGGCTGATTAGTTAAGGAAGTGCTCCCTGCTAGTGGGGTGCTTCAGATAGGAAGACACAGCGCTGGACAACAGGAGACCTGTCAGTCATTGGAGCGACGGGTTGACTCCCACACAACTTCTGATGACTTGGCATTCCACAGACTGGAAATCATCGCTGGAAGGACAGCTTTCCAAAATGTCTTCAGGAAGAAACTACCTCTCTTTTCAAATTACAATGCAAGAAATGACCCTTTGTTTCCTGCCATTCCTCAGACTATAAATATTTATTGACTAGAGTTAAATTAAGTGACATATAGTTAAGGAAACCTTCCTGTGCTTAGTAGATCCTGTTTCCCATCTCTGCTATTCTACTTAAATTGTGCTTGGAAAACACAATTTGTGTCTGATTTCTCCTTCATTTTGTTTGTTCAAATTTGTTGATTTAATATACAAAGGGAAAAACTACCTTGTTGTCCTTCCAAAGTTTTTTTCACCTTCACTACTAAAACATGGTAGAGCTCCTTTCTCGATCATAGCGGGGATGACTTGTGCTTCACAAAGGTCCTTTGGTCTCAGGCACTGTCACCTGAGCAGTGAGTTAAAAGATCACCCATTATGTCTTATCAGCAAACTCCAAAGCAGTTGATGTAAAACAGGGAGCGTGTGAGCATTTTAGGGTTTGTTGCTTTTTTTGAAGGAGAAGAAAATGCAAGCAGACTTAGCTAAGAATCCAGTTAATATGCTGTAACTCCGTCTTGCTAGTTAATGAATTCTTGCTTTAAAGTTTAACTGTCTGAACTTGAAACCCACCTAAGCAAATGATGCTCAAAAATTGTCATGAGGATAACAACAATTTATGGTTTTGTGTAATTATTACAATATTTTAGTGGAGTTTATCCTTTCGTGAGTCATTTTACAGAGGATTTGGGGTTAAACTCGACTGCCTTCACGTTCAGCACACCAAAAGGTGTTTGGCAGAGTTCAGGAAGGCCCCAGTCCGTAACCCATCCCTTTACAGTCGGGAGGGAGGCCGCAGCACAGCTCACCGCTGGTTCCGTGCCACACACCCGCTTCAGCGCGGTCGCTCCAGCGCGGGTTCAGCAAGCAGAGCACTGAAGCTGCACTTTGGCAGCCTCCATCGCTGGGGGTCTGGGGTCTGGGTAACCTCCTCAGGAACATTTTCACGCCTTCCTCAGCTGGACGGGCCCAGGACGGGCTGGAGCCGGGGTGACAGCAGTGGTGACAGAGCCCCTGGGCGTGCCCCAGTCGCTGAGCTCTCCGAGAGAGGTTTGGGGTGTGTTCTTGGAATCACTTGGGTCGGGCGTGCGGGAGGCCTGTCGCTGCTGCCTGCCGCCCCGGGACAGCTGACTGGCATGCGGACGCTGCGGTGGCCGGCGGGAGCCTGGGCCGCAGCCGGTACTCGCGGGCGGCGTGGACAAACCGGCACGCTTGAGGTGAACGCGAATTCCCGCGAGTTCTGAACCGGCGAGCAGCGTGGAGAGGCGGCGCGTTTGGAGAGCCCACGGCTCCTGGTGAGCACCCTCGCCCTCCCGCCCGGCCCAGCGTGGGGCGGCCCCGCTCCGCCCTTGCCCTCCCCGCACCCGGCCCGGCGGCAGGAGCGGTGGGAGCGGCGTGCGGGTCCCCGTCCTGAGCCGGAGGTGTGGCGGGCGGCGTGCCCTCCGGCGCCAGCGGAGGGGAGAGCAGTCGGCACTCTGAGGGAGAGCGAGGGGGAAAAAGGGTAAAGGTGCGTTCGGGAGCAGGCTGATGGCCCCCAGGTGCGGAGCTGACAAGCTGTAGCTCTGTTACATCAAGCAAGACTTCTCCCGGGAGAATGTGGTTCCTGCTGATGGCTGACCGTGGTTGCGCAGGTGGCAACCAAAGGCAGAACGCAGCGGCTGAAAGAGACCCTTCTGCTCACAGGACCTTACTAAGACTTTGGCCTTTAAATATGGAGTACTGAGCAGGAGTGACATCTGGTAGCTCTTTTGTTGAGGTGTTAGCATAGCGGGTACGCCAGAAACAAGGTTTTCTTGTCTTGTTATACAAGGTTATATAAAAATTGAACATCCTTCTGAATAGTGTAGGAAGAACACAAGAAAAGTTCTGCATGTCCCAGTGAGTATCTTTAGCCTATTCTGTCATCAAGTGGGAAAACAGCATGTAATGGAGCCAAGCAATTCCTGTCCTTTAAAAAAGGTATCATGGATCACACGTCCTTTTGTTCTCTCTTTGCATCTGTAGGGCATGGAGGGTCAGGAGCTGCCTTATGTGCTAATTGACTGTATAGGAGGAAAGCATGGAGTATATGAAGACCATGTCGAATTTCTGGAGAAACATTTTCATCTCGTCACCATGAAAGAGTATCTTGAAAACAAGAAATTCCTCAGCAAAAAGATCAGAGCTATTTATATGTGGTATCACAAACCAGTTATTAATGAAGAGCTGCTCCAGAGCCTGCCTAACTTGAAGATAGTTGCGAATTCTGGAGTGGGAATAGATCACTTGGACCTGAAACTCCTCTCCAGCTATGGTGTGAAAGTGTCCAACACACCGTTTGTTGTTTCCACTGACACTGCAGACTTGGGGATGGCTTTGATGCTGGCATCTTCCAGGAGACTTGTGGAAGGTAAGAAATTAAATGGTTTTAGTCTTTTTGTAGGAAAGATGACTCTTCAAACCATGCAGTTAGAAAGTGTGTGCTGATGCAAAGGTAAGCTTAAAAGCAGAAATACAGGAAAATAAAGGGATGAGGAAAAAGTTAAGACAAATCTGTCACTTTGACAGTAACTTGCATGCAGCACATGCCATTTCCAGAGAGGCGTATCAGCAAGGTAGATGTTGTCCCTCTTCAGACAGCCCTAAATTCAGGCCTCTTCTCCCCCAGCCCATAGCCACTTACTCGTTCTACTTGTTCACTGCAGTGTTGCTTCTCAAGTTGATTAAAAGGGGATTAAAAGGAGATACTTTCAAGGAGGCTTGTAACCTGTCTTTGCCGAGCTGACGTGTATCTGAGTCATTACAAGCAAGCTGTCCAGAAATCTGCCCACCATGTTCTGTGTTTCTTTCCTCTGCCAACTTTTGTGTATCTGCAAGATAGCTGGGAATCATATTTTGGCCTTACTGAATAGTCTTGATGATACTGCAATGGATTCATCGGTTGCACTGCTCAGTATTTATCATAAAGGTGACATCCGTGGCACTGCCAGTTTTGCAAGCCCTCCTGATGAACCACCATGAGCAAGAAGCTGTGTTGCCACGGCGCATTTCAGTGGCGCAATAATCTGTAGTGCAGGCAGAGCGAGATGATGGGCAGGTGTGTGATGTACATCAGAGGGAGGGTGCTGCTTTGGCCTTACCATCCTTCTCTGCCAAAGAGGAGCTGGATATGTTTCTGTCGTAAGCAAGGAATAAATGTCAGATGTCATGTTGACAGTGCAGCATTATTCACTTCTCATTCAGAAACACAATAACATTGTGTTACTGCTCCTCTGCTTCTGCCTTGTCTTACAACAAAAAGTAAGTGGGGAAAAAAGTAACCAGATGCCAGGACACCCTTTACATGACGTTTTTTCTTTTCCCTCCTCCAAGGCTACCAGATGGCAGTGTCCCCTGACACAGAGTATTTCCCCGCTGACTGGCTGGGGGCGGAGGTTTCTGGAGCGACCCTGGGGATCGTGGGGATGGGCAACATTGGCTACAAAGTGGCAGAGAGAGCCAAAGCCTTTGAAATGAAAATTTTGTACCACAACAGGAATCAGAGGTAAAGCTGGTTACAGCTCCATGGAAAGTCTGTTTTGTCACTGCTTTTAAATGTTGTTTGTACCTTTCACTGTCAAACTGATCTCCTGTCCTCTCTGTGTTAAGATAGGACGACGTGCTCTCTGCACTGTTGTTATTAAATATTGTGCTGGGAAGCAGCAAGGGCCTCCGATTGTGGCCAGGTCCACCCAAAAGTCCCAATCATCAGGCGACTTCACAGTGATAAGGCCAGGCCGGGGCTGAGGGGAGCAGCTGGAGACCGTCCCTGCTGCAGCATCGCTGGGGCAGGGGCTGACGGCCCCGGGGGGAGCTGCCACCGGGTCCCGGGGTGTGGGGAAGCCCCAGGGGGCCAGGCAGGGACAGCCAGGGCTGGCGGTGCCCTCAGGGCCATGGCAATAAGTAGCTGCTTTATTACTGGCTATTTATTGTAAGTGGCAAAGTACATACACTTGCTTCAGGACAGTCATTAATTTCCCAATTCATACAGCAACAAAGTGAGGAAGGAATGGGAGAGAGACATCTCACTGGTGTCCCTGTGAGTCAGGGCTTGCTGGGCCTTCCTGTCGTGCTAGTGGCATTGCAATAGGCTGAGGAAAGGAGAAATAGTCTGGGAGGACATAACTCCTGTGACTTCGGTGAGGCAGGGACGCAGGCAGGGCCGTCTCGCCCTTTCAAAGCCAGCTGGCAATGAAGAACCGGACTTGCCAGCCTGTTTACTGTCTTCTAGATAAGGTGTATGTGCCCTTCATGTATGCCATAGCTCCCATCAGGCCCATCCCATCCTTTTCCTCTGTGGGCATCTGGTGGGAGCTGGGCAGTACGTGCCCCAGCCTTGTCCTGACGCGGACCGAACGCATGGGCAGGTCCTGCAGCGTGTGGTTTCAGTGAAACAGCACTGACGCACAGAGCCAAGAGGCTGCTGCTGACACAGATTTCTGAAGATTTAACCCCTGCCCTGCCTTGTGGGTTTCCTCAGTATTTTCAGACAAGTTACTTTTCACAGGGAAGGGAATTTGTGTCTAATATCAGTCTTGGTTTTGGGTTGGAAAAGAATCGCTGTTACAACCAGAAGCTGTGACATAAATGCATTTATTATATTATTTATTTGGTGCATTTACATGATACTCATTTCTTACTTTCCATCCCCGCAGGTACAGTACATTTGTGTATAGTGCACTTGATGTTATGTGAAACAGCTTAACGTTTTTCTTCACGGAGTTTCAGTCAGATAACTGGCTAACTGCTTAGCACTACAGAGTGAAGAAAACAATTAAGAAACCTTTTCTTTAATGGTGTTTTGAACTTCTTGTTGCTTACTACTGGAGTTTAATTTTGGGTTTTTCCCCCTCAGAAACAAGGAAGAAGAAAGTTCTGTTGGAGCTATTTACTGTAAGAAGATAGACGATCTGCTCCGGCAGTCAGATTTTGTGTTGCTGTCTGTGAACCTGACTCCACAGACATGCAGACTGATTGGGAAGAGGGAGCTGGAGCTGATGAAACCCACAGCTACTCTCATTAATATCAGCAGAGGTAGGGCTAGAATAAACAAAACCATGTAATGGTTTGCTGGCATAAAAAGTCCTGGGAAAACCCAACCCTAATACGGAGTCTATCACTCTGGAATTTTCAGTACATTCTCTCATTAGTAGATTATTTAGACGTTCACAGTCCTATCTAAGCAAAACATTTGAGCATTTCCTTAACTATGAGCAAGCAGGTCTCTAAAATTTTAATGAGCTTGGAGTGTTAGAAGCCCGTGTAGATTTGTATAATCTTCTACTTAAGCTTTGTTTCTGCTTAGTGCAGTGTTGTTGCTAACACACATCAGGGTGGCACAGCCCACTCTGAAGTCTGGCACTGTACTTTGGTTTACGGCGCTGTGTACCGTCTTCAAAAATGCCTGACCGCCCAACTCTGATGCGCATACCCCATCTTCCTCCTCCCGCCTCACCACCCCGTCTCTGCTGCCGCTTCAGCTTTGTGAACGTCACCAGCCCTGCTGTTTGCCTGACCACCGTGCCCAAAAGGGTGGGGAGAGAATGAAAATAAGAGTATCCTTCTTTCTGCACCCTAGGTCTGGTTGTGGATCAGGATGCGTTGGTGGAAGCCCTTCAAAACAGAGTTATTAAGGCAGCTGCTCTGGATGTGACATATCCTGAGCCTTTGCCAAGGTAGGACATGTATTTAAGTTAAACATAAATGAGTGTGTGCGTGTGGTTCAAACTGAGTACAGGTTTGCAAGCACGAGACAAGTTAGGTGATGACTTTTTTAGTAGGAGTACACGATGTGTGTACACTAGTCCTACTGGAATGAAGTTCGTCATCCTTCTGTCCTGGCCAAGCGAAATTCACCCTGACTCATTTGGAGGATCTGTTGCGTTAACAAACCGCAAGCTAAGCAGCAGTTTGAACTCCTCTGAGCATGCTTGGGTCGTGCAATCCGGTTTTATTTTTAATTATTGTTTTAAATGTTTCCCTGGCTCCCTTCCGGTGACGAAAGAACGGGTGAATGCTCTGCGAGTGGCCAGCTCGGTGTTTCATTCCCTTTCCCAGGGATCACCCATTGCTGCAGCTGAGGAACGTTGTGATCACTCCGCACATTGGCAGTGCCACCAAGAAGACGCGCCGCCTGATGATGGAAAACATGACGGACAGCATCGAAGCGGGTCTCGCGGGCCTCCCTGTCCCGAATGAAGTGCTGCTGTGAGGCGGCCGGCGTCTGGAGTTGGTGCCATTGGTGTTCATCCTGGTGTGAGGAAACAGCAATTTGATCACTCCTCATGTCATTCTCCCGTGCGTGTTATGCAGATAAAACGTGTAGTGTGTTGGGCTTAATTTATTTAAATAACCAAAAGCGATTCTGTGCGGAAAAACTGCAGTGTTTTGTTGTGAACGTCAGCGAAACACTCAGGAGTCCGCAGCCTTGCATTGGCGCGGTTTGTTTCGCTCGCCCCCTCTTAAAACGGCCCACCAACGCAACACCGAACCGCAGGGCGCGCACACCGCGGCCCGGGACCACCGACGAGCCCCGCGGCTTGGCGCGGCCCGGCCCGGCGGCCCTCAGGGCTGCTCCTCACGGCCGCTGCCAGCGCGGCCCACCCAGGGCACGGCG
>Ga0065711_1035283_pt1 | contig 22534 bp, 8 predicted proteins | sample Hoacrofraction12_FD_59098 | JGI IMG/M metagenome (GOLD analysis project Ga0065711, IMG submission 59098) | Hoatzin crop microbial communities from Cojedes, Venezuela - Epithelial fraction 12 v2 (version 2) | ecosystem: Host-associated > Birds > Digestive system > Esophagus > Crop | place... | reverse complement strand
GGGTGGCGGGAGGCAGCGGCACCGCGTCGGTAGGTGGGAGCCGCGGGGCACCGGGGGTGCGGCGCCTGTGGAGGGGGTGCGTGTCACCCGCGGCGGGGGGGCTCCGCAGGAGTCTGCAGCCGTGCGGGAGCGGCACGCTGCGGCGGACGCTGCGATTCCTGCGGGGGCTGCAGCCGCGCGAGGAGGTGCGGTGGCTGTGTGTCACGGGGTGAGCGATCAGGCCGGGAAAGTCCACCTGGGAGGCGAACGCCTGGCTGGAGCAGGTGGAAGAGTGAGAGGAGCCGGACGATGTTTATGCCACCCCGCAGGGTTTGCGTTTTGGAGGTGTCGTGGTGTAGGCTGGTTGCGTTTGAGTTAACTCTTTTTGTCTGTGCAGAGTTTGCATTTTATTTGCTCATAAATACGAATTGAGGTTTTGGGTCACAGCCCGGTTACGTTTTGCTTCAGACAGAGTTTAATTTCCCCTTCTAAAAAATGTTTTAAATAAGTTGGGCCATGTGGAAATCGAGTTGTTCATCAACCAAAGGAACTTGAAGGAATTTGAAAAATAAGGTTGCATATTTCTTGAGCCATTTCTAGAGTACTGAACCAGAGTCAGAGTACAGCACCGTTACTCAAAACTCCTGATTCAGTCATTTCCTCTGTCGGGATCGAGCTTTAACCCGTCTCTACCTGTGTTTTCACAGCTGTAAAATGGGAGCTGCACGTATTAATGAGGGGCATTACATGTTCTTTTTGGAAAGACCTTAATTTAAAAAAAAGCAGAGGGAGATCATTTGTAAGGGTAGTAAACAATGCAAAATGTGTCAGAGGCAACATTTCTTGTTGAATGGAGAGATACATCTGAGAAAGATGTGGTGTCTAAAGGAACATGTGTATTTAGAAACTTCTCTGTTCTATTAATTTCTCATGCAGTTGATCACTTACGTGCTGCTGCTCTGAATTCTGCAGAGTGGATGACATAAGCACCACATGTAGTAGCACAGGAAAAGCTGCACGAAACCTGCCAAAATGGGATGGAACTGTTATTGAATGGCAGGCCAAGCCCACTTTATGCCCCAGGTCTAGAGAGAAGCTTGTATGGAATACAGTGCATCTGATATGGTAGTGAACAACTAGCTTGGTAAAGTTTTCCTCCAATTAGAGTCTAGGTACTGTTCAGAAGAATTAAAGGGCATTCCTGAGATGACAGGTCCCATGTCCCTGTCTCTAGTGCTCAGTTCTCCAGTCAGTCAGTAAATGCAGTGAATCAGTGGTATTTCTGTTAGCAGCATGGAGCCAAGAACGGGGAAATATAGGCCAAACAGTGAGTTATGCAATGGTATTCCCTAAGGGGTAGTATAAAAATGAGATGATTTCCTTCTGTCACGACAAAGAGCAGCCGTACAGATGCTCTACCACGTTCACTCTAGCCCTGGATTCCTTAGGAGCAATCCAGGCAGGGAGTTGGGACCCTGTAATGGCATGTCCACCAATATCACTTTACTCCCTTCCACAGCTAATTCCTGCACAAATACTCCTTTACAATATTCTCATAAAGAACGTGAGAAGTGGAATAGAGCTGTTATGGCTAGAAAGGGAAACCAGACTCAGTCTACGGGGAGGGAAACGTTATGATTTTAATGAGTCTCTTTCTCGAGGGTTTGTGAAGTGATAATGTGGAGTTATAGTGCGCCAGGACTAAATGGAGGTTCTATGTACTGAAAGTTATACAAGATAAAGCAAGGGAGCGAGAAGTGTCTCAGAAGGTTTGTTGATTATGCCATTTGGATGAAATAAATAGAAAGGCTAGATTGGCAGTAAAGGAGATATTTTCTATAAAATAGTAGGTTTAATATTGGTTAAATAAACACACTCGATCTTAGCCAAGAGGCTGAGAAAAAGGGAACAGAGACAGTTGAATTATCCAGACTGTTATTGGCCAGAACGAGATTTTGGAAGGCGATTGGCTGGTGACAATCCAAAATTATACAGACAGCAAGTCTTGCGAAGGACATCAGCTGGCCTTTAATGACTGCAGGTGCTCCGGGTCCTGGGTTTAATTCTGATCGTAAGATGGCGCCTCTGGAAGTACGAAAGGGACATGCTTATTTATGAAATACCAGTTTTTATCCACTTTTTCCAACTTTTCCATTTCTGTTGCCAGTTTATTCTCCCTGAGCACAGATTGCTTTAAACCAGTATGTCTTCAAACACAGAATGCCTGAAAACCATAATTTTTATTCAATTCAGCTTTTTAGGGAAAAAAAATGGTTTTCAACCAATCAATGCGTTTAATCATTAGTAATTTAGAGGAACAGAACACCAAGACAATCTTGTTTTCTTTGTCACTAATACAGAAAAGTACACTGTAAGTGTAGTTAGCAAACTGATTTATATGTAACTGATCTAGAGTTGAATTTAGCTGTTTCAAATTAAATAATAAAATTTGTTTCATGGGGAACTTAAAACACAATTATTATTGGAAAAGTAACTGTGTCAGTGATATTTTGTTATTCATCAGATATGTTCTTTCCATTAATTCATCCCTGATCTGCTTGATGGAGTAGCAAAAATCCACTGCCATTATTTTTTTAACTCTTGCTATTCCAGGCTGAGTGAAGTGAATGCAGTAGCCCTTGAAAATTGCTCTAGCTCTTGTATCATGAATTAAGATTGACGGTAGAGTTTATATCTTGAGATGTCAATCTCAGTTGCACTGTGAAATACCTACGATAACTTTCTTTGAATTATAGTTATATAGTATGACTTAAAGATTTCAGACTGACTTGTCAGGATTATCAGTGATTAAAAAAACTGTTCACTTGTTGATTTAGCAAACTAAATTGGGACTGCAAGCTTTTGTTCTTGTTTTTCTTTCCTTTCTCTACAACTAATTTGTTCAGACCACAAATTCTGAGAATACAGGCATGCTGAAGCTGGGATGTCCAAGACTTAGCTAAGCGTCAATAGGTTCCTATCATTTAAAGTAAGGCCAGTAAAATCTATTGGTCCTTAACAGCTTAGAGAGCCAAGGGCTGCATGTTTCGGTACGGGTAACTAATAATAGGGGCGTCTGAATTTAACAGACACTTCAGACATTTGGGCCTTATGTGCTCCTGACATATCTCATCTGTAAAATGGTGATAATACAGTAATGTTTACATAGTACTGGGGAGATGATTGACAAGAAATCAATATTAATCTTTCTCCGGTATGTAGGGGGAGTTATATCTATGATTAGGGAATGAACCTCGTTCCTCTTAGCTGAATACTTTCCTCACTTCTTGTAGTAGGAACAGTGGTAACGAAACTCTTGTCATTTGGTTTAAAAAAACCTGGCTTATAGAATGTGTGCTCACCACAAGAGTTTTCTCTAACTGCTGTAGAAACATATTTAAGCTTGTAATTTTAAGCTGTGCATAAATAGTGGTAGCTAATATTGTGTGTGCCTATGAAGGTGAAAAGGATTATCTGATTGCATGTATTTGCAGATCTCTCTCTGCTTCACGTTCCTGCAGACCAGAACAACAACATAACTTTCTTCTTTCAGGATAGTTAATGTTCTGGCCCAGAATTATAGCACCAGATGTGTTGCCACAGAAACAATTTAAAGGGAGAAGCAAATTGTCTTTCTAGCGGAAAATGTAAAAGCAGTATTCATGTTTTAGAACCTCTCATTGGTTTCTATGTGTGTTATATGTGTGCACAGCAGAGAATAAGGGAGAATTTTGCTTTTTTTTTTTGTTTCATACATCCGCTAATGTTTTAAAATTCTTTATATAGGGTTGAAAATTGAAAAATATTCTATTATGGGCATGGTTACATACCTCAGAGACATTTTTTATTAAATCCTGACTCATTTTTAGAAACTTTTTCCTTGAAAAGTGTGTAATGTGCTAGCTGATTTACTTCGCTCCACTTGCAACACGCTTTGGAAAACATTTCCGGTAATAGTTGTTTCTGTGAAAGTAAGGAAACATTTGACTATATAAAATGATCCCAGATTTTGATGCTGAGAATTAATAGTACATTATTACTTACTACAACTGACATGCCGATGAAAGGAGAAAATGTATATAGGAAATATTTTGATTTGATCTTGACTAGGAAGCTTTAAAGCAGCCAAAGCCCTTGATTTTGGCTAGCATTTCTTTTTCTCAGAATAGTTACCACAGGATACTCTATTCAACATATAATTTTCTCCACTATTACAAAAATATTTGTCTGAACAAAATGCAATGTGAATTACCTTAATATCCCCTTGTCACTTTTTTGACTGCAGAAGGGCATCTTTGTCCTACAGTTTTGCATATTGTCTGGGGTAGAATAATGAGAAAACATCCAGGAAGGCCACAGCTACAGCAGAACAGGTTGGTGCATGTAGTAATTGTGTCAGAAACTCTCAAGATATGAGTACATCTAGTATTTGCAAAAAGAGCTTTTTCTTGTAGAATTTATGCTGATTTTTGACCAAGTTAATTTAAATTTTTAAAATGCTAGTAGAGTTGCGTCTGCCCCAGGATTTCAATTTTCCCATAGACATATCGTAAAATGCGGCATCTGTAACTAACATTAGTGGGCATTTCTTGTATAAACTTGACCAAAAAATCTGGGAAAATTTTAAAAAAAGCCAAGATCCACACATGAAGAGACTTGTTTCCACAGTTCTTTGTCATTCATGCATTTGGAAGGTCTTCCTCCCTGCAAATTTTGAAATACTGCTGGCTGGGTAGCTGACGGAAACATAACTGCATTTATCCTATCAAAAGCCAAGGTGAAGTTTGTGTCTCTTTGGAGCAATGGAAAAATTTTGCCATATGCATCTGTATGCCTAATGCTACCCTGTGATTTTGGAGAATACTGGACATACAATATTATGCCAAGAAGCCTTCTTTTATTGTTTGTTTGTTTACTGTTTTCCCTCTATGAAATTTACTTTTTTATATCTTTTTTCATATAGACATACTTTTAAATGCCCCGCAGTTTGGAAATGTAGATTTTATTCATATTGATTCTTTGTTACTATTTTTTTATAAAAATTTGGGATCTTTGCTTTTCCAGTGATAAAAATTGTTTATAACAGAAGTATTAGAATATATCCAGGTATTATAGATTTAGGAATGGTTACTTATGCTTATGAAAATGGTTTGACCTTATTTTAAGTGTCCTACAAGAGCAATCTTTTGAAATCTATCAGTTTTGGAATTAGATTGCATACCATGCCACATGTTTGAGTTTTGGCAGGTTCACAGGCATGTACATCACCAAACAAGATCTGTAGTAAAGATAAGAAATTCATTTCTCTCTTGCATTCTTTATTCAGGCAGAACTCCAATTCTGGGTGTGGAAGGAATGCAGAGCTGGGCCTAGAGCTTGTGTCTGCACAGGTTAGCAATGAACTTTCAGTGTAAAATTTGGATCTGAATCTGCATCCATATTTCACCAGAAGACCACAGATACTTGAATCCAGGTTTCTGGTTTGGGTGCTCTTTAGGGCCGAATCAGTCCTTAGGTTTGCAAGCTGATCCAAACGTCCCCTGAATTAGTTCATATCCCTTTTGTCTGATCGCATGAGAAGATAGGTTAGTCTTTCTTTAGGTGGTAGAGCTTTCCCAGACAGACATTGTAAACTAGAAATATAGGTACTTATAATTTTCTTAAAAACATCCTTTGGGCCTGAAATTTCTTGTGCTTGGTTTCAGTCCAATACTGAATAAGACTGGAAAGTCTGAATAATGTCAGTTCAGCTGCATTTGAGTTATTCAAGTGCATTTTAAAAATATGTACTTTGCACTTAATTTTTTCCATAATTCTCTGCACTTACATAACCTCTGTTTTATTATTTAAATTGCCACAGACTTGAAGAGGTAAAAATCATTCTCCAGTACTGGGACTCAACAGATAAATAAACAGGGAGGCAATTCAAAGACAGCAGTGTGCTTTAAATTCTTAGTGTTTACTGCTTTAGGGTTATCATGAATAGCTTTGTATTTCTACTAGTGCAGACAAAATAGAATGTAAATAACCTTCAGTTTATCTATGCGCTGAATATCTGCTATTTTTACATTATGTAATTGAAATTTTACAAAAAGAGTTTACAAGGTTTCTCCGGATTATAAGGAAGGATTTTGTTTTACAAGATCTGTAAAATTAAAATAGTAGGCCCAGAGTTTTCAAAAAAGATTTGACAGACAGAGGTATTCCAAGTGCATATGCAGCTGTTTGAGCAATTATTACAGTAGAGTGTACATACTGGGTAACTGTACATGAAAATGTGGCTAATACTTGATCTATGCAGAAAGTTCACAGGCTTTTCTAAAGTTTTGGAGGTAACTGTTTTTTACAATGGAAGGTAAAACCAAAGTGCAGTTAAAATGGGTGGATCACGCCTAAAAATGCATTGGTTTAATTCCATCAGTAACATCACAGCTTCAGCATCACTGTATATTTATTGTATAGATATATATAACTGCACATTACTGTGCGCATTTTTTTCATGCTTTTAGTACGACAGTGTATGCCCAGACTTTATGAAAATCTGTCACTAGGCTTTTGTTATTCATTGTCTGAAATGGAAGCCCACACAGTGATCTTGAAGGTAGTGCCACCTTTGAAGAGAGTCCTGCATGCAGAAAGCTGACGGGAAGTACTACTTTAATTAACCACAACTCCCACTGAAACAGTAGAGCTATCCTTTGTGTAACTCTGCTGAAGTCATTGGATGTTGTTCCTAATTCCTCTGAGGCTGAGTTGTGCCCCTCCCTTTTTCTGAAGTGTTCACATGCCAATGTGTTGTGCAACCAACATAATTTGTTAACAAATAAAGAAGAATTTAAATAACTTTAGAAAATCAGTGCAGGCATCCCAGCTGCTTGCAAACAAACATCAGAAGTCCAAAACAAGTACGTAGCAGTGTGAAGTGTCTCAAAACTGCTTGAACATTGGTTCTTCAAGAGCGAAAGCACAAGTCTAAGGATTATGTGCTTCATAGGGGAAGGCTTTGAATGAGAACATACACTGCATCTTCTGGTAAGATCTCCAGTCCAGACGTAATTTGTGTGTCTGCCCAGCCTAGCTTGTTTTCTCCAGAGCTGTAGTAATATATGATGAATCTTTGCCCTGTATGTGTATGAATTTGGCTGCTTTTAGTTTAATTTAAAGCAATAAGCAAGTATATTTTGGTGTGTAATTGTCAGATTATCTTTACAGTACGGTAAAACTGTAGCTTATTGTAAAATATCTCTTGCGTAAGCCAAGTCATATGGAGCAAAACACCATTTTTCTATTATAACATCGAATGCACTGTGTGCCATTGCTGCTGTAACTGTGTCAGGATCTGGATTTAATTCTGGATCTGGATTAGTATATTGTTGGAATCAGTTGTCAACGTGTATATTTTGTATCTGAACGGCCATTTCTGAATTTTGAAGATCACCCAAGAGTGATTTTCTGCCAGTAAGTTCTCTGGGCTGTGCATTCTCGCTGATGATTCTGCAGAGGATCACAAATGTGAGTTCGTAAGATCAATGATCCATGCACTGATGGTTGGAGGGTCCTACTGCAAGTGTGGGAAAATTGCCAGGGGACATACAACATCACAGGGACATACTGTTCCATCTTCTGTCTCTCCAGCCAGGCATGGTTCCTCATTAATGGGAAGGCGTATCACTTCTGTGCGTACAGCACCTTTCAGCATTCTGGACACTGCTGCCATTATCTCAGGCTCATCTGGCAAGATGTGTGATGATATGTCTTTCACAAATCATGCCTGTCTGATGCCAAAAAAGCAGATGAGAGCACACATACTGCCTTTGATATCTCTGAAGTCATCACAATACCGTGATATTTAGCTGTTTTGCCTATGTGTTGTCCTGAAATTTAAAGTTCTTTTCTGGTAATCATCTCATCCGTCACCAGGATTCCTTAAATTATCAATCAAGCAACAACTGTGTGAATATGGACTACGCATTTGGCCATCCATTTTTGTGTTAGCTCTCTCTGCAGCTCTAATAACTATAACTTAATGCAAACCTGACTGTCATTTCCTTACATACCACATTCTGAAGGTGACTGTTGTTTGTCCTCATTCTGTTAGGACAGTAGGAGCCAATGAACTAAGGATCAGTGAGTACAATGAACTGATTGATACCTTGAGTCTTTTGCTCGTTTCTTGGGTAAAAGCCCTTCACATACTTGAGTCAGTGTGCGTGTTAGCATTACAATTCACTCCTTCCACGCTGAAGTGGAAGTAAGAGAACTTTCTTGCAGGGGGCCCAGTTTTGTGAAGTGGCACGATCCCATTCAGCAAGAGTGGTCTCAATTATAACTGGCTCATAGGTAAGTAATAGACTCTGGGTAACATAGACTTCAATCAGTTTACATCACAAAAGGAAGTCTTGTTTTATGAGGCATGAAGGACTTACCCACAGATTTTTTTGTAAACTGAGAATTGCAGTTGGTCTACACTTGCCATGTAGTCACACTAAGCTTTGTTCTGTGCTTTAATGTAGTACTGCTATAATTTTGTCTCAGTTGATGGGGGTTTTTTAATGATATAGCCATATGATATTAAAAGCTTTGCAGCTATATTGTTATGACAGAGTTGTATGCTAATACAATTTATTCTTTTTCCCTGATGCTTTACAGCAGTACATCTGTCCCTGCAAAGCCCTTGTGGTATCTAAAGACACAGAAGTAATAAGCCCCCCTATACAAAGTAATAAGCCCCTCTCTATAGCTGTTAAATCCCTGTCTATACTACAGATTCCTGCCCTCAGCTAAATTGGGTAAGGATTGTGAAAAATGGTTTCTTTTTTCAACATGGCTGAATTAGCAAAAGATGCAAGTGTGGAAGCAGTTACAGTGCACAGTAAACTTGTGCATGTGTTAGTACTAGTTGTTTTAAGTTTGAGGGATAGTTTTAACTATGTTGATAGAAAGCACAGGCTTGCCAAGTTGCTCCATTCTTTCTAGAAGCACTTTTGTAGTAAATAATACCAATATTCTGATAGCAGTGAGGTGCTGGTAGTATAGATACACAGAAGGTGTTCACATTGCAGGATTTTTTTACACTATCTGCTGGCTACTAATACCTTTCAAAACTATACTAGATGTATTAAACCAACAAAGCTTTCTTGTGTAACTGTATAGATCCATGTTACAAAGTTTCTGGCATAGCTGTGAGTGCTAAGAGGAATGCCAAAAAATGAAATCTGTGAAGATTTAGCTATGCTGGCAAAATAGTCACATAGAATACTCCTTTTGTCAGGATTGCCTGTGCCTTTTGGGGAGAGAGGTAGAAACAAACTGGCAGGAGACCTCAGTTATCTCTTCTGTTGGAGGTTTGTTGTTGTTCTTACGCGTAGATGCTGAGTAAACCAGTCCAAGGTCTAAGAAAAACTCCTTGTGATGCTGAAAAATATCAAACACTAAGCAGATGTGACTGCTAGTTGCAGTAAAAGCTGAGTCCTCAGGGAACAAACACTTGGGTTCACAGTCTTTGAAGAAGTTTGAAACAGCTGAATGATTTTTTTTGTGCACAAAACTGAAGCGCATTTTCATGAGTGACTCTTGCCGTGTTTGTTGATGATATTCATAACATTTCAAGGGACCTTAAAATTAGACTAGCTTTTGGCCTAAGTGTAGAAGTGGTTTGATCTCAAGTGATTCTGCTACTGCACAACTTCTGCTTAGCACTTCCAGTTAAGTCTGCCTTTTTATTCCAGCAAGTAGCCCTCTTGTGCTTGGGCTGGGTGATGTAGAAGAGCCTGACATTTCCAGGAATTTATTATCTCTGGCAGAAGTCTTGTTAATGTCCGTTATTGATAAGTGGGAAAGTAAACATGTGGCTGATTAGGGAGTGCACTTTCCATGGCTTACCACTAGTCTGATTTCATGTCACAGCACACAGTGGTCCTCCAAAGACAAATTCTTCTACCACTAACTAATTTTAAAAATTATTTTTACTGTATGATTTGGTTATAACTTACCTACTTTTTGCTCCTTGCCAATGTAGAAATATTTTTTTCGTGTTTACAAATTTCAGTCGCATTAAAGACACCATTTTCTAGTCTTGCTAAAAATACTTCTGATGTAAGAAATGTGTGGCAGCTGTATTAACCTTTAATGACTTTCAAAAGGGAGTTTTCACATGCCCAAACAGATTCTTTCTATTTGCTGACTGTGAAATACTTGGATTAAACAGCAGTAACAAAAACACAGGGCTGAAGAAAGGAAGTTTGTAAAGGCCAAGACAGACCTGCAATCAGTTATTCTGATGGAAGACATCACCACTCTCCTTTAGAGATGTGTTGTCAGAACTGTTTGTGTGAACTCTCCCTACTCAGCTTCCAGGAAAATAACTGCTTTAGAAAAATACACTTTAAACAGTAGTCTTTGCTAAGCTGTCTTTTCTACGCTGAAATAGGTTTAAGGGGCACTCCATGGAGTAACGATGATTGTAGATTTTGTGGTCTTTCCTGGGCAAATTATGTTGAGAAGTCAGTACACAAGTTTGACTCTTGTGATTTTATAGTTTCCAAAAGAATATTGTGGTGATTCTGTTTAGGCTTGAAAAAATCCAAAGCTGTCTTCTAGGCAGAACCAGACTGACAAAACGTGAATATCTGGTTTAAAAGTAAATGTAGTCCGGCTTAGACTGCATTTTGCTTAACTGCTCGCTTCACAATATGTACCCTAATACGCATTAGTCTTTCAGCTGTTTCCAAAGCCATCTACGTTTGAATGTTTAATATTTAAGAACCAATTAGTTCTATTTTGTTTTGTTTGGATAGTTTGCAATTAAGCATTCTTTCAAGTGGGCTTTATTTAGCTAATTCCGTCACAAAAATAAGCTCTAAGGGAATGAAGAGAAGTTCAAGCTAGCCAATGTTTATTTTTGTTATTAATAATTTATGTTATGGTAGTCCCCAGGGGAACTAGGGCCTCACTAAACCCAGTTTCCGCTGCATGTGATGACTGTGTCTCACAAAGCCTTATACAGCAGAAAATTCTTTTTTGCTGCTGTCGCTTAGTGCAGGGAACCCGCACTATACTGCAAGGGAGCATACTGATGAAGAGCATATAAAGACAAATCAAGAATAATTTTTTTAAAGACACTTAAGCTAGGAACCAGAGGGAAAACCTGATGCATCTATTCTATAGAAAGTCAATCACTCATGCATTTTTCCAGTGTAAGTGCCAAATCGTGACTACAAAGGTCTTGTACATCCTCTCTCTGAAGTTATGGCAATGCTCCCAGTGACTTTGATGGCAGCAAGATAGAGCAGAGAAGCGATGGTCCTAAAAACCTTATCTGTTTCTGAACTAGGAGCAGAAGACACTTTATATTTTAAGAACACACTGATGGGCAAAGTTAGTTTAAAAATTTTCATGTCTAGTCAGATTTCTGTCAGAAGTTACGGATTTCACAGCATCTGATCCTAAATAGTTGGCCTACTTTATGTTTTACAGAAGTCTTGAAAGAAGTGATTTAGAGTCCTTTCACACCTGCTAAATGCAAAGGAGACACAGAGCCAAATCCTGGAATTCTGTAAATAGATTGATTTGAATAGAGTTACGGCAGTTATATAAACTGAGGATCTGGGCTGCTCTCTGTGGGATACTTGGTGAGTTAGGTGGATAGAACTGACCCTGGGTTGGACAGGGCTGCGAAGTGGAAGTGCCTGGAAGGTAGCATAGCAATGCAAGTTTTCATCATCAGTGGATTTACCATCCTTCTCCCCTCCCCTTATGTGGAAGCACTAGTCTTTTCTGTTCTCTTTCCGTAATTCCACCTTCAAAATCTAGACAGAAGTTTTCCTGACCTATCTGTTCCGTATTCCTGTCCTCATTAGTTCAGTTTAAAGGGGATAAAACATCTGTTTCCAAGTACAGCTGTGTGGTTAGTATGTAGGTCTTTTTTTTTTTTCCCCACAAAAAAATCACTAAATCTGGCCATTTAAGACACAGATTTTATAGGAGTGAGAGTTGGGCTGTGCAAAGTTCACCTCATTAAAAATAAACCCAAGCCAAATAAAAGCAGAGAATAACAGTGTAAAAAATGTGGCCCATGAATGTCAGAGCATATGTATTAGGAATTGGTAAGAAATGAAGGGGAAAGTACAGATATCTCCACATATATTCAAAGGTTCTTGCATTTTTTTTCCACAAGTAAAGTTTACATGCTTGTGGAGTGTCTACAGAAAGGGAACATTCGTACAGAACACAGTGTTAAGATTGCTATGACAGCTACCCTAATTTGGTGGAAAATATAATGAGTTCAAGCCTGTGTTGGAGTATACTGGGTAAATTCAGCCTAGATAAAATGTTCAAACACACCAAATATTTTTTTGATGCTTCAGCTGTTAGCTGGCCAGTGGGAGACATTCTAAATTGTCTTGATTTTGATATCTCTTTCTAAAAACTACACGCTTTTTCGTTATCTCAAGATAGGTACTGAGATTCACTAATCAGTAGTGGAAATACTGACTTGGAAAAAACTAAGTCTATGTCTACTAAACATTAAAGAAAATGCTTTGCCTTAAAACATAAACCTTTTCTCTCTCCTGTTTCCCTTTTAGATGACATTTTGTATACTTTTCCTTTTTTTCCAGTGTTCTTTGGTACACTGATCAGAACTTAGCAAGTTCATTATTTCTGTGGCATGAGATTGTCTTGTTTTTTTGTCAATTCTGTTAATTCTCATTTATGGGAATAAAACATGGTTGCCATAGGAAGTTGACTTAATGGTTTAGTTCTTAATAAAGGGACAATTTTCTTCATCAGACAGCTAAATGACAGAAGGTTTCTCCCACTTCAGAAGCGTGCCCCAGGACACATACCAGTATATTGTGATTCACAGACTTCGGTTTTTGAAGATATCAAAATACATCCCTCATACTGTGAACATCACATTTCCTTGTTACTGGAAGTTTGTCATCTGTTTTGGTTGATATATCCGTCTCAATGTAATAATCAAAACATACATCTATCCATCATGGCGGTTTCTATTGAAGCTTAGACTTGGGACTTTCCACAATCCTAAGGCTGAGATAAAGGACCTTCCTTGTTTCATAATTGACCTGGAAATAAGCTTTTAGGAGGCTCCTGCTTTAGCTGATGGATGGAGACATGATCACACCTGGTAAGTCTATCTGTAACATACGTTCAGGCATAGACTGGGGAAAACAAGGAGAATGAGCTATGTATTACAAAACAATGTTCCTTGGGGTTCCTAATTAAGAAGGAGGAACTCTCAAGGACAGAATTGGTAGGATTCAGAGTTGCTGCTAGGCAAATTTTCCTTTGTCAGAAATGGAAGAGCCTGTTCATCACTTGTAAATTGCTCTCCCTCAGCGCCATCTGCTTCTTCTCTTGTTAGGAATTTGTTTTTAAGTATTCATTATAATGTAGCTAACTGCAGACTCAAATTCTGCCAAAGCTGAAAAAGCTGTAAGTCAGGCTAGCGTGTGGAGCCTGCCACATTCCTGAATCTCTGATTCAGGCTTGCAAGTTTGTCATCAAGTTTGAAATTGAAACCAGAGGAGCTAGCAGCAAGCCCAGGGCTCATAAATCAGCTGATAATGGGTGAATTGTTCTGTGCCTTCCCCTGAAGAGGAAGGCAAAACTCAACGCAGAAGTACTCCCAGGAACTAGAAGAGCTGTGATCTAGGCAAGTGTGGAGAAACTACCTGTGGCTACATGAATGTGCCATGTACTGGCAAAGGAAATAAACAGCAATTTTGGTTATATGCAATCACTGATTCTTTTCTTATTACAATATTACCAAAAAGTTACAGTGGGATTTACAGCCAACCTTGATTCCGAGTAACAAATTTCCATGCAAGAAATAGGCACAGTACCTCAGTGTGTGATCTGTGACAAGGTCTCCTTTGTGCTTCATTTGTTTGATATCTGCTGCCGCTAGAGGGAGGTACAAAATAGACCACAAAATTACATCTTGAAAAATAGTTTCCAGGTCATTAACTAAGTATGGGCCAACATTTGCTGCTGGGATTCTACTGGAAATCTGGAATAAATGACTGATTAATTTCATCTGGATGTGCACCAGTGTCACTGAGAATAGAACTTGGATCTGTATGCTTAGATGAAAACTAATTAGAAATACAGTAACATTTTGAATCACAGGCTTGAAAAACAGGTCATCCTGGACTTGAAAGTTGAGTCCTGTGTTCAGAGAACTACGCTAGAAATGGTTGCATCAGAGACACCAGCTCCGGCATAGGAGTAGCTGTCTGAGGGGACTGTTTATGGTATTTAAATTTATTGCTGCATAGGAAACCTGGACTCCCGAACTTCATTTCCAGAAGCTGGCATAAAGCTGTAGAAGGGCCTAATGACTAAAGCAATAACTTGGATCAGAGCCATTTATCTGATTTTCTTTTTATGGCTTGAATATGGCTAGGAGGAAAGTATGTCAGATATGTTGTATTTAAATATATATTTCAGAATTGAATCTGCCTAGATAAAATTTTCAAAAGTACAAAAATGAGTTACACACTGAAGCCCCATCTTTCTAAATAATATGAGCTGAATGCAATACTTATTAAAAAGCAGTTGAACTAACTCCTAAGACCCTAAATTACATTTGAGAATGGGTTTATATTCCTAAATCGTTTGAGATCTTGAAAATACAAGTGGACAGATTTAAGTTTGGTGCAAAGTAAAAGGCCCATCTAATCATTGGAGTTAAACAGGTTTAGGCTAAGAAATTCTGTGGAACACGTGCAGGTTTGTAGAGAAGCAAAATCTTCTACTTGCAGCAAAGTTGCTATATAATTGCTCATATTGCTCAGTTTTAAAACAGCAGAAATATCTGGTGAATATGAGTGGAAGAATGATTGATCATGACTCTGTACAGCTCTATCCAGTGGACTTCAGAGCAGTGTAGCTGAACATACCTCTTTGATAGGAGATGGTTTCCTGCGTGGATTGCATTTTCCTGCAAAGAAGGCTGGACAGGTTCAGCTATCTACATTGTTTTATTCCCATTACAGCAACCAGAGCAGAGAAAAAGGTGAGCAGGGGTGGGATGGGAGAGCAAGAAAAGTGCAAGGGAGAAGCAAAATTTACCTCGTAGTACCTCAGAGAAAAATGATAAAAGTACTAAGGGGAAAATTTTCAAAAGCTCATCACAGGCAGTTATTTGTCTCCATTACCTCAAGATTTTGCAAATCTGTTTTACCATATAAAGCCAAAATATCAAACATATATTTTCCATATCTGCAATTGCAGTGGCTCTTCCTCTCTCTGTGGGGTGGACTAGTTGCAGGTTATATGTGCTGATGCGAGAGACAAGTTCTAGAGAGATGATATCCACAAGTCAGAATTCCTGTGTTACGGTGAATTGCATCTAACCTTCTCAGATTCTGCTGTGAATTCTTGTGAGGTGAATTCTTTCCACAGAAAGGATGTATCTGAAGAAAGGATCCCTGTTTGAGTGTAATGCTGTGTTAAAACAGCTATATTGAGATGTAGCATCAAGGGCACTTTCTGTCTCCCTAATTCAAATGACTTTTAATCTCTAGAAAAATAACCAGAGAAATTTTTCTTAGTTCTGCCATTAACAGTATAAATAGAATATTTGTCTAACAATTGAACAAAAATGCCTAAAAGCTAAGGGGTTTTAATAATAAATTTGGAATGTTTATCTAGCAGAGTAGACATTGCTACTGAGGTCAATGGTTTTTCTAAAGAATGCTAAAGAGCAAAGATTAAATATAGTGTGTATTTTCCCAGTGGACTCAACACTGTGCTGTACTCAAGATGGTCACTTCATTCTCTGTTCAGTCAGGCTCCATTACATCTACCTTTAGACTAATTAGGTCTGAGTCATGATGTTATCACATCTTAGGAGTTTCATTAATTTTAATGGTCTGGATTCTTTAGAAGTCCAACACCACAAAGTAAGTGCCAAGGTCTAGAAATTTCCAGCCTATTCCGGGGTACATCGAAATCACAAAAAGCTTCAGTCCAAGCCCAGATCAGCCCTAAGAGCTTGTTTAAAAATTTTCACAGTATTGTCATATGTTGTGGCAGTCTGATTTTTTTTTTCTTTATCAGTATCATGAAAGACTCAAATGCCATTGTCTGCCGCAAGTGTTTTGAAATGGATACCACCCATCATAAGCATTCAGAAGTGTTAGTTAATTCCATTGTTCCTAAGTTTTGAAATAAATGAGAGGAAGAAAAAGAATTGTGATTAAATCAATGTGATGGTAGACAAATGTAGCCCAGTTTCCAAAATCAGTTGTAAATTTGACTTAAGCTAGAAATTTTCTGGTATAGTTATGTTATGATTGTCTTTTCACCTATTAAGCGTTTGCAATATGTATTTCTATCAGCTAAAATCCTAATACAGGTACAATTATAGCAGCAAAACAGTTATTAGGGTGGTGTTCATAATAAATTCAGGGGAGTGGAATGAGTAAACTTATCACCTGTGACTGAAGGATTTTTGAAACAGCATATAAGTAGTTGGAATCACAGATCATTTCTAAAGTGAGTCCAGAGACTCTCTCTAAAGTCCCTAGATGTTCATCTACTTAATCACTACTGGTTTTGGTTATGTACAGTGAAAATGGAGTTTCAGCAGAAATGGTGTAGAACCAATGCACATTAATGGCAAATTTGTTTGGCTGTCATGGAGCTGAAGTGAATTTTATAAAACCGTGTTCTAAAAAGACATAGATTCTAGCTGGCAACCCTACAATAAAATCTATGTACTATGCTATGCAGAAATCCACTTATTAAGAGGATTCTCCATATAGGCACAAATATAAGTCACATATTTTAGGTTCAAGGCTGCAGTCCCTCCAATAAGATGTTGAGTATATCTGATACTGAGAAAAGGATTATGTTGTGATAATACAAAATGAAATCAACTCTGTCTGGTTTCCACAGCTAGAAGATAGAATGACTCTATTGTCCTTCCAAGTAAAGCTAATGTCATATTTACAAATAAAATTTGTCATGATCACGTAATGCATCCAGAATTACAGACATGATCCTAAGACATTGAAGTGATTGACATTTGATAGTTTGTGTTCAGTCATTGTGTTTATTTTCTTTAGTGACTAATAATTTACTTGATTTCGAAGTGCCTTTTATTTTGTCAGGCAGCCGCTGCTTGCCGAGGCCGGTGAACAGCAGGTACTGACATACTGGTGAGGTGTGTAGCCACTTGTTGCCTAGGCTATTAACTCAATGTGTGTGTCCACAATTAGCTGAACAGAACTCTGGTACAGTTTTTGCAGACACACAGCTAGAAGTGAGTGTGTGTCTCTTAACCAACTGGTCATTCACAACTGGGACACTATAAATTTTAAGGAAAGATGAATACCTTACCCTAACAACAGTTCACCAAGTTCAAGTGAACCTCTTGGAGTTATGAAAAGAAAAAATGGCTACTAATTTAATGTACAAAACACAAGCAGAAATATTTTGCAAGAAGTCAGTGAGTCATATTTTCCTCATAAAATTGTTGAAACCATTGTGCCCAGAAACAATTAAAAATGTGACTAGGGCTGGAAAAGTTTAGCCATAAACATAAACAGACACCAGCTTTTTGTTTGTAGAGGATGAAGGTCATTTGGCTTGAGGAATATCCTAATACTAACAGAGACGAAGCAGAGCATGCAGTTTGAGCGTACTCACTGCTGCGTAGAATCACAAATGTTGGCCCTGAATGCCTGGATACCTGGGTAACACTGAAGGTTAAATGCTAATAGTCTTATTATGGCAAATCATTGAAATAGGGACAAAAAACCATCCTCCTTTAATCTGAAAAAAAAATACTGTTTTGATTTATATTAAAAATACATTTCTGAGACCTGAAGTCCCAATCTTACAAAATTGCATGTATTAAAATGTTTGAGTAGATTAGTGCCTGGCAGTTCGGAGGTCTGTTTAAGACTCACAAAATTTGTAACCCGTTTTCAAGACTCCTTGTTTTTTCCAGTAGTTCAGTGTTTCTATTGTCCCTGGCAATAGAGTCCTTCAGTCTGGGCTGATATTTCTGTGCTCTGCATATGCCAGCCCCTAGCTAGCTACCGTATTCACATTCTGTGCTTTTTCAAAAGGTTAAAAGGGCGGAAGTACCTCTGCTCCTCAGGGTACAATCCCTGTTTTTATGAGATTTGGAGACATTGGCCTACACAGCAGAGGTTACAGGTTGGAAGACAGATTTGAACTCGGCTTTGTCGGGGGTCCTTATCTGATTTATTTCTAGCCTAAAGGGAGAGTTGAATTTGAGATGTGTCCAGATGCTTTTTCTCAGGGGCAGTTATAACATAGCTCAGCACTTTTATGCAGACACTCTGGCTAGCAAAACCCTCTGTTTAAACAACTGCATATGTAAATCTTTCTTACAAGTAAAATGTTGTCTTGACATCCTACTTATGGTCTTCCCAGAAGTGTAGAACGAGCTGTAAGATTTCTAGGTCGCTACAAAAAATGTATATGCAGGTATGTACCAAGAGGTATTTGACTTAGTTGACATTATTTCGAAGTAAGAAAGATAACCCTTTTCGTGGTGCTTTCCTAACATTATTTAGATTATCTTCATTCTTATGAGAGAGAATTGTGAAAATGTGCTTGTGAATTTCCTTTGAACATAGCTATGCGTTACAGCAGAACATGACACGGTCAGTGGCCTTGAGGACAGCTTGGTGCAGTTAACAAAAACAAACGACCCGTGAGAATTTGTAAATACTTATGGCTATGCCTAAGTGAGGGCCAATTTATCTCTCATATCTACTAATTTGCAACAGTGTATCTTCTTGAAGTCCAGAATTGTATTTGATTTTAAAAACACATGTGGCAATAGAATCAAGTCTAGGCAATTTAAGCAATTTCTTTCTTTCACCAACTGAGTTTTGGGGGTCTGTACATTTCCAGTTTAATTCTTCACATCTAGAGTGCAGTGCCACAGATTTATACTTTGGGAGTCTTCCCATCATTTTCCACTTTCTGTTCCCTGTCAAGGGACTGCCTGTTTTTGTTTGTTTCATATCTGTATGCTTCAGAGGCTTTCAGTCTCATGCTATGCAGGCTTTAGGAGTCCTATAAAATTAGACAGGCTTTTCCTGCACTTTCTTCCTCCCTTTTACTCATGAACTAACTTTCCTAGGTTGGTGAGCTGAAGCATAGATCCTGGGAATCTGATTTAGCCTTGATGAGGGATGTGGTCAATAACCATGAGGCTGTTCCTTTATTTCTTCCTTTAACAGCTTGTTACGTAAGGACATTTTTCAGTGAGTCCCATATTTTTTTCAGTCTAATTATCCTTTTGATGGGGTGACTGTTCACAGACCTATAAGCATCTGAAAGCTAGAGGAAAGAGTGGAAAATATTTTGAAACTTCAGCTGTGATGTGATGCAAGTACAATCTGTGATTATGGGTGTCAAGGAGACATCCTTTCAAAGCATGAGAACATAAGTGTTGTACAGTTTGATTAAAAGGTGATTAAGATGCACCTAAATTTTTCCATGTAACGGATTTCTACTGATATTACTGAAGCTGTGGAGTCATGTGGACTTTGATGCACTGAGATACAAAATACCCAGCCATGCCCAACACCTCTTTTGACAAACCAGGTAGCTTGCAAAGCAGGTAGGTGTTTGGCTTGAATTTGTCATCTTGTTCTAAAATCTTTTGCCTGTTTTTCACAGATGTAGTCATGAGCTTGGCACAACCTGTAGAACAGGCAAAAAAATGGGAGTCTTAGACCTCAGCCCAGGGAAGTGACTGAGCGGCTTCTAATGAAATAATCAGGTCTCACTGTAGGATCTATGCTTGGGGAAATCCATGACAGCTTTTGTTACTGCTTTGGTAGATACTGGTACCTAAAGCATAGTCACAGTAATTCCCTGTACTTGTAGACTAGCCCAGAATTAGCAAAACACTCTCAAATCTCTCTCTTCTCGGGAAGTATATTTAACCATTCAGTGTGGAAGAGCATTGAGTTAGGTTGCTCTCCAAGTTAGTGGCAGAGCCAGGAGAAAAGTCTTATCCTGACATTTCTGGGCTTCTAGGCTGACTAATTGCAGCCATGCTGGTGGGATAATGTCAAGCATAAGGATTGAGTGCAGATGTTTCTTTCCAATATCTACTCTGATAGATTAAGAGCTCACTGTTCTTCAGAGCACATTCTGTAATGTAGGACAAACTTTTGCATGGAGCATCTCTGTGTAGAGCTTTTCATTGGAGTTTGTACTTCCCTCTACAAATAGATACTCAAGCTTTTTGTTTTACTCAGTTTCACTCAGTTGTGGTGTTTACATTACACCAGCTTGAGGAGGGAAGGAAGGGAATTTTTCTGTGTATTAACTGTCAGGGTGATTTTCTACAGCTGCTTTAAAGGATATGTCTGTTACTTATATTGTAACTTGGATTCTACAGACATATGGCAGAGAACACAATTCTCCAGAAAGCAAAAGAGTTTGACTGATGGAAAACAGAAGACGGCAATCCAAGAGAAATCCTGCTAGAGGAGGAGCATGAACCTGAAATTTACTGTTGAAACCAGACTTCTGCCTTGGGCTTATGTACCATTCTCAGCCAGTTCTACCATTGACTTCAGTGTGGTGCTGTACAAATGCAAGGAACTGCTTTTTGAACCTGACTAAGTCTGGAGCTTAAGTATTGTTCTGGCATCCATGCTGATTTGGAAATACACTGGTTGGCCTGAACTCCTTAAGCAGTGGGACAGTTACAGGGTTTTTGAAAGATCAGAAATGTAGAGAGCCTGTGAATTGAGGCTGTTCTGGCTTTTACGTAGTGAGTTTGTAAAATCAATCAGAAATTGAAGAGGACTTGAGAGATTTAATTTGAGACTATTCAGTCCCTTGTTAATTGTATTGTGGATGGCAACAGAGGAAACGTGTATAGCAGACAAGTCTTTTTTTCTATTTAATCTACTGTCTGTTTTTCTGACTTCCCACTTTCATGCAGCTCAGCATTTGCAGCAGCACAGATCTAATCCTGAACTGCCAAAAAGGCTTTGATTCATCTGTTTTTCTGTTTATTTCAGAACCCAATAGACTTAGTGATTGGCAGTCATGTCAGTGAAACTCACATTCGTCTCTCCTGGTGATGGAGGTGGTATCAGCAGGAGTTGTTCCTTCACTGGATTCAGCACTGTGCAAAGCAGAAAATTAGCGTAAGTAACACCAAAAAAAAAGCACCTGATTGTTTGGGCAACAGACATTAGGTACTGTGAATGTATTTTTTAAGGTAAGGCATCTGTGTGTAGAAGTTGTTCCTGAATTTTTATCTTGAAACTATTGAGTGTTGTCATGGTTCACTGATAAATAGCTATACTTCACACCGTACTGTCTTACTACTATAAAATCATAGAGTCATAGGTTGGAAAAGACCTCTAAGATCGTCAGGTCCAACCATCAACCCAACACCACCATGCCTACTTAACCATATCCTGAAGTGCCACATCAACAGGTTTTTTGAACACCTCCAGGGATGGGGACTCAACCACCTCCCTGGGCAGCCTGTTCCAATGCCTGACCACTCCTTCAGTAAAGAAATCTTTCCTAATATCTCATCTAAACCTCCCCTGACGCAACTTGAGGCCATTGCCTCTTGTCCTATCACTAGTTACCTGGGAGAAGAGAGCAACACCTGCCTCACTACACCCTCCTTTCAGGTAGTTACACACTGTGCTTCAGAGACGGCTGGGTTTCAGAGGTTATGTATCTATTAATAGTGTCCATTTCTTCTAGAAAAATGAAGGGCTGCGACCCTTCCTGCTAGCAGCCTGGTAATAACTGATGTTTTATGACCAAAACCTTCTGAATAGTTACGGTAATTAAAAATCTCATAGACTTTTAAAAAGACGGGGATGTTAATGGTGAATCCTGGCAAACTATATAATTGAACCCAATTCAAGTTCTCCTGAAATTATTTAAGCAGAGCAGCATTACACGACAGGAAGGGCTGCTTTCTGGCAATGCCACAAAGGAGAGGAAGGGAGGAATACAAACAGGCCAAGAAAGTGACTGTAAATTTGCTGCTGTCAGTAACAAGTCTATATTATAGTCAAGGTTGCAGTCCAATCATCCAGTCTTCAGTCGAGCTCTGTAATTGCTAAACCATCCTATGCTGTTCTTCCCTTGTTGCTTATCATAAATTGTTGTGTGGCATTGCTCTCTGTAACTGTGCAGCTTTTCCACTAGAAGTGCTCTTATTCTTTTTCTGAATTTAGTGATCCCTGTATAGCCTGTCTGAGTACTTTTAGAAGATATGATATACAAATGGAAAATGAATATAATCTTTGACTGCCAGCGTATGCTAGAATAATAACAAAGTGAATCATTAGCAGTATCATATAGAAGTGTTGGAAGGTATGCCTCTATCACAGAATCAGAGAATCATGGAATCACAGAATGGTAGGGGTTGGAAGGGACCTCTGTGGGTCATCTAGTCCACCCCCCCTGCTGAAGCAGGGTCACCTACAGCAGGTTGCACACGACCTCGTCCAGGCAGGTTTTGAATATCTCCAGAGAAGGAGACTCC